>Ga0265338_10001594_pt1 | contig 36404 bp, 34 predicted proteins | sample 42126metaG_FD_193579 | JGI IMG/M metagenome (GOLD analysis project Ga0265338, IMG submission 193579) | Rhizosphere microbial communities from Carex aquatilis grown in University of Washington, Seatle, WA, United States - 4-21-26 metaG | ecosystem: Host-associated > Plants > Roots > Rhizosphere... | reverse complement strand
AGTATTCAGTGGGCAGCTCGTATTTTTGGAGCACGCGACCTGTGGACAGGTCTACCATCCGCAACGACGATCTGCCGTTCTGCCCAGTGCTTTCGTAAAGGCGACCATCAAGGTAGATCAACCCCTGGGTGAACGCGTTGGAATCATGCGGATATGCGTGAATTATCTGGTACGTTTCTGGCTCGTGCGAAACGGGTGGCCCCGCGAACACCGGCGCGGCGACAACGCCGACTGTCAATGCGAGACAACAAAAATGACGAAGCATGATAGCCAGCTTAAAGGCAATATTGAGTGACGTAAAACTGGCAACTGAGCCGCAGAACTATTGCTGGCTTGAACTACTTTGCTGCCTGCGTCTCCGCCGCTGCCACCGGCAGCGTGATCGTAAATACCGCCCCGCCGCCGTGGGCCGACGCGGCCTCGATATTCCCGCCGTGCTCCCGCAGTACAGTCTTGCAGATACTTAACCCCAATCCCGTTCCGCGCCCGGGCCGCTTGGTCGTGAAGAACGGATCAAAAATGTGCGCCAGATTTTCGGGAGCGATACCCGGCCCATCATCCTGGAACACGATCCATACCGAATCGTTCTCTCGTCCCATGCGGACGCGGATCGTGCCTTTCTCGCGGCTTTCGCGGATCGCTTGCTCCGCATTCAGCAGGAGGTTCAGGAACACCTGCATCAGCTGATTCGGGTCGGCGACGATGGCAGGCAACGCTGTTTCCGGCAGGAAGTCGACCGTGATATTGCTCTTGCGCAGGGGATAGGCTTGCATCTGCACCGTGCGCTGCACGAGTTCGTTGAGATTGACCTGGCTGCGTCCCGGCGCTGGCGGCCGGGCAAAATACTGCAGGTTCTGCACGATCTCAGCGGCGCGCCTCGCTTGCTGGTGAAGGATCATGACTTGTTTGCGGCCGGATTCTGTGACTCCGCCTTCCTGCAGGAGTTCAGCCATCCCTAAAATACTGGTCAGCGGATTGTTGAGTTCGTGGGCGAACCCCCCGATCATCTGTCCCATTGCGGCCAGACGTTCGCTCTGGATGATTTGCTGCTCCAGCTTCTTTTCCGTGGTCACGTCACGGACGGAGATGATGACGCCTGCCGGTTTGCCCTCGGCATCCATCAGCGGGCTTGCCATGCCGAGCATGGTCCTCCAGTTCCCGTCCTGATGCCGCGCGCCATACTCGCAAGTCGCCCGTGCATTCTGCCCCGTGGCCACGGTATGGTAGAGCTTCGCAAGATCGGCAGAGCTGTTCTCGGTTTCTTCCACGCTCTTGCCCAGAAGTTCATCCGGACCATAACCGAGCAGTTCGCGGATCCGCGGGCTTACAAACGTGTACTTGCCCTTCAGATCGAGCACGAGAATCAGGTCAGGAAAACTCTCCAGCAGGTGCCGCCGGAATTCCTCCTGGCGCCGTAACTGCCGCTCCATGGCCCGCTTCTCAGTGATGTCGACGAGAGTGCCTTGGTAGCGCACCAGCCGCCCTTCATCGATGACTCCGCTTGAAGTGTCCTGGCAAAACACGACCCCGCCATCTTTCCGCTTCAATCGCACTTCTCGCGTACGGGTCCGTCCACTCTGGCTGCCTGCGCGTCCGAGAACGGGGTCGGGGCCGGGTTCCACCTTCAAAGCGTCGGGAGGCAGGCTCAGAAGTTCTTCCTTGTTCGCATATCCGAGCATCTCCACTAGCGCGGGGTTAACCTCAAGAAGCTTTCCATCCGGACTGCAAATATAGACGCCTTCCTGCAAGGTCTCGAAAAGTTGCGTGAACCGCTGTTCCTTGTCGCGTTGCCCGGTGATGTCACGGGCCAGTACGCTTGCTCCTGTTACGTCGCCACCCTTGACGATGGCATTCACGACGCAGTCGTAATAAAAGCGCTTTGGATTGTTCTTCAGTTGAACCGCAATCACTCCCGACCAGGTCCGCCTCTCGACAAATCTCGACAGATCGAAAGATCCCTCGGGCATCAGGGGTGCGCCCATGAACTCGTCGAGTTTGGACCCCACAAGTTCGGTATAAGGAACGCCGAGAATCTCGCTGACTCGCCGGTTCACCGTGCGCATCGTTCCGTCAAGCGAGACGGCGAGCGCGACATCATCGAGGGAGTCGATCAGTTCTTTGAAATTACGTTGCGAGCGGGCAATCAGTTGACCAAGCTGATCCAGTTGCTCTTCCGTCGGAGCCACACCGGCTCGATCCTGAAACCCCTTCAATATCTGTTTCAGATCGGCAACTTCGCGCTTCCGGCCGAATGCGTAAGTCGCAAACAACACCGCGAGCACGAACAGCCCGACCGGGATGGCCCATAACCGGTAGGGAAGATCCTTCAGTTGCTGCCAGGAAAGGGAAGCAACGGCCGCTGCCAGCAAGATAATCAGCCCAAGCGCCCATCTCCAGAGCTGGCTCTCTTCGCGTTCGAGGCCGCTTGAAGGCGGATCAGGACGGCTTGGCGTGGAGCGTACGGGCATTCAGGGGATCCCGCTGGCGCGAAATCTAACAAACATCTGTAGTTCCTGCGCCAGACTGCCTTAGCGTAGCACCGAACCCACCGAAACTCGCTGAAGTTCATTCAAAGAGCGTTCCATCACGGTAACGGGGTGACCCGCGTCACAGAAAAATCGTTCATCCTCTGGCTAGGATGGCCGCAGCGATCTCCCATCCGCGCCGCCCTCCTGGTGTATCTCAAGATTGTCTTGACAGTGTTTTGTTGATGGTTTCCCTATGCTTTATAAGACCCTGAGTGCCGCCGTTTACGGAGTGAATGCCAACGTCATCGAAGTGGAGGTCGATGTTTCCGGCATCAAGCTGAATGAAGACATCTTCCACACCGTAGGGCTGCCGGATGCGGCGGTCCGTGAGAGCCGGGATCGAGTTCGCGCCGCCCTCAAGAACTGCGGCTACGACATTCCTTCGACTCATATCACCATCAATCTCGCACCGGCGGACATACGCAAAGAGGGCTCAGGGTTCGATTTGCCGATGGCGTTGGGCATCCTGGGCGCCTACGGAGGATTGAACAAGAAGGAAATCCCCGACGCCCTATTTGTGGGCGAGCTTTCCCTTGATGGCAGTCTCCGGGGGATCCGCGGAGCCCTGCCGATCGCAATCGAAGCGCGCGGCCGGAAAGTAAAACGCCTGATCGTGCCCGAGGTAAATGCCCGAGAGGCGGCCATGGTCGGCGACGTGGACGTCTATCCCGTCAAATCCCTGCTTGACGTCATCCGCTTCATCAACTCAGGCAACGGCGTTTCAAGTTTGCGGATTGATCGCGAGCAGTTGCTCAGCGAAGCGCAGCACTACCCAGTAGATTTCAAGGATGTCCGTGGGCAGCAAACGGCCAAACGTGCTCTCGAGGTTGCTTGCGCAGGGGGACACAACATTCTCATGATCGGCCCTCCGGGATCGGGAAAGACCATGCTGGCCAAGCGCATGCCGACCATCTTGCCGCCGCTCACCTTTGAGGAAGCGCTGGAAACCACGAAAATCCATAGCGTAGCTGGCGTGCTGGATGCACGCGCCGGACTGGTAGGAGTGCGCCCGTTTCGTTCGCCTCATCACACCATCTCCGACGCGGGGCTGATTGGAGGCGGCGCCATTCCCCGGCCTGGCGAAGTCTCGCTGGCTCACAACGGCGTACTCTTTCTGGACGAACTGCCCGAATTCCCCCGCACCGTTCTCGAAGTCATGCGGCAACCGCTCGAGGATGCCACGGTATGCATCGCACGGGCAGCGATGTCGCTGACATTTCCCGCCCGGTTTATGCTCACGGCTGCCATGAATCCCTGCCCCTGCGGATTTCATAACGACCGTACCCGGGATTGCCACTGCACCGTGCCCATGATCCAGCGCTACATGTCGAAGATCTCAGGGCCGCTGCTGGATCGCATAGACATTCATATCGACGTTCCCGCGGTGAACTACAAGGAAATGCGCAGCGCCAACGAGCCGGAGAGTTCTTCGAAGATCCTTGACCGAGTCGTGCGCGCTCGCCAGGTTCAGCTGGAGCGCTTCTCGCCGTGCCGGGAGAAGGTCTACTGCAACGCGCAAATGTCATCCCAGAATATTCGCAAGTTCTGCGGGCTTTCGGCCGACTGCGAGCGCCTTTTGGAAAGGGCCATGACCCAGCAGGGACTGAGCGCCCGCGCCCATGACCGCATTCTCAAAGTGGCCCGCACGGTCGCTGATTTGGAGGGCTCAGCCCAACTCCAGCCCAAGCACATCGCGGAAGCCATCCAGTACAGAACGCTGGATCGCACCTTCTGGGCATGATGCTGGCGCAACGTGCATGCTCCCGTTGGCCAAGCCATCTATAATCCGCCCAGGAGCATTCATGGCAAGTTGGGGAACGGGCAGCTTCGAAAATGACGACGCGCAAAAGCTCCTGCAGGATCTCCACTCGAAAGAGCCGGGCTACCTAAAGGCTGTACTGGAACGTGCCGCCGAAGGCGATTACCTGCCAGCGCCCGAAAGCGGCGAAGTCGTGGCCGCGGCCGAAGTGGTAGCGGTTGCGAAAGGCAATCCCCCACAGTCCGTGCCGCCTGAGATCGCAGAATGGATAAGCAATATTGACGGGGCGCCAAGTGTCGAAATGACCGAGTTGGCGCGCACTGCGGTATGTAAGATTCGGCTCAATTCCGAACTTAAGGATTTGTGGCTCGAAGCCGAAGGTCTGAACGAGTGGAGCGCAGCCCTGCGCGACCTCGAGGAAAGACTTATCTCTTAGTCGGCAAGTATCGTTCGGCGACAAGCCCTCAGGTCATAAAGAGACTCGATCGCCGGAGACCCGATTCTCCCGCTAGTCTGCCGCCGCGCCTGTTTTAGGCAGAGCGGCGTTCTCAGCCTGGCGGAGCCGCAGGGCCCGGTTCGAAGGCAATCCAGCGTCACGGATCTTGTATAACAACGCGCGATAGCTGATCCCGAGTGTGCGCGCTGCCTGCTTGCGGTTCCAGTGATGCTGTTGCAGCACCTTCAGGATCACCTTGCGCTCGAGTTCGCGCACGGCTTGACGCGTCAGTTTCTTCAGCGAGATCGGTCCGTCAAACGAAATGTCAGGGTTCAGGAAGTCCGGCTCGCGCGCAACCAAGTCCGCTGTGATTACCTCTTCATGGCCAAGGATGACGTAGCGCTTGATCAGATTTTCCAGTTCGCGGATGTTTCCCGGCCAGTGATACTTCTGCAATACCGCCAGAACTTCACTCGACAGCGGTCGAGCCCGGCAGTTGAATTTTCGGTTGTAGAACTCCAGGAAGTAAGCGGCGAGGTCTTCGATATCACCGCGGCGCTCACGCAAAGCCGGCATGCGCAGGTTCACGACATTGATGCGATAGAACAGATCCTGGCGGAACGTGCCAGATTCGATTTCTGCCTGCAGGTCGCGGTTGGTTGCGCAAACAACCCGCACCTCGACCTTCTTGTCTTCTTGCGCGCCAATACGGCAAAACTGCCCGTCTTGCAAGAGTTGCAACAGCTTCGATTGCAAAGATGGATCAAGCTCAGAAATTTCGTCCAGAAACAACGTACCGCGATGGGCCATCTCCACGCGGCCTGGTTTCGAGCCGAAGGCGCCCGTGAAGGCTCCCTTTTCATAGCCGAACAGTTCGCTTTCCAGCAGCGTCCCAGGGATGGCGGGGCAGTTCACCTTAACAAAGGGACCACCCTTCCACGGAGAGAACCCGTGGATCAGTCGCGCGATAATGTCCTTCCCCGTGCCGCTTTCGCCCGTGATGAGGACTGGAACATTGGCGGCCGCTACTCTGGCCAGCTGGGCCCGAATCGCCTGCACTGCTTCAGAATGTCCAAAAATGATGTTGTCAGGGGGAATTTCACCGAGCGACTGCTGAAGTGAAGCTACCGAAAGTGTCGTCATATGACTGAATGCCCCATTTGCGGTGGTGTCACCCGCATGCACTAAAAGTGCATCCCAAGCACCAAACTGGAGAAGAGAAGAGAACTGCCTCGGGGAGTTTCGCTAACCGCGAAATTTACTAGCGACTTACAGAGATGATAGTCCGATACTTCCGGCTTCGGGCATGGCACGAAAGTGCCATGCCATCAGGCGCTTTCGGAGGGAAAAACATTTCACACCGCAGCGACGGCTTTTCTCAAATGCTTCCGGGGAAGATCTGCGATATCTGTGTTCAGAGGACGAGCAAACTTCAGTCCTAGAAGATGATAATCGTCCAAGTGAGTCACCCATACAGCTTTCGCCCGGATTACCCGCGAGGAACTGGGCATCCCATCCATTGGCCCGATCGGCGCACTCGGAATCTCCAGGGAAACCATGGCTGACTTCGGCAAAGAGCGGCGAACTACCACCAGTGCCCCCCCAGCGGAGATGTTGATCGCGGTGGCGAATTCCAGAGAATCCTTGCCACTCCCATCCCGGGTCCGTACAAAAACCGGAATGGCCAGGTGTAACCGTGCCCACTTGCGCGCTTTCTTGCTGGATGGCCTACGCTGCACTTGCATTACCCCATCAAAAACATCATTAACTGCCATAAGCTCTGCATCTTAGGGGCCAAACCTACGATCGCAGGTGGAACGTGCCAGGAACAGCTCTAAACCACGCTCCCAATACGGAATTCACCGGAGCTCTGCCCAGCCGCTGAATCGTTGGTAGTGACCAGAAGTCAACTATCGAAAGTGCAAGGTTTTTCGCTTCCTTGGCTTGGGTTTGTTTCCGATTGACAGTCTGTTGCACCTGCCTTACGATCAAGCCATCCCTCGTTCTAACGGTAGTAGCGTTCCCTCCCCAATACTGTCGTTACTTGGCTCTCGATGGCTTCTACGCCCGAAAAAACCCCAGCCATGTCTCTCACTGGCGCCACTTCGATGAAAGATCAGGGCTTGCCGCCGAAAACCCGCGCGCAAACGACTGCTGGGTCGCCCGACGACGTCATCCAGGAACTCGAACAACTCCGTGACCGCTTTCGCAAGACTACCAACGCACTAGCCTCTGCTGCACACGACTTGAAGACCCCGCTGGCGATCCTTAACGGGTACATCGAACTCTTGCAAAGCCAGAAACTTGGACCACTCAACGAGCGCCAGAAAGAAGTGATGGCCGACATGTTCTCGAGCGGCCAGCGTCTGCAGAACTTTATTCAAGACTTCCTGACCTTTTCCGTGCTGGAGACCGGCGAACTGCGAATGCAGTTCATCGAAGGCGACATGAACGCCTGTCTTTCAGAAGTGTGTCGCATCTGGTCCAACCGGTTTCAGGAGCGAGGTCTAGCGCTCTATTTCCTCGCCAACGACAAATTGCCATCCTTTGCATTTGATGCGCCGAAGATCCAGCGCGTGATCTCGAATCTCCTGGAGAATGCCTGCAAGTACACGCCACAAGGTGGTACTGTTTGGTTACACGCAGAGCCTCATATGTGGGAGCGGCGCACCGCCAGTCAGTCGGCCGCTAACGGGGACCGCCGGCGCCAGGCAATGAATGTTCCAAACGCCGTCAAGGTGAGTGTCTCAGATACAGGCCCCGGAATTCGCCCGGAGTTTCAACTGGAGATCTTCGACGATTTCTTCCGGTTGCCGGGCACCGAATCCGCCGAGGGCATGGGCTTGGGACTGGCGATTGCGCGCCGCCTGCTGCAAGGCATGAACGGCAAGATCTGGGTGGAAAGCGAACCAGGAGCGGGCAGTAAATTCTCTTTCCTGATTCCGCTGAAGCCAATTCTCAGTAGTCCGCCTCGAGGGACCAGTAAATGAGCCACACCGCCAACATCCTGCTCGTTGATGACGAACCAGGAATGCTGCGCTATATCCGCACGCTGCTGGAAGTTGACGAACACAAGGTCCAGACCGCGACCACCGGCGAGGAGGCCATCGAGCACGTACAGAAAGGCCTGCAGCCTGACCTCGTTCTTCTCGACCTGCTCATGCCTGGCATTGATGGATTGCAGACCTTGCAACAGCTGCGTCAGATGCGTCCCGGGATGAAAGTTGTCATGCTTTCCTGCGTTAGCGACACCCGCAAAGTTGTGCAGGCTATGCGTCTTGGCGCCAGTGATTATCTGACCAAGCCATTTCAGAAAGCGGAACTCGATTCCGTGATCGGCCAGTGCATCGGGACCGCGAAGGGCGAAAGCTATGCTGGCGAAGTCGAAGAGCTTTGTGATGACGTGTTCTTCGTAGCGGCCAGCCCCGCGATGAAAAAGATCCGGTCCCAGGCCGCCCTGGTTGCGAACGTTGATATTCCCGTGTTGCTGCTCGGCGAGAGCGGCACCGGTAAGGAAGTGCTTGCGCGCCTGATCCACAAGCTTTCTCCGCGCGCGCACCGCACGTTCCTTAAGGTCAACTGCGCCGCCGTTCCGGCGGACCTGCTGGAAAGCGAATTGTTCGGGTACGAGGCGGGAGCTTTCACCGGCGCCAATCACGCCAAGCCCGGTAAGTTTGAACTTTGCAACAAAGGCACGATCCTACTTGACGAAATCGGCGAAATGCCGCCGCTGCTCCAGGCCAAGCTGTTGCATGTCCTTCAGGACCAGACTTTCTCGCGCTTGGGCAGCCGCACGGTCATCAAGGTGGACGTCCGCATCTTGGCCGCGACCAACATCAATATTCCCGACGCCCTGGCGACCAAGCGCTTACGCGAGGATCTTTACTACCGTCTCAACGCTTTCACCCTTTCGCTACCGCCACTGCGCGAGCGCAAAGAAGAAATTCCCATCCTGCTGAAGCACTTCATGTCACGGATGTCGGAATCCTACGCCCGGCCGCCATTGCCGCTTGGGCCGTCATTGATGGAAGCGTGCCTCCGCCATTCCTGGCCCGGCAATCTTCGCGAACTCAGCAACTTCATCAAGCGCTATCTGGTTTTGGGAGACGAGATGCTGGCGGCTTCCGAGTTGCAGCCTCGCCCCGATGGAGGAGGAGGCACACACACCGATCCGTCGGGTAAATCCGCGGTAGCGGGTGCGGAAGGTAGCGGAGGGCTAAAGTCATTGGCGAGAAATGCCAAAGATGAAGCGGAAGCCGAGGCCATCGCGCGCGCTCTGGAAGAAACCAACTGGAATCGCAAACAGGCCGCTGCTCTGCTGAAGATCAGCTACAAAGCACTGCTCTACAAGATCCGCCAGTACGGCATCGCCCAAAGCCGGAGCACGCACCGGTTATCTGCCGGCGCATGACCTATGTTGCGCGGATGCTCCTGTCCGCGCTCCCTGAATAATCCAAGAATGTCTGTGGACACGTCCCGCGTGACCCCGGGAGGGCTGCTGACAGCTAAACTCTGTGTTTTGGTGCGGATAAGAGGACTCGAACCTCCACGACCTTGCGATCACTAGGACCTGAACCTAGCGCGTCTGCCAGTTCCGCCATATCCGCATAAAGAAAAAATCGGCAGGGCCCTTTTTGAAGGGGACTACACTAATATCTACCGGCCACGGCCCGGCTGTCAATGAAGCGGGCCGGACGGTTTCGGGGTCGCGGTGCGCGATCGAGCGTGAACTCTAACTGAAGTCTTAAGGGACTTTACCAACCAACCCCAACCAACGAACGACGATCGAAGACGAACGCCATGGCAAGCAATCAAGACAAAATACCTGCTGATCTCGTGCGCGAGCTCCGTGCCCTCGGCCACGATCTCAGCAACGCGCTAGAGACCATTGTCCAAGCCACCTACCTGATTGGACAGGCGGGACCGCCAGAGGGATCGCGGCGCTGGGTGGAGATGATCGATCAAGCGTCGCAGGACGCGGTCAAGATCAACAATAAACTCCGCGAGCTTCTGCGAAAGCACAGCTAAAGCCTTGGCAAGGGGAAGGCCCCGAGCCTACGCTCGGAGCCTTCAAGTCCTGCCTATCCCAGTTTCGCGTTCATTGTGATCTTCGCGTTGAGCACCTTGGAAACCGGACAGCCTGCTTTCGCATTCTGTGCTGCGGTGTTGAAGGCTTCTGCGCTGGCTCCTGGAACCTTGGCCACAACATCAAGGTTGACGGCCGTGATGGTCCAGCCCGCCTCGAGCTTTTCCATTGTGAGCGTCGCCGAAGTGCTGATGCTCTCCGGCGTCAGGTTCGCGCCTCCAAGTTGCGCCGATAACGCCATGGAGAAGCATGCCGCATGCGCCGCCGCAATCAGTTCTTCCGGGTTCGTTCCGGGTGTATTTTCAAACCGTGTGGTAAATGAATAGGGCGTGTTCGACAGGACACCGCTGGCCGAAGACACCGCTCCTTTACCGTCTTTGAGTCCACCTTTCCAGACTGCACTCGCTTTTCGTTCCATTCCAGATCTCCTGTCCTAAGAATCAATAAACCAATCCTCACTCATTGTAGAAGCAGATGCAGAATTTTGTGTTCCCACCAGGATAGTTACTGGCATGAACATTCGGAAGTCGTCACGAGTCCGCAGAGATGCAGCAAATTGAAGAAAAGTTGATACCCGCTTCGTAGAGCAGGCGCGTTGGGTATCCGGGGGAAGGCCGAGCGCCACATCCAACGCGCCACCCGCTCAGGGTTACTGCCAATCTCGAAAGCGTAGATTGTCGGGATCGTGCGTGTCTGTTCAAAAGTGCACATTTTTGACAAAGACGAGGGGATTCTAGGCCTTCTCCAATTTGACTATAATCAGGGAAATCTATCGGCGTGCGCTCACATAAAGTCTTGGTGGCGACCGGCCACGAGTTGCTAGTCCGAATTATGTTTTGTGTTCGGCAGCATGCTTACCCCCGGCATCGTGAGGTGAAGAGATGGGCCCTCGAGGTTCGGATCCGCCGCACGGTCCACATGGTGTTGAACGAGGATCAACGAATCAGCCGCTGACGTCTTTCCAGATTGACACCGTGCGCCGGTTCGTCCTCGTCAAATTCACCAAGAGGCTGACTTTTTCGGAAATCGAGAACTACGCTTCCGCTCTTCGCGCCGATCCGCAATTCGTTCCTTCCTTTTCCGAGATCGTTGACTTGCGTAGGGTTGAGGAAGTCGCGTTAAGCAGCAAAGAGCTTATGAAGTTGGCGGACAAGGTGGATCCCTTCGATCCCACCTCAAAACGGGCCTTTCTCGTTCAGAGTCAGGACCAGATCAACGCCGCGCAGATTCATCGGATGTTGCGCCCGGAAAGCGAAACAATCCGCATCTTCTTTTCCCTAGAAAAGGCGGAGCAGTGGGTCGCGGGTGAATCTGATCTGTCGAGACTGGACAGCCAATGAAAGGCTAGGCCGCTGCCAGGGCTAGCGCACGTGCTCTGGCCGAAAGCCCATCCCCACCACGCGCGCGGGAATCCGTTCCAAAACAGGGAACCACCGTAACAGCTTCAGCAGCCAGGGAAGTGATAGAGGTTTGGTGCTGCGGAGAATTCTGTTGATGACATTATTTTGAGCAATCACCTGCATGCGCTGGGTGAGTCGCGTCGGGAACATCCTGCGCCGTTCAACCGCCGCCAGTTCATCCGCCGATGGCGCTCCTTGCAGGAGTGTCGCTCCCAGAATGTTGGCCGTTGCCACCGCGTCCTGAATCGCCAGGTTGATCCCGACGCCTCCAATTGGCGACATCGTGTGGGCGGCGTCGCCGATGCACAACACTCCCGGCCCTGACCACTTCCGCAGCCGATCCACTGCTACCGTCAGTAGCTTGACGTCGTCCCAGTTCTTCAGTTCGCCGACACGATCGCGCAAGAACGGCGCCAGCAGCGCAATCTGCTCGCGGAATAGTGCTATGTCTCTCCCCCGCAACTCTTCCGCCGAACCCTTTGCGATCACATATGCCACCTGCCAATAGTCATCGCGATTGATCAAGGCGAGCATCCGGCCAGTGTCGATTCGTCCCAGGCTCTGCCCAGGATCACTGGCCTTGCGGCTGAGTCGCATCCACAAGACATCCATGGGCGCTCCGAGACTGATCACTTCTAGGCGCGCCTGATCGCGCGTGACCGAATGGCGCCCGTCGGCCCCCACCGTCAGACCGGCGCGGACCTCCAAGGTCCCATCGTTTGTGTTCGCGCGCACGCCGACCACCGATCCGTTCTCTTCGATCAGTTCCGTTACTTCGACTTGCATTTTCAAGTGAAACGTTGGATAACGCTTGCCCTGCTCGGCAAGAAAGCTCAGGAATTCCCACTGCGGGGTGAAGGCGATGAACTTGCACCTCGTCGGAAGGTGGGTGAAATCGGCGACAAAAACAGTTTCACTCCCAATCTGTGCCGCCAGCCGGGTCAACTCCTGGTGCGGGCGCTTCAGAAATTCATCCAGGATGCCGAGTTCGTAGAGCACCTGCAGGGTCGACGGATGGATGGTGTCGCCGCGAAAATCGCGAAAGAAGTCCGCGTGTTTTTCGAGCACCCACACGTCCACGCCCAGCCTGGCCAGCAGAAACCCAAGCATGACGCCCGCCGGGCCTCCCCCAACAATGCAGCACCGGGTTTCAATTCTTGTGCTCATTCGAAAAACGGCAGCATGTTAGTTCACGAATGAAGCACGGGTCAAACACTCTCCGCGCCGGGCGCAGCCAGACGTCTCATCATTTCCCGCGCACTTCAAGGAGCCGTGGCCCCCCGCCTCTTTTTCTAGGGTTGGGCACAGAGGCGGGAGGGTCGGGCTCTGCAGAGAAGATCGGAAAAGGAACAGCAAAGACGACAGCCACCTGAACAAAGGGTTGATCCGTTCGTAACTAGCGCCGCTCATAGTTCTGCTGGAAAATTCCGACTCCCGAGTAAACTGGTGCCGGGACGGGGGCGACCATCGCCGTGTAACTGCGCCTCCTCCAGGGTATGAGGGCCGAACCATGACGCTTGAGCAGGAGAAGCTTCTTCGTGAACTTCAAGACTTTGCTGCCACCGCTCCAAACGCAAAGACTTTGATGGAGCGGATATCGCAGCGCCTGCACGAAAAAATGACGCGTTACAACTGGGTGGGTTTCTATCTGATCGATCCGTCCGATCCGAGCTTCCTCATCGTGGGGCCTTTTGTCGGCAGCTTCACTCCCAACGCCCGCATCCCTCTCAATACGGGACTCTGTGGCGCCGCGGCCACCACCGGAAAGGTAATTATTGTGGACGACGTCACGAAAGATCCGCGCTATCTTCCGGGCACGTCGATGGTGAACAGCGAAATCGTCGTCCCCATCTTCGTAAAGAACAAGCTGGCCGCCGAGCTCGACGTCGAAAGCTACTTCGCCGGCACGTTCACGAAAGACGAACAGTTCTTTGTCGAAGCCTGCGCCACTGTGGTGGGCAAGTATCTGGCAAAAAGCCCCTAGAACTCCAAGCCTCCACTGAGGGTCGGAGAGATGGCGGTACAAACTGCCGCAGCGAAATCAATAAAAGTCCGAACAGCTCAAATAGAAGCCGCACTTTTTGCAAACCGCCTTGCAGCGATGCCCGCGCAACTCCGTCGAGCAATTGGGGCAGAACATGGAGGGGTCGGCTTTGGGCTTAGAAACTACGGAAGCGATTGAAAGAGTCGAGGCGGGATCGGTAGCTGCTCCACTCTGAGGAACCACGGGACGAACCGTATTCATGATCCGGTGTTGTAACACAGATCAGAACGCGGGAAAAGACGAACGTTGCATGGCCGGTTATTCGACGGGCACTCCGTCCACGCGCAGGATGCTCAAAATCAAGCATAATATCTGTTCGCGAGTTTCAATTTTCACTACAAGAGGCGGGAGTCTTTCATGAGATGGGTGCTGGTTGTGCTGGCGGTCGTTGGAATCCTGGCTTCGTCGCTCGCTCTCCGCGAACATTACCGTACGGACCCTTCGCCCTGCAGCATCAATGAGCGCTGGGACTGCGGCATTGTCAATCACAGTCCGTTTGCGATGATATTCGGAATTCCCGTGGCATCGATCGGCATCGCGGGCTACATCCTGCTCGGGGCACTCGCCATTCGCCGCGCCTATCGGTTGATGCTGGTGGCCGCTCTTGGAGGTCTGGCCTTCGCGCTCTACCTCGCTCACATCGAGTCCGCCGTCTTGGGCGTATGGTGCATCTACTGCGTAATCTCGCTGGGAGTGATCTCGCTGATAAGTTTGCTGACACTCGGAAAAGTAGTCTCCGGCGTTATGGGTGGATCGCAAAAGCCCGCCTGAATAGAGATACTTCCGACCTTCCTATTCGTACCGCAGGCTCTCGATTGGATCGAGCCGTGCTGCGCGGACTGCGGGAATCATCCCACTGAGGATACCCACCACGCTGAGGATGACGGTGGCAACGGCGAGGCTGCTCACATTGATCCGCAGGTGGATATCTCCCGCTTGCAAGTTGTCGCCGAACGCGCTCATCAACGGCAGCGCTCCTACTCCCCAGGAAATTAGGTAGGCGATCACAATTCCTGCCAGTCCTCCAGCAAAAGTGATGGCTAGCGCCTCGGCCAGGAACTGCAGGAGGATGTGGCTCCTCTGCGCGCCCAGCGCCTTTTCGACTCCGATCTCACGCGTGCGCTGCTGTACGGATACCAGCATGATGTTCATGAGGCCGATGCCGCCGATCCCCAGCGTCAATGCCCCGATAAAGGCAAGCAGTATCTTCAACGCGGTGGTCACGACCGCAAATTCGTCATAGTCCTGCTTGAAGTCCGCGATGAACACGGCCCGGTGATCGTCGGGGCGGAAGTTGTGGTGGCCGGCTAGCACGGACCGCACGACGCGCGAGATCTGGGCATGATCCTGCCCCTCATAGTCCATGAGGATTCCCGTGATGTATTGCGTGTCATAGAGATCGCCCATGGCGCTGAAGGGAATTGCCACCATGCTGTTGTCATTGTTGTCGCCGCCCTGCACCTTGTGCTTGTAGACGCCGATCACCTGAAAGCTCACACCGGCGATACGGATGGTCTGCCCGAGGGCTTGTTGGCCCGAAAACAGGCGCTTCTTTGCCTCATCGCCGATGACCGCAACCCGGTTATGCTCGAGTTCATCCGAGTCGCTAAGGCCGCGTCCGCTCGCCACATCGAAACTGCGAATCCGCTCCCAAACTGGATACACTCCCGTCAGATTGAGATTCGTAAACGTTCGGGTGTCGTGCTGGATCGTTGCGCCATTTTTGTCGAACACCGCTGTAACGCCCTTTACCATCGGAACTTCATTGCGGATGTTATCCACGTCGGCCACCTTCAGCCGCACTTCGCTCCCGGCCTTTGCCCCACCCGCCTGCAGCGATGTGCGTCCGGGAAAAACTCCGATCACATCTGTTCCCCAGGAACTGAAGATCAGGTTGATGGCGCGCTCGAAGCCGGAACCAAACGCAAGGAGAATAACCACCGTGGCGATACCCCAGGCCATCCCGAGCATTGTCAGGGTAGTGCGGCGGCGGTTGTGCTGCATCGCCCCGTAGGCTTCTCTCAGCAGATCACTCGTCATGATTCACCTCTCCTGCTTCACTTATTCCTGGCGCAACGCCTCTACCGGTTCGAGGAGTGCGGCTTTGCGTGCCGGGTACAGTCCGGCTGTGATTCCCGCTATTGCCAGCGAGAGCACCGCGGCGATCGCCGAGGCCGGCACGACCCGCGGAGTATCGAATCCTTGCGGGAGATGCACTCCAGAAAGCAGGCGGATCACCAGCATTGCCCCGCCCACTCCCAGGGCTCCGCTCAAGAGCGTGAGGAAGGCGCCCTCCAGAAAGAACTGGAAGAGAATGCTGCGATGGGTTGCGCCGAGTGCCTTACGCAACCCGATCTCGCGCGTGCGTTCGGTCACTGCGACCAACATGATGTTCACGATGCCGATCGCGCCCAGGGCCAAGGTCACCACACCCACTCCACCCAGGAACCAATCCATCGCCGTGAAAATCTTCCCCATCGTTTTCTGATTCTTGACCGTGTCCCACTCTTCCCAGATGTCCGTTCCCTTGGGATCAAACCCACCATGGTTGCGGGCGACTATCTGGTGCAGCTCCGATTTCGCCGTTTCGTTTTCGTCAAAGCTGCGCGGCTGGTAGTTAATGAAAGAGACGGCAGTGCCGTCCTTTGAGTTGTCACCCGTCAACGGAAACAGTTCTCGCATCGTGTTGAACGGGATGAAAATCCGAATGTTGGTGGCGTTGTGCTCCTCGTGCCCGATCATCGAGAGAACGCCCACCACCTGGAAGCGAATGCCATTCAGAAGGATGGTGTTGCCCACCGCCGGACGCCCCGGGAACATGTTGCGCGTCATCTCGCGTCCCAGCACGCAGACCCGGCGGCGCTCCGCGTCATCGTCATCGTTGATCCAGCGCCCCACTTGCAGTGGGATGGTCCGTACCTGGCTGTAGATCGCAGGAACTCCCGAAACTTGCCCGTTCGTACTCGTGTAGTCGCTGACTGCGCGGATATCATCGCGCGCGATTACCGGAGAAATGTTGAGTGCGAGTTTAGATTCGCTCTTAATGGCCAGATAATCGTCGTACGTCAGGTTGAACCACTTCATGGAATTGAAGCTGCCCTCGACCGCCGGCGTGCGGCCTCCAAAGAAGAAGATGATGTTCTTGCCAAAGGTTTCGAGTTGTTTGCGATTGCCATTGCGAAAGCCCTCGCCGACTCCAGCGAGCAGCAGTAACGAGCCGACGCCCCAGGCGATTCCAAACATCGTCAGGAACGATCGCAGCTTGTGAGCCCACAGAGTTCGCAGGGTTTGAGCGAAGGTGTCCAGGAGCATGCGCATGTTGCACCTCAAAATCCGCCGGTTTGGAAAGGAATGAACCGGTTTCGGCCGCCATTTCATTCGACTGCCACAAGGCGCAAGAGTTAGCGTGATAGCCCCAAGATTCTCGGGAAGGGTGACTGTACGGCTGCGGCAGGAAGTGATTCCACAACAGACAGTTAGACATTTGTGATGTTGGGTAGAATGACGGTTACCCCTGCTTATGACCGACCATCTGAATCGCTTGCGCGTGGTGCTGGTGGCCACCCGGAATCCCTTGAACATCGGTGCCGCGGCCCGGGCTATGAGCAATTTCGGAGTGATGCGGCTGCGGGTCGTTCGTCCCTACGAGCCGTCCTTCCGCGAGGCACGCTCCGCGGTGGGTGCCTCGGAGTTGCTCGCGAATGCGGAAGAGTTCGCAACAGTGGCCGAAGCCGTTGCCGACTGTCAGTTAGTTGTCGGGACGACTGCCGCGGGACGCCGCGAGTTGCACCACGAATTGCGGCCTCTCAATGAAGGTGGCTTGGCGATCCGCCGTCAGTTGAAAACCGCTCCCGTCGCCGTGCTCTTCGGCTCTGAAAGAGTAGGCCTCTCCAACCAGGACCTGAGCCATTGTCACTGGCTGATGCGGATTCCTACGCGGGCCGAACACGGTTCGATGAATCTCGGGCAGGCGGTTGCGGTCTGCCTCTACGAGTTGGTGCGGACAGGGAAGATCACGCCGGGCAAAAACGAAAAAAAGCCTTCCCAACTTGTGGACGCGGAGCGGTTCACGCAGATACTTTTTCAAATCCTGCTTTCCAGCGGATACGTTACCCGTGGCGTCGCCACGACGGAAGAGAAACTGCGGCGAATGGTGCGGCGTCTCGACCTGCAGGCCGCGGACGAGGAAATGTGGTTAGGAATGTTGCGGCAGATTGCGTGGAAAGTGGGCGCAACCAGCGGGAAGGCAGATGACAAAGATGCCGGGACCCGCGGTTCCGAGCGCTAAGCGCGCCTGCGACTTCCGCACCTTCCGAGCATCTAATCAACAGTGCTAGGATAGAAGGTTCGTGCCGCGGAGGACCGGGTTGTCTACCGCGGGGATTCGCAACCTTTGTCAGAACTCTGGAGGATGAATGGCAAGCAACGCCATCGTCGAAGTTACCGACGCAAATTTTGATTCGGATGTATTGAAATCTGAGAAGCCCGTGCTGGTGGATTTTTGGGCTGCCTGGTGTGGCCCGTGCCGCGCCATTGCTCCCATCGTGGAAGAACTTGCCACGGAGTACCAGGGCAAGGTCACGATCGGCAAAATGGATGTCGACCGCAACGGCGCCACCCCCATGCGCTACAAAGTCACGGGCATCCCCACTCTCCTTGTCTTCAAGAAGGGACAGGTCGTCGAGCAACTGGTGGGTTACCGCTCGAAAGACGACATTCAGAAGGCCCTCGACCGCCATCTGACCTAAGCTCACAAGGTAAGGACGGGCCCCCGCCCGTCCTCCGACTTACGGCGTCCGAGAAGGTTGGCTTGGTCAACAAAGTAGTTGACAAAGTCAAGTAAAGGTTCCACTATGGAGCGATGTCGTCCCGTCCTCCTTCTTCGCATTTCCTTCCCGCGGACGGCATAGTTCAGGCCGTTCGCCATTTCAACCGCTTTTATACCCGCCAGATTGGCCTTCTGCAGCGAGGATTACTGGCCACTCCGTTTTCTCTCACGGAGGTACGCCTGCTCTACGAAATGGCGCATCGCGAAGGCGTCACGGCTAGCGAACTCGCCTCCGATCTCAGCCTCGATCCCGGCTATCTGAGCCGCATGCTGGCCAAGTTTGAAAAGCGCGGCTGGATTCAGCGTAAACCATCCCCCGACGATGCCCGCCAGTCTCTTCTCTCGCTCACAAAAAAAGGCGCGGAGAGCTTCGCCCCTCTCGACCAGCGATCGAGCGAAGAGGTCGCACGGATGCTGGAGCGAGTCCCGCCCGCGAGCCAGGATCAACTCGTCAGTGCGATGAAGACGATCGAGCAGAGCCTTTCGCCCGTACCGTCTTCCTGCGAGCGCTATATCCTGCGCTCTCACCAGCCGGGCGACATGGGCTGGGTCGTGTTCCGGCACGGCGTGCTTTATTCGCAGGAATACCGCTATGACGAGCGCTTCGAGGCTCTGGTGGCGGGCATCGTCGCGGAGTTCATCGAGAAATTCGATCCCAGTGGGGAACGTTGTTGGATCGCGGAGAGAAATGGAGAACGCGTAGGGTCCGTTTTTCTCGTGCGCAAGTCCGCGACCGTTGGCAAACTGCGTATGCTGATTGTCGAGCCATCCGCTCGGGGATTAGGAATCGGCAGGCGCCTGGTCGAAGAATGCATCCGTTTTGCGCGCCAGGCCGGATACAAGAAAATCGTGCTGTGGACGCAAAGCGAACTCAAGGCAGCCCGGGCAATCTATCAGCAAGCGGGTTTTCAACTAGTAGAGAAAGAGGCCCACGAGAACTGGGGACGGAAAGACTTAGTGTCGGAGACTTGGGAACTCAAGCTCGGAACGGCAGTGGGTGGCTAGTGAGCAGTGGGCACCTGCCCCTCAATACTTCCGCAGCACGCCAATGACCCGGCCCTGAATTTCCACCGCCGCGGCCGGCACGATGATCGGTTTCATGGTGGCGTTCGAAGGCTGCAGCCGGATGTTATCTCCCTCGCGGAAGAAACGCTTCAAGGTGGCATCGGAACTATCAATCAACGCCACGACGATATCCCCGTTATGCGCGGTTTTCGTTTTCTCGACTAAGACATAATCGCCATCGAGAATCGCTTCGTCCTGCATTGATTCCCCGCGCACTTCCAGCACAAACACTTCCTTCGATCGAACGAAATCCGCCAGCGAAATCGTCTCGTTGCTTTGTACGGCCTCAATCGGACGGCCCGCCGCGATTCTCCCCACCAGCGGCAGCACGACTCCGGTATTCACCGACATCGACTGCTTCAGCTTTCCCTTGGCGGGCAGCAGATCGATGGAGCGGCTGCGGTTGTAATCCCGCGTCAGCAGGCCTTTCTTCTCGAGGTTCGTGACGTGCTTGTGAACGGTCGCCAGAGAATTGAGACCCATCGCTTCCTTAATCTCCTCAAAGGAAGGTGAATATCCCTTTTCCTGTTGAAAGCGCGAGAGGAAATCATAAAGCTCATGCTGACGCCGGGTGATAGCCATGGGCGCAGTATGGGCGAATGCAAGGCGAATGTCAATAGTAAGCGGGAGCCTCGCGATAAAGGAGGCGGAAACTAACCCTAGTTCGAGGTCACCGCTTTTAAAAACACGTAGTAAAAATCGACACCTCGATAAAACGCTTCCACGCCGTCGCGCTCATCCTTGCCATGCGCGCGGATATCGTCCCGATCGTACTGCACGCCCGAGATGGCGTAAGTCGGCATTCCGGCGGCGTTTGTATAGACACCGTCCGATGCGCCCGTGCTCATGTTCGGAAGAACGGGAATGCCCGGCCACATTTCAGCCACAATCTTCACCAGCGGTTCGAACACTTCTTTCCGTGGAGCGGGAGGAACGTAGCTGTGCCGGTCCGAGCCATGATCCATTAGGACATTGCTGTTTTCGCGGAACTGGACTTTAACCTTAGGATCGGCGGCGATTTTTTCGAGTTCCAGGCGAATCTCCTCAAGGGAATGTCCTGGCTCGATGCGGCAGTTCACGTTCGCCTGCGCCATCTGCGGAAGTGCATTGTTCGCGTGCCCCCCGCTCAAACGCGTAGCCACGCAAGTCGTATGCATCGTCGAGTTGTCGATTGGATCCTTTGACAGTCGGGCGACCGCTTCCATGTCAGGAGGGGTTTTCAGCATCGCCTTCATGTCGGCTGCCCTCTGGCCTTTGGCCATCTCGGCCTGCCCTTCGTAATAAGCGCGAGTGATGTTATTCAGTTCGAACGGGAACTGGTAGTTGGCAATCCGCGTCAGCGCCGCCGCCAGCTCATAGATCGCGTTTTCCGGACGGGGCAGGGAACTGTGTCCGCCCGGATTGGTCGCCGTCAGAACGAAATCCCCGTACAGCTTTTCCGTTGCGTTCACTTCCATCATGACGGGCTTGCCGTGATCGGCCAGTACGCCGCCACCATCGTGATTCAGCACAAACTCGGCATCGATCAACTCCCGATGGTTCTTGATCAGCCAATCAACACCGTTCGATGTCCCGCCTTCTTCATCCGCCGTCAGCGCGAGAATGATGTCGCGGGCCGGAATGTATCCTTCCTTCTTCATGCGGATCAGCGTGGCCGCCATGATCGAGTCGCCATCTTTCATGTCGCTGGTGCCGCGTCCGTAGAAATAGCCGTCTTTCTCGATAAACTGGAAAGGATCCGTCGTCCAGTCTTCTCGCCGCGCTTCGACCACATCGAGATGCCCGATCAAGAGGACGGGTTTGTGCTTCCCCGACCCGTGCAGCCGGACGACGACGTTTTTCTTGCGGTCATTCGGGCCCATGACGTGAATGTCGTTTTCGGCGAATCCGGCGTCGCGGAAGCGCTGCGCCATCGCTTCGGCGGCAGCGGTCACGCTCCCGACCGAATCGGTGGTGTTGATCTCGATCAGTTGCTTGAAGATGTCGTGCGCCAGTTGACGAGTGGCCTGGTCGGGTTGAACCGTTTGTTGCGCTTGCATCACCGTACTCAGAACCAGACAGGAAATCAGAAGACTCAACCAGATATTTTTCGATGCCACGAGTGCCCTCCCCACAGATTTTCGGTTCCACTCCAGGTTGATGCTGGAAGAGGAAAACTAACAGATTGGTTTCCCGAAAGCCAAACGTCCGGCCAGCGCCGAGTCCGAGGTCAATTTCAAGTTGCAATGTCAGACCGCGAACGCTACCTTGCCCAGTGAGTCAGCGCAAAATGACGAGTTCTCCAGGCACGCGCACCAAAATCTCCCTCCGCAGATTCGCCCTGCTTTTCTCCATTTTTTTTCTGATTGCCGCTGGCCTCGGCTACCCAACTCTGAACCGGTTCGATCCGCGTCAGACGCCCGGCCTCTCGGATGCAAAGATCTATGCAGCAATGGTCGCCGGAACGGCGGGCGCGGACGCCGGCCATGCTCGTTTTCGGGTCCTGGTTCCGTGGATTGCGAGGCCAATTTGGCGGATCGCGCAGGGGCGAATCGATACGTGGGATCCTGTGATGTTCGCTCTGCTCGTTGCAAATTCTCTGTTTGTGGCCGCAACCGCTGCCCTTTTGATTGCGCTCGGAACGCGTTATTTCGGCAGCTATCCGACGGCGCTCATTGCAGCATTGCTCTACCTGTTGAACTTTGCTGTGCCCAATCTGCGTCTCGCTGGGTTGGTGGATGCGGGGGAAGGATTTTTCCTGCTGGCGCTGCTCTGGAGTCTTGCAGAAGGGATCACGTGGCTCGTGCCGCTGCTGACGATCTTGGGAACGCTCTCCAAAGAATCTTTTCTACCGTTCTGCGTTGTGTTCGCTGCGGCGTGGTGGCTGACAGAACGGCGTCAATCTCTGGCCATTGATCGTTTGATGACACTTTCCATTCTGGCGGGCTGGGCTCTCAGCCTCGCCGCCTTGATCGCCGTGCAGCGCATCGTTTCCGGGAGCTTCACCAACCCATTCGAATTCGGACTGACGCTTCACCGGGGCCACAATTACCTGGCACACTTCGCCTCGTCGCTATATGACCGCAATCTCTGGTACGTATTCTTATGGTTGCTCCCCACTGCGATTCCCAACCTGACGCGCATGCCGCGGCCATGGCTCGTGGCTACGACCGCCACCTGTGCGATGGCATTTGTCCTGGACGCATATTACGGGGGCGAGCCTGGCACGATCGGCCGGGCACTGTTCAGCATCTCGGGTCCAACGCTCAGTCTGTCGTCAGCGATCCTGCTCGCTCACAATTCCTGATATTTCGCGGATGGTATTTTCGGACAAAACCGCCGGCAGATAGCCGGCGAGGCGGGCTATTGCTCGGTCGGTTCCAGTTCCTGCCGGTGGTTCCACAAAGGAGCCAGAATGCTCGATTTCAAAACTTCGGATTCGGCCTTAGCCCAATCTTCCAGAGCCTGCCCCTCGGTCTTTCCGCGTTCTTCATAGATCTTTCGCGCATGCAGCCGGATCTTCTTTTCCAGCATGGCGAGCATCAACCTCTTGCGCTCGCGTGTTCGTTTTTCACTGTTCACAGCTGTTTACCCCTTCTTTCCACATACAATTGTATAGGCGAATTGTTAAAGGGGGATGACCAGGAAGATTACGAAAGGGTAATCACGAACCATTGCGAAATAGCGTTGAAATAAAAGAACTTATACGCATTGAAGAGCGACGACCGAGAAACAAGGAAGAGTATGGGAATAGAGCGTTCAGTCGCGAATTCTCTTGCTGAGATGGAACTGAAATTTGGTGACCGTCCAAACACACTCCACAATTGTGCAAATATATTGCCCGGTAACCACCTAAGGCCCTCGTAATCTGCTGTTTAACCCCTCCCCCGTTTGGTATCGGGCTTGCTCTTATCCAAGCTGGAGGAGCTTCCATCCGCAGCTTGAGCTGCTGATGTTCCCTCGCTTACTCCGCATTTGGAGACCTTGCAATGAAAAAGACCCTGTTTGTTGTGGTATGCCTGTTCTGCACGAGCGCAGCATTTGGCCAATATATTGGCGCGTCGATCAGCAGCCAGCCGCAGATTTACGAAGCGCCCAGCCACCCCGCCCACGCCTCCTACGCCCCCATCGCGCAGGAAACGACCGTGATCAGCGGCAATAATTTCAGCTATGCGCAGGGCGACCGCCCCGCGTCTGATTTCCCTCAGGCGCCGCCTGTGTCCCTCGGGGCCGCCGCGCGTGAACTGAAGAAGGAACATGCCCAGATCAAAAAGGCTCGGATCGTCTGGGAAAATCAATAGGGAAGGTTCTCCCTGGTCAGTGGTCGGGAGTCAGTTGTTCGCTATCGCCAGTCAGTAAGATCGGACATATCCCGGTCTTACTGATTTCTTTTGATGGACTCACCGGACTTCAGCCGAGTTCTTCAGCACCAGCACCAGAATTCGTCCATCGGAGTGAAAACCCCCGCCAGTTGCCGTCTTGGCTTCCGTCAGTGCATGGGGGGGCGTAACATGCGAGCGCGCCACGACCAGCCCAGTTCCTGATAGCGTCTGGTTCACATATTCGCGCTCGCCATCGATTGCTGGGTCGATCTTGTGCGTCAAGCCATTATTCCGCTGATCGCGTTCGAACCCGATGTCGTGTGTGGCCGCCACACACCATAGCGGACGCCCCTTCACCTGTTTCGGCGACTTCCAAACACGCAAATGATTCCGCGACATCACCACCCGGACCGGTTCTGCGTGCGCAAATCCGTAATCCTGTGGCCGGTCAAACAAGTAAAGCGTGCTCATCGGCATCGTGAGGTAATCCTTCTTTTCAAACGTGTTTAAGAGTCCCATCAGCACTGTGTCCTGCACGGATTTGTCCACCTTGACCCAACCGGCGGACGTGAAGGTTTTCACAACCTCATCTTCGCTTCCTACGATCAGAATGTTCACCATGTCGCCCGGGCTGTGATTCTGATCCGTTACCCGGCGCGGCAGTGACTCCAGCAGCGCCGGCGTAATTTCAGGCAAGTTTGTTTCAGGCGGACCTCCCACAGTCGTGCCCTCGCCCTGCTCCAGTATTTCGATCTTGACCTGGAAACTTCCTATCGCCACCGCTGCGTCTCGTCCGCTCTGGTTCAAGCCGAGAAACAGCCGTTCCGCCACGGGAGCCACATAGGTGGTTCCATTGCCCACTTCGAAGGCGTCTGATGCGCCGCTTGAGCCCAGCCGTCCGATGAGTTCGCCGTGGCCTCCATTTGGCACCGGATATTGGTGGATCAAATCCGCGAAGCTGCGCGTAATTCCCGCCGGCCCGAAATGCAGACCCTTGTCCGTATAAGTCACCGTTCCTTCCGCAGTGATCTTCAGCTTCTCTCCCCCGCGCAAGTCGATCTTGGTATCGATCCACTGCTTGGAGCCATCGACTTGGATTGTGTACGAGTTCTGGGAGGCAACCGGGTTCGCACTCGCGGTCGTTGCGGTCGGGGGCGTTTGCGTTGTCTGATCACCAGCCGGATCGGGGGTGTTCGGCGCGGATTGCTGCCTTGCCGCTGCCATGGAGCCCGCGAACAGCAATGCAGACAGGACAACACCAGCACTGGTAAATCTAGAAATTCTCTCGCCTCGCTCTCTCTTCATCGACGTACGTCTCTCCTGTACTCTTTGATTCGCCGCAGAACCTGCTCCTACTCGATTCCCGCGTCGATTAAGGCATCCAGCCTTGCCTTCCACACCTTGCTTTGTCTTGTTTCAGAAAATGTTACCCTAGAAGAAATTGAATGACCATTCTGACCTTCACAATCCTGGTTGCGGTCGTGTCCTTCGTGGCGGGACTTCTCGGATCGCTTACCGGGCTGGGCGGTGGAGTGGTGCTGGTCCCGCTGCTTACCATCTTTTTCCACGTTGACATCCGCTATGCGATTGGAGCCTCGCTGGTCTCCGTGATTGCGACATCTTCCGGCGCCGCCGCCGCCTATGTGAAAGAAGGATTCTCGAACATTCGCATTGGCATGTTTCTCGAAATTGCCACGACCTTCGGCGCGTTGCTGGGAGCGTTTCTCGCGACCTGGATTCCTACCGCTGCCATTGCCACTATCTTTGGCACAGTTCTCCTCTACTCGGCTTATATCTCCCGTCGGGTCCGCACGGAAGCGCAACGCAGTCTTCCGCCCGATCCGCTGGCGACACGCCTGCGGCTCAACGGCAGTTTCCCGGACCTCGGAGGCGAACGCAGTTATAACGTGCAGCGCGTGCCCACTGGTTTCAGTCTGATGTTCGGCGCGGGCGCGCTCTCTGGATTGCTGGGTATCGGTTCCGGCGCCGTCAAAGTGCTGGCCATGGATCAGGCCATGCAAATCCCGTTCAAAGTTTCGACCACTACGAGCAACTTCATGATCGGCGTGACCGCAGCCGCCAGTGCCGGAGTCTATCTGAGTCGCGGCTACGTGGATCCCGCTCTCTCCATGCCCGTCATGCTGGGTGTGCTTGCCGGTTCGCTGATCGGCAGCCGCATCCTCGTTAAGGCGGAAACAAAGTCCCTCCGCCTTGTCTTCAGCGTCGTCATTCTCGTTCTGGGCCTGCAAATGCTCTACAAGGGCCTCTGGGGGCATATCTGATGAATGCTCCCGCGCCCGCCCCGCAAGCGAATCCTCCGGCAAAATCGCCGGCTATTGTCACGGATCACCAGATCGAAATCGTTCTCGGGAATCTTCTCCGCACCGGCGTGTTGCTGTCGGCAGCCATTGTTTTGTTCGGCGCCAGCATTTTCCTCTTTCGTCACGGACGTGAAGTGGCCAATTTCAGGATGTTCCGCGGAGAACCTTCTGATTTCCGCACGATTCCAGGAGTGATTCGCAGCGTCCTGCACGGCAAAGGGCGAGGCTGGATGCAACTCGGTCTTCTCTTCCTGATTGCCACACCGATTGCGCGTGTGGCCTTCTCCATTGTGGGATTCGCCCTGGAGCGGGATCGCCTTTATATGGCCTTCACGCTGCTTGTGCTCGCCGTTCTGCTGTATAGCCTTCTCGGGTCCGGTCTTACTTTATAGAACGTGTTGCTCGAACGCCTCAGTCTGCTTGGTCATTCGCGCGCAACCAGCTGATACGACACGTTTATGTTTGCTCGCTGTGCGCAAATCACGCCTCGATGTGAGAGCCGTCATAGCCCTCTGTGCCTACCCCGCCCGATGATGATGGATTGGAGGGCACGATGGCAGTCGTCAATTCGAAAAAAGGTGTGATTGGAATTCTGACCGGCGGGGGCGATGTCCCTGGGCTCAACCCCGCGATCCGCGCGGTCACGATCCGGGCAATCCGCGAAGGTTACCAGGTCATCGGCTTGCGCCGAGGGTGGGGCGGTCTGGTCGACATCATTCGCGACAAAGATGTGGATAACACCAACAATTTCCAATTGCTCTCCGAAGACGTTGTCAATCGTGCCGGGCGTACTGGCGGCACGTTTCTCCACACCTCCCGCACCAATCCAAGTAAAGTCAGTAAGGGCAGCGTTCCACTCCACCTGCGGGACACCTACAACGCGGAAAAGAACGACCTGACCCCCGAAGTACTGAAGACTCTGCAATGGCTCGGCATTGACTATCTCATCCCGATCGGCGGCGATGACACACTGAGTTATGGGGTCCGCCTTGACCAGGAGGGTGTCAAAGTCGTTGCCATTCCGAAGACGATGGACAACGACGTTCCGGGGACGGACTACTGTATCGGCTTCAGCACTTGCGTGACTCGTACCATCCAGATGGCGAACAGTCTGCGTACTTCGGCGGGCTCGCACGAGCGTTTTCTGGTGCTCGAAGTGTTTGGCCGTTACGCCGGCTACACGGCAATGTTGCCGACCATGGCCGGAGCTGCCAACCGCTGTGTAATTCCAGAACACAAATTCAATATCGAACAGTTGACGGAGTTACTGGTTCACGACCGCAACAAGAATCCCAGCCGCTACTCCGTAGTACTAGTTTCCGAGGGAGCAATGTTCGAAGGCGGCGAAATGGTTTTCTCCAATGAAACCACCGATGCCTACGGTCACAAGAAGCTCGGAGGGATTGGCGACTTCGTTTCCGAGCAACTGAAGGACTTGTCCAAGAAATTCAACCACGGCAAGTCCATCGACATCATCAATCAGAAGCTCGGATACCTGGTTCGCGGCGGCGATCCCGACGCCATCGATTCCATTGTTCCCATGGCCTATGGCAACCTGGCGCTCGATCTGATCCTCGGCCGTATTTACGGCCGCCTCGTTGTGCTGAAGAATGGCCGCTACGACAACGTCCCGATTGATGTGGTCACCGCGACCAAGAAAACGGTCAATGTGAAGGAGCACTACAACACCGAGCGCTTGCGTCCTCACTACAAGAGCTTCGAAATGAAGCCGCTGTTCATCATGACAAGCGAGGCGGGATAGCTGAAATCATCTCGGGTTCAAAAGCCACGCAATGCGTTGTGGTAGAGAAGCAGGAGCACAGCGGAATCTGCAAGCCGCGAGCGCGCGGTAGCGATCGCGTAAGCTGGAGTTCAACTGACGGGCGGAAAACCCACTTGCTCCAGCAGTTGCCGAAAGCCTGGCATGTTGTACAGGCTGGACAGGGATTGATCCGAGGCGATCTCAACGATGTTGTCCATGTGCTTGCTATACCCAATGTTCAGATACTCCAGGGCCTCGGACTTGTTTCCAAGCAACGCGCATGTCTCGGCCAGAAAGTACGGCGAAAGAAGGCCCTTGTCGTAGAGGGCTTTCTGGTCCCGGTACACCGCTTCCAGCAGTGCGTGTCCTCCACCCTTGGCGTACGCCTTCTCGGCGTCATCGGTCACATCTAGCAACGCATCGTTATGCGTCAACTCAGCTTCTTTTCTGGACTCAAACAGGTAGTCAGGGTAGTCCCCGTTATTGACATACGCCAGCTTCAGGTAGCGATGAACCGAAACGGAGTTGGGCTCGTTCTTTTCCAACTGCTGCAGCAACGCGATCCCTTCTTGCGTGCGGCCGGCAGATACCAGCATTTGGCCCTTGTCGGCGAGCACCGAACTTGAGTCCGGGGCAAGCTGGCGTGCCCGTTCAATTTCATTAAGAGACTGGGAAAACCGGCGAATCGCCGTTAAATAGGTGGCATACCAGTGGTGCGCGATTGCGTTATTGGGATTCAGTTCGAGGGCACGCCGGAATTCCCGGTCTGCCGTCTCCATGTCCCATGCGCCCCAGAATGATGCAAACGCCAATGAGGCGTGCGCTTCGGAAGATCGCTCGTCGAGCTCCACGGCTTTCTTCGCGGCTGCGATTGCTTTCGGGAAGGCCTCGGATCTCGCCATCACCGTGTACTCGGGCAGCAAGTTATAGCAGTCGGCGAGTCCTACGTAGGCCGGAGCATAATTCGGGTCGTGCACGATTGCCTGTGTGAACGCATCGACTGCTGCGTTCAAGCTTTCCGGAGTGCGCTTATTCCAGTAAAACCGTCCGCTCAGATAAAAATCTTCCGCCTCGCGATTCGCTGCCGGCCGTGGCAAGTCTCGGTTGGCCGAAAACGAAGACTTCGCGGGAGTTTTTTCATCCGCTTTTGCGGACCGGTAACTTGGGCGCGCCAGCCACGCTGCGAAAACCAGAGCCAGCGCCGGCAAAACAAAAGCAATCCACCGCGAAGAAGACCGGGATGGGGGCGGTACAGCCGCCACCGCATCCACCGGGATACTTGCCGCCTCGCTGGTATCCGGGAAATGCGCGGGCGCTATCCAGCGGTATCCGCGGCGGTCCACGGTTTCGATGTACACCGGACTATCTGCCGAATCGCCGAGCGCATAGCGCAGACGCTTGATGGCGCCACTGATCGCCCCGTCAAAATCGACGAACACATCGTCCGGCCAGAGTGCCTTCCGGAATTCCTCGCGTGTGATGACTTCATTCGGGCGTTTCAGCAAAAGCATCAGCGCGCGAAACGGAAGGTCTTGGATGCGGACTTTCGTCCCATTTTTGCGCAGGTCTCCCGAGCGCTCGTCGGCCTCAAAGACTCCGAAACGAACGACTGAATTAGGGACGTCAAACGGCACGTTACGAGGGCCCATAGGACAGGCGGGAGAGGAGGTATCCAGTGTACCATTCGGACCGCCGGGCGCAACACCTGGGGCTCGGTTCCAGTCTCTCCGCTAACCCTCAATTTCCCGGGCCATAACTCATCCTAACCAGAGGAAAACAAGTCCGTTGCGAGCGATGACCAAGGCAGGCGCAAGCCTCGGCCGCATTAAAAATGCCATCCATTTCCGGAACACCGCGCACGCCCGCGCGAAACGGCGGATCCCCAGATGGCCAAGCCGCACCGTTCCTTCAGCTTGCCTTGGCGCCAGCGAGCCTCGCCGTTGTAATGGCCTGGCCGACATGCCGTTGCGTATGTTCCGCGGTATGGACGAGCAAGCCAGCCAAAGTTGTTGGCAGTTGCTTCATCCCAACCGCACGTGATTCTTCCAAATTGACGTTCGCAAGCGCTCGCACACGATTGGAAGCATTCGCGAGTGCCGCGTTCAACTCCTCAAAGAGCTCCTTGCGTGTGGCGCCCGCGTGCATCTCCGATTTAAGCTGCGTGAGTTGCCCTTCGTTCAGATTTTTCCCTTCGGCGTAGGTAAGTAAACGATCGAGGCTACGAGCGATATGCCTGACGTGAAACGCGACGGAGGCGGCCCCCGCCGGACGGGCGTTCAGTTGCGCATCAGAGAGGGTTGCGCACCACTTATGTAGATCCTCGGCCGCCAGCTGTAACGCGTGCAGGACTGCCCGCGCCACCGCTGGCACATCGGTCTCAGTTCCGCGCAGCCAGGGTTCCGTGGATGACATTCCAGATCCTCGCGTCTCGATTGACACTCGCTGGCACAGATTCTATCGTGCCGGAAAATCAGTCAGGGGCGGAATGAGTAGGACCATGGTTCCGGAAAAAAGGTAGAGAGGTTTCCAATGAAGATCAGGCCAGAATTGAGTCGTCGAGCCGCTTGCGGTGAAAATCCGCGACGTGCTGCACGAAGGCCATCACCAGAGGATGGGGCTTTTTTTCGGTCGATGAGAGTTGCGGCTGGAACAGTGTCGCGATGAAAAACAAATGCGCCGGTGATTCAATGGCGCGGCATTCTTCATTGGCACCGCGCGCCACGACCGGAAAACCGGCTTCCATTGCCGTCCATTCAAATTCCGGATTCAGCTCGTAGTTACAAAAAAACTCTTCCTCGATCGTCTCTTTCCCGTAATACCCCGCCAGATAAGATCCAGGCCGCAAACGAATTTTCGGTACGCTGCCGGAAAGTTTCGGTGCATCCCCCTTGCGGTTGGGCACGGCACATGCGACCGGGTAGATGATGATGTTTTTCGCCTTCGGATCTTCTTCCGCCGTAGTGGCGTCGCGAATACCAAGCACGTTGCGCGCGCACTCGATCAGTGTGTACTGGAATCCCCCGCAAGTCCCAAGAAAAGGACGGTCATGCACGCGGGCAAACTCGATTCCCTTGAGCATTCCATCAAAGCTCTTGTAAGGACTTCCCGCCGAAGCCCACAGGCCATCGTAGGAGTCAAGAACCGCGGCAGCTCCCGGCTCGAGCAGCGAGGGGGTCGGAATCCACGCCGCTTCCACCGTCATATCGAGCTTGCGCGCGGCATGCTGCAGTGAATCGGTGGTGGCGTGATGGGAGCGAAATTCGGGATTGAAGTCCCCGATAATCCCGATCCGAACGGGTTCAGTCACAAAAGCCATTCTAAATTAGAGGGGGACGGTCGGCATTTAGCAGTTAGCTTCTATACGTCCTCATCGGAGATGCCACTCCAGCAGCAGCACATAAACGCCGAGTACGGTAAGCAACGGACCAAAGCAGACCAGCGCTACTGATTTCCAACCCAGCGAACTGATCAGTTCCGATTGGCTGCGCGATGAGATCACAAATATCGGATTGTTGGCATCCTTCATAACTACCAGTGGCGGCGCGACCTCGAAGCCTTGTACAGTCTCCCGCTTGGCTTTCTCTGGCTTTGTTTCCCGACTATCCACGAACGTGCCGGTCGCCGGTTCTGCCGCCGTGAGCGGGTGTTCTTCCACAGCAACACTCTGGTAGGGAACTCCTGCGGCTGCCCAAGCCTCCGGTTTCGTGATGCCAGCTCGTGTGAGAGCGGCCGCGATCTTTCCCTGTTGCGTCATTTCCTTAGTCGAAGAGGCAAGCGGGCCGCTTGAGAGTCGGATGACCTCCGGCCCTTGATTGGTCTCTGCGGAATTCTCAGCGCTTTCCCGACACGTATTCGCAACTTGCGGTCTGTCTTTGCCCGGCGAGAAAGGGCGCAAACGAATCCCAGGATTTTCAGTCAGTGTCCCTGCAACAAATATGGGCGTCTCAGGTTGGACCCAACGCTCTTCGACGCGGATGGGTCGGTCGAGATCAACTCCATAACGGGTAAGAAATGCGACGACTCTTTGTGGCATCGGCAGTTCACTGGGTGGCGCAAACGATCCCCCGTACTCTTCTTGGAAGCCAGGCCGTAGATCGATCTCGGCGCCGAGCGGTTCGACCAGGAGTTGTCCTGTCGAATCCTCGACAAAAAACGGCAGGTGGAGCGTCTCCTCAGCGACCTTTTGCCAGTCTTTTCTTTCGGAGTCGTTTTTTTGCCAGACCGTGGTTTGATACAAGTAACAAGTTTTGGCGCTGATCGGAGATGACAGCGTGTGCGGTCCGATTGCCATTCCAGAAACTGCGACAGGTCCAAGAGAAGCATCGCGAATCAGGGCTTCTGCGTTGCTTCCCAGTGAGCGCCTGCGGGCGAAAAGCTGCAACCCGTGAAAGAAGAAGTATAAGCCTCCCGTCGTGGCTAGACAGGCCATCATCGTCAACTTGTTGATCGGGATGAAGAAGAGCAGACAGGTGTTCACAGCACTTTCCGATATGGCGGAGATGACCTCTAATAAGCATAAAAAGAGAGGCGGAACGAGCATCGGGAAAAGCGCTGCTTAGGTCTTACCGAAGTAATAGTTAACGGGCCCGCACGGAAGGCGGAGCCACCGGAATGCGGCAGGCACTTGCGGCAATACTGGCCGCGTTCTGTCGTGTGTTTACGCGGTGACGGCGCGTTCCTTCAGAATCGCAGACACGGTTGCGATCGCGGCATCAACTTCTTCGTCGGTGTTGTAGAAATGCGGCGAGAAGCGAACTCCCGCTTTCGGACGCCAGTCGATCATCACATTGCGTGCCAGCAACTCACGGCTCACGGCCTGCGAATCCGGCATATCAATCGATACGGTACCGCCGCGCTGGTCGGGATGCCTCGGGCTGTTCACCCGCCATCCGTTGCGATCGGCCAACTCGATGAGCCGGGCCGTCTGGAGTTTCGATTTTTCACGGATCTTTTCGACGCCAACTTCCGTGATGATCTTCAGTCCCGGACGGCAAGCCTCCAGCGCCGGAATGTGCGTCGTTCCATTCATGAAGCGCAACGGCGCTTCTGCATAACGGATCGGACCGGTCGCGAACTCGAACGAATTCTCGTGCGCAAACCATCCTGTCATCTTCGGTTCTAGTTTCTTGCCGAGATCGGGACGCACATACAGGTATGCAACGCCCGGTCCTCCGCAGAGCCACTTGAGGACGCCCCCGCAGGCGAAATCCACGTTAAGAGCCTGGACATCGACCGGAACTGTGCCCAGCGATTGGAAAGTGTCGAGGACCACGTGCGCGCCGACTTTATGCGCCTTCTCGATGATGGCGCGGGCGTCGTTAATGTACGAGCTGCGGAAAATCACATGCGAAATGGGGACCAGCAGAGTCTGTTCGTCAATCGCGTCAAGCAGCCGATCTGTCGGAACCGTCACTCCGTCGTCGGTCTTCACCATGTTCACGCGCGCCCCGTACTGTCGCTGCGCCTCCCAGAAATACATCACCGACGGAAAATTCATGTCGCTGTACACGACCTTGTTGCGCTTACCCGTGAAATCAAAACAGGAAGCGACCACCGCCTGGCACGTCGTTACGTTCTGGTGCACCGATACCGAATCTTTGGGTGCATTCATCAGAGCGCCGAGCTCGTTACCGACTTCGAGCGCGAGCATCCACCAACGCTCTTCCCATGCGCGGACACCGCGAGTCGCCCAAATGTCGGCATAGCCTTCAAGAGCCTGATAAACGCCTTGCGGCATGGCTCCCAGGGAGTTGGAAATCATGTAGTTGGTGCGCCCGAGGATCGGGAACTCGGACCGGTAGCGGAGGAGCGAGTCGGACATGTTTTGTATTCTAATTCGAGCGTGGCGAAACTACCCCAAACTACTTCTCGCACTTGGGTCTTGATTGCAGTGACATGTGCACATCATTTTTGTGATGAATTCGGGTTTGTGGGCATGCCGAACGTGCCGTCTACTACCTCCACGAAAGTGCGTTCCTCTCTTAGGACCAGGCGTCTTGATTGGGCCATGGCGAAGTTCTCTCGGGCTTCGGGATCAGACTTCAGGCGAGAACGGTAGGTTTCGTAAGCCGCCAGGCTGTCGAAGACAATCAGGCCCCAGGCTATGTCGTTAGTGCCTTCGTGGGGAAGGAAGTAGCCTACCAACTGGCCGCCACATCGGGGGATGATGCGGCCCCAGTTCTCTGCATACTTCTTGAAATCGTCCCGCTGGAAGGGGTCGATCTGGTAGCGAATGAAGCAAGTGATTTTCATGTTCGTCCTTTTGGTATTGCTTGCCGGTACTTGATGCCCGCCAAACGTGAGCGTTGCACTCAAGCTCGCGATGCGAGTGATTGCCTGACGCCGGTTCATCTTCTTCGTCAATGACGTGGCCGCATCCATCTCACTCATTTTGATCGAGACCCGGAATCGACACTTCGTCTATGATCAAAGTGTGAATGTTGAAGCAGATTCCGGATTGGCCGTGTCGCGGATCGCGTTGGCGATTGGCGAGCCTGCGCGCGCTCGCATGCTGTATTGCTTGCTGGATGGTCACGCTCGAACCAGTACCGAACTGGCAGCCGTGGCGAATGTGGGAGCGTCGACTGCCAGCGTCCACTTAAGCCGGCTGAAGGCTGCTCATCTCGTGAAGGTTTATGTGCAGGGCAAGCATCGGTACTACAGCCTAGAGGGACAGTCGGTGGCTCGGGCACTGGAAGGGCTGAGCGTGCTGGCGGGCGGTGTGCGCGAGAAGTTTGTGCCGAATACTCCGAACCGATTGCGGCTGGCGCGGACTTGCTACGACCACATGGCGGGGACAGTGGGTGTGCTGCTGCACAACCGGTTCAAAGCGCTCGGATGGCTCTCTGCGCTCCCGAGGGACGACGCGTACGAACTCACGCCCAGCGGTGCGAAGGCACTCAACGGACTCGGGATTGATCTGGCTGAGATACGGGCTCTGCGGCGGCGGTTTGCATTTGCTTGTTTGGATTGGAGCGAAAGGCAACCGCATCTTGGTGGTGCGTTGGGCGCCGCGCTGCTGAAAACGGCGTTGAATCGGAAATGGGTGATTCAGGATTTAGACAGCCGCGCACTAGCTGTGACGAGTCTGGGGCGACGGGAGATGCGAGGGCGGTTCGGGCTAAGTTTAGAGGCCTGAACACTGCTGAGTCGGTTGTCCTTCGTGGGGCAGGACCGAGTCGGCTGAGTGACTTGCAATCCAGAAACGGTGCTACGCCGATTTCCCGCGCGATTGCTTGATCACCACGTAGGCGATGGTCAAGCCGATCAGGAATGCGGCTCCACTGATCAAGTTGATCCGGTTATCGAACCAGGTCTTACCGACGGAAGCCAGAACCACGGCTAGTCCGATGATCGATCCCCATTTGCCGAGCGGAGAGCGGGCGGGAATCTGGGCGACTTGTTCTGAGGTCATGCGCCGGCGAAAGTTGATGTGAGCCGCCAGAGAGATGATCCAGGAGAGCATCATTCCGAAGAAGGCTCCGCGCAGAATGTATTCGAATGCCTTTGCGGGTGCCCAACGTTCGAGCGCCAGTGCCACGATGATTCCGTACGAGGATGCGAAGAGGGCCCAAGTCGGGGTGCCCTTTTCGCTCAGGCGTCCAAAGATGCTGGGAGCCCACCCGGTGCGGGCCAGAGAAAACAGCATGCGCGACGAGATGTAAAGCGCGGCATTCGCGCCCGAGAGCGCCGCAGTGAGAACCACGAAGTTCATAAAGTGCGCAGCGCCGGGAAAGTTAACGGAGCGGAAGACGGTAACGAAGGGGCTTTCGGTGACGCCCGCGCGGTTCCACGGCATGACTCCCACCAGGATGATGATGGCTCCCAGATAAAGCGCAGTCAGCGTGAGAAAGGTCATGCGGACGGCTCGGGCAATCTCCCTGGCTGAGGTCGATTCTCCCGATGCGACAGCCACGAATTCCACGCCCCCGAATGTGTAGATTGCGAATGTAATGGCGAGTAGCGGTGCGGCTGCCCCTAGCGGGAAGAATCCTCCGTGGTTGGTGTATTGCGGTGCAGTGTGGCCGCTCAGGAGAAGAGCGGCGCCGAGCGCGATGAAGGCGGCGATCACGGCAACTTTGATCATCGCGAACCAGAATTCGAAGCGCCCGTAATTGTGCACGCTGAGCAGGTTCGTGGAGAGCAGAAAGACAGAAAAGATCACAACCCACAGGAGCGCCGGCACTCTGGGGAACCAGAGCTGCATATAGGTGGCGGAAGCCACCATCTCCGCACCGATCGAGACGGCGATCGCCAGCCAGTAACCCGCGCGGGAGATGAAGCCAGCCCAGTCATTGAGGTAAAGGTCTCCATAGACGCCGAAGGACCCAGCTGCAGGATGGGTGCTTGCCAGTTCGCCCAGCGCTAATGCAACGGTCCAACTGATGAAACCCGCCAGGACGAAGCTCAGGATCACGGCCGGTCCAGCGAGTTCGATGGCTGCAGCGGTCCCCAACAGGAGTCCGGTCCCGATTGAACCGCCCACCGCAACCATGGTCATTTGGCCAGCGGTGAGCTGGTGACGCAGACCGGATTCGTTCGTGGGGGAAGGCATTTGGATTTGTATTCGTATACCAGAATGCGAGAGATTTGCGGGGAAAAGCATTGGCTCGTGATGTTTTTGGGGTTGTGCGGGGCTCGGTAGGGGTTGCATCTCGCATGGACTGGGGACGGGTTCAACTCATCCCGAATCGGTCGTTCATCGGATGACTTTCGTAATCGGGTTGGGGGGATGCGCGTTGCTGGGGGGAGGGGGCAAACCTAGAATCGAAAACGGGTATCTCTGTCCCCGACCGCATGCCGGAAAACCCTAATCGTCCCGAAGTTTCGCGCCGCATTGAGAAGGCGGAAAAGCTCTTGCAAAAGGGCAAGACG
>Ga0265338_10001593_pt1 | contig 36415 bp, 22 predicted proteins | sample 42126metaG_FD_193579 | JGI IMG/M metagenome (GOLD analysis project Ga0265338, IMG submission 193579) | Rhizosphere microbial communities from Carex aquatilis grown in University of Washington, Seatle, WA, United States - 4-21-26 metaG | ecosystem: Host-associated > Plants > Roots > Rhizosphere... | reverse complement strand
GGCGGGCGTCATCCGCCGCGAGGTTCAGCGTGACGCGGCGGCGGTGGTTTTCCGGCTGGTGGGGCAAAGATGTTGCGCTCATAAAACTCCGTGGAGGGTTGCGTCATTTAAGAGGTCCAGGTTCTCGAATTTCTGCGAAACTGCGGCGGCGATTTTCGCCTCCAGCGTGTCCGCGAAATAAACAAAGAATTGTTGACTAAATCCGCCGCCCGTCCTGGGCAGGCGGCCAAGCGTTTGTTTCATGGTCTTGGCGTTGTAGGCGGGCGAGATTAACGCCGTCCGGTCGGTCTGTTCGTGCGGATCGTGGAGGCCGATGCCCAGGCCGCATGCCTGCGAATTGGCCACAATGGCCGGGAAGCGGTTTCGTTGAAATTGATCGACCAGCGCGTCCCGCTCCTTGGGATTGCGCCCGTCGATGAACGGCACGGCGGTCTTGAGCAGCTTCCCCAGCGCCTGGACAAGCGCGTCGACGGTTGCGGTATAATTGACAAAGAGGACCACTTTGCTTGTCAGCGCGTAGTCCGCCGCCAAGTCGGCCAGCGCCGGGACGCGGAGCAGTTCGAGCTTTTGCTGCGCCCGGATCATCGCCGGCAAATGGGCGTGGGCGGGGTCGGCGCCCGCCGCGATATATTCGTCGCGGATTTCCTCCACGAGGTCGCGCGCCTTCAAGTCCTCGTCCTCGACCAGCAGCGCGCGGACCTGCGTTTTTGGAAAATTGGGAATGGACGCCTTGCGCATCCGGGCCCCGCGCGCCGGGAAAATTTGGCGGTGTATCCGTTCAAAGGCTTTTTGGCGCGCATTCGGCTCGCTGGCAAAGTCGTAGCCGCCAAACGCCCCCGGCGCGCAGCCGTTGCCCAAGAGCCAGAAGTGGTATTTGTCCAGAGTGAAAAGGCCAAGAGCCGAGCCGAGCGCTTTAAACTGGCGAGGATCGTCGGCGGCAGTCGCGGATAGCGCGAGCACGTAACCGGCTTGTCTCTTGGCCGAAATGAGAAGTTTGGAAGTGAGCGAGGACGGCCCGCCGCAGCGGTGGACCTCGTCGAAAATGACCGCCTCGTAATCCGAATTCCACCGCCATTGCGAGCCCCGCCCGATGACGACTTCCCGGCCCCAGGCGCTCACCGCGCGGCGTTGAATGAACGGGCCGCATAGGTAATTGTGAAAAACGTTGAACTTCCTGCGGACGCCCCGCGCCTTCTCGTAGTTGACAACCTCAAGCTCGACGCCCATCCCGCTGCCCGCCTCGCGCCAGGCGCTCACCACGCTTTTGGGACAGATGACCAGCGGCACAACCTCCAGCATCCGGGCCAGCCAGCACGCCACAAACGTTTTGCCCGTGCCCGTATCGCTGGCGTCCAGCGCCGCGTGATTGGCATAAAGCGCATTCAAGAGCGCCTCGCCGTGCTCCCGCTGATAATCCTTAAGCCCCCGAAACTCCGATGGTGAAAGGCGAAGCGTCATTGCGCAAATCCCCGTGGCCGAACGCCGGCGTAGTAGGCGACGCTGGCGTCGAGGGTTAATTTGCCGCCGTTGTGAACGTCGCAAGCGGCGTCCACTTTCTCAGCGACGAATTGGCCAAGCGTCTGGAGAAATTCTTTGCCGCAGCGTTTGCCGCGAGCGTTGCACATTCGCCGTATGTGGGAGACACAAAGCAGGCGTGCAGGGTCCGACCCCTTTTCGAGTGGCATTGTTGTTTGGCCCGGTTGTCAGCTATCCCGTTCGGGACGCTGATTCCGTCTCAGGCTCTTGCACAAGGCTGACAACGTTGTTGACAGCGGGGAAGCGTTTGCGTGCGGGAGTCGACACGGTTGCGTGGGACTGCACTTGGCACATTGGTGCCGAGGCTTTGCCGCGCGCGACTTGCATTTCTTTGTCAAGAAAACGAAGCAGTTCCTTATGGGGGATCACGCCGAACGAGGTCTGATGGAGTTTGCCGCCAAGTATCTGGCGCCTTATCGTTTTGTAAGAAACGTCGAGCAGCTTCGCGGCCTTGGTTGGCCGATAGGCGAGAGCTTCATCCTCCTCCGTCCGGCTGATCCCTTGACTGATGGTTGCTTCATTCATTGGACAGCAGTCGCTACGCTAACCGTGTGCCAACTGATGTTGTGAACGCCATTCTTAAGAAACTTTCATTCCCCCCCCTGCGCGCTCCGTCCCGGAAAGCGCCCCACTTCAGAGCACGGGCTGGACACTCTTTCCACGAATGAGGCAAAAAGCCGTCTTGACAGACCCCGGTGCCGGCCCCGAACCCGCGCAAACGCCCCCATTTCTCCGAGGGGGAACCGGTTCCACACTTTCCACACAGCGTTCCACACAGAAATCAAAATCAAGGGCTGTTTCAATGTCCATTTCCGTCCGCGCCTGTCCACAGTGTGTTTGACACTCCCCTCGTAGAATCGCCTTTTGTCCCGCTCAGTCCCGCTCAGTCCCTACCGCAAATCTGTCTCATAATCGCTTGGTCGCTGGTTCAAATCCAGCCGGGCCCACCATTTTCTCCTCTTGATTTGCAATTGTTTCGGTCTGCAAATCGCTTTAGTCAAATAAACGTCGAAAACCCTCTGTACCCTTTTGGCCTCTACAGGTGTTCAAAATCGAAAATTCAGTCCACCCGCGAAAGTTCTGGCGGGAGGAGATTTCTTGGCAGAGGAAAGTGACAAAATGTGATGGCGGCCCGGTTCGAAGGACGACCCGATCGGCGAAGAATTGCAGGGTCCGAGTTGCGACAGCGTTTAGCGATCTCGATACCCAAGTCAAAAAGGCCAGCAGCAGCGGAAAAATTAGTGCGTGAGTCGCGGTTCCCCAAATGATTGAATCGGTCCGGAAAAAAGTCGCGGCCGCGGCGCAGGGTTAAGATCGAGATAGAACCGGCGCGCCGAAGCGATGGCAGAAGAGAAAAATGCAGGCTCCGCAGCGATTCGGAGCTTTTCTTGCGAGTTGATTTTCATGGTCTCAAAGTCAATTTTATCCAGCTAATGGTCAACTATGGCCATTTGCTTCGCGGAGAAGCAAAGCTATTTTGCTTCCATCCACGCAGCAAGAATCTGCATGAAGATGATGAAAGAGACAAAACGAATTGCCGAAAAAGATGCCCATCTCAAGAAGGACGATCTAATTCTGATTACAGGCGCTGGCGGTTTCATTGCCGGCAATCTCGCCCTCTATTTCAGAAACAACGGCTTCACCAACATTCGCGCGGTCGATAAAAAGCCGCTTTACGAATGGTACTTGCACGTTCCGGGAGTCCAGAATCTTTGCCTCGACGTGAGCGAGGAGGAGAACTGCCGCCGGGCATGCGAAGGCGCCGTGGAGGTCTACAACCTCGCCGCCGATATGGGCGGCATGGGTTTTATCGAACGCTTTCGGGTCGAGTGCCTGCGTTCGATTCTGATCAATACCCACATGATTCAGGCAGCCTGCCGCGCTGGAGCTCGCCGCTACTTTTTTTCCAGTTCGGCCTGCGCGTACAACACGCTCCTCCAGCAGGACCCCAACGTGCGGGCGTTAAAGGAATCCGACGCCTATCCGGCGATGGCAGAACGCGGCTACGGCTGGGAAAAACTGATCTCGGAGCAATTCTGCCAAGAGTACTGGAACGAGCGCGGCCTTAAGACCGCCATTGCCCGTTTCCACAACGTCTATGGGCCGCACGGAACCTGGGATGGCGGCCGGGAAAAGGCGCCCGCCGCACTTTGCCGCAAGGTGATCGAGGCATTGGACACAGGCCGCCACGAAATCACCCTCTGGGGAAATGGCGAGCAGACCCGCAGTTTTATGTTTATCAATGATTGTGTCCTAGGCATTGATAAGATTATGCACTGCGATGACCTGATTGCCACGCCGATCAATTTGGGCTCCAGTGAAATGGTTTCGATTAACACGCTATTGACAAAAATTGAGCAGATCGCCGGAGTCAAGATGAGGCGCCAATACGATCTCGATGCGCCTCAAGGCGTGGCCGGGCGCAATTCAGACAACACATTCATCAAAAAAACCCTGAATTGGGAGCCGGGCACAAAGCTGGACGACGGTTTAGCGGCGACGTTTGCATGGATCAAGACCCAGCACGAAGCGCGCAAAGCCGGAAGACGAGTAGGAGTCGGGTGATGAACTCGGCGGTCGAAGAATATCTTGGTTCCATTCCAAATCGGCTTCAGCTTGCGGGCGGGTGGATAGATCAACCCTTTGTCTCCCAGCACAACCCCAGGCCGCCTGGCTCCATGGTTGTGGCGCAGATAGAGCCCGATTTTCCCCCGATGGATCGCTCAGGCATTGCCAGCGGCACACGCGCCATCGAGATGAAGTTGTGGAATGGCAAATTGCCCAATCGACCGCCGGACGATCTCGTGCGCGAGCTGTATGACGAAGAGAACAAAGGCAAGGCATCCCCGAGCGGATCCCAGGATATGGTCGGATTGGTTTACCCTGGGATAAACCGGCTCGATTACGATTTCGGTATCCATGGAGGCGTATTCCCTTCGCACATTGAATCCTGTCAATCCACGAAAGTGGCCCAATGGCTGAGCCAAACGCTGCATTTGATCGCCGTGGAGCCGCGCCCAGAGGGATACGATCCGCTCGGCATAAAGAACCTGACGCCGAAATGGGTCAACTTGCTCAGCCAATCCGGCAAGGATTGTTATGACGCGATCCTGAGAATGGACGCCCGAGCGCTCGGTCAGTCACTGAACCTGAACATGGAGTGCTGGAAGACTCTATTGCCCCAGGTGATCAGTCATCCGTTGCTGCGTAAGGACCTCGGGCCTCTGCTCCAAGTCTATCAGACGCAGTACGCGGGGGCGATGTATTCTGGTTGTGGCGGCGGCTATCTGATTGTGGTTTCCGAGAGATCGGTGCCGGGGAGTTTCACGGTAAGAGTTCGGGTTGCCGATTCATCGCGAGAGCGGACTTTCCAAAGAGATTCGGATGTCTCCAATTAAACAGGTGATCGTCAGCGGCGCGTTTGACGATATCAAATCGCGCGATCTGCGCTTCCTCGAAGGAGCCTCAAAGCTCGGGGCTCTGACCGTTTTGCTCTGGGCGGATCGGAGCATCGAACGTGTCACTGCCAAGCCTGCCAAATTCCCGTTTGCAGAACGTGAGTATTTTCTGAAAGGCATTCGGTACGTCAGTCGAGTGACGCCCCTGACGGACCATTCCGCGCCCGACTCGTTGGCGGAACCTGCGGGCGTCGAGCCGCAAATTTGGGCAGATTTACAGGGCTCCGCCAATTCGAACCGCGAGAACTATTGCCGCGAACACCGAATGGACTACCACGTTTTCTCGCCAAACGACGTAGCCGGTTTTCCCGAGCCTGCGCCTGGGCCGTCGGCGCCTGGACAGAAGAGGATTTTTGCCACGGGTTGCTACGACTGGCTTCATTCAGGGCATATCCGTTTCGCCGAAGACGCATCGGCCTATGGCGATCTCTATATTTGCGTCGGCAGCGACGCCAACGTGCGTCTGCTCAAAGGCGACGGTCATCCATTGTTGCCGCAGGAAGAACGCCGCTATCTCGTCGGCTCAATCCGATATGTCAAGCAGGCGCTTATTTCAAGCGGATCGGGTTGGCTGGATGCCGATCCCGAAATTCGCCGAATAAGGCCCGATATTTATGTGGTCAACGAAGATGGCGACCGGGGCGGCAAACGCGAGTATTGCCAGAAGCTAGGCATCGAATTCCTCGTGCTCAAACGAAACCCGGCGCCCGGCCTGCCTCAACGCAGCAGCACGGACTTGCGGGGCTTCTAAAACGTTTCACAGGACCCTCCATGCTCAAAACCGGCATTCTCAATCCTCTGCTAAATTCGCTTCTTAGCCGCGTACGGCATAGCAACACTCTGATCATAGCGGACCGAGGCTTTCCATTTGGCCAACAATCAATTAGCGCATCCAAGGAGGACGACCTAGCGGCGTTTTTCCGCCCCGTCAAAGGCATTTCGCCGGAGCCGTCACCGCTGCGGCTTAAGCATGATCAGTAGCGCATCGTTTTCACGAAGCTCGAACTGCTGCTCGAATTTGCCCTCGTGTCCAATCTTCACAGTGCGGATTTCCAGCGGCGCTCCGCTATTTGCGGATTTGATTTGGGCGACTTGGGCCTTGGTTAGCTGGGCCGGGGCGCCCAAGTCCCGGTAAGTGGCGTAGGCGTCATTGACCCGATACCCGACCTTGTAAGTCTCAACGGTGTATTTGCCTTTCGGCACATGCGACAGGCTGACTGTGATTTTGCCTAGCGACTGCGGCGGCAGATCTCGTTTGTAAAACTCCTGGTTGTGAACTTTCTTGCCGGGATGCGTGTTGGTGAAATTCCAAATCAATGCCTGCACGCCGCCGGCGTTGTCGGCGCAAATCCAGGAAGAGGGATCGCTGCTCTTCAATTCCGTCGAACCGAGCCGATTCAAGAACTGATACGCGTAAAACGCCGGCTTGTTGATGTCCTGGTAATTGATCAGGCCGAAGCCGCCGTGAAACGCCTCCCAGCGCGGACCGGGCTCCTCGAAGATGTCTGTGAAGGTCCAATAGGACATGGACTGCGCGGCATCGCCGCACTTCTTGAGCTTGTCCAAAATGTAAGCTGCGCTGTGGTAGCTGTCGTGAATCGGATCAGCCGGCGTGTAGGACGCGCTCCACTCGGTGAAATGCAACTCCAAGTTGGGCATCGGGGAGTCCGCGATCTGCCGGCGCACCTGTTTGACTTCGCCAAATATGGAGTTCGGATTTTGCGAAAGCACGGTGCCGCTGTCGCCGCGTTCGTCCAGAAAACCGCTCTCCACGCCGTAGGTGTGCGTGGAGATGAAATCCACCGGCGCGCCATTCGTCTGGCAGAAGTGAATGAACTCAGGAACCCATCCGCATCCGGCTGTTGCCGGGCCGCCCACTTTGAAATCCGCCGAGACGCTCTTGATGGCGTGCGCCGTCGCGGCGTAAAGGTCGAAGTATTGCTGCTTGGTGCCAGCCCAAAAGCCGTCCAGGTTCGGTTCGTTCCAGACCTCAAAATACCACGTGCGCACTTCCGCCTCGCCGTAGCGCTCCTGCAGGTGCGAGACAAAGGCGCGAATGAAATCAGCCCACTTGCTCATATCCTTGGGAGGAGTCACGTTGCCGCGCCACCAGAAAATGGTTTTGGAACCGCTGGCCAGGCCTCCCGGCATGAAGCCCAGTTCCACAAACGGCTTCATGCCGATGCTGCGGAGGAAATCATAAAGCTCATCGATGTATTGCCAGTTGTATTCGGGTTTGCCGTTGTTCTCCCTGTAAACTCCCATGTCGTCACAAAACAAACCGTGCATCCGGATGTATTGGAAACCACACTCGCGGTGCGCGTAAGCAAGCTGCCGCTGCCAGTCGGCGCGCAAACCCTCGTTCGCGCGGCCCGCGCCGACGCAGCGCTTGAACATGGTGTCCAGTGAGCCGTTTGTCTGTCGCAGGTCCGCCGAGACAATCCTGGCCAACTCGTTTGTGGCGGCGCCGGACAGATTGGCGGCTGCGAGAACAGCGGCAAGGCCGACGGCAAGAGAACTGATTGTTTTCATATCTGGTTTCCTGTCATAAGAACAGACGATTTCATCGCGCGATTCAAGCAGCAAATGGTCGGAGAATTCAATCGGATCCCGCGTTTGCGGCTTCCCGCTTGTTTTCCGGCATAAGAACCGAGTAGCTATGCGGCGCCAAATGCGCGCTGAACGTCACGCGGTCCTCGGTCGTTTCGTTCCGCCAATTCCAATCGTGCGGCGGCAGTTTGCCTTCGAGAGTTTCGCCGGAGACCAGATTCTTCAATTTCGTCGCGTTTCCCAGCGTTGAGATTGTCAAATCGGCGGCTGTTGCCGAGAAGTTCTCCGCGATAAATGCATGGTTGTCGTATGCAAACAGCGCGACTTGCGCCGGGCCGTCCAGCCGCACAGGAAATCCGCGCATCAAAATGTTTTTGATCGCGCCGATCACCTTTGGCGGCAGGCCGTAGATGCCGGTAAAATTGTCCGGCATGGTCCAGACATAAAGAACGCCGCGCGAATAACGGTTTAATAGAAACAGCGGAAAGCCATTGCCGTCAACCTCGGCGCGGACTAGGGGCCAAGAGTCATTCGTGAGGAATTCAATTTCAGGAAACAGCACGGCGGCCCCCGTTCCACCGTTAAGCATCGAAAACGTTCCCGGGCCGAAGCCGCCGGCATATTTCTGGGCAAAGAATTTTCGGTCCGTCCAGCGAACTTGGGCGATATCCTCAATGCCGCGGCCCTGCAAGGCGCGCAACAATCCGGAAGTGATGACGACGGATTTGCCCGCGCGCAACTGGCCTTTGATTTTTGCCACGATCTGGTGGTCAGACTTAGCGCACTCGGTCAGCAAAATGAGATCGGCATTGGTGGGAAATTCCGGGCGCAGATCGATCGGAAGGCCGATCATGCCGAGATAATTGTGCAGAAAATCCTCGCCGGTTGAGTGGACCGGCTTGTAACTGGCGATGCCGATGGGGTTGCCAAGCTGGCCCAGAAACTTGTCTGCCTGCTCCAGCGAATAGCCGGCCACCCGCGCCCAGGTCGGCGCGGAAATGCCGTTGGTCATTTCGGGTAAACTGAAGCTTGTCGGCAGATTTTCCCACGCGGCGCGCTCGCCGATTTCAAAGGGCTGCGTCATCGCCGACCACTCGAAAATCGTAAACTCCCGCGCCTTGGCAAACAGCGTGTCCCAGATTTGCTCCGCATAGCGGTCGGCATAACGGACGTTATAGGTGTCCACCCAGCCGCCGCCATTGCGGCCCGGGGCGACGTTTTCGAAGTAGCGGATAATTTCGTAGCTTTCATATTGCTGCAAATGTTGGTCGGTCACGATCGGATCACGGGTCTCAGCCCCGGTGTAGATGGCGTCAAAAATCTTCGACTCCTTCTCCAGATCGTAGCCGGAACCTTGAAGATGCTCGTACCAGTTCGGGAACTTGACAACCATCTTCACCTTCGGATTCACGGTTTTCGCGGGCTGCACGATCAAGTTTTCCGCCGCGTCGTTCATCAGGTCCAGGCGGAACTGAGTCCAGCTTTTGCCACCTTTAGCGGCAATGTCGGAATCATACTTTGTGGTGACGAAAAAAAAATCGTCCTGGATGACTTCATTGAAATGCTTCGCGGCGAATTCCGCCGTGCTCTTGATAAATGCGCGGTCTTTAGGATCGGTGTAGCAAAACGATTGGAACTGCCCGCTGATGCTTCCATCCGACAGCGCCATGCCGCCGGCCGCATGGACCCCACGGTCGAGAAAGAACTTCTTGACGCGTTCGGTCTGCTGGCCGGTGAGCAGGCGCCGGTCGCGCTGCACTTCGATATAGACTTTGTCCACCTTCAACTGTCGGCGAATGCAATCCCAGTCCGCTTGAAGTTTTTCCGGTTGGTCAAAGCTCTGGACGACGTTGATCGGGATGTAAACCGCGACGGCAAAGTTTGTGTAGCATCCCGCTTGGCAAACCAACGGCGGGCAAAGAAGCGCAACGGCGAGGCAAAGCAGACGGGCTGGAGCAGTTCTGTTCAACACAATAATATCGATAATAAATCGGCCTTTGGCGCCAATTGCGTAGGTCAGTGTGCCCGAAGCGGCGGTTTTCGTCTTGTCGGTAAAAAGAATGTGGCGACGGAAATCCGAATTGACTTGCGAATGCTGCCGCGCGGCTGAAAGGATGAGGCGATGCGCTATCGCGTAGCCGGGAAAATATTCCTATGCCGCTTCGCTCTGATCTTGATTCTGGCCGGCGAAGGTTTTTTTGCAGCGGCGGCCGCGCTGCCGCACTATTTCATCCGCATCTGGCAAGTAGAGCAAGGCTTGCCGCAAAACAAAATCACTGCGGTGGTCCAAACCCGCGATGGCTACCTGTGGGTCGGCACTTACAACGGGCTTGCTCGGTTTGACGGTGTTCGCTTTACGGTTTTCGACGAAAACAACACTCCGGAGCTGGCCAGCAGCCGCATTACTGCTTTGTTTGAGGCGAGCGACGGCGCGCTGTGGATCGGAACGGAAAAGGGGGATCTCTCGCAATACAAAAACCGCAGGTTTTACACCGTGCCGCTGCGCTGCAATTGGAAGGGCGGAAAGATCTACGCCATCACCGACGACGACGCGGGTGACGTCTGGCTTTACAATGAAGCAGGCGAGTTGGCGCGGGCGCGCGATGGGAAGGTCTTATCCCCACCGGCGGGCGTCGTAGGCAAGGTTCTGTGTCTGGCGCGCGCCTCGGATGGCACGGTTTGGGCTGAGCGAGAAGGCATGGTGTCGGCCCTCAAGAACGGCCGAATGACCGCGGCGCTGGACGCCACCAACTATGTGCAAGGCTTCTGCGCCGCGCGTGACGGAGGCTTTTGGGTGGCCTGCAACGGCGGAATCCGCAAATGGAAGGATGGCAAATGGGGCGCCGATATGGGAGCCACCCCGTGGGGATCCAGATTCACGGCTAAGCTATTGGAGACCTCTGACGGGGCGCTAATGGCGGGCACCTCAGATTCGGGCTTATGGTGTGTTTTTCCTGACGCGACGAACGCCCCGGCTCTTAATCTCAACCGCAACAGCGGATTGGCGTCGGACTGGGTGATTTCGCTGTGTGAGGACAGCGAAAAGAACTTATGGTGCGGCACGGGGGCGGGCTTGGAGGTCATACGCCCGAGCAACCTTGAGACCATTGCGCCACCGGACCAATGGAAGAGCTGTCCGGTGCTCTCAATTCTGCCGACTCCCGACGGCGCGCTATGGGTGGGCACGGAAGGCTCCGGACTGTATCGCCTCCAAAACGGCGGCTGGACGAATTTCTATCCGGACCAAGGCATCCACAATCCATTCGTTTGGTCGCTCGCCGCCGATCGCGCCGGAAAGGTTTGGGCCGGCACCTGGGGCGGGGGCTTCTACACGCAGAAGGGCGACGCATTTGATTACGCGCCTGGGTTGGAGAACCTACGGGCGCCGATTCCTGCGTTGCTGTTCGTGGGCGACGAGCTTTGGATCGGCACGCCGACGGGCCCGTTACATGGTCACGACGGAAAGCTCGATGATTTGAACGAAGTCGCTGGTGAACCCTTCGGTGACGTGCGCGCCATTGCGCGCGACAGGGCGGATGCGCTGTGGTTTGGCACGGCGGGCGGCGGTCTGGTGCGCCGCGAGAATGGAAATGTCCGCCGGTTCAGGAAATCCGACGGACTGTCGTCCGATTTCATCGAGTGTCTGCACTTCGCCGACGACGGCGCATTGTGGATCGGCACGTTTGGGGGCGGATTGAATCGGTTCAAGAACGGGGAGTTTTCCGTCGTCAATCGCAAGCAAGGTCTTCCTAACGGCGTCATCTGCCACATCGAGTCGGACGGACGCGGATACTTCTGGATGAGCTCGTACGGGGGCGTCGTGCGCGCGAGCGAAAAGGACTTAAACCGCTGCGCTGACGGCGAAATCGCGGAGGCGCCGTTCCTAACGTATGATATCAATGACGGCTTGCCGACGCTCGAGTGTTCGGAGGGCTCGCAGTCGGCGGGCGGTAAAACGGCGGACGGACGGCTGTGGTTTCCGACGGCCAAGGGACTCGTCGCTGTAGATCCAGTGGGCGTGAAAACTAATTCGCTGGCGCCGCCGGTGCGGATTGAATCCATGCGCGTGGACGACAAAGAACTCATTGACGACGGCGACGCGGGGCTGCTGAAAGTTCCGCCGGGGCGCCATCGCATTGACTTTGAATACACGGGTTTGAGCTTCGTCGCGCCGGGAAAAGTGCGGTTCAGATGCCGGCTGGGCAATCTCGAGTCCCGATGGGCGGACATGGGCGGCAAGCGGGTGGCGACATATAATTACATCCCGCCAGGAGACTACTTGTTCCAAGTGATCGCGTGCAACAACGACGGGGTGTGGAATAGCGAGGGCGCGAGCCTGAAGTTCAGAGCGCTGCCCTATTATTGGCAGACGACGTGGTTCCGTGTTCTGGGTGGGGCGGCGACGGCGCTGGCAGCCGGCGGGGCCGTTTGGTTTGAAACGCGCCAGCGGATGCGGCGCCGGCTGGAACGGGTCGAGCGGCAGCGCGACATTGAGCGCGAACGCGCGCGCATCGCTCAGGACATCCACGACGATTTGGGCGCGAGCCTGACGCGGATCGCGATGCTCAGCCAGTCGGATCGCGGGGAAATTCCGTCGCCGGATTTGATGACAAAGAATCTCGATCGCATATTTGCGACCGCGCGCGAGCTGACCCGCGCGATGGATGAAATTGTCTGGGCGGTGAATCCGCGCCATGACCGGCTGGATAGCCTGGCGAATTACTTGAGCCGGTTCGCCCAGGAGTATTTGAGCGTGGCGGAAATTCGTTGCCGGCTCAACCTCCCGTTGAGTCTGCCGACGTTGCCCGTCAGCGCTGAAGTTCGGCATAATTTATTTCTCGCGTTCAAAGAAGCGCTGCACAACATCGTCCAACACGCGGGGGCGAGCGAAGTGCGCGTGGACTTGAAAGTGGACGCGGCACAACTGGCGCTCAAGGTGGCTGACGACGGGCGTGGGTTTGATACGACGACCCCGGCGGACGGCTCGGTCGCGCCGGGCCGCATCGCGTGCGGCAACGGGCTGTCGAACATGCAGCGGCGGCTGATGGCAATCGGCGGCGTATGTGAGATTTGCAGCGAACCCGGACGCGGGACGGCAGTGACACTGACTGTGCCGTTGCGCGGAACATAGCCGCCTCGGACCATTTTGTCGGTAATAGTCACGACAATACGAAAAGACGATTCGGCGTAACATGAATCAGGAAAAATGACCATTGCCGTTTCCATTGTGGAGGACGACGCCTCGGCGCGGGAGATTCTCGCGGACTGGCTGCGTCACGCCAGCGGCTTTGAATGCGTGGGCGCACACGCCAACGTTGAGGCGGCCCTGCAACTTCTGCCGTCCGAGAAGCCGGCCGTGGCGCTTATGGACATCAACCTGCCCGGCATGAGCGGCATCGAGGGCGTGCGACGACTCAAGCCGATGCTGCCGGACACGCAATTTCTTATGCTGACAGTTTACGAGGACGCCGACCACGTTTTCGAGGCTCTGGCGGCGGGGGCGACGGGTTATTTGCTCAAGCAGACACCACGGAGGGACTTGCTCGCATCCATCAAAGACGTTCATGCTGGCGGCTCCCCAATGACCGGCAATATCGCGCGCCGCGTCGTGCAGGCTTTCTTTCGGGATGACGCCACAATGCCGGAATCGGCCAAACTGTCCCCGCGAGAACGCGAGGTGCTGGAGTTGCTGGCGCGCGGCTATCTCTATAAGGAGATCATGGATTCTTTGAACGTCAGCCGCGGGACGCTGAACACCTACGTTCGACGCACTTACGAGAAACTCCATGTCCGCTCGCGCGCACAGGCGGTCGCCAAATTTAGTCATTTCTCCTTGAGCGACCCAGCTCGCCTCCCGTCCAAGCCGTGAACCGCGGCGCGGCGCTGACAACGTCGTAGCTCGGCGAGCCGTCATATCCTTTCCCGACAAGACGAGCGCGCGCACCTAGGCAATACTCCGCGGCATGAACTCCTACTGTCTGAGCAAGCCGCCTCCTGCGCGTGAGCTTCAGTCGATGAACCGAGAAAATTCCGTCCTCAGAGCCAATGCTTTCAGACCAAACCGAAAATCTATGAAAAAAACAACCGTAGTTTTCAAAAATCTGCGTTGCCGGCTGTGTGTCGCCATTGGCATCGCGTCGCTCTCTTTGGGCGGCTCCCTGGCGGCCACCGCCGGCCAAACGGTCCGCGAACTCTTTGACAACCTTCCCAACAATCTCCTGACTTCTGATGGAACCACGCTTGATGGCATGACCAACGACGCCACAACGGTGGGGTTGCAGGGATTCTGGACGAATAACCCGCCCGGCAGCACGGGCATCGGTTACAAAGGCAGTTTTACGGTGAATTGGGTGCTTCAGGGTTTGCAAAACAACATTGTGCCTGATTCGGCTTCGGGAGCCAATGGCTGTTTGGATCAATATACGGGCAATCTCAACACGCTTATCGATCCGAACACAGGCGATCCCTACGGCTTGTATTCCCCCCAGATTTACGCGACACACCCCCTGGCACCCAGCTCGTATGTCAACTTTCAGGCTGCGGCCACTTACTACTTCAGTGTGCGAATCGAAAAGAACTACTCCTGGAACGCCGGTGATTCTTCGGCGGGCTTGGGACTTGCCACGGGCAATGCCACCAACGACCACTTTGTCGGCTTCGGTCTGACGCGGCCAGCCACTGTGGCGGCGGATGGCGCCACTGATATTGGTGACACCGATTATGTGACTCATGGCACGCTGGGGCAAGCGGGGCTGGCAAACGAGGTTGACACGGGCGGGCCGTATCTCCCGCTTGCGACTGGCCCGGCGCAGTTGTGGAACAGCGGCGCTGGTGCCGTCAATTGGGCGGAAGCGGGTCTGCTTGTGGGTCGGCTCGTCACCTCGCCGACCGGCGCCTCCGAGCTGGACGTGGTGGGCTTTTTGCCGAATATGTCGCTCTCGACGCTTCCTACGGACCCCGCGCAAATCACTTGGGACGCAACCTACCATTTCACGGAAACAAACATAATGACTCAACTCCTAGTCTGGATGCACGGCAATAATGTGGAATACGATGGCGTTCGGATGGGCACGACTTATGCCGACGTGGTCGGATTGGAACTCATCGGTGGGCCTGCGGCGAGCCCGAGCAGCACGGTTTACGCGGGCACGACGGTTACGGTATCGGAAAATGCGCAAGTAAATAGCGGCAACACTCCGATGTCGTTTCAGTGGTTCAGCAATAGCGTCGCCATGACCGACGAAACGAATTCGGCCTTGACCTTGACGAATACGGCCACGAGTTTTACGGCCGACTACAACGTGATCGTGAGCAACGCTTTTGGCATGCTTACCAGCTCGGTCACCCATATCACGTTCTTGCCCACCACACCGGTGTTCTTCACAAGCAAGCCGGCTCCCATCACTCGTTATGTCGGCTCCACCTCCGCCTCATTCACGGCTTTTGTGGACGGCACGCCGCCGTATACCTACCAATGGTATCATGGCGCCACCCCTATCCAGTCGCCCACGACCACAGCGAACCCGAGCAATACGATCTTTTTGCCGGCCCTGGCAACCGGAGACGCGGGTAATTACTCCGTGACGGTCCAGAATGCTTACGGCTCCACCAATTCCGGCCTGGCGGCAAACCTCACTGTTATCGTGCCGCCTGCTGGATCCTATGCGGCCGCGGTTCTGGCCAAGTCACCGTGGGGCTATTGGCGATTGGATGACAATGCGACAGCGGCTGATCCAACGCTTTACGACAACTGGGGCAATCATAACGGCACAGTGGTTGATCTGGGCGTTCCAACGTATCAAGCGCCAGCCGCGCCGTATATCGGCTTTCCGACGCCTCATTTGGGAATCACAATACATAATTCAGCCACGTGCAGGGCCAACTTGCCCAAACTTCCGGTTTGGTCCAACCAGATGACCATTGCCTTTTGGGTGACCAACGGCGCCGCGCAGATGTGCACCATGAATGGCTACGGCAACGGGTATGGCTTGTATAACAATAGTGGCGAACTGATATTCGAGTGGGCCAGCCTCGGCGCGCCATCCGGCGGCGGTGGAATGGACACCGGGCTTCAGGTTCCCACGACCGGTTGGACCTTCGTGGCCTTGGTCGTTGAGACCAACCAGGCTTCCGTCTACCTGGGCAATGACGATTCCAGCCTGGTTTCGGCAACTCTTACTGGCTTGAGCCTTCCCACATCCGACGAGGCGGGTGACACCGCCAACCTTTACGCGCCTGGTCTGGGACGCATGGAATGGCCATACGACGAGGATGGAGGCGGCAATCCTTGGAACACCATGAACGGCACTTGGAGCGACGTGGCAGTAATCTATGCCCCACTATCGGCCGCGGCGGTGACCAACTTATATATGGCCGGCGTAGGCGAGGCGATCTATGCCACGCCAGATGGCCAGGGAAATCTGATTGCGAGTTGGAACCCCGCCTTCACTCTGCAGCAAGCCGATTCAGTGGCCGGGCCATGGACAGACGTGAGCGGCAGTCCGACGTCTCCTTACACCATTCCTATTAATATGGGAATCACCGGGCGGTATTATCGCCTGAGACGATAGGTCAGGTAGTGGACACCAGGCGGCTGGAGCTTCTGGGTGGCTCCAGCCGCTTCACTTAATAAGAGACAAAGGCAGGATGCTACCGCTTACAAACAACAAGAAATCCACGGCGTTCACATTGATCGAATTGCTTGTCGTCATTGCAATCATCGCGATCTTGGCGGCCATGCTGCTGCCTGCGCTGGGCAGAGCGAAAATTCAGGCGGAAAAGACCCGCTGCATGAACAATCTCAAGGAGATTCAACTTGGATGGCTTATGTATACGGGCGAGAACGGCGAAAAGATTGTGCCGGTGAGCAATTACGTGCCGAACCTTCCGAGCGATCCCTTGATTCAGCCAGGCGCGGTCGAAGCGCAGTTGTTTCCGGGATCCGTGTCGGCCGCGACGGGCACCAACGAACTATTTGGCCAACGGAGTTTGCTCTATCCGGCTTTGAAGAGCATCAAACCGTTCAAATGTCCGGCAGATCCCAAGAAAGGTCTGGACAATAAGACGCCCACCATTCGCAGCTATTCTGTTAATGCCTGGATGAATCCCACCGCCAGCACGTTGGGCAGCGGCTATCTCCATCCCACCGCCAGTTATCTCGTCTTCAAAAAACAAACCGACATTCGAAAGCCATCCGACCTCTATATCTTGCTCGAGGAAAGCCCCGGCACCATCAACGACGACTGGTTCGTCGAAGACCCGGACGCGCCGACAGAATGGACCGACATGCCCGCCAGCTACCACAGCAAGAGCTGTATGATCCTGTTTTCCGACGGGCATGCGCAGAACCGCAAGTGGACCGACAAGAAAGTCATTGCCCAGGCTGGCAATTTCACCACCTACGATTCGAAGTCCGGCGATCTGGCGTGGCTGTTGAGCATAACCACAGTCCACCGTTAGTCCTTCGGAGGCGGTCTAATGTTTCGCAGGCAAATACAACAGGCGGCGCCATTACGCGCTCTCGTTTTCGCGGCGTGCGCCGCGCTGTTCGCCGCCCAAGTTTCGTATGCCGATTCGATTCGGCAACATCTTTTGCTCGACGCGGCTTGGCGCTTTCATCTTGGCGACGAATGGCCGGACGCGCTGCATCGGGAAAATTCCGGCACAGGTTCCGGGCCGGCGTCCGAGAAGTTTTCTGACTCTTACTGGCGGACTGTCAATTTGCCGCATGATTGGGCGGTGGAACTGCCATTCGATCAGGGCGCAGATGGCGGCCACGGATTCAAGGCCCTGGGTGTAAAATATCCAACGAACAGCGTTGCCTGGTATCGCCGCACGTTTGAATTGCCAGAAGCAGACCGGGGGAACCGCATCTGGCTGACATTCGACGGCGTAATGCATGATGCGACCGTTTGGGTCAACGGCTGGTGCGTGAGACGCCACGAAGGCGGCTACTATCCGTTCCGTGAGGACATTACGGATGTAGCGCATTTTGGCGGCTCGAACACCGTCGCCGTGCGCGTGGATGCAACTCAATCCGAAGGTTGGTTTTACGAAGGGGCGGGCATCTATCGCCACGTCTGGCTGGACCAGACCGCGCCGGTGGCCATCGCGCCGGATGGCATTTTTGTCTGTCCCTCGTTCAAAGACAATATGCCGTCGGATCAGGCGGAAATCCGTGTCGAGGCCAATCTGCTCAACACGCTACCCCACGCGTCACAGGTGGCGGTGGCATGCCAAATTATTCCGCCCATCGGCCAAGCACCAAGCGCTTTTTCCGAGTCGATAGAGTTAAAAAGCGAATCTCCGGGCGCTATGAGAATGGAATCCAGCGTCGCTTCGCCGGTTCTTTGGTCGCCGGAGTCACCGAAACTCTACCAACTTGTTACGACAGTTTCCGTGGCTGGAAAAGTCGTTGACCAAGTAACGACTTCCTTCGGCATCCGCACCGTTGGTTTCGATCCGACGAATGGGTTTCTCTTGAACGGCAAACACTACGTAATTTGCGGGACGTGCAATCACCAGGACCACGCTGGCGTCGGCGCGGCTATTCCTGATGCGCTTCAGGAATTCCGTGTTAAGAAACTGAATGAATTCGGCTGCAACGCCATTCGCACTTCACACAACCCGCCCACCCCAGAACTGCTGGATGCCTGCGATCGCGTTGGCATGCTGGTGATGGACGAAAGCCGCTTGATGGGCAGCGACACGGGAAACATGCAAAAATGGGACGACCAGATCCGCCGAGACCGAAATCATCCGAGTGTCGCAATTTGGAGCATCGCCAATGAGCAATTCATGGTCCAGGACACGCCGCAGGCCGGCAACGTCGCGCGGACAGTGCAGGAGCACGCCGAACGCCTCGACCCATCGCGGCCCGTGACCTACGCCTCTCCCGAGGACGACGTGTTCCGCGGCATCAATTCCGTCATCGAAGTTCGTGGGTGGAATTATCACTACGGTCCCCAAATGGACAGGTACCATGCTGAACATCCCAGCCAGCCGAATGTTGGCACCGAGCAGGCCAGCGTTGTCGGCACGCGGGGCATCTATACTAACGACCATGACCGTGGCTACGTCGCCGCCTACGACACCGTCTGGCCGGGTTGGACCACAACGGCGGAAAGCTGGTGGAGTTTTTTCGCAGGCCGCCAGTGGCTCTCCGGGGCCTTTGTATGGACCGGGTTTGATTATCGAGGCGAGCCGACGCCCTATTGGTGGCCATGCATTAGCTCGCATTTTGGCGTCCTGGACACCTGCGGTTACCCGAAGGACGTTTTTTATTACTACAAATCGTGGTGGACGACGAACATGGTGCTGCACCTATTGCCGCACTGGAATTGGCCCGGGAGCGAAGGACAGGAGATCCTCGTTGAGGCCTTCAGCAACTGCAAGCGAGTGGAGCTTTTCTTGAACAATGCGTCTCTGGGCGTCCAGGAAATGAACCCAAATTCGAAGTTAAGCTGGCGCGTGAAATACGCGCCCGGGATCTTAAGCGCCAAAGGCTATGACTCTGTCGGAAGCCTCCTGGCGGAAACGAAGGTTGAAACGACTGGTGACGCGACGCAAATCAAGCTCACGTCTGACCGCAAAACGATCAATGCGGATGGCGCGGACGTCGCGGCGCTGACTGTCTCCGCGCTGGATGCGCAGGGCCGCCTCGTTCCAACAGCGCAAAACAAAATCAACTTTAACATCGAAGGCGCAGGAAGGCTCCTGGGCGTAGGCAACGGCGATCCGAGCTGCCACGAGCCAGACACGTTCATTCCGACCGTTCCCATGCGCCACATAGCCGTCAGCGACTGGCGGTGGCGGCTTGCGAAGATTCCACACAACAGCGGAATCGTTCCGGAATACGCGGATGATTTTGACGACCTTGGTTGGAACAAACTTACTGCCAAAACCAGCGCCGGCGAACTGACAATCAAAGCGCCGGACACGACGGCGGTCTACCGCTCGCATTTCATTCTGACGGACGAAGACCTAAAAGGCGACGCCGCGCAGATTTGTTTTAGCGGCTGCGACGATGAAGGCTGGTATTTTGTGAATGACCAGTTTATCGGCGAATCACACGACTGGCAGGCGCAACCGATATTCGACATCAAAAAGTTCATTCGCGTTGGTGACAATGTCGTCGCCGTCGGCGTCAACAACGGCGTCGGCCAGGGCGGATTGAATCCAAACGTGACAGTTACAACAATCGGGCACGCCAGCGTCCCTGCATGGTCGCGCAGCCTTTTCAACGGGTTGGCGCAAGTGATCGTCCAATCCACGCGTAGCGATGGGGAAATCAAATTGACGGCGACGTCCGAGGGTCTCGCGCCGGCGATCTGCACCGTTCAAGCAAACCCGGTGGTTCTGCGTCAAGCCGTTCGTTAGTCAACAGCACAAACCGAAATATAAATGTTATGAAAAGGTCTCTTGGTGATAATAAAACGAAAGGAGCCTTCACGTTAATCGAACTCCTCGTCGTCATCGCGATCATTGCCATTCTTGCATCCTTGCTGCTGCCGGCCCTGTCTCTGGCAAAAAATCGCGCCTATGCGGCTGACGACCTTAATAACTGTAAGCAGACGATGTTGGGAATGATGATGTACTGCAATGATTTCAATGATAATATGCCTGCGCCCGGGTGGGGAACAACGGCTGATTGCTGGATCACAGCCGCCAATCCACCCGCTTTGAACACCCATACCTCTGCCAATTTTCAAAAAGACTATGATAGGCAGGCAAGTTGGTTTACCGGCATTCCCGCAACCGAGTCTGGAAGTCCGATCCCCCCCAGGCCGGGTCTGCTGTTCACATACCTCAAAAATGCGAAGTTGTTCCTCTGTCCCATCGATGTGGTGAATACGAAGTACTTGATGCGGCCTGAGATCATCAGCAGCTATGTCTGGAATGGCGCTATTCAGGCTTATGGAAATGCGGCAACGCCATTTAAAATTACTAGATTCAAGTCTACAACTATCTTGGAATGGGAGAATGACGAACAACAAGTCGCGGCCGGCTTTTGGGGCGACTTTGCAAATAAGCCGTCCGAAAACGGCACGACGCCAAGCTTATCCCAACGTCATGGGAAAGTCGCTCAAATTGGAAGAATCGATGGCAGCGCCGCTCGGGAACTATGGGTCAACATAAAAGCGTGGGCTCTTAGCGCCACCAAGCCGAATGAAATGTGGTGCAATCCAGCGTCCACCACTGGGCACTAAGAGCTTGCGTTTTTGCTTTTGGTGCGCCTTCATCCTGCGTTGTGTCGATCTTCAGTAACCGAGACCGTCGTGCGACCCTAGAAACACAGGCTATTTTATTGGCGCCTGCATTGCTTAAATTCGTTATCAATCCAAATATGGGGGGCCTGATTTTGGCGCTTATCGCCGTAGCCGTGGGCGGACAGTTATGTGCTCAAACCCTTCCGGACATCGGCCCCGCTTACACCGGCGGCGAAATTGCGGCCATCCCCAGCGGCGGGGGCGTCATGCCGACTGGAAGCAGCCATAGGTTTGACGCAGTGTTCGATCTTGGGCTGGAACCGGCCGCAGCCACTATTCCCGCCACCATGCCGCTGCCGGTTCCGACCTATGGTTGGAACCTCGGAAATACGATGGAGCCCCCCTGTGGCGCGGGTTGCTGGGGCCCGCTGCCGGCCCAGGCATTATTTACCTCTGCCGCCAATGCCGGGTTCAACGCCGTTCGCATCCCGTGCGCGTGGGATTCCAACGCCACCACCAACGGGGACACCTACCAGATCAAGCCCACTTACATGGCGCAGGTTAAACAGGTGGTTGACTGGGCTATCGCCGCAGGAATGTATGTCGTCATCAACGATCATTGGGATGATGGCTGGTTGGAAAACAACATTGGGACAACGGTAGGTCCGATCATCAACGCGAAGATGAATGCCTACTGGACACAGATCGCGACCGCCTTTGCCGGCTACGACAACCATTTGCTCTTTGCTGCCGCAAACGAGCCGAACGTGAGCAATCCCGAGGAAATGGACGCGTTAATGGTCTACTATCAGACCTTCGTCAACGCGGTTCGCGCCGCTGGCGGCAGTAACACCAACCGCTGGCTGGTCCTGCAAGGCGGCGGGGACACATCGTGGTTGAATTCTTTTCCGACAGATTCAACATCCAATCGTCTGATGGTGGAATATCATTGCTACACGCCTTCTCTATTCACCATAGAACAGAGCGATCAATCGTGGGGAAATATGATTTACTTCTGGGGGCCGGCTTACCATTATTCCGGCGACCCGCCTCGCAGCGCCGCCCACCCCGAAGAAGGGGAAATAGATTCGGGATTCCAACAACTGACGGACCAGTATGTTAGGAAAGGCATGCCCGTGATGATCGGCGAATTTGGGGCTGCGGCAAAGTCGTTCATTAAAACAACAAACACAACCGAGGCAGCTTGGAATGGAGCTTCCGTGCATTACTGGGATAAATATGTGGCAGAATCCGCCCGTGTCCACGGATTGAGTCCGTTTTATTGGAGCGCTCCCGGTAATCCGTTCGACTGGAAGACAGGCGCGGTCGATGACTCTCAAACGGTTTCTGAGTTGACCGGCGGGGTCGCGCCTCCGCCGCCGAATGGGGCTCCGTATGCCGCGGCCGGCCTTACTGCAATAGCCAGCAATAATCAGGTGACATTGTCCTGGATCGCAGGCAGCGGAGCCACCAGCTACAATCTCTACCGCGCCGCGGAATCCGGCTACGAGAGCGCCAGTCCGGTAGTGACGGGCATCACCGGGACAACTTATACCGATACGAATCTCAACAGCGGCGCCACATATTACTACCAAGTGGTCGCCGTCAATGGTTCCGGTCCTTCAGGTTTTTCTCTCGAAGCTCGAGCGACGATGTCTGGCATCAACCCGGACCCTGCTCAGTTTAACTTTGAAACCGACGCGCAGCGTTGGTTCGCAGGCGGCAGTCCAATCGCTGGAATTGCCACGTCTACCGCGCAGCGCTTCGCTGGCAATCAATCGCTGGCGGTGAACTTCAAAGACAGCGCAGCGGGATCATCGTCCGTATGTGTCCAAAACGCGGTTGTTGGGCCGGGACAGACAATCACCTTTCATGTCTGGGTTCCCCACGGCAGCCAAATCGCGACGGTTCAACCCTATTTGCAGGACTACAGCTGGAACTGGACCAGTAGCTGGTATGGAGGTCTGGCCACCAACGCCTGGAACACGATCACGTTGACTGTGCCGCCGACTGCTGTGGCGCCATTTCAGAACCTTGGCATTACGTTTACGACCCGCGCCGGTTTGACGAACACTTGCTACATTGATTCCGTTACCTGGAATACTCCTGCGCCGGACTTCATTCTGTCGGCGAATCCAACCACTCTTACGGTAAGAGGTGGGACCAAAGGCACAAGCGCGATCACAGTGACCCCAACGAACGGCTTGAATGGCTGTTATACGCTGAGCGCAAGCGGCCTTCCAAGCGGAGTCACGGCCGCATTTGCCACGAATCCGATGATCGCTGGCGCGAGCATGCTGACGTTCACAGCCTCCAACACCGTAACCGCCGGCACGTCGAATGTGACCATCACCGCCACAAGTGGATTGATCAGCCATTCGACGACCATAGCCTTCGCGCTGAACGCCATCGCGCCATCCAACACGCCGCCGACTCTCTCGGCAATTGCCAATCAAACCGTGAATCCCGGCCAGACCGTCGCCTTCACCGCCAGCGCCACGGACACCGACCAGCCACCACAAACTCTGACTTTTGCGCTGCTGGCCGGCGCAACCAATGCAATACTCACGCAAGTCAACAATACCAACGCGAGCTTCTCGTTCCGTCCGCTCGTAACTCAAGCGAGTTCGACCAACCATTTTACGATAACGGTCGCTGACAACGGGGCGCCAAGCCTGAGCGCGACGAAGAGTTTTTCCATCATTGTCAATCCGCTTTCCGCTCCAGGCGTCAGCAATATTTCCGCTTCGGGCGCACAAATCGGCTTCAAAGTCAGCGGCCAGGGAGGGCCCGATTACGCGATTGAAATCTCATCGAATCTTACGCTATGGACGAGCGTCTTTATCACCAATTCGCCCATGTTGCCGTTCATTTGGACGGACGGCCCGGCGAATTTGCCGCAGCGTTTTTATCGCATCAAACTCGGCCCGCCGCTGCCATGAGCTGGCGAATTCGGATCAATGAAGTGACCGCCAAATTCACGAACAACGTTCTTTTCGGCTATTGACTTGCTTCTCAACCATTGTTTCCTCAATCGCATGACTCAAACCGAACTAACTATGTTGGCGCTGGGCTGTTCGCTAGCAACGACGTTGGCGCAATCCAATTCATTGCAGCTCCCGCCCATTGCGGACGGACCATTCAAGCCGGATTGGAATTCGCTGACGAATTATCACACGCCCGAGTGGTTTCGGGACGCGAAGTTCGGCATTTGGGCGCATTGGGGACCGCAATGCGAGCCGGAGCACGGCGATTGGTATGCGCGCGGAATGTATGAGGAGGGCAGTTGGCAATACAAATCCCACCTCGCCGAATTCGGCCATCCTTCAACGAACGGTTTTAAAGACGTGATTCATGTATGGAGAGCCGAGCATTTCGACCCGGAAAACTTGCTGAAATTCTACAAAAAAAACGGCGCGAAGTATTTCATGGCGCTGGCAAATCATCACGACAATTTCGACAACTTCAATTCCAAGTATCAGCCGTGGAATTCCGTCAACGTCGGGCCGCACAAGGATTTGATCGCCGGCTGGAGTGCGGCTGCGCGTAAGAATGGACTGCGCTTTGCCGTGAGCGTTCATGCTTCCCGCGCATGGTCGTGGTATGAAGTCGCGCAAGGCGCGGACAAATTCGGCTCATTTGCCGGCGTGCCTTATGACGGCAAGCTAACAAAAGCCGACGGCCAAGGTCTTTGGTGGAACGGCCTCGATCCGCAGGACCTTTACGCGCAAAGTCACAAACCCGGAACGACGCTGAATTGGGAATGGGACGGCATGAAAGGCAGCAGCATTCCAGACGCCGCCTACATGAACAAGTTCTTCAAACGCACACAGCAACTCTGGGACGATTATCATCCCGATCAGATTTATTTTGACGACACCGTCCTGCCATTCGTCGGTGTGACGGACGAAGTGGGCCTGAAGCTCGCCGCGCATTTTTACAACACGCGCCTCAATAAAAACGGCGGGACTGAAGCGGTGATCAATGGAAAAATACTCAACGAAATGCAGCGCCGCGCGATTACCTATGACATTGAACGCGGCAAAGCGAACAACATTTTGCCGCAACCGTGGCAGACGGACACGTGCATCGGCCAATGGCATTATAACGCCGACGTTTTCAAGCGTCACTTTTACAAAAATGCTCCTTCGATCATTCGCATGTTGGCCGACATTGTCAGCAAGAACGGCAATCTCATGTTGAGCGTGCCACTGCAGCGGGACGGTCAGCCGGACGCGGACGAAATTCAAATCGTAAGTGAAATCGGCGGGTGGCTCAAAACCAACGGCGACGCCATTTACGCGACGCGTCCTTGGAAGATTTACGGTGAAGGCCTGTCCACGATAGCTTCAGAGAAAGGCCAGTTTGGCGGCCAGCGCGACGTTTCTGGGAAGCCCTTCACGCCGGAGGACATCCGTTTCACGCAATCCAAAAAGGGCAAGGCGCTTTACGCCATTGTGCTGGATATTCCGAGGAACGGCCAGGTGACAATCAAATCCCTGGCGGCCAATTCCGCAAACTGGCCGGGCAGCATCGGCAGTGTCCGGCTGGTTGGCGACGGCTGGTTCGGCGGCAAAAAATTAAAATCGTCTCGCGACGAAACGGGACTGCACGTTTGGCTTCCGAGAAAATTTCACCGCAATGTCGCCTTCGCCCTAAGAATTGAACCGTGAAGACCCGTGTTATCGAATGAACAACCGCTCTATGCCGATCGCAGTCGGAGTTAATTTGCTGGCTCTTTTCGCTGGTTTTCTGCTATCGGTCGGTTGCCAAAGGCTCGCAGACGACCACATCGCCTCGCCGACTTCCTACGCCACGGAGCAAGTTATCGCGGCAGGGGATTCCGATGCGGTAATCGTTGAAAAGGCGGCCAAGGTGTTGCCCCGCCGTAATCAAACGGAGTGGATGAGGCTGGAGCGCACGTTTTTTCTCCACTTTGGTGTGAATACATTCAATGAAGTGGAGTGGGGCACCGGACGTGAAGATCCGGCTCTTTTCAACCCGACGGAACTGGACGCGAACCAGTGGTTGGACACGGTGACAAACTTCGGCGGCAGGATGATTGTGCTTGTCTGCAAGCACCATGATGGATTTTGCATGTGGCCGACGCGCTACACGCCGCATTCGGTTGTGGCCAGTCCGTGGCGCGCGGGCCAGGGCAACCTCGTGCGCGAAGTGGCCAACGCTGCGATGTCGCATGGCATCAGACTCGCTGTTTATCTGTCGCCGGCTGATCTTTATCAGTTGAGGACCAATCCAAAGAATTCCTCGGGGTATTACGGCGACGGCAGCAGCAACCTTCTCTCGGTTATTCCGACCGATTCGGCCAGCTTCCAATCGAATCCGGCTTTGGGCCGGACGCCGGCGTCGGGGTTTACGAATTACACCTACACGGTTGACGACTACAACCGTTACTTCCTAAACCAACTTTATGAACTCCTCACTGAATATGGGCCAATTGAGGAGGTGTGGTTCGACGGAGCCAATCCTGACCCGAGCGTCCACGAATCGTACAATTACGCCGCCTGGTATGACTTAATCCGCCATCTCCAGCCTAAGGCCGTTATCATGGGCAAAGGGCCGGATGTCCGCTGGGTGGGCAACGAGAGTGGCGTCGGCCGCACGACCGAATGGAGCGTTGTTGCGCTGCCTATGGCGCCTGACAGTTTCCAGTGGCCGGACATGAGGGCGAATGACTTGGGCAGCCGCGCCCGGCTCACGCCGGGTTCGCATCTTTGGTGGTATCCCGCCGAAGTTAACACGACCATCCTACAAAACAGTCAGTGGTTTTGGGCGCCCAACAAATGTCCACGAACTGTTCCTCAATTGGTGGACATCTTTTACACATCGATCGGGCGAAATGGAAATCTCATCCTGAATCTCTCGCCCGATAAGAGAGGTCTGCTGCCGGACAACCAGGTTGAGGCGGTGAGCCGAAGTGCGGAGATTCTCAACGAAACATTTGCCACAAACCTTGCCGTGAACGGCCACGTTATCGCCGATACTTGCGCCCCCGCGAACAGCGCGATGTTGGCATTGGATGGAGACCTTGACACTTGGTGGGAAGCGGCGCCCGGCAAATCCAACGGCACAGTGACCGTGACGCTTCCAGCGTCGGTATCCTTCGACGTTGTCTCTTTGCAGGAAGCCGTTGACCATCGCGGGCAGAGAATTGAATCCTTCGCGATTGATTTCTGGGACGGGTCCAACTGGATTTGCGCGCCGAGAATGGCCTCGGACGAACTCACGACTATCGGCCATAAGCGGCTCATCCGATTAAAGTCGCCTGTGACTGCCAGCCAGATCCGCATTCGCATCACCGGTTCGCGCCTGGAGCCGACCCTGGCCGAGATCGGGCTCTTCAAGCAACCGGTTGCTGGCTTGCCTCCGACCATTTCAGATCGCGACACGAACGGCTTGGTCACGCTTAGCAACGCCGGCAGGTGCAAAATGGTCTATACGGTTGACGGGACCATTCCGACGACTCATTCGCCGGTTTACGATTCGCCAATCGTCGTGGCGTCGAGCGGCGCCGTGCAAGCTGCTTGCCTTATGCCGAAGGGCCAGCTTGGGGCCGTGGCCGCAAGGCCCTTCGCCGGTTTGCCTCCAACTGGCTGGAAAGTCGTAGCCGTGGACAGCCAGGAGACTGCCGGCGCGGAAAACGCCGCCGCCAACGCGATTGACGGCGATTCCTCCACCTTCTGGCACACCTCGTGGAGCCACGATCTGGCGCTGCCCCATTCCATGACGATTGACATGGGCGAATCTCACCGGATTGCCGGGTTCACCTATCTGCCCCGGCAAGACGGAAATCAGAACGGCGTCGTTGAATTGTACCGATTTGAAACAAGCGCTGACGGACGCATCTGGACGACCAACGTTTCGTGCGGAGCGTTCGCCAACATTCGGAACAATCCATCGCTGCAGCAAGTGACATTTACTCCCGTCCGCGCCCGGTTCTTCCGGTTCACGGCATTGCGGGAGATTAATGCCAACGGCTGGACGAGCGCTGCTGAGATTTCCGTCTTGCCCGTCGCCTCAACCGGTGACTGACTGTGATGTTTACCGCTGGCTAGGGCTCACGCAGCAGGTAGAACCGCTGCGGCTCGCCGGCATTTATTGTGTTGGTGGCTGTGAAGTTTCCGTTGGTGTCAAAGTAGCCACGGCTGACTTGAGTCCAATTGGAAAAGGGACCGGCCGCGCTGATTGAGGCCCAAATCGAATAGGCGCCGCCTGCAAGACCATTCGTTCCGCTTAACACCAAGTTGCCCCCGTCAATGGATGCGGCGACAATGTCGGCCGTTGGAACGTGGAATGGCGTCGAGTTGGCTTGGGTTGAGTCGCTGCTTTCGCCAGCCATGTTCAACGCCGAAACCACATAGTAGTAACTGGCGCCATTGATCAGGCCGATGTCGGCGCAATTGGTCGTGGAGACGTTGGCGATGATCGTATAAAGCCCGCCGCTGGTCGTGGCCCGCTTCACGTTGTAACTGCTGGCGCCAACGGAGGCCCGCCAGTTTAGAGCCACCCGCGAATCCCAGGCGCCTGCAGACAGGCCATCGGGCGGCGGGGGCGGCGTGGAAGTAGCCCAACCCGGCGCCGTCACGCTGTCGAACGTGGCCGCGCACAGGCTTGAGCTGTTATGACTGCATAGGGCCAAACCGATGTAGGCTGTCGACGCCATGGTGAACGTTGCCGTTCCTTGCTGCGTCCAATTCACGCCATCCGGTGACCGATACCCCGTGGAGGTGTTGCCACTCCGGACGAGTTTGATCCAATACGGCGCGCTCAAGCCAAGGGAACTGTTGTTGTTGCCGGTGGCGGCGCCAGCGCTCGAACGGTATTGCCAGGCGACGCCGTTGCCTGGGGTCACCGCAATTAAGATATTTGCCGCGTTGGCCGCCAAGCTCGAGCGGATCATGACCCCGGCTTTTGACCAAGGGTCTGTGTTTTGGAGGGCGGTGACGCGGGCAACGATCGAGCAGTTTCCAGTGGCTGACACATAGACAAACCTGAACGCATCGGCTGTATTCCAGATATCCGACCCGCAGGCGGCTGCCGAGAATACGCCATTGCCATATACCGAGCTCCCGGTGAGTCCCACTGCGCCCACATCCTGCGTCACAAAGGGAAAGGGGAGGGCGCCGGGGGATTCAATCCCGTTGAGGCTTTCCTGGCCGCCAGACACGGCGCTGACCACGTAGAAGTATCTCATCCCAGCGACCACAGTGTCGGTGTAGTTAGTGGTCGTGAGACCGGTGGCCACGGTCATATAGGGACCGCCACTGGCGGTTGAGCGTTTGACATTGTAGCTGGTCGCGCCCGCGACGGCATTCCAAGTGAGATGGACTTGCGTGGCCGAGGTGGCGATGGCGTTCAAGCTGGTCGGGAATGCCGGCGCGGACGGAGAGACGATGGCCCATTGTTGATTGGCGGCTCCAGAGTAAACCTGCTGATCCAAGGCGGTGGAGTTGGTGGTGGTTGTTTCCAGGCAAAGACCGGCGCTGGCGGGTATGAAACGGAAAAAACCACCCCCAGTCGGCCTAATGATATAACACTGGTCGCCGCTTGTGCTCCACCACGCGACGAAGCCCACTGGACCTCCAAAAACGTTCCAGCTCCACCCGTTGGCAACGGCAGTGACTTTGTATTGGTCGCCGCCGATGTGTTGGAGGTTCCACTGCTGATAGGTCGAGCCGGAATAACCGCCGGCAATGACGGCGTTGCTACTCGTTACTCCTTGCATGGCCAACGAGGTGGCGGCGTCCAGCAATTTATAAGTTCCGTTGGCGACGGCGCCGACGGACGCGGGCGAAACTTGGATCCAGTTCAGATTAAATCCGCCGGCCAGGACATTAAGACGCAGTTTTTGCTGACCGGGCGCCAGAAAGACGCTGTTCGTAACCGTTCTCCACGTCTGGTTGCCGCCTGTGCCAGGCAAATTCCACGGGCCGGTCAAATCCACTCCGCTCGCGAGGGCTTGCACGGCGCCGGCGCCGATTCCAGCGACGCGCAGGCGAAGATCATACAGGCCTGGGTTGATAACGTTGAGCGTGTATTCCAGCCAGTCGCCGGCGGCGGTCGCCGTGACGTCATAGCCGCCTCCGGTGTCAGAGGCGGCTTCGATACTCACCGTGTCATTTGTTCGGTAACGTCCAGCGAGATTGACTAAATTGGCGTTGTAGTACGCGACGCCTTTGCCGCCGGCGTCGAAATTCTCCGCCTCGATTTGCAGGGCGCCACTGAGGAAGCTGTTGCTGAAGTCGGGGGTCGTCCACGGATTCCCGGCGTTGCCATAGGCGCCCCGTGGGAGCGGCCAGTTGCCATAGTCAGGATTCCAGGATATGCCCGCAAGATCAATGCGGTTCTTGAAGTGATCGTCATTGGTGAAATCGGCGGTGATCTGGAGAAAATCAAGCCACGAAGCACCCAGGCGTTCCAAGTCGGCGGTCAAATCCGTGTCCTGATACACACCACTTTTCATGCCCCACGGGGTGGTGTAGAACTCCGTCAAGAAGCACGGATAACCTGCGTTCACAATGTATTTGATCGAGTTTGACGTTGTCGCGGCGCCCGCGTATCCGTGAACGGCCACCGCCGCGTTGCTCCAGTTCACGACCGGCGCCGCTTTTTGAAGGTCGCTGACCGCGGCGGCGCCGCTGCCCAAAACCGCATAAGTCATCAAGAGGACGGGCGTATTCGGGGCTCGCGAGCGAATGAGCGCATAGACATTGGTCTCCATGTTGATGGTGGCATCCGGATACGAGGGCCCCCACGCAAACGGCTCGTTTTGAATTTCATAGAGCACGTGTGTCTCGTTGGCATAGCGGGGCGCGTAAAGACTCCAGAAATTCGTGACGTAATAATTGGAGAACGAGCCGTTCGCAGAACCGTTGCCTATCGTAATAACCAGATACAAGCCGTTGCTCCGTGTCATGGCTACGACTTGATCCACCTGATTGGTTCGGGCGCCGGGAGCGTAACCGGCGCTGAAGCTTTCCGCGTAGAGGTGCAGCGCGTTGCCGCCTTTGCTTTTGATCGCTTGAATCTGGCTGAGCTGCGGATACGTTCCGTATTCCGTGCTGAAGAACGGGCCGCGCAACAGTTGGCCGTTGTCGGCGACAAACGTAGTCCTGGCCGCATTGAGACGCGGACGACCGCTCTGAATCTGATCCGAGAAATGAAACCAATCAACGTCCACATAGCCTGACCCGGGAGCGGGATTGTAGCAGAAGATGGCGAATTTCTCGCCTTGGAAAGTGGAGACGGATATGTCGTAGGCCAAGTTGAACTGTCCACCAAGGGTCGCCCAGTTGGTGTCGTCAAAACTGTAGGAACAGGTTCCCAGACCGGCCTGAAAATCCAAGTCCACCTGCAAATAGAGGTTGGTCCCCGTCACTGGTAGACGGCCGTATTTAGTTTCAAACACGCTAAAGCCCGGCACGTTGGTGGTCGGCACAATCACATTCATGCTCAAAAACCTGTTGCCGCCACTATCGCAGTTGACGGCAATTTGCCCGTTTGTCAGACCGAGTGTTCCCAAGCCGCAGATGTCCCCCGGTTGGAGATGGCTCAGATCGAGCTTAACTTCGCCCCGACTCCAGGGACCTTGCCCTTTTTGGGTCAGGGTATTTCGAGCGACCCAGAAATTCGTGGCTGGCGTCGGCATCAGTCGCAGATAGCCTGGTCGCGCGGTTAACGACCATTTCGTGTCATCGGGATTGTGGTTCCACTGCCATTGAAGTCCGAGGGTGGAGTTGGTGAACTCGTCCGCTGTCGCCGGTTGGAGGACTGGCTGCCCTGGAATCGGTTTGGTCGCAGTCGCTGGAACCTGGCCCGAACCCCAGACCGGCCAACCGTTCAGCCACGTGACGGGACATATGTAAGTCATGCGTCCAACCGCGCCACCATCTTTCATCACGAAGCCGTAATCGCTGCCGTCCGGCAGATCGACGATTCCACCTTGGTGGCCGCCGGTCGTTTCAGTCAAACAGACATGGTTGGTTTCGTAGGGGCCGAAAATATTTGTGGAGCGCGAACACAGCAATTCGTACGGCCAGACTCCTGGATAGGCCGTAAACACGTAATAGTAATTCCCGCGCTTGACCGCGTGGGATCCCTCCCCGGTGGCATTCAGGACGTTGTTTGACACGGCGACGACCTGGGAAAAGTCCGGGCTCAATACCAATACCGACTCCGGCCCATGCCCGCAGACGATGTAGCCCGCGCCATTTGTCTCAATGAGCAGGCTGGGATCATACGCCGCCTGGTTCAATTGATAATACTGCCATGGCCCGGCAGCGTCGCTGGCGTAATAAACTCGGGAATTCGCGAAGGTTGGATTAGCCACCACGTAGAAAGCGCCGTTGTAGAATCGAATGCTCGAGGCCCAAAATCCGCCGCGATACGCCGTGCCGCCAATCATGTTATACGCGTTCCCGCCGTCAAGGTTCGTGGCCACATGCGAGACTATTTCCCAATTCACTAAATCTTTCGAATGCAACACATCGATTCCGGGCGAATCCACGAAAGTGGTCGAGACCATGTAAAAATCGTTCGCCACACGGATGACGTCGGGGTCTGGATAATCGGCGTAGAGGACGGGATTCTTGAACGTGCCGTCCCCATTATCAGCTTGCCAGGCGCGGGCGTGAATGGTCAAGAACCCAAGGACGCAGGCCAAAATATTAACGGCTTTGGTGAATCCGGCGGCGGCTTTGAATGTCATAGATGCGCTCCTGTTAGAACCCCCGCGAGAGAGCGATAGGTTATCGGGCACAATTTCCCGTTCGCTGGCAGAAACTGCAATATGAGGCATGTCATATATGCAACCCCCATGAGGATTGGTTAGCCTGACTTTGTAATCCATTGAAAATGGTCGCTCCCCAGGCGTGGGGTGGGTTGTTCGTTTATTGACGAAGGCGATTAGTTGAAGTCTCACGGTTGAAGTCTCACGCCGTTCCGGCGCGCCGGACGAAATATTATGCAAAGATGCTCCGATAGTTTCGAACCTTCATGTGTTTATTGCTGTTCCAGAGACGCTGACATTGGTTGGCGGCTCCGGCGGCCTCCGGGCTTCACGTTGATCGAGTTGCTGGTCGTAATCGCGATTATCGCCATTTTGGCCGCCATGCTTCTGCCGGCGCTGGCTAGGGCGAAGTCGAGCGCCCTGCGGACGAGTTGCTCGAGCAATTTAAAACAGTTGGTTTTGGCCGCCGCTCAATATGTCAGCGATTCCAAAGGCAACTCGTTGCCTCTGTATAGCACCGGTGGGACGCTCTACGGCAACACGCTTTGGATGGGAGAACTGCTGGATTACGACGCCAAGGTGAATAAGGTCCGACTGTGCCCGTCTGCCTCTAAGACGAATAGTGTAGCTGGCTCGCAACCGGGGGCATGCGACACATATTGGAAATGGGATCCTGGTGTCGCCGGACAACCGGCGCTTCTTGGAAGTTATTGCTTCAACGGTTGGGTATATTCCGGTGATTCCAGTCAGATCGCGCAGTTCCGAACTGATGTGGGCAACGCCGTCCGTTATGTCTTCGGCAAAGAATCCAGCGTTCAGAAGCCGTCGCTCACGCCGATTATCGCCGACTCCGTATGGGTGGACTTCTGGCCAATGGAAACCGACGGCCCCAACAGGAATCTTTACCTGGCAGGCGGCACGGCGAATCCGCCGGAGCTTGAACGTTGCGTCACACCGCGGCACGGCTGGAAAGACCCAGGGGCGGCTCCCCGCTCGTGGAATCCGGCGCGGACACTCCCCGGCGGCATCGACATCGGTCTTATGGATGGGCATGTGGAAGGCCCTCCGCTTGAGAAATTGTGGTCCTATTCCTGGCACCTGAACTGGAAGACGCCGTCGAAGCGGCCCGTCACTGCCGGTCCCTAAAGCAGCGCGGCGCGAAGGGGCCAAATATGACGGTCGTCATATATGAGCGGTCGGGGCTCCCTGATAGGATCGACGCGTAACCCAATGAAAATCAACAACCGTCCCCAGGGGTTCACCCTGATTGAACTACTGGTGGTGATTGCAATAATCGCCCTCCTGGCTGCCATGTTATTGCCGGCCTTGGCCAAAGCCAAGCAGCAGGCCCAAGGCGTGAAATGCGTCAGCAATTTGAAACAATTGGCGACCGCGTGGGTAATGTACTGCGCCGATAACCGAGGATCCTTGCCTGTCAATGGGGACGAAGGATATCAACCGATCTCGTCGGTGAATGGTCCTACCATTCCTGTTACCGCTCCTCAATGGTGCCCCGGTCGTGTTGATGACTCCTCCTTCGGAGTCGCTCCGGCTGCCCAGCAGACCAACGCCAACTGGCCGAAGGCTGGCCAGATTTATCCTTATGTGGGCAGCGCTGGCGTCTATCGTTGCCCGGCGGACGTCAGCAGCGCGGAGCGAGGCGGCAAGGTATATCCCAGAGGCGGACCGGGTGGGGCCCGGGTTCGGAGCATGTCAATGAACGCTTGGCTGAACGCGGCCCCGTCTGCCGTCAATGAAACCGCAATGCCAACAACTCAGTACCGGCTCTATAAAAAGGATTCGAGCCTTTCGCCACCCGGTGCGGCCAATCTGTGGTTGTTCGTGGACGAGAACCCATTTAGCGTCAACGACGGTTTCTTTCTCGATATCCCCACCGACACCGGGTGGGTTGACTGCCCGGCGTCTTACCACAACGGAGCCTGCGGCATTAATTTTTGCGATGGCCACGCGCAAATCAGAAAATGGACGGACCCTACAGTCCTGACGTGGACGTATCAAAATAATATAACCGCCCGCGGCTCAAACAAAACGGCGGATTTCGAGTGGTTTGTCAAGGAACGTACAACGGCGTCGCTCAAGTAAGAAAAACCTCAAGAACCGGAAATGGCCTCCAAATGAATGCGCGCGCTCCCGCTATCGGCTTCACCTTGATTGAACTCCTGGTTGTGATAGCAATTATTTCTATTCTGGCGCCCATGATCCAAAACACAGGATTACAAAGGCGAGTCTGTTCAAGCGCGCCAAACGCGCGTATTTACACCTGGGATGGCGGCGCTAAACTATGCAGCAACACATGAGACTCACATCAATCGTTCTATTGACGCTACTGGCGGGCCGTTTTACGAGTTTTGCCCAGACCAATTTTCCACCGTCCACCAACCAGTTGGGCAGCGACGCCAAGCCCGCCACTTCGAATGTGCCTGGACAATCGTTTCCTCAAATCGACTCGGAACGTCATGCGGCCTTTCGTGTCAAAGCCGCAAACGCGACCAAGGTGCAGCTCGACATTGGGGGGCATAAATACGAAATGACGAAGGACGACCAAGGCATTTGGTCGGTTATCACGCCGCCGCTGGCCGTCGGGTTCCATTACTACTCCGTCATCGTTGATGGCGCTTCCGTGGCCGATCCCGCCAGCGAGAGCTTTTTCGGCGTCAGCAAAATGATGAGCGGCATAGAAGTTCCTTCGGCCGCGGAGGACTTCTACAATATGAGAGACGTGCCGCATGGCGAGGTTGGCGAACATTGGTATTATTCGCACACGAACAGCGCGTGGCGAAGATGCTTTGTCTACACCCCGCCGGATTATTCCCGCAATCCGACAGCGCGTTATCCGGTCCTCTATTTGCAGCATGGCGCGGGTGAAGACGAGCGGGGATGGTCCACGCAAGGCCGGGTGAATCTTATACTCGACAACCTCATCGCGGAAGGAAAAGCCAGGCCGATGATCGTCGTGATGGACAACGGCGGCGGCAGCGCGCTATTCGCCGGGGGAGCCCCGCGAGGACGGGGCGGCTTGTTCAGCGGCCCTGCCAGGGTCTTTCCGGACACATTGCTGCACGAGATCATTCCGATGATTGACTCGGCGTACCGGACGCTTCCCGACCGGGACCATCGCGCGATGGCAGGTCTCTCCATGGGGGCATTCCAAACATTCCAGATTGTCCTGAATCATCCGGATACATTCTCCGCGATGGGCGCCTTCAGCGGGGGCGCGGGCGGCATTACGAACCTTCAAACCGCTTACAACGGCTTGTTTTCGAACTCAGACGCGTTCAACCAGAAGATTAAAGTGATGTACTTCAGCATGGGCACGGTCGAAAACACGACGCCCACCCGCAGCCTGGACAAACTGCTCACAGACGCGCACATCAACCATGTCTATTACGAGTCGCCCGGGACGGCGCATGAGTGGCAGACTTGGCGCCGCAGTTTGAACGGCTTCGCGTCGCTGCTGTTCCAAAACCCGTGAAAAAACCTTGCTCTGTCTTTTTCCTGCTTGCGGCGCTTTCGGTCGGCGCGCAGACGCCGGCTGACGGCCAAACTGTGACCGCCACGATTAATGCCTCAAAAACCGGCCCGCCGATTTCTCCGTATCTTTACGGCCAGTTTGTCGAGCACGCCGGCAATCTCATTTACGCGACCCTTTGGTCGGAAATGCTGGATGACCGGAAGTTCTATTATGCGGTGATGCCTAAGCCCGAGGAGGACACTGCGGTCCCGGTTGGACGGGGCGCATTTGGGGGACGACGGCGCGGCGTAGGTCCGGGCCGGTGGAATCCGATCGGTCCGGTGGACTCGGTCGTCATGGACACCAATGATCCGTTCGTTGGCGATCACACCCCGTTCATCAAACTGGCCGGCGACGAACTTCGCGGGATACGACAAACAGG
>Ga0265338_10001592_pt1 | contig 36417 bp, 67 predicted proteins | sample 42126metaG_FD_193579 | JGI IMG/M metagenome (GOLD analysis project Ga0265338, IMG submission 193579) | Rhizosphere microbial communities from Carex aquatilis grown in University of Washington, Seatle, WA, United States - 4-21-26 metaG | ecosystem: Host-associated > Plants > Roots > Rhizosphere... | reverse complement strand
GTTCCACCTGTCACAGTTGTTGTGGCGCTTAACGAGGTCGTTGCCGTTACCGATCCGGGAGCTGTGACAGCCGCGGGTAGACTTATGGCCACTTGATGACCAGAACCTGTTGTGGTAATTTGGTTAGCGGTACCTGCGATTTTAATATTTCCGGCCGAAGGAGTGGCTGTGCCGGTATCTCCGGTCAAGGTGCTTACCTGCGAGCTACCGCCGCCTAAACTTGCCCAGGTCGCTGTACCACCGCTTAACGAAACAAGTGCGTAAATCACAGCTGCTGCGTTATCCACCGCTAATGTGCCTAGAGGCAATTCAGTCAGATTGGCGCCCGGTGCACCCGTCGTAGGGATAACGTTAGCGGGATTTGGGGCTTGTCCAAATCCGTAGAGGGCAAGATTAGGCGTGGGAAAGTTGACCATAGAGGGGCTCCTGGAGGGTATGTTCTATATAATTCAAATTTTAAAGCATACTCGATTTAAACGTAAGAACTTTTTCAAAGAAAAAGTGACTTGAGTCAAAAGGCTTTATATGCTAAGATGATCAGGAAACACGGGAGAAAAATATGGAATGGATGCAAGTACTGATGATCGTGTTAAGCAATCTGACGATGGTGTTGCCTTTGTTTTTATGGAGCCGATCAGAAGCCAGAGTCGATCAAAGACAGATTTTTGCCCTGGTACAATCGATACAACTAGAAATTAAAGACTTCCACGGTAGACTATGTGCCATAGAAGAGCGTAGGAGGAGGGAATAAAATGGATTGGATACAATTTAGCCTATTTTTAATTTCAATTATTGGTATGTGGGGATGGTTACGATCGGACCTGAACCTCCTAAGAAGTGAATCCGCTGCGGATCGTAGGGATATGTTGCAGATCATCCGTTCCATTCAGGACGAAATTAAAGACTTCCATGGCAGACTATGCGCAATAGAAGAACGAAACAGGGGAAAATAAAATGGACTGGTATCAAACGTTTAGCATATGCGTAAGTATTTTAGGAGCTATCGTAGCGGTAGGTGGCTGTCTCTATTGGATTATGGGAAGATTGTCCGTAGAAATAAGCGGCATTCACTCAGACGTAAAAGAGGCATGTCAGCGAATTGATAAGCAGGGTGAGCGCATGGATAAACTGATTTATGCCTTCATGAATTTTCAGAGGGACACTGACAAACTTATCGCCGAATGCCAAAAAGATATTGGTGAATTGAAAATATGCATGTCAAAAATAAACGGAGGAAAATAAATATGTTGTTAGGATGGAGCTTTGCAGAAATAATCGCCTGGTTACCGGGATACCTATTGCTGATTTGCATTGGGCAGATTATACGAGGTGACTAATTTTATAAAAATTATTTAATTGATTTTGATATTAATTTATTTATATGATCGATCTGTTGTTTTGTTTTTAGCCGTTCGCTTTTATTTTTCGTGACCCTGAGTCTTTTTTCCAAAACTTTTATTTCATCTTTGAGAATCTGAATCGATTTAGAGAATTTATATTTTTTTGATTTTTGGGTCATCTCATGCAGAGAAGGCTTTGGCTTAGGACTCGGTTTTTGATGGATTATCTGTTTGGAATGTGATGGTCCTATAAGGCGCTTTGTTTGCCCTCCAGCGACTTCTTTTGTCTTGGGAGTGATATTCACCGTCTGAGCTTGTTTTGGCGCAGCAGGGGCCTTTTTAGGCACTTCTACTTCGGGGTGTTTTGGCGCATTGCGTTTGATCTCGTTGTGCAATTCTGTGAAGTCTTTATCCGCTTGCGCCCATTTGCCATTCTTGAATGCGTTCAGACCGTGGTCCCATTTGACCGCCAATTTGGGTTGAGACAGAAGAGATTTCCAAACATCTTTGGCGATTTTGAACCCTTCTCTTGCGTAGCCGGCAGGAGGAACGAATCCAAACAAAACAGCTTTTTTGGCCACGTCGGACCATCCCTCTTTTTGGGCACGCCTGATCAATTTCATTGGTTTTTCTGTGGAAGCCAAATCTTCGACCAACTGGCGTATGTCTTTGTATCCTTCCTTACCCAGGAGCTTTTGAAAGGGTCTTTGGTAATATTCCGAATCCAGTAACTTTTTGGCGTGTTTGTAATCGATCTTATCTTTGAAAATCGAGTCAATGAACGCATCGGCCTCTTCAACGGCCATCAGTTGCGACCAGCGCTCGTTGGATTCTTTAAACAGCCTTGAGAACTGGCTGGCGGGCCATTTTTGTTCAATCACATCTTCAATGGCGCGGTTGTACTCTAGCAGCGCATTCTTTTTCGCGCGGTTAGCGGCGGATGATTTTCCAGGTTCAAACAATTCTCCCAAAGATTGATTATTTTTTCTGAATTGGGTCTCCAGGTCGTTCGCGAAAAGGGTTTTTCGCGATGATGCGGCTATATCGTTACGCAACTCGCCAATTTCTTTATTCAATGTCTTTTCATACTCAGATGGCGTGAAGCCTCGGCTTTCTGCTGACAATGTTTTACGCCGCGTGTCAAAAGCCTTCCCAACCTCTTCGGGAGCCACTTCTCCCGGAATGGTTCTAGACAGTCCTTTCACTTCGTCAAAAATTTCTGAGACTTCATTTTTATAATTGGGATTTTCCTTGAGTTCCGCGTATGTTTTGTTCTTTGTCAGATGCTTATCAGCGATTTTTCGGAAATCTCCTTCGACTTTTGAAGAAATGCGATTGGCCGTCTCTGGGCTAACATGAGTAGGTTTTTTTACCGATTCGAATCTGCGCGTAGTGAGACCGGAAGGTTTGGTTGCTTTGCCGACGCTATTGGGAAGGGGGGCGACTCCGGAAAGTACAAGCCCCGCGATCTCCGCCAATGCGGGAGGTAGTCCGATAGCTTCTAATGTTTCTTTGGCGACAGGTGCAATAGCACCCGCGGCAGCCTTCTGGCCGACACCACCCGGACGAAAACCCGCTGCCATACCGCCAAGACGAAACGCCTCCTGAACGGGTCCTTGAGGACGTAACGGCGCGCCGGTAAAATGCTCTATCAGCCCTTCTAGATTCTCTTGAGACGGCGCATATTTCCCTATGGCTTCGCGACCTACTTGTGTTACCTGCTCACGATTGATTGAGGGATGTTCGGGATTGAACATCTGATTGATCCAATCGCTTTCTTCAAGCTCTGCGGCAACCTCTGGTGTCGCACCCTGAGCAAGGGCATTGACGATATCGGGCACATATGAAGCGGGATATTTCTTAAGATAACCTAAAGGGGCTTGCAACGCGGTTCTGGCGGCTTCTTTGCCGAAAGACTCTTCTGGCTCTGTTTCGGGTGTCGACGAAAGCGTAAATCGCCCTTTAGGAGATTCTTGGGGCTGAGAAGATAGAGTAAATGCCATTATTTTTTATTCCAGTGTGAACCATCCCAAACGTATACCTGACCAGTATCATTGTCGGTAGCGGTCTGTCCTTTAAAACTACCTTTGGGAGGTAATTCTTCAACGGTTTGTTGTTTCTGACCTACCTTCTTTTCGATCCCTTCCAGCGCATTTAATTCCTCTTCATAAGCATCTGCCGCGGCATTATCTTCAGCATCCAGTTGACGCGTAACTTCGCGAGGAGGCAAACCGCCATATTCCGCTAGAACTTGTTCCCGGCGTTCGGCGCGTCTAAGAGCATCTTGCGCGTTTCGTTCAATCGCGTTCAATTTACCGTCGATGACCCATTGTGGATCGGTTGCTTTGGGAGAAGATTTTTCTTGTATAATCTTAATCTTTGCTATGGGGATAGCTCCAACAGGGTTGAATACTTTCAGCAAAGGTTCGATCATCAAAAGACCGGTGGCATCGAAATCGGCCGCGCCTCCGGCTCCGATATATCCTTTTAGATATCCTTTCGGACCTCGGAAATTCTTACTCTGTTCACGGAGAACATCGACATTCTTTAACGTGTCTTTCAATTTCGGAATCTCTGTTTGAAGCTTTACGTATTCGTCCGCGCCTTTGCTCTGTAATGTCTTCTCGAAGGGATTTAGTTGTTGTCCTTTGGCGGCGGCTCTGATCTGGGCGGCCTGCAATTGTGATTGTCGATTTAGCTCATTTTGTTGAGCCTGATGTTGACCCTGAAGAAGTGTCGTAAAAGCCGGTGTCAGCGCTTTTTGCCGATCTTGACTCAACCTAGCAAACGCGTTGAACTGCTGCATGGGGCTTAAATTACCTTGGGAGAGCTCTTCAATAGTCTGTAGATCGTTTTTCTTTTGACGACCTTCAAAATATCCTTGGCCTAACTGGCCCGCGGCGTTACTGAAGGCATCGGCGAGTTTTTCTCCGAATCCGGGTACGTAGGGCAGAATTTGAACCATTATTTTTTCCTCGCCGATCTTTGTTTCGTAGCTTTTCTGCTAAAATCAGCCTTTCCAACCATTCCTGGACGAGCCTCTACTTGAGATCCCAACGCGATGCCTTGGCGATTCTTAACCTTGGAAGGTGAAGCGACCTCGTGGCCGTTGGTGCGGGTACTTTCATCCCAATGCTCTTGGGGGTAATATCCCCCTCTGAACTGTGTGTTGAAGGATTTAAAACTGTTTTTAGCCACCTAACCCTCCGCCCAAATAGGCCCTGCCCAGTTGTGCGCCCGTGTTCAATCCACCCAATAACAAAGATTGCCAAAAAGGTTGCTGGCGCTGTTGTAGGGCAAATGTCGGAGTCAAACCTTGTTGTCCTCCGGCTTGCGCCTGTCCGCTTAACCCATGAGATGCCTGCAATTGTAGTTGTGCCAAGGTAGATGCTAGATCGGTGTTAAGATTTGCACCCCCGGCAGCCAATGCTTGGTTTAGCGCAGAAGAGCCCTTAGAATCGCGTCCGAAGGCATTCAGAATAGAAGGAATTGTTTGCTGCTGAAAGTTTCGGTTAGCCTGATTTACAAAGGGCTGTCCGCCACCACCACCGGGAAGGAATTGCTTGTATCCCTCAGCGGCCTGTTGTAGGTTGGGCAACGCTTGCGCAAGCATTTGTTGAATGAAAGTGTTTTGCTCCGGGGAAACGGTGCTGACTTTTTTATAGCCCTTGGACTGGCCCATAGTTCACCTGTATCTATTTATTTACATTATATTCCATCAAGATATTTTTTGAACGCTTGAATCCGTGTTTGAGGAAAAACTTTTCATTTGTGGTCACCCAAAACACTTTTGGGGGGTTTAGGCGATCGGTCAGCTGATGTAAAAAATTGGTCACACGTTCGATCGCCGCGCCCTTTCCCCAATATTTCTTGGACACAGAAAATGTGTTAACAAATAGTGACCCATCTAGACTATTTGATTCGGCCCACAGATATCCGTGGATCTTCTTTTGATTATCCACCAGTGCGTACAAATAGTTCTGAGGGTTGTTTCTCTGGTCCTCTTGGTAATCATAAAACTGTTCAGGAGTGAATGTACGCCCCTTTACGTTTTCGATTAGTTCGACCGGAATGAGTCGCGGTAAGAACAGCCGCACAAATTCAAGGTCGTCAATGTTTGCCATTTTTTCCGTCTCAGTAGACATATGTCCTCTACATTTGAGTTCCGATTAGCCGAATAGAAAATGCCCCCGTTACACCTGTACGGTCATGGGCGATCTGAAAGTTTGTGGTGGTTGAAGTGATGGTTAAATTATTGGCTGCCCATGCTCCTGTACCTGCCTGTGAACCTAAAACGGCGATAGAACCAGCTGCGGTTGCATCTGCCTTACACAGGCTTGCCGTTAGGGTGGGCAGCGTAGAATCGACACCTGAAACACAGATGATAAATGCCCCATACCGCGGTGCGCTCAGAATATCTGTCGCTGTAGAGCTGATGGGCATTGTATAGGAGATATTGTCTTTGTTGTTCACCGTCTGCGCAATCTGTTCATAGACACGATTGAAATAAGGTACATATAGATCCCATTGATCCGGGACAACAGTGGTAGGAAAAACATAAGGTAAGCCATATGGAGGTACACTCACGGTGTGAACCTCCCGGCTGGCCGCATCCAAAGGTTAAGCCCCAGGATTTGGAAATTACCGTTTTCGGACCCTATAATCTCCATCTGAATAAACTCTCCGATCAGATTGCAATAAACACGCTTCCACGCGAACTCGCTCTGCGCAGGACCGTCTAGTGTCAGCACTTTTTGTAAAGCCTGTAATTCGGAGTTATCCGCATAAAAGTAAAGCCCCAACTGCACCGGATTAGTCGGATCGGTGGAACTTATGCTGTAATAGACATCGATATACTCAACCTGCACTTTTTGACCCGCTTGAGCGAAAGGATTCCATCGAGTGCTTAACAGATCGACGCTGATAGCCGTTCCGTCATCGTCTAAGTTGAGCTCATTGTCTACCTGATAGACAAAGCCATTGACATCACCCATCAAAAGAATCGGTGAAGCTTTCTGCATAACAAATGAGCGCCACGCAACCTGCGTCGACTCCCAAGACTGCGTTAGATCCTCCCAGCGCGTGCCGGCCTGAAGGAAAAATAATCCCAAACAGGTAGCCGGCACCGGCCACGTGAACGTCGCCCATGTATTTTCCAAATGATTATAGATCAGGCAACTATCCGCACCCGGAGCGCCCAGACCAATAACCGGATTGTTGGTTCCGTTGCTGACGTAATTCATCCATGTCTGATTGAGGTTGTCATATCGTTGGCTATAGCATTGAGCGTAGTATTGCTCAGACATCTGGGTTTCAAAATAGTCGATTATGGGAATATCGTATCTTTGTACGTTCACGCCATCGCATGCGATAAAACCGGTCGAACCTAAAGAAGTACAACGCTCGTCATAGGATACCGTTCCATAGGGCACCGCGTTTCTTTTATTGACGGATATACGGTCGATACGGAATGGGTCGGAATTGATTCCGGTAAAGCGGAAAATCCAGGTAGAGTTGCTGAAGAAACATATCACCTGGTCGCGCAAAATATCTTCAGCAATAAAGACATCTCCCGTCGGAGCAACCTTCACTCCACCATTGCCGGGTACGTCAATAATAAAATTCGTCGGATTGCTTACCGCGCTCCAATAGATGGCCTGATTTTCGGGATTAATTTCGCTGAACAGGGTCGGCTTAAATAGCAGTAAGGAGTTCTTATATACGTTAACGTCTGATGCTGTCTTGATGTAATTGGTATGAGCGCTATCGATATACAATATAGGACGGCTTAAGCTCGTGCCGTCAAATAACGTTACGGGATCTACATTATTGGTTAGGTAAAGGTAGCTTATGGACTCTACCCCGGTGGTTTGCGAAGTAGGCTGCCAATTGATATGGTTAAAGAAATTTGTATTATTTCCTGTGAAGTAGTTTGTTGAGGTTGCCGTAAGCTTAAGAGATGTATTCGCTGTGCTTCCGGTGAAGTTTAATGTAGCTACTCCAGTAGCATAATTAATCGTACTTCCAGCAGCAAAAATGCCTCCACTACTTAAGTTACCCGCCCCATCGTCTGTGATGGTTGTAATACCATTCGTTATGCTTACTGAGCTGGGTGCAAGGTTAGGAAAAAACGTAGGGAGTGTTTTCGTTCCCGTCGCAGTTCCAATCCAAAAATTGCTGTTGGAAACCGAAGTTATAGCATTGAACGTCGCACCTCCGGTATCGTACAAATAGAGATTTTGAGTAGAGCATACGACAAGGTTAGTTTGGCCCGTACTTTCATCGATCCTTTGCATGATTCCCATGACGGGATTATGGTCCGCTAAACGGTTAGCAAAAGGTGCAATACCGGCCCGCTTATTGATGGTTCCGCGATACATATATGCATTAACCAATGGATCAAATGCATCCTGCGGGCGCATCCAAGGTTGCACGTAATTGTTGATCCCGGACTTAAACTCGCTGATCAGGTACGGTTGTAATGCCGTCATTACCCCCCCCAAACCATAATGCATACCTCAGCAGGTAAAACGGGAGTTGTACCCGTATTGAAAAACTGGAATACCAAACCATTGGATAATTTGGAGTTTATCGTTACCCTGGAGGCTCCGTTGGCAGTGACAAAGCTAATGTTGTAATAGTAATTGACCGACGGAGGGGGAGTAGGCATCGTCCATGTATATTGATTGCCTCCCCCAATTGTGGCATCATTTGCGTTAAATGGCGTACCCAAATGAACGCCCGTCGCTCCCGTGAATACTATGGAGGCTCTTAGTGGGACTTCCTGCGTAATTTGCTGCTCATCGTTTGCATTCCGCCAAAAAAGCTGGCTGGCTCCTTGAGCGGTTTTGGTATACATAATCCCCGGACTGGCACCGGAGGGAAGCGCCGGTGCCGATCCTTGGACCACTGGAATGGAAATGACTTTGTGATAACCCGTACCGTTGCCTGAGCCGGTATTAAATGCCACGTGATCAATACCGAATTGCGTGTTAAGCTGGTCAAAGTTTCCCAAGATCTGAGGCTGACTGTTAGAGATCAGATCGCCCGGTTGGGGGATGTTAGGATTGTATGTAGTCATCTGGTTTTCTCGCTTTTAGTCTTATAATTTTTCCTACGTAATCACGTCCGCAATTAAAAATTCTTGAAAGTCGTGTGTAGTCCAGGCCTTCTGCATATAGTTTCCGCATTTCGTAGATCTGAACTTCGGTTAGATTCGTAAATTTGCAATTTCTCCCCTTAGCTCCTAGGTGTTTGATTCGACCTTTTTTTATTCCGTCATGCACGTTTTCCTTGTGTGTTCCAACAAACAAATGTTCAGGATTGACACACCTAGGATTATCACATTTATGACACACGCACTTACCAGTCGGTATTTCTCCCTTAAATTCTCGATAAGATATCCTGTGAGCCAGTTTATTTTTCTCTCCGCGAAATGAGAATTGGCCGTATCCCCTTGATCCTGGTGAAGGATAATTCCAGCACTCATTTTCATCTGTATGAGTTATATTAATTAATTTACATTTCGCGGAGCAGACGGATTCTCCTCTTAACTTCTGGTATCTGCTATCACAAACAACGCAAATTGCCTCCTGTCTTATCTTCCTTCTTTTTTCAACCGATATTTTAACCCTATCTCTGTTATCCAATTCCCATTTTCTGGCCTTGGCACTAGCACATTCTCCACAATAGGAGGATTTCATCGACTTTTCTGTCTTTGTTTGGCCGCACCTGATACACTCCCTTTTCATCACCCCCCTCCATCATTTTTAGGAGAGAGAATATCATTTTACAAATAAAAAAACAGTCAAAAACGGGGCACACTTTGTTGTACACTGTACTGTTGGATAGTTCGACCTAACGCCACATTTTCCATTCTTTTAAAAATTTCATAATACCGATCATAATTGTCGACATCGCCAGTACTAGCAAAGATATCAAGGGAGGCTCCATACGCTATTACTTGACCCCATTCTTGTTGCAAAGGGGTGTCCGTCGATAATGAAAGAACGTCTGGCTGAATATATCCCTGCATCAAGATGGCATAGGATTGATCTGGAACGGGCATAAAGGTAAACTGGTTATTCCACCACAAAACACCCTGTGGACGGTTACCCGAGTAACCTTGATATTTAGCGTAAATTACCGCCGAACTAGAGGGGGCTGTGTTGAACGTCACATTGTATGCGCCGGTAATGTAGTCAATGGTACCGGTACCATCACCTGTTAACGTTCCATCGCCCTGATCAACCAATTGCAACTGGACATTATTCACATCATCCGAGGTGATAAACAGACTGCCGATAATCACGGGAGGGTTCTGCAAACTTCCCGAAAAGTTCACGGTGGCCCCATCGCCATTGGCTAAGTTATCCACGGAATATTGTTGCGGCCAGTCTTGAAAAAATATGTCCGGGTCTTGGTAAAAGATAAGCGGGAAACCATCGGCATAAGCTCCCGGCGAATCGGTAAAGTAACCTCCGGGGAATGCATAGACATTGGTCCCCGGAGTTGTCTTGAATTGCAGATACTGGTTGGTGATTTGCTCCTTCAGCTCAAAGGGCATGATGTACACATAATAGTTGTTTATGTAATCATCTAGGTCCGAATCAGAGATTTGGTCAGTGCTTGGCCGACCAGTGATTCCACGTACCTTTGCTCGAATATCAGCTAATGTCCAACCTGCTGCCATTATGCCGCCACGGGTTTAGGTTTACGCAGTTGATAAAGGCTACGTTGTCCTTTGACATACATTTCGGGATGTCCATGCACTGATTTGCGATATGCATAATCATTTTCGGCGCATGATTCCAAATGCTCTATAACCTCTTCGGGAAGCTCGTGATTGTATCCGTGGTAAAGCACATAATGCTTTAGAGGATGGGTTGCGGACGAGTAGTGAAATTCGAGAGGATAACCAGGATCCCGGTTGTTGATGAAATTGATTTTCCGTATCTGTGGAACATGTGTACTTAACACAATGCCTGACGGGTGAGGAGTGTGATCGGGCAAACCATCGGGATTCTCTTTAAATAGATTCTCCGTGATTACTTCTGGTGCCGCGTCTTTGAATTTGCTTTTTTTGGTTACCATAATATCCTCAATTGGTTGTTGCTACGTTCTGCCAGGGAGTGTTGAATGTCTGAAAACCTTGGGTTTGTACCGGAGGTTCTCCCGTATCTGTGATTACAACGCCTCCACTTCTATAAAGGGGAAATTGCGTAGTATTGATATTGACACTGAAACTGTTGGCATCGAAAACCTGCTGTATGACAGCATTCATACCATTGATCGGAAGCATTCCGACCACCTGCTTAAACATGATCGATGTGATACCGTTGTCTGCCGATGTATAACCATGACTTGGAGCCGTTACGATAGCCTGCCTAGCATTAGTTATATTGGTTACCGTATGCACCGTAGAAAGCCATTCGTTAGGCGATGGAGGCACAACACTTGGAGGTACAGCATTCGATGGCATTTAATGCATCCTTATGTAAAACGTCCCCCCAAAGATCTGATCCTTGGGGGACCGGCTGGCTGCTACCTTCAAAGAGGGCACTACCAGACTTTTTGGGGTGCGCCAGTAAAGCCCCACCCCATCTATTCATTACGCAGAAGTAAAGTCGGCGTCCAGCAATGCGGTGTACTGCCATACGTCACTTGTGGTGACCATGACAGAACTACCCAATGTCAAGCCGATCGTGCCCGTGTTGTACAGAGGAGCATTCAATACTTGCGTTGTGTTGGTTTGCGCAGGAGGGAAGCCAGGTGCGTTACCGGAAGTAATCAAGCCCCCTTGGAGAGCTGGAATACCTGTGATAATGTTGGCGATCCCGCCGCTTGTGTAGCTGGTAAAGCCTGTAGTATTGATATTTACTACGAAGCTTGTGCCACCGGATGCACTCTGAACAACGCCGCTGAGCGTGTTGATCTGAGTCATACCTACTACACCGTGGAAAGTCACAACCGTTACGCCATAGTCAGCCGAAGTAAAGCTGTTGTTGGCGGTCACTACCGCTTGAGCTGCTTTCGAAATCCCGGTAATCGTCAGATTAGACGAAGGGAATAGAGAAGCATCAGCAGTAGAGTAAGGCGTGATACCGTTAGAGCTGATATAAGTGATAACGGGTGCGCCACTGGTTGTGGTCCACAGATAAGCGGACGCATTAACCATATCGTCCCACCATTCGACGATTTGCACGCCGTTGGTGTTTCCAACGATTTTGGTTTTGTTTTCCATTCTAAAATAGGACGGAACGAATCCGAGAGCCAGGTTTTGAGCTGCGCCGCCGGTGGTTACGGTTAACGTACCTTTTCTTACGATAGCCATGATTTACTCCTTAAATTGTTGAGGTCAGACGAGTAATCCAGTTGTCGTTCAAAATCCTAGTTGTAAAAGGATATTTGTAACCAACTGTACCTCTTTGGTTTAAGGGGTCGGCCGTACCGGAAGCACCCAATGGCTTCACAATAAATTCGGCCTCTTTGGCTCCCAATCTGACGACGCCATACGCCTCTTGACCCAAGATAAAGCTTGAGTAAACGTTAGGCGACGCACCGTTGCTGTAACCATTAGTGTTGAGCAACCAGCGAACGTTACGGGTTGCGCCCCACTCGGCTTCCAGAGCATTCATCGGGTTGGGGTAGTTAGCCGCGGGAATGAACGACGTAACTGCTTCAAGATCTGCCTGAAGATCGACAGACATAAAGCCCCAATAAGACGAACGAACTGGCGCGGTGTTGAATTTGTTTTCGCCAGGTAGCGGGTTAGTCATCAGGCGGGCGTTACCTTGCCGAAGCGCGATAACGGCGGTCTGAATGTCCGCATCCGTAATTTCTGTAGGCGTGTTCCCGTTCGAACCATGGGAACACAAAATCGTACTCGCTGTAGAAACCATCATGTCTCTAATCAGCGTGTCGATTGTCAAACCAAGCTGCAAACTCAATACTTTAGTTGCTTCGTTCAAAACGCGGTCCTGAACGACGTATTGCACTTGGTCTGTGATAGTTACGAACGAACCGTACCATTGGATCTGAGCTTTGAAGTCAGTGACCGAAAGCTGATCGCCTGGAGGTGTTTGTCCATCCGTTAGTGGCACTGTAGCCGCGGTAAGAGTACCGTAGCGGCGGAATACCATTTGATCCCCGGAGTTCAACGGAATCTGTCGTTTTTGAGCGAACAGATCGTAGATGAAGTAGGGGCGAGCCAGCGTAAGTAGCAACCTATCGAAATAGGTTCTTACTTCCGGTGGCAATTGTGTTAATCCTGTAATCGCCATTTAATTTCTCGTTAGGTTAGATCCCTTCGAGGTTGCGGCTAGCCATGCGCATGAACTCCTGATCTGACATCGTGGCGAAATAGTCGGCCTTGGATAAGGCTCCCTGACCCCCGGCTTGGGATAGTGTGCCCGGCTTGCGAGAGTTTTCGACCATACGTTGCGCATTCTCGTTTACTTGAGGCTGCGCACTCGGTGCTGATGGAGTTTGCTGCATTTGCTGAGCCATTTTACCAAGCTCGTACGCAAACAATGCTTTGTTGCGTGCGCCTTGAATTCCCTCGGCAAGATGCGGTTTTTGTTTCACCAGAGGTAATGCAAACTTTTCAATTACCTCAGCATAATCGGGGTGCATTTGAGCCACTTGAAGCTCTTCAAGTCTTGCAACGTATGAAGCTTCCCTTTGTTCCCACTCTTGTCTGAGTTCGGCAACGTTGGGTACTTCATCATCCCGGAGACCTTCCAAAAACCTGCGTTCTTGGCGTTCTTCTGGGGCGTGTTTGCGCTCAAGGTTGGCCCGCAACATTTCCAGTTGATTCTGGTAATCTTTGCGTTCCGAATCCCGTTCTGCTTTCATCCGGTCGACTTCTTCTCTTAAAGCGCGGAAATGTTCCGCTTGCGGATTTTGATCCGGTGTCGCCGCTGCTGGCTCTGGTGTTACGTCCAGTAGCTCTTGTTGAACCGGATAATCGTCTGCTTCTTGATGATAGGAATTCGTCTCGGCTTGGTGATTCCCGGCGGCGGAATCAAAATCTGCGCCCGTCAAACTTCTTATATCTATATCTGTATCCAATTCTGCTCCTAAACCTGGCGGCGGTGCACTTTACGCCCATCTCAGGAAACTAAAACGTTGAGTTGTTTCCCCTGCTGCATTACACGTTCTGACGCGTCGCACGCTTTATCAGAAAGTAAACGTTCGTCAACGGGGATGTCTGGGGGTGAGCTGAGTTCGGGTACAAACTCAAACTGACCTGTTGGATGGTTTACGTACCAAACCAGTATGCCTATGATGGCAGGCGGTCTTTGGTAATAGGCTCTAAACGTCTGGCGGAAAACGCCACGATTGCTCGTGTCGGGTTTGCACGCGTAGACAATGTAGAATGGCTTTACCTCGTGTTTCATGGAGTTTCCAAATGCTTCGGCTTGCGCCCAAACATCATGACCCCATGCCTCGCGGCTTTCACCCAGCTGCTGGACCATCGATTAATCCCAGTGATAATCTTTGAATTGGCTGTGCATTTTCTTTTCGTCGGATCTGCATCCTGGCACGCCGGCTTGACCGTACGAGATAGGATCGGCTTGATCTTTGAAAGAAGCACAACCCCAGCCAGACTCCATGTGCCCTTCAGCAGGAACACGAGGTTCGTCGACTTGGTGCTTGTATCCGCCTTTCATGCCATGCTCATTGGCATGGGATTCGTGCTGCATGTGATGTTTGTGCATCATATGTCGAACCATGCCTTCGCCTTCATGCATGCGGTCTTTCATTGATTGATGTTTCATTGGTGCTCCTTACTTGGGGTGCATTTTCTTTAACGTTTCGGCAAGCCGCGCTCTTTTAGCGGTTACGCCTTTACCTTTTGCAGCCGCGGCCAATTCTTTAGCCGGAATCGGTTTGCCTTTTTTGGCTCCTAGAGCTTTACGAAGTGACCCCTTATGTTCGGGATCGATCGCCTCTTGTGTCCATTTTTTTGCCATTAGCTGATCCGTCCATGTCTCACGGTATATTGTTTATTCGACTCCAGTCGTCTTTGATCGAAATCACCAGTATCAGCAGGAGGAGGAGAATTGTTATAACCATAAGGGAACTCTTGGGCTGCGACATGATTGTCAAGTTGTCGGCTGTAGGACTCCGAAGGGTGGTCAAACAGCGGGAAATTAACGTGCATAGGGCACCTCTGGTAGTGGGTCTTTCAAATTTGAATTATACACGATAGAGAGCAATAATGTGTATAATTAATCTTTAAATTCTTTACGAAGATAGACACTGTCGGATGCGGAATCGATCCTGGAATGGATTCTTAAAGAGGATTAAACGAGCCAGTTGACACAAATCTTTTGTTTTCGGAATATGGTTGTAACCACTCCTATAACGAGCGCGCCCCCGACAACGGCCTATAAGGCTTTGTCGAGGGGCTTTTTCATGCCGATTCGGGATTTTCAGTCTGATGGCTTACAGAGATGCCTTTTAATATTTCAATGCCTTTGGCAATTTGGTCTAGATCCATACCTTGAAGTTCTTTTAACGCTTTCACAAGGTTTAACTCGCTTGCAGTACGATCTTCTTCGGAGCGGGATATCCTTTCGACATTTAACGCCTGATCCAGTTGGATTTTGGCAAGTCTTTCCTGTCCCAAGGAATGGTCTGAGTAGGCTTTTGCTTGTAACGACTCGGTGACGACCGCTTGTTGCTGCATAGCCATTTCTTGCTGCTGCTGCGCCTGCTGCATAGCGGCTTCGCGTTGTGCTTTGAAACGCTCTTCCATGGGTTTTTTGTCATGAAGGGTGCTATTGGCCACCAGCTCTTCATCGGTAACATCCACTCCCATACCTTTAAGAGCGCACAATTGAATGAACTGTTGTTGTTTTTGAGTATCAGTGAGAACGCCCTCCTCAACCACCACGTCATATTGTGAGAAGACTTTTGAGTAAAATTCGGGTGTCGGGTCTTTTTTGGTGATAAGCCGTATTTTTTCGGGAGTGAAGTTCAATTGAATGAGCTTCATAACTTTGCGGCCAAGTAGTTTTTGCGATTCGCGCAACCCATCGAAGACATCCTGTAGAGGTATCCACCCGGCCGCTTGACGCACCTTCGATAAGATCCCAGCTGTTTCGATCTTGTCATTTTCGGCCATACCAACGTTTTCGGGGCTAACGCCGATAATTTCGAATAGATCTTTCTCGAATTCGGCCTCTAGCTGGAACATGGAAGGGTTTATACCGGGAGGGTCGATTCGTTGGATATCGCCCATATTCGCTTCTGGTTTTAAGAAGATAACTTGCCCCTGACCGCTCTTATACAGGCTTGTGGGGTTACTTACGGAGTTGGTCTTGGCGATATATCCGTTGTTTAGCTGCGAATCCAGGATATCAACCATTTTAGAACGGCGTTTGTTGATCTCCGTCTGGGGGTCTCGCATAATGCGCACCAGAGACTGTATTTTCCAAGAATATAGATCGTAAGAAGGCTCAAATATAGCCATAAAAGGCACAAAAGGATAATCATTAAGGCCAAAAGGATCTTTACCATAATACAGAAGCTCCCCTTCGACGATGATACCCAGTTCGACTTGCTTCACAGGTTTTCGGATCAATTCCAGCTGCGGATATACTTCACGATATAGCTTGAGCCTTTTATGATCGCCGGACCATTCTTTTGTCTCTCCGGTCTCAAGGTCGACCAACACTTCTTTGGTCTCCCATTTAGTGCGCCAATATTCTGTATAGTTGAGGAGTTTTTGCATACCCCATTGTCTTGCATAGGGCATGTATGTAAATTTGTCGTCTCTAGATCCCCATGGAAGCGCTTTGATAACATCTTCTTTATCGGGCAAAAGACTGATTACTTCGGTCCGGCTTAAAAATTTGCGTCGCGCGATGAAGGAACAGTCAGAAAAATCTTTTTTGGTGAAGAAAGGGTCTAGGATCACAGCGTTCCAGTCGTCTTGGTGGAATCGTATATCCCCCGACACAGGGTCGTTTCGATAATCCACCCAAGGTGAGACAAAACTCATCCCCGTAGTCAATGCCCCCTTAAATGCTGAACTGATGATATCGTAACCATCCGCATACTGCATGACGTATTGCATGGTATCCGATAGCATTGTAGCCGTGTCTTCAGAAGCATTTTCGATAGGAGAAATGACCGAGCTGAGCCTATTCTTGCGCTGATATCCTTGGACCAAGTTAATAAGTCGTCGAATCTTGTTGTATGTGAACGAAGAGCGTCTTTGGTTGTTGAGGTAGGCGAGCTCTTCAAGAGACCACTGGTTTCCAAGATAGTACGACAGATCCTTGTAAGCTTCCGCATAATACGTATTGAAAAGTTGATAAGCTCTCTCATATGATTCTCCAAAATCTTTTATAATATCTTGATGAAATTCGAGGCGGGGGTCGTTTTTAACCGTTTCGCGTCGAAAATGTTCAAGAAATTCTGTTGAATCTTGTGAACGAGAATAGTCGGACATCGGGGAGGCCATGTAGCAACCTGGGTGATTTAAATTTTATTATATACAATAAAATTTAAAGTTTACACCCAAAAATTGCGACAATGGTCATGGATTGACTTGTTGGGGATGGTTAACGGTCCCGGGGGGATATGGAATGCGAGGATAGGGAATGAAGGGACTTTGAACCCCGATAGGAGACATTGGCGAGCGGGGCACCACAGGAGGAGGTGGGGGGTTAGTAACCATTCCTCTAGACATCTAAGTTCTCCAATACTGTGTCACGCAAGATCCAACTGGTCTCTTTCCACGCACCCATAATATTTTTCTGCTGGAGAATTATATGAGCTAGCACAGCACATAAAGTTTTGACGACCTCGTTCGTTGTCGCCTCATTTTGAAGAAATTTCTTTTGAATCTCATCTGATAAAAACTCAATTCTGGCCCACTCATCGTAATTATTTTCCATTTAACACACTACTGGAGGGGTTGGAAGGCCGCGATAATATTGATCAGGTATGGCATAAGGCCAATAGGGTTGGAAAGGTCCGTAATATGGTGGTTTCGGTACACTAACCATACCCAAGCCGCCCATACCACCGACCGCTCCTTGCTGCGCGCCTTCGGGATAGGGCCACGGAAAGGGCCTAGCTCTGGGCGGGATAGGTATCATAGTGGTCCCGGAACCACCGGAAAAACCACCCGCCCCGCCTCCACCAGCACCTCCCGTAGACGTATCTACAGGTCTTGCGAATGGCCCAAGTTGATTGCCCAAATACACCTGCCTTTAACCTGAATATAGCATAGTGAACATTTAAAGTTTAGCCTGAACGTGGGTGAGCCACGCAAAGTATTCCAAAATAAAGAATATAGCGTAAGCGGGACGACCCAAAAATACAAAAAGCCACGCGAAAAACATAGATGACACATACATAATATATTCTGTCATTTAGTCCTCTTCGTCATAGCGCAATCTTATGCGATCTTTACCATAATAAGAATCTCGCAAGTCTATAGCCATGCGTCTCAACTGCTCCTTTGTGATCTCACCTTGAAGCATTCGAAACAGCAAAAAACACGTATGTTTATGTAGTTCCAATCCCGAAAATATATGGGAAAAACGCCGTTCGTATAGCGTAGAAAGATCGTTCGGATCGATGATCGTACAATGAAAAATTTGAGGGTCTTTTGACTGAACTTGAGCGTCAAAGTCAACGCCTGTCCACGCCGTTCTAACAATGTAGCCGCCCAACATATCCCGAGAGACCGTAACATAGTCTTCGTCGCGGGATAAATTTATCCATTCTCGAATGGAGATATTTTTATAGTTTTTATCATACAGGTAGTTGTTGGGAGTGACGACACTTCTTAGGCAATCGTCGTCTAGATCGAGTGAAATATTATCCATAATTCTCTCAAAAACTTGCAGGGCACGCGAATCGAACGCGTATAAGGGCCAACGGGGTATTCGCACCCTTCAACCTTTTCAAACCTTAAAAGTGAAGATACGTCTTCCTGTTCCGTATCCTCGAACGCATAACCTCGTCCCCACCCTGCGCGAATTTAACCAAACAATGGATTAGCTTCTTTAAACCATCTATCAGATTGTTTATCATCCACGCCTGCGGATCGATTGTCAACATGAATTCGAACAGCAATAGCCAGGTAGCGCGCCGCGTCGGCCCCGTGACTCCACTTGTCATGTCGCGGTCGGTTCTTGTATACTTCCAAACGATCGTCAAATTCCTTGCGATAATTTTCCAGACACTTGATCAGATATTTGCATTTTTCCTCATCGATATACACACGTGGAAAAATCCCTCGCAGAGCTTCAATGCCACTTTCCACCGTTAGTTTAAGAGTGGGTAGGACCTTAAAACGTATTCCCAGCGATGCTCCCACCTCTTTTGCGGATAATCCACTGGTGAAATCATGCGACTCGATATCGTGGGGAGCAAAATGATCCCCGTAGAGATAATCTTTGTCCCGCAACACTCCCGCATAGTGAGCAAAACCTTCTCCATGAGACTCATAGTAATCGATGATATGGATTTCAACGCCCACTACCTGATAGAAAATAATGGATGTAGAGTCGCCGAAACCTATGTCCCAGGCCGTATGCACAAGAGACTGCTTATTCCATGGAACCGCGCAGATCCTGTCTTCATCGCGCGCATCCTGCAGATATTTGGCATAATATGAGCCTTCGACACCCAAAGTAAACGAACAGTAGTACTCTTGCTGTATCATGTCCTCAGACATTCCCTCAGCGCGCTCTTTGTCGATATCCTGCGGCGTTAAAACATGAGTGTCATCAACAGTAAGTAGCTGACAATACCAATCTGGATTACGGCAAGCCATGTCGTAAAGCTCCTTGCCGTGATTAGCGCCCCGAGGTGTAAAGTTAAACACCGCCCACCCGCCATTTTCTCTAAGGATCGGGCGGATAAACCCCCATGCCTGAGGGTCTTGCAAGCTGTATTCAGTAAACACGCAACCAATAGGGTTAGTCCCAACGATAGAATCAATGTTATTGGTACCAATAATCTGAATAAGTGATCCATTTTTGAGCCTTATTTTCATTTCCGTTGAATTAGGTTTCCCGTCCAAAAGGTCTTCAGGGATATGCCTAAGAAGTTTGAATCCGTCTCGGTCTACGCCATCCCACAGGATTTTTCGGCCTTGGGAAAAATGGGGGAAAAAATAATAATAGATGCCAATGCGCTTGCACGCTTGCATGATCAAATAATTCCATGACGTTTTCTCCTTGCCGGCTCTCCTGTGCCACACTAGCACTGCGCGTTTAATTCCCGCTCGCATCGCCTCCCAAAACGGGATTTGATACGAGCGGGCGGAGTACGCAAATGGGAGCTCTAAAGTTATTTCCTGCACAGTCTACATCAATGGTTTCGGAGTGCTTTTTCGACTACTTGGACTTTTTCAGAAATTATGTCAATCAGATAATTTATTTTTTGGTGCGGACTCAGTATTTCGCTTTCAGGATGGGTTGCGCACAGCCTAACGCAGTCTAGCAACCCGTCTATCTTGTTGCAAATATCGCGCAATTCGACCGTGCTATAGCGTTTTTCTTCTCTCAAACCAGTATATAAACCCGAATTTTCCGCCTTCTCTTGTTTCCTGCTCATGTAATTCGACCTCCTGAATGAGCTCCGAAAGGGATACGTTCTCTGTGATAGATAAAGAAGCCAAATAGGCTTGCCCGAAACGTGAAACGATCTCTTCTCTTCTCTCTATAATGCCTTTGACTATGCTGTCAACACGACTTTCGTCGCGTTCTAAATCTTCACTTGACATAAACATTCCTTAACATAAAATGGGTGGCGACCATCACGTTGAAACGGACGGAATCATGCGTTAAGATGCAAGATGGCGGGGGGCGGTCCCCCGTACGATAAGGCCCCGGGAGGCGCAGGTTTTCCGGGGCTGGTTTATCGCAGTCTCTCCATCAACTGTTCAAGGCGAGTGATTCGTGTTTGACACTTCATGAGTTCCCAAATAATGGATTTAAAAACCCGCGGCGCATTGTCAATCGGTGAATTGTTGGCACCCAGAGACAACGCCGTTTTAAGTCGACCTAAGTTAAACTTTCTCCTCTGAGGTAGACGTTTGAGCTTTGTTGTCCTCATTTTATCACCATCAGTAAACGCACCTGAATATCTTCGGGGTCACCCTCGAAGTTTTTACCGGCTTCTGCAATCGCCAGGTTGATTTGATCCACTCCCGCTTGACTCATCAAATCGTCGTACTGCAGAAACTTCTGTCGGTACGACCTTTCCGAGTCTTTCAAAATCACAGTTATTTCCGTCGCATTTTTTTTCATCGCCTGTCCTCTGTTGATGAATACCCTTTACGAGTAGCTTGCTCCCTTATCTAAAATCCTTAGGGTGCTTCTTTTTCACCGCGTCACACTTAGCTATTTTTGGATCGCGAACTTTTTCATCGATGTCAGCAAGCTTGTCGTTTTTCTTCTCGGCCTGTTTTATCGTCTTTGCGGCCGCATTCGGCTTTCCTTTTTTTATCTCGGACTCAGCCTTTTTCATAATGCCCGTAACCTTACGCATTTTCCTATCCATAATCTCACCGTGTTTATGCATTTCATATGCTTGTCTCATGCGGCCCATATCTTCGAAAAGGGAGCTGTAATGTTCGATTCGAAATATATCCGAATGCAAATTGTTCCATGCGTCCATTACGTCCACAGGATCACATTCATCTGTAAGGTATCTAAACCATACATCATCGCCAAACGCCCACTTGGCGAAATGGTAATCAATAATCATCTAACCTCTAATCGCGCGTAGTGTAGATTATCATGCATACAGCGACCGCACAAATCATAATCGGCAGGTTAGCCATTAAAACTTCATGCCATGTCATAGCGCACCGGGCTCCATATCAAGGGCAACTATCCATTTTTCATTGGTGATTGTCGGATGGTTGCATCGCATCAGGTCCCCATTCGGATTAGATCCCCGTTCATATGTTCTTAAACCCCGATATGGGAAGGGAAACTTGTGTCTTCTATATAGCCAACCCCCTGCGAAACCCACCAAAAGGCCGCATAAAAATAAATTCATTTCGGTACCTCGTTACATACAATATTAAATTGAACGTTACTCGTCACCTCGGGCTGCGTATCGCGCATTCCAAGGAACTGCTTACTTAGCCAAATCATCATACGCGAATCGCGCTCAACTAATGCTTTGTGCCACATAACCTCCGACAATTTGCTCTTTCGCGTCTCGGCTCTCTGTTCCAAAACGTCCCCATAGTTATCATACAAATAGCTACGCGGAACCTGCAAGATTTTGGCTATGCTTTCAATGGTTAGCAATGTATCTGCAAGCCTGCATAACAATGCTTCATCCACCCGCGGCGATGGGAATCTATCCTTAGGTTTTGTTCTTACCGGAATCGAACCGTCCGGGGCTGCTCTTTTTGGCTTACTCAAAATGGTAACCTGGGATCATCTGATGCATCCGCGCGACCACCGCGCAGTTCCATAATGTAGGTTGAAAGCATCGATTTGATCTCTTTCATCGTCTGAGATAATTCCTTGATATCCCATGCTAAATACTTCAAACTAACCTCAAGCGGAGGAGGGGGCTTATGCTCGGCCATGCTTACTTCCTTGGTTTGTCTAAGTTCTTGTTCAATTCCTCTAATCGCGCCACCAAATCTGTCCAATAGAAACCTTCCCGATTGCATGCGCAATCTTCCGTACCGCACATATCTTGCTCATCGTTATTATCTAACGCATCATATAGCCTATCCATTTCATCCAACGCGTCCAACAGGAATTCTTGGGAATTTTCTAAGCACAAGGCCTGCTGGGAGCTTAGTTCCTCCCCATGTCTTAAGCCTATAAGTCCCGTTGCCGAATAGATGCATGAGATGCATTTGAGAACTTCATAGATTGCATATTTTATCTGATCTGTGGTCATCACATCCTCAGTGGAGAAAATTTAAAATATTTCATATAACAATAATCTTTTCTTGCACGCGACTGATAATTTCAATTATGTTGGTCTACCAGGGAATTCTGTCAAGCATATCCTCGTGAGATAATTGACGGCGCAAAACCTCCGAACAAATCGCCGCAAGCAGCCTAACGTCAACTTCTTCATTATGGTTTAGAACCTCTCTCAAATCATCCCACAACCAATCCTTTAATGGCGTCTTAGCATCCAAATGCATCTTCCAATCAGGCTGTATTTCCGGCTCTTTTTCGATCGAATCCGACATAATTACCCCTTTTTTTCCAGCAGCCATACCAATCCGGCGGTCAATACCGTCACGATCAGAACCAAACCACCCGTCATCATTAAAAAAGCGGTCACGCTGAGAGTACCTACTTCCGACGTCACATTATGCGGCAGCCAAGCCGCCATCAAATAACTCAACATTTTTCCCCCTCTGTGGGTAGATGATCCATCCAAATCCAAGGAAGTGACGCACCCGATGCCCAATTAATAAGCGCCCCCACTATCTCCGCCGGCCTAACACAGCGTTTTGTATGATCAGCCGCTTGCGCACACAGAAACTGCAGTGGGGATTTTAATTTCTCATCCAACTCTATACCGATAGTCTTACTCATTTTTTCTTAGCCGCCCTCTTGACAGTCTTTTTCACAGGTTTTTTGACAACTTTCTTCGCCTTAGACTTGACATGTTCCGGAAGCTTATTATACGCACCCTTGGGCGTATGCGCGGCGAATTCTTCCGCCACCTCAGGTTCATTGGCGAACAAAAATTTTTGCTGCGCTTTGGATTTGAATGGCATTATCAATCCTCATCGTTTTGGTTAGTCAATCTTATAAATACGTTAAGGGAGGGTTTTGCTACCCGGTCAAACTCTTGGCAAGCGCCATAGTCCTTAATCGCCTTGTACTCGGCATAGCTCAGTTGCAGTTCAATATAGTCCATGCCCTCCACGTGCTCAAATATCATCCGCATCGCGTAACCCCAGCGGCTGAGCCTGCAATATCGGACGCACACGCACAACCGTCTTGGGCGTCTCACCGTAAAATTTATACATATGCAACGCGCACACCCGCTTATCGTCGTCGTAAACAAGTTTCTTGAGAGCATTAGTGACGATGTACGCTAGATTATCCACGTCCGGCGCATGGTCCGGGAGAATCACCCGATTGATCATCTGCTCGCGCAGCCGCCGACCCGTCTTGGGAGGTATAGGCAAGAAAAAATAAACGCTAAGCTCGACAGGACCCGCTATAGGCGTATCCGGCGCGAAAGGCTGGATCTGCCACTTAATCATCTCCTCATCGCGCTTAGAGGGATTATAGACGCGCTTATTGACCATAGAGAACCGCGTGCGCTGCTGTGGCACCGGCTTACCGATTATCTCAAACTGAAACACCCTGTTACCCGATTTTTACCCTAAAATCGTCCAATAAGGTTATATATATTTTTTGTGAAATGTTTTTTTATGGACCGGCTTTTTTCTCTTGCGGCCTCACCTCTTTTGCAAATTCATCCGTCAACGTCCACGTGCCGACATTACCGCTCTCCATTACGTAACGCTCACCTAAAACGGCGAAGATAGTCCGCTGTAGCTCTTCCCCCAATTCATCGACCGTTATATTTATCCCCGCAGCACGCGAAGCTTCCACCGCATGCAAAAAAGGCGCTCCTGCTAACTCAATAAGCGTAAAAATCACCGCGCTTAATTTCTCAGGATCAGTCAGTGGCTCCGCATGATTTTTAAGCAACTGATACATATAACTTTGTGTCGGTTGACTGATCAACTCATGATAATACTCCTTCAAGCTTCTTGTCTCGCCCCCACCTAGATTATTTTCACTCATTGCTTTCTTCTCCTTCCTCAGAATGCTTTATTGGCCATTCGCTGATTATATCGCGGTCCATCACATAATTTTCACGCAAAATTCCGGACACGCCCACGTCATGCATTTCGATCAGCATCTGCAATGTACAGTTGGGGGACTCGACCGTGTGCATAAGCCTCACGGCGTAGCAAAAAACAGCCGATGATGATTTTATGAGACTACCCAACAAACCCATAGCCTCATCGTCACTTTTGATGCACGCGGCATATTTGGATAACAGCTTCAACATATGCTTCCTCGCCGGCTCCCCGACCTTATCCTCGTAGTGCATTAAATGCTTGTGCACCACACGGCGTCTCTCACCATCATTCATGTCATCGTCCCCTGATTAAATAAATCTAAATCTACTCCATAATTCGCGGCCGCGTCCTTATCAATCGTATTGAGGATCTCCCAAGGCAAAAATAACTTTACATTGCACCAACGCGTAATCAGATACATACTCTCCCTTCGGGGGTTAATCCACCCGCGCGCCGCTATAAAGCATACCAGAAAGTATGTCCCATGAACCTCCGAGTAGGCCAAAACAACCTCTTTTTCCCGGGGCAAATCCTCGCTCACATGGTACCAATGGCATTCCTTGACTTCATTCATGGCTTACAAACCTAGCGCTCATTGCGGTCTCTCCTCTTTTTATCCCCCCCCAACCATCTTCTACTATAATCAAATATTTTATTGCGGAAAATCAGATGATCGGGATGTAAACCCAGGCATGCGAACTGTATCAATGCACCTGTTAAAGCGCTCGTAGCCAATAATAATTTTAGAATCTCCTCCTTGCCAATGGCGGCGCCGCGGCCCTGAACCTTCAAATGATTCTGCACCGCAGTCATCAGCACATCAGCAATCTGCCTTATCTCTACCGACCAACTATCTATGCCGTTGTCATCCATTCCTAGCCTCCGATTCATGAGCTTCTGCACCGCTTGCATCCCCGACCTGCTGCAAAGACGGGTATCTCAAAGTGCCGGAAAAATACTTTATGGATTTTACGGGATAGAGAAGATGCCTGCCGCCATTGCTCATTATTATCCATGCTTTAGCCTCCTGTCTGTTAGCTTGCCCGCGACATAAGCGTTAATCCATGCCTCCATATCATGCACGGCGATAACATATCCCCCACGTACCCGCAGCGCTCTCAGACGTCCGGTGCGCAATTGGAAATGAAGTTTTTGCGCCGAGACTCGTTCACCCAACAGGTTCGTCGCGTACGCCGACATCTCTTTGATTGTGTACCATCCATTTTCGATCGTAAAACATGTGCCCCCGTCTATGCGCGGCTTTCGCTTATAGCGGCCATCGCGATACGCGTCATAATCCGATCTCAATATGTGTACCGCCCGCCCAACACGCGTGTGTTTCAGACGCCCATTCGCGACAAGCTTTTGCACTGCCGACCGACACACTCCACCATAGTCCGCACACTCGCGTACGGTCTCAAAAACAATATCATTATTGATCGCCTTCATCGCCTACCTCAGATAACAGATCGTTGTTGCGTTTTAGCCGTCTCATAATCGTCTTTGTTCGCGGGCGATAGCCACCCTCGGCATCGATGACCACTTCACCTCCCGTGGCAAGGTACACACTTTTGCGCACCCGCTCCCGTGGACGATATCCCATATCTTCCAGGATTCGATAGATCGTGCGCCTATGTATGCCGCTCATCTCCTCGAATTGCGGCACCGATAAATGGTGCATCCATAGCCAACGCGCCAGCGTCATTTTTCCTTTAAATACCATGACCCCTCCATGTTTTTTTTGGTAGATTATAATCATGTGACATGTTATTGTCAACGGTTTGCGAGGAGGACATTATGTTGGAATATAATGGGAAAATGTACGCTCGAGTGAGTGACATACTATCTTCAACTAAAGACTTTACGAAAATACCACCCGGCGTATTGGAGCGCAAAACGCGCATAGGATCCGAGGTACATCAGGCGATCGCAGATGACTACGCCGGACGGCCCCTAAATTTATCCCCGGAAGCCATGGGATACTTCGAATCCTACCGGGTGTGGTGCAGATATTTCCAACCCCTAATACTCCAATCAGAACGCAGATACTACTGCGACAAGCTGATGATCACAGGTCAAATAGATGCTATCATTTCCGATACGCGGCGGGGCACCCTCCTGCTGTGCGATTACAAAACCTCCGCGCGGGCTGATCACGATGCGTGGGCATTACAAGCGCATTTTTACGCATATCTGCTCAGCGTCAATCATTATCACGTGTCTGATCTGTTTATGTTCTTGAAACTTGATCGCGACGGGCATTTGCCGGAAATATGTCAATATGTGCGTGACGATAGCGTGTGGGCGCAGTGTGAAACGCTTGTAGACGAATTCTTCTCGGCCAAACTGCCATAATCTTAATTTTTTTTCTCCCATCCGCGTCATTTGATTGACAGATTAATGTCATTTCAGCTATATTTAGCCCAACAACGTCAGTCTCCTAGGTGACCGGTCCACCAAAATCGGCTAGTTGTAGCGGCGTGATGTAAACAGAAAAAATTAGAATGGAGGGAAAAATGAGTGTAGATAAATCATACGTGTATGCCAACGGTAAGTGCGGGACTACGGTGACGGTGGAGTTTGAGGCGGCGGTAAACCTCATGGGCGAGGAATTAGCGGACCGTGTCTGTAATTATCGTTGTGCGACCGATCAAGACTTTATGGATCGGTACGAGGCGTTGCATGAGGCCAAGTATGGCTATAAATTTATTGTTAACTAATAAAACAAACATGGAGGAGGTCAAAATGGAAGGCACAAGATACAGGGCGGCATACGGGATAGTTGGCGATTTACCCACTATTAGCAGGTATACGCATCGGACGCGGGAAGCGGCCATTAATTTTGTCTTAAACAGTTTTGGTGCCGAGCGTGTCAGGCGGTTGGCGATCTTAACGGAAGTCAATGGAGTCGTTGAGAGCACAGAGGAGGTGACAGTATGAAAGAGGATATCGTATGGATTCCGTTGGCCATCATTTGTTTTTTTACCGGATGCGGCACCGGTAGTGGTGAAGACTGGGACAAAGGGTATGAATCTGCGTGGGAACAGGAAAGCGAACCATCTCGTTGGGCTAGCGAATCGCAGAAAGAGGGATATGAATGCGGTCAAGCCGATTGCGAGGCCTGGGATGACGGATATTATGCCGGTATCAATGGGCGCCGTCCGGTGTACTTGGATGATGACTTGTACATGGAAGGTTTCAAGGAAGGCAAGAAGGACAAATAATATTAACCACTAATTGGAGGTCATATGAATAAATTTATCTTAACGTTGTGTGTTGGCTGTTCCTTGATGGGAACGGCCTGTGGAGAAGCGTGGACTAAAGACGGGCCACGTCCTTGGGATAATACCCCTGACCATGAAATGACGATCGATCAAAAGCAATGGAAGGCAATTGGCTTGTTATACGATGACATTCGGGACCTGCGAACTACATTAGCTGATGGTGATACGGCCATATTGCCGACAATGGAAAAGTGGTTAGACGACTTGAGTGATAGCGTAATTAAAAACCGTGATGGCCTGCGGATGTTGTCGGAGTATTTGCACAACGCGATTGAAGGACACAACAAATTATCAGATCAGGTTGTGAGCTTAGCAGCAAAAATAGACACTGTCCAACAGCGCCTTGACGCCTTGGAAGGCAAGTGCAAGTAATCAAACACCCCGGTTGCAGCCGGGGTCAATCAAAACCAATAGGAGGTCAGTCATGATTATGTCACAAGAGATATCACAAGAGCGCGAATTGATCAACAAATTTACGGCCCGCATGGTGGAGCTTCTGCGATTTGCGGAAGCGGAGTGGGATGAAGCGTATGCGATGCACAGAGCCGATCCGGCCAATACGCGTAAGCGTGATTTGTGGCTTGAGAAGATGGCGGCGCACACGACATTGTTTCGTCTTATTTGCCGTGAGGTATGGCCGTTGAAGTACCAACAAATTTGTTTAGACATTTAATTTCAAAAAATGAATTTAACGAATTTGGTGGGTATATGTTAGACAGTCAACTAGATCCGTCGTACCTTTATGTTGCGGAATATGATGCGTGTGTGTGCCTTGAATGCGCGGGCGATGCATTTTGGTCGAGCGGAAGTTTTGTGTGTTCAGGCTGTGGGTGTGAGTTTGAGGAACCCGAGCCGGATTTTGAATCAGATTATGGAGATCAATAATGGAACAGTTACAGAGTGAGCAGATCAACGAATTGGTGGCGGCCTTGGCTAAGGCGCAGGGGGAGATCACCCCGGCGATCAAAGACAGCAGCAACCCGTACTTTAAGAGCAAGTATGCGGACCTTACGAGCGTATGGTCGGCGTGTCGCGGTGCGCTGAGCGCTAATGGGTTGGCTGTGGTACAGGGTCCGGCCACCATTGATGGCGCGTATTACATGGTTACGACATTATGTCATAGCAGCGGGCAATGGATGCGCAGCTTTACGCCCATTTTGTCGGCTAAGATGGACGCGCAGGGGATTGGTGCGGCGATGACGTATACGCGGCGTTATGGATTAGCTGCGATCGTGGGTGTTGTGGCGGACGTGGATGACGATGCGGAGAGTATCGTTGTCCGGGACGGGGCGGCTGCGCCAAAAAAGCCACGTGTTCCCAAGCCGCCTACGTTGGAGCAGAATATTGATGCGTTGCGTATTTTGTTGGATGCGGAAGGTATTGATACTGGCCCACTGAATAGCTATATTTTATCGTTGGCTGCGGACTCAACTACTCCAATGCATCGTATTGTGGAGCAAGCGTTGGATCCGCAATATTTGACGCGGTTCCGGGGGTCATATGTTGCGTGGCTTGATTCGGCACCTGGGCTGTCAGAGCAGGTTGGGTAGCCTTCTTTTTATCCCAGGCGGCTTTTGCTGCTTGGGACATTTTTACTTTCTGTTCGGCGGTCCTGCGGGGCCGCTGTTTTTTTTGTGGTGTGGGCGCCGATGGGGTACGACATGACTGATCTAATCTACGTTGGAGTGTGTTTAGTTGGGACCAGATGCGTCCCAGGCGAAAATAGAGAAAGGCGCTAAAGCACCAATGGCTGATTGTTATGCCCAATAAAAACGCCAAGGTCATATTCCCAGTTCCTTTTGAAGCAGCGCGGCGCAATATTTGGTCTGTCTGGCGGGCACCGTTTCCATCTCCATCTCCGCCATACGTTTTTTGACGCTGGAAATTTTTGTGGACCATGTGCGCCAATCCATTTGGTATCTTTCTATGAGCCGATCGATAAATTTTTCTTCATCATCGCCGAGCCAACCGCGGGCTAGGCACTGTTTGAGCAGCTGGACGTATGGCTCATGATTCAACCTGCCGGAGCGGCAATAATTTTCTAGAGCCTGCAACTTTTTGACTTGGATAAAAAACCTGTCTAAGCGCTCCTTGGCTTCGGGATCGTTCTGAATGGTCATATGCGTTCCTATCGGTGTGTATTTGCGTCAAAGATAGGTCGGGCGCATTTTTTTGTACACGCCAAAATAAACATCTGATATGAAAAGAAGAAGCCCGCTGGCGGAAGAGGTCAATCTGTCCAGCGGGCCAAGAAAGATAACCTAACTTTAATCCCTGACAGGAATTATGTCAAGCGGTGATGAAAAAAATCTGAAAAGCACGAACCCAACCAAATCTTTTTTTATGAGGCACTATGGCTCAAAATAAAAATGTGGTTGAGGAGCTGCAAACTCTTCAACCACCAAACAAAAACCACGTGTGTGCGTGTGCTTTCCATTATGCACGCCACAACGTTTTTGTTCAAGCGCTTTTTTTGATGGGAGGCAAAATCTGATGAAATCTCGTAAAGAAAATCTTGATTCTAGCGAATTTCGCCGTTGTGAGAGCGACGGGGAATGTCCCTATGCGATGCTTCCGATTGCGCTTCTGCGTCATAAAAAAATGTCGCCCGAATGTATCGCATTACTTTCGTACCTTCTTTCGCATTGCGGAGAGGAGGATATATCCACCGAAGCGTTACTAAAACACTATCAGGGTCGTATTGGTCGCGACCGAATCCGGGAGCTTGTAAACGAGGCGATGGAATATGGGTATATAGAACGTCATGTTACGAATGAAAACAACTTATCCGGAGTGGTTTATAATTTGTCAAACCCATCAAAAAAAGAAATCGAGAATTTACGGGGGGATGAAATATGATAAATCCCCGCGGAAAAAATGCTGACGAATCGACTTTTCGCCGTTGTCCTCATGATGCCGAAAATCCATACACAATGATTTCGAACGCTCTCATTCGAGATCATTCGATTTCTCCGGATTGCCGTTGGCTGATTATTCGACTGCTCTCGAATTCCGGAGATTGGGTAATTAGAGCGGCGCAACTTATCAAAGAATTGGAAGGTCACTGGGGTCGAAATAAAGTTTACCGTACGATCAACGAAGCGATTGCAGCCGGCTACGTTCATCGCGAACAGAAAAGAACGGGTAAATTTGGAGGGGTTGAGTACTTTGTGTCAGAGACCCCTAAATTTAAAAAATTTCGTCCGCTTCCCCAAAACGGGGACGCGGTACCGCTTCCCCAAAACGGGGACACTAAAGAAAGAACAAACCGTTTAGTAGGTATAGTTCTTAAGAAAGAAAAAGAAACGCGCGAGACCTCGCCTTCGGCTTCGGATCGCGCTGCCCCCTTTTCGAATTCTAATAAAAATTCCGAGGAGAATAAAAAAATGTTTACGAAGGGACATTTTTGTCCCCATCGGTTGGATCGCGCTGATGATTCGGGGAAGAAACCTTCGCCTCCGAGGCATCCACCGGATAAACCTCCCAAAGATGAATTTTCTCCGGACGTGCAGCGTCTGGTGAAACATTTCGTCCAGGCATTATCTTTCAACCCAAAACTCAAGATTCCGGCGGACTTACGGGGATGGATGCGTGAGTTCGACCGCATGATACGGCTGGACGGTCACACACCTGAAGAGATACAAATAATTATAGATAAGACATTTAAGGATCATTTTTGGTGCGTGAATATCCGTTCTCCCGCTAAACTACGCGAAAAGTTTGCCCAGTTATGGGGACAATTTGTCCTGAGACCTAAACCTACCCAACACGGAGAAAAAAGACGTTATGAAGAATCAAAACCCGTCAAAAAACATCGTGCCCCCGATATGTCATTCACCAGTCCGCCCCTCCCCGAAAGAAAAGATGAGTGAAGAGTGGCTTTATCGGACCAGAATGAATATGTTTCATAATAAAATTTGCCCTGCGAAATTCCGTTCGGCGCGGTTGGATAACTGTAAAAATGTTCCGGCGGAATGCGTTGATTATGGCATGGAATGGGCCAAAAATCCCCAGAGCATATTTATTCACGGCCCTGTGGGTGTCGGCAAGACGCATTATGCTTTCGCCTTGATTTGGGAGATGATGCTTACCCAGCGGGCCCGTTTTTGGCCGGTATATCATACCAGTCCCAGGCTTGACTCGCTCCTGCTTAAGAACCTGTTGGACGCCGGAGATATGCAAATTTTAAATACTCTGGCCGAGGCGGATTTATTATTCATCGATGACCTGGGGCGCGAGACCCGATCGGATCGCATTAAGCGCCAATATTTTGAAATTTTTGATAATAGATATACCAGCGGATTGCCTACGATCATTACCTCCAATTTAAATTTGGACGTGCTGTCTAGCAATCTGGACGAAGCCATAACATCCCGTTTTCAGGAATGGATGATTATGGAAATCAAAGGGCCCGACTTGCGCCCGAGCAAGCAATTTGTCTACAGAGCGGGGGAAAATAAATGCATAGGTTAAGCGATGGATTGTGATTTTCAATTTGCGACAAAACATTGTCCCAGATGCCGCGAGACAAAAATTGCCGTGCATCATTTTTCGATGAAGGGTAATATTTGTCGGGAGTGTGCTCAGGCGGAATATCGTGCGAAACGCAAAAAGCCGATCTGGAGCAGCGACGCGTTGAAGGCAACGTGGACCGGACAAAGTTACGGAAACCGATCGGGGTTGAGTGTATGATTGGAGATGCCTCAAAAACGAACGGAAAATGGCCTTCCTTGCTTTATCGTAACTTTTCAATGGCAACATACGTACCTAACAAAAAAATGCAACCTGGAGCGTTTAATGAAGTTTTTGATATTTGTGGCTGCACTGGTGGTGCCGATCACGGTTGAAGGAAACGAGCGTGAATTGGAGCTATGGAAAATGATCCACGATGTCGGTGCGGCGACAACGCCCCACGAGGTTAACGTCGCATTGGTCAATCACCGATCCCGGTGCGTAGAAGATCACATCATGTCTCTGTGCATGCGTATGTATTTTTTCTACAACACTGGTGATCAGGCGTCAATGCTGAATACGATGGAGGAGTTACATGCGTATGTCGACAATGACTTTTGCTTTCCGGGTCAACCGAAACGACGCATCGTAATCCGGAAGGGGGAGTGATAGATGAATGATTTTTACTTCAATGGAAATCGTTGCCCGGGATGTGAAGAAATCATTTATCAGAGCTGCATTTTTCATCAATGTGCCGTTATTCCATTAGCGGACGGCGAAATATCATGTCCGCGCCTTGACACGCTGATATGTGCTAGCTGTTATGGCTTTGTTCTCATGATCGATGGCAGAGCTCACTGTAATAAATGCGAACCGACGTTAAGGGGGGGATGTCGATGTGAGGTCCCGCATATATTGCCGCGTTCGACCAACCCGTGTTTGAAAAGTAATTTAAACTACGGAAAAGATGACGATGACGCTGACGAGGAGGCCCATGAGTAGATTTTCACCATCTGGAGGAGTAACCAACGCCGAATCACTCATCGCCGGTGGGGCCCGACGCTACATGTGTCTGACGGTTTTGACCTCTCAGGCAAAACATCGGAGACAAGAGAACATCCCGTGACGACTAATACGACACATGAAACAAAAAAAAATTTCACAAAACACATTCGATACCTACAATGTTTGTTGCGTTATCTCAAGTTATTTCTAATAAATGACTTACGCATCCCCGGTAAAATAACAGCCCGTGCAGTCTATGTATGTGTTGGTATTTGCGGCTAGAGAACTGTTCACGCTGGCGCCAGTAGAAGCAATATAACCGTAAATGGCGATCTGTTGATTTCCGCTCTGACCATAAACTCGCAATCCGGTCGCAGTCGCAACTAAAATGCCCGTTCCATATGAAACCATCTCGTTGAAACCAGAACCAAAATTGAAGGGTAACCCGCCTATCTGAATAACGCCGGTGCCTGTGGCATTGGTCCATACTACGTTTAGCGTGAAAAAAACTAATCTCCCAATTCTTGTGTAAGAACCGCTTTGTGCGCTATAAGTGGTGGTACCTGGAACTGAGGTGCCAAATATTGTAGGAGTGAATGTACCCTCACGATATTGATTCAGGGCAGTTGTGCCACCTAACGTAATTGAAGTTACGGAAGGAGTTGCTGTAAAGGCGGGTAGTGCGCTCGCTCCACCGCTGGCCAATACCTGGCCTGTTGACGCGGGGCCGACGGCCTGAAACGCTCCGGTCGTGGTTGTTCCGCCCGCAACCAAACTGTAGGCTGCCTGTGTCGCGTTGCCCGTTCCACCACCCGCTACAACCGCAGTGCCAAAGGTTGGATCAGCAGAAGCGCCTTGAGATATAACCGGAACTCCGGAGGTAGCAGAAGGGGCAACAGATGTAATACCGTTTGAGGCCGCTCCGATCAGCAGATTGCGCTGCGTAACGGTGACTCCCGAAAAAGCTCCGGCACCATCATATTTAGCCAGCCCGGCCGCGGTTAGGTTGATTGCATTGTTTGTCGCCATTTAAGCCACCTTATATCCTGAAAATGATGTTAAAATAGGTGCGTTGCCCCCAAATACGCTATTCTGAGCCGCGCCGTCTCCATTCGCACTGTATTGAACCTGAACTGTATTACCTGCCGTTAATGACGCAGTTTGACACGCGGTGTAAGTCTCATAATAATTGATACCCTCAACTTGTCCTTGTATTGCCCATTGGCCGAAAACCAATCTATAGGTAAAGGAAGTGGTGACCAAGTTGACAATCAGCCTATTTGTGTCAGTGTCAGCATTCTGTGTCAGTTGGACATAAAAAACATAAAATCCAGTTGAAGGCGCTGTATAGGTGGTTTGAGAACTGAAATTTGTTCCGGGATCATACAATTTTGTATCATAGTGTATCGTATAAACTGTGCCATCTCCCGTGACGCCAGTAAGATCAGCCGATGGGTACACTAAAAATCCTGTGGTGCCTGCACCCCCTCCACCACCCGCCGCAGCCCAAGTAGGCAATCCGCCCGATAACGTCAAAACCTGAGTGTCGGTGCCTTTAGCTAATTTGCTAAGAGTATTTGTGGCGCTAGCATATAGAATATCTCCAGACGCATAGGTACTCTGTGCGGTACCGCCGTGGGTGGCAGGCAAAGGGTCTGTCAAACCAGAAAAAGTACCAGCACCGTCATAACTGACAATACCGGATGCTTTCAGATTTATGGCATTATTTGTGGCCATTAATGTCCAATTACCGTCAAACTATTGTCCAGTTACCCACGACGTCGTTTGCTCTCCAAACCGTTGAGGCTCCGGAGGTTATGCATATAAGAGTAATGCAATCACCCACGTTAGTTGCTGTGATCGAGCCACCAGCGCCTACTGTAGAGCTAGAAGAAGAAAGGAGGATTTGCTGGTTAGCGTTCTGCGCAACCGTCGCAAGTCCAAGTTTTCCGACGATATAGATTGCATCCCCGAGGTTTGCAGAGGCTGGAAGGGTATAAGTAACGGTTGTGCTGTGATCAGTTACATAACCGTTGTTTGTAGCTAGCGTTTGTGTTGCGCCAGTTACGTCAGTCCAGGCTACACCCCCGCCGCCGGTTACCGAGATAGTCGGGTTGCCGGACACTCCGTTGCCATTTGTGATTGTGATACCGGCGTTACCAGCGGTTATTGTTCTGCCGAAGAATGTTCCGTTACCGTCATATGCGGTCATCCCGGTGGCATTCAGATTGATTGCGTTTTGTGTAGCCATTATTTACTCCTTAAGCAAATGTTATATTTCCTGCGGGACCTGCGGCAGTCCATACCGTGTTGCTGTCGGTACAAACTAATTCGATGCTATCTGTGCCGAGCCCTGATTGTATGTTCCCGGCTACTGATGTCGTGCTACTCTGGAGTTCAATAATTTGTCCGGTATTTGCGATGACCTCCCATCCCGCTGTGCCGCGTCCTAAAACTTTGATTGTGGACCCAAAAGGCGCTGTGGCGGGTAATTTTAACGTCACGCGTACGGAACCGTCAGTTGTGATGTATCCGTTCTCAATTGCCATGGGTACGGGATTGGTCGGTATCGTGCTGTTGACTTGGTTCCAGGTAAATCCAGCACCCAAAGCGGTTACGGTCAGAACATGACCTGAAGCCGACGTAGAAATACCTGAACCGCCGGCGATTTGGATGTTGCCCGCCAAGGGAGTAGCTGTGCCCGAGTCTCCGGTGAGTGTGCTGACCTGCGATGTTCCGCCTCCTAGAGATGTCCATGTGGCGGTCCCGCCCGCGAGAGACACCAGAGCATAAATAACAGCGGCCGCATTATCGACGGCCAATGTCCCCAGGGGCAATTCGGTTGTGTTGGTCGAGGGCGCGCCGGTTGTTGATATAACGTTCGCGGGATTAGGTGCCTGACCGAAACCATATAGGGACAGGTTGGGCGTTGGAAAATTGACCATAGTCTGTTAAACTCCTATTGATTAGTTGACCACCAGGAACGTAATCGCAATATTTGCGGTTGTGGTTGTAGCGCCCGTGCCGTTTGTGATAACCCAAGCGACGGTGCCAGACCCGGGAGTAATCGATTTAACCGACAGAGCAGACCCGGAAGTTGCGCCGGCTAAGGAATAGATCAACTGAGTGGACGAGCTTGATATGGCGGAGTTAGTCATGGTCAAGGTCAGATCGGCACCAGCTGCAATAGATACGCTTGTAAATGTCACTTGGCCTGCGCGTGCGTTCAGCACTACTGGACCGGAAGCTGCGCCGGACGCTGTAGTTGCATTTAACGAGATCCCTTTACCTGCAGCCGAGGCGACCAAATTACCCGCTGTTGAAGTGACATCACCGGTAGTAGCTGTAACGCCGGTTCCACCTGTCACAGTTGTTGTGGCGCTTAACGAGGTCGTTGCCGTTACCGATCCGGGAGCTGTGACAGCCGCGGGTAGACTTATGGCCACTTGATGACCAGAACCTGTTGTGGTAATTTGGTTAG
>Ga0265338_10001591_pt1 | contig 36436 bp, 45 predicted proteins | sample 42126metaG_FD_193579 | JGI IMG/M metagenome (GOLD analysis project Ga0265338, IMG submission 193579) | Rhizosphere microbial communities from Carex aquatilis grown in University of Washington, Seatle, WA, United States - 4-21-26 metaG | ecosystem: Host-associated > Plants > Roots > Rhizosphere... | reverse complement strand
TCAATGGACCCAACTACGCCGACACATCCGGACTAGGGTCCGGGGCGAGCTCGAACAATTATACGATGCCTTCATTTGGAGCGAGCAGTGCGTCGGCGACACCGGCGGCGCAACCCACTTATACTTTAGCGAAGGGAGGAGAGGTCGAGAATCCGAAGCTGGGGAGAGTTGCACCTCAGAATCGCTTTGAATCCAAGACTTATATGCCTCCTCATATGGATCAAGTCGCTTCCATCTATCATCCTCATAAAAGCTTCGGACATCCATATGAACAAAGGAGTTTTGGGGGAGGACATTTTGATGAAGGCGGTCATGTGGATGACCCGATGCTTCCCATGAAAAAAGGCGGTGTGATTCCTGGAAAAGCCGAGTATGCGCACAACACGGTTAAAGATGATACCGTGCCTGCCATGCTCAGTCCTGGAGAATTCGTGATCGATAAAGAGACCATGAATTCGGATAATCCGGTGGAAGGCGCAGCTAGAAAAGTGGCGCATGCGTTAGAAAAGAAGGGCGATTCCCGGGTAAAAGATCTCAAGGATTTTAAGAACGCAGTCATGAGAGCATCTCAGAGTAGAAGGAAGGCTGCATAAAATGGACTTGAAAGATTTTTCACTCATGAAAGAAGATCAGGATCACTATATCGTGGGGCATCCCAAAGGCAGATCCATCCGGGTTCCAAAAACAGGACTGACTGAAAAAGCTCATCAAGTGATTCAGAAACTGAAGAAGCATCAAAACTTTTCGCAAGGAACTGATGACCCTCTCGAAATAGAGCCCGTGGAAGACAAGGTGAAAGACGTGAATCTTCCCGAGGGAGAAAAGCCTCTTGAAGTGGAAGCTGAAGGACCAGTAGCCAATGCAGACATGGAAGCGAGCAACACTCAAGCGATTCCTGTAGGAAATCCTGAATCTTTGGGATTTAATCCTGCTTCCAGTATCGCTCAAGCGGAACTTCAGAATGCTCCCCAAGCGCAACCCCAGACGCAACCCCAAGCAACTCAGACAGGGTCTTTTCCAAATACAGGCGAAGCTTTACAGACAGAAGAAAAAGGAGTGAAAGAAGCTCTATCGACTGAGAAAACAGCTGGAAAAGAGGCCGCCAAAGCTTATGGAACTGCAGCCACGGCCATTCAAAATGTTCCTACCGCTGATCAAAGATGGAATGAATATAAAGCCAATGATCAAAGATTTATGGACGCCATTGAAAAGGGTCATGTGGATCCGAATCGATACATCCAAAATATGAGTACGGGATCCAAAATTGCTTCAAGCCTTGGGCTTATTTTAGGGGGTATTGGATCTGCAATTACGGGTCAACCCAATATTGCTTCTCAACAACTCCAAAATGCCATCAATCAAGACATTGAAGCTCAGAAGAATGATCAATCAAAAAATATGAATCTTTGGAAGATGAACATGGAGGCTTATGGAAATCGACATGCTGCAGATCTAGCTACTCAGAATCAACTTTTAACTATTGCGGAAGTCAAAGCCAAACAGGCTATGGCAACAGTACCGAGCGCTCAAGCTCAAGCAGCTTTATCTCAAACGATAGGACAACTTGAAATTCAAAAATCAAATAACGCGTGGATGCAATCGAGACTTACGGGAGGAGCTCCAGGAACCGAAAAGCAGCATCAGGGTGAGATTCAAGCCATGAAGATGCTCAATCCCGCATATGGAAAAGATATGGAAGAGAAATATATTCCTGGAGTAGGGGTTGCTCAGATTAAACCGAGTGAGAAGCAAAAAGAAGACTTTATATCCTACAAAAATTTGCAAGATAATTTAAGTAAAGCGACTCACTTTCAGGCCGTAAAAGCGGGAATAGGGACTCTTCCAGGAACCGCACTCAATGCAGAAGCTCAAAATATTAGAAATAGTATGATTGTAGAACTCAATAAAATTTATGGACTGAATCGACTGAATGAACATGAATATAATAATTTCACCTCTCAAGTTCCGGATGTAGGATCATTTTTCCAGGAAAGATCTCTATCAAAACTAGAAAATTTAAGACAACAACTTCAAACTCATGAATCTAATTTAAGAAAAGGATTGGGAATTGTTCCTTTTCAAAAAGCAGCGAATGATCAACAAGCGATGGAGTGGGCTCAGATGAATCCGAATGATCCAAGAGCCATGGCTATACTGAGTGGAACGAGATCAGGACAATGGTCACCTCCACAATAGATCAATTTGATCCAGATGCTTATTTGAAGACCAAGCAATCGGAGGGTTCCATTCCTCAGATTCCAGGAACTCCTACGGATAGCGTCCAGCAGAGTCAGTTCAATCCAGATCAATACCTGATGCAAAAGCAGACAGACGAAGCTCTGAAACTTCGGTCTGAATATGGCGGTCCAATCGAGACAGCAAAGGCGTTAGCGGAGGGAGTTGCTCGAGGCGCTACTCTGGGTATCTCAGATATTGCGGAAACGGCTTCTGGACTGAGTACTCCTGAAAGAATAGCCAATCGTCAAAGAGTAAACCCGATTGCTTCGGCTACTGGGAATGTGATTGGAGGGGGAGCTCTTTTAGGTTTGACGGGAGGACTGGCAGGTCCCATTGAAGCCGGTTTAGGTGGAACTACAGCGGCCAGAGTACTGGGATATGGAACAGAAGGTGCTCTTTTTGGAGCAGGGAATTTAGTCTCGGATCAGGCTCTGGGTGATCCCAATATCAATGCTCAAAAGGTGATCACGAATATAGGGATGGGGGCTTTACTCGGAGGCGGGTTAGGACTTCTATCTAAGGGAATCGGGATGATTCCTGCAGTTCTGAGACGGGGAGAGGAAGAAATCCCTGCTGCGAGAATAACGGAGAGTGGAACAGAGCCTACTCCGCCTGGTACTCCTAACGCAAAGCCTGGGTCAATTGATGAAATGAATCAGATCATGAACCAGGCTGAAAAGTATGGTGGGGAAAAGATAGAAGCGCCTGGGAGATCCGAAGCAGTTCCTGCAGCTGAACGAATGAATCCAATCATGAAAGCTCCGATCACGGATTTACAACTGGGATCCTTGGATAATCCTCTTGAGCTCAAAACCATGGCAGAGATGCCTGGAAAGGGGGGAGATACTCTTCGGAAATATCTCAGGTATCAAAAACAAAATCTCACAGAAATCTTAGACAATTCGATTAAGAACATAGCTCCGGATTATGTCCCGACCAGTGACGCGGCAGAAGCGGGTGGAAGAGCTGCGGAATCTCTGACAAGCGCAATTGAAGCGAATCGCAAGATGCTGGGTCCTGCCATTGAAGCCATCAAATCGACTCCAGTAGCAGAGATGGATCATTTACCAGGAATCATTGATTATCTGACTGACAAGGAATCGACTCAATATGCCAATCCTCGGATTGCAGACATGTTTGATAAGACGGGAAGTGAAATTAGGATCAAAGATTATGATGCTGGGATGGGAATTGATAAAAGAACTTATCGGAACATTAAAAGTGCTATTCAAGGAATTGACAAGAATCCAGGGGACTTTGAGAAACTTTTCAATATTAGGGATACTCTTGAAAACGGAGTGAACCTCATGGAAAAGGGAGCTGCTCCCCAAGAGTTAAGCTCGGCGAAAGCTGCGATGATGGATTATATCCAGGACACAGTTCAAAAATACATTCCTGATGCAGATGTGAGAGAGATTTTCAGAGGCTATGCAGTCAATGAGAACAATGCCAACTTCATTGAAAAACAGGTGGGAGCTAAGATCGGGGATAATTGGAGATCCTATGCGGAAGGAAAGCCTGAAAGCGCGATCATCAAAAAGATCTTTTCCAATGATGCCATCGTCTCTCATGTGAAGGATATATTACCCAAAGACGAATTCAATAAATTACTGTCCGATCACTTAGCCATCTTAAGAAATGACGTGACTGATAAGGGAGTTTTTTCATCCAATAAGTTTTTTTCTCAGATGAATGGTGGTCTTAAAAAATATGCATTAGATCAGGCGTTTGTGGACAATCCTGAGATCTATCAAAAAATAAAAGATGCTACGACTCTGATGAGAATGTTTCCTGATGACGCTTCGATTAATCCTTCTGGAACTGCGAAGACTTGGTTTCAACACTTAATCAATAATGGAATTGATCCCGTGAAGTGGGGTGGAACTTTAGCTGAGCAGGGAAAGAAGCAAGTAGAAGAAGCACTTAATAATGCTAAAATCAATGCAAAATTATCAGGAATTTCCGATCAGAATAATAAATTAGGGATCATTCAAAGAATGATCGGAAAAGTAGATCAGCAATTAAAAAGTGGATCTAAACAAATATTCAGTTCATCCCAAAAGTCCAAAGATACGATTCGAGGAATTAGTTTAAGTGGTGGATCAATGCTTTCTGACCGGGAATATGATCATCAGGTCAATACCCTAAGAAAGTTTAGTTCGAATCCTCAAAGTCTCATGGATCATCTGGCGGATAATACGGAGCACATGTATCAAGCAGCTCCGAATATCACTCAAAGTCTTCATACGAGTGTAGTCAAGGGTGTCAATTTCTTAAACAGTAAAATCCCTCAACCTCCGGCAACTTTTCCATTATCGCCCGAGAAATGGAAACCCACGCAGTATCAGAAGAATCAATTCAGTCACTATTATAACGCGGTGAATCAACCGATGAATGCTCTTCAGGAAATTAAGGATGGAACTCTGAGTAGCCAGACCATGGAGGCTTTGAACGCGGTGCATCCTGACTTACTTCAGGAGATGAGGTCTCATGTGATGCAGAACATGAAGATCGACCAGGCGAGGAACCTTCCCTACAGCACCAAGGTAGCCTTATCCAAGTTCATGGGTCAACCGATGGATCAAAACCTAACGCCTCAAGCCATGCAGATCAATCAGATGGCTTTGAATAGTCAACTGAGTCAGGAGGCGTTGCCGAAGCAAGGCAGAAAAGTAGGAGAGGGTGGACTTAAACAGTTGAAACTGAACGCATTGACTCAAACTCAAACTCAAAGATTGCCCGAGAAGGACTAGGATTTCCTTAAGGGTATATAAACCCTTGCTCCAAACTAGGGCTTAACTCACGAAGGGGGAAGAGATGGGCGCAACTCGGTTTAATCATTTTAATCAATTCGTCAGTCAAACAGTATCGGGAACCAATACCGTCCATTCAGATTCGACCAATATCAATCAGCAGCACAATATTGGTTTGCACATTCGGTTTATAGGAACCATGGTGGGAACTCTGATTGTGGAATGCTCCAATGACAATGTGAACTTTGAGCCTCTGACTTTTATTCCGCCTCTTACGCAACCTACCGGAACAAATCTTTCTTATCTGGTGGATTTGAATCAAGTCCCCTTTTGGTATGTACGCGTGAGTTACACAAATAGTTCAGGATCAGGAACTCTCAACTCAGTGATGACATCGAAGGACTTAAGCTAATGGCGTCATTTACGTGGCCACCGACCGGAACAGGAATTTTGCTCTTCCCTAACTTCGCGGCTTTCCCTGCAACAGCGCCCAATGGAACTCTAGCGCTCGATCTGAGTACAGATATACTTTACGTATTTAATACTGGATCCAACACTTGGATTCCGATTGGTGCACCGACCATTGTATTTACGGTAGGCACGATTGATTCAGTTTCCCCGAGCGCAAATGGTGCTGTGATCTCAGCTAATTCACTGATCATGCAAAGTGCTTCGGTAGGTGTGCCGGGATTGGTGAATAATACGACCCAGAACTTTTCAGGAACCAAAGGATTTACACAGATTAATTTAAACGGGAGTTCCTCAGGAGTGATATCGATCATTCCTCAAGCGGCAGCTGGGACATTTAATTTTAATATGCCTACGACTGCCGGAACGTCTGGACAAGTATTGACGAGTCAAGGGGGTGGGGCGACTGCCATGACCTGGACTACGCCTGCCACGGGTACGGTCACCACGGTGGGTACCTTTGATACTCAGACGCCCAACGCCAACGGAGCTGTAATTTCAGGCAGTAGCATTTTCTTTCAATCGGCAAGTGCGACTGTTCCGGGAATGGTCAACAATTCAACTCAGACCTTTTCTGGAGTGAAGACATTCAATTCCAATCCCAACATGGCAGGGCTCACTGCTTCACAGGCAGTGGTGACGGATGCTTCTAATAACTTAGCGTCGCTGGCCTATACGAGTGCTGGGACTGCGAGCACGATTGTTTCAAGAGATACGAATGGGAATTCGATTGCGAATAATTTCACGAGCTTAACTACGACTACATCTGCTGCAGGAGGGACTACGGTTCTGACCGCAGCTTCGACTCGTCTTCAAGTATTAAACGGTACAGGGAACCAGACCTATCGGCTACCCGACGCGACCACTTTAACTACGGGAACGACATATGATTTTAACGCAAATCAAACGGGCGGAACTTTAAGTGTAGTCGACAATGGAAGTAACGCGATCGCGAGCCTTGCTCCAGGTGCTGCGGGAAGGATCATCCTTCTCGTGAACGCATTTCCAAACGGGGTGTGGGACAAGCATTTTTTCATCCCTTCGAATGGCGTTTGGAATACATCTGCTTTATCAGTCACTGGAACTCTCAGTTCCACAAGTAGTCTTTCAACCGGGGTTGCGGGAAGCAGTACCGGAATTCATAATCTCTCGGGAAGTTCATCTGGAACAGTGACGATCCAACCTCAAGCAGCAGCAGGAACGTATAACTTCAATCTACCCACGACCGCTGGGACTTCGGGTCAATTTTTAACGAGTGCTGCGGGTGGATCAAGTCCGATGACTTGGACGTCCGCTGGGAGTGGGGGGATTGGAACAGTCACGAGCGTGTCAATCGTTTCTGCGAATGGGTTTTCCGGGAGTGTCGCTACAGCCACTACGACGCCCGCTATTACGATTTCTACGACGATTAATGCTCCAGTCCTATCTGGGAACGGAACGGCCATCAGTGCAGCCACTACCACAGGCAGTGGATCGACTGTAGTACTTGCAACGAGCCCGACTTTGTCGACTAGTCTATTACTATCAGGAAGTAGCACCGGAACGATTACGATCCAACCTCAAGCAGCAGCAGGAACGTATAACTTCAATCTACCCACGACCGCTGGGAGCAGTGGTCAGGCTCTTCTATCAGGAGGAGGTGGGGCGACTGCCATGAGCTTTGGAACTCTCACTGTAGCAGGGGGAGGGACGGGACTTGCGACTCTCACCGCCCATAATGTTTTGCTAGGGGAAGGGACTTCGAATATCGCATTTGCGGCACCCACGGCAACAACGGGCGTGGCTCTTGTGTCAGCTGGAGCGAGTTCTGATCCTGCTTTCGGACAACTGAATTTGGCGTCGTCGAGTGCAGTGACGGGAACTCTCGTTGTATCGAATGGAGGTACAGGTCTAGCTACTTTGACTGCCCACAATGTCATGATTGGGGAAGGGACTTCGAATGTCGCGTTTGCGGCACCGGGGGCTACGACGGGAGTAGCGCTCGTATCAACGGGAGCGACGACAGACCCGGCCTTTGGGCAAGTGAACGTGGGAAGCTCGAGTGCTGTCACCGGGACATTGCTTGCCGCTCAGTTTCCGGCTTTGACGGGAGATGTCACGACTAGTGCAGGATCATTGGCTACCACCGCAGCGGCCACACAAGCAAACATTACAAGTCTTTCGGCCTCAGCGGGAGTGGCGGTTCACGGAACGAATACGAATAATAATGCTTCGGCAGGATTCGTTGGGGAATATGTGGTTTTCTCCGGATCGGGCGTATTCGCCAGTTTCCCGGCCACTACCACGTATAGTGATTACGCTTCTATTTCCTTAACTGCAGGGGATTGGGATGTTTCGGCTACGATGTCTCAAAGAGGTACCACTCCTTCGAACTGGAGTTTCGGGATTTCGACCACGACGGGTAACAGCACGACCGGACTGGTATTTGGAGACAACGCTTTCAATATGCTGACTGCTACATCTACTTCGGATAGCTCGGGTAGCATCCCAGATGTGAGATTTTCTCTCTCGGGGACAACGACTATCTATCTGAAATTTCAGGCAACTTATGCCACGGGTAGTCCCACGGCTTCGGGAAGAATATCGGCAAGGAGAAGAAGATGAGTACGACTCAATTTACGGAAATTGCGGAAAAATCGATCTTAGATACTTTCAATCGGCAGATCTATCTCGGAACTCAGATGGTCTATTCTTACGTGAGTACATCGGCAGGGTCTACAGAAGTACCTGGACTGATTCTGACCAATCCTTTTCAAAGCGGTAAGAACTTATTTGTGAGTTCTCTTAAACTCATCTGCTCAACAGCGTCACAGACTGTGATTGCGAGAGCTTATTTTAATCCGACGGTGACAGGGGCAGGAACTCCGGTGACAGCCGTGAACTTGAGACCCGCATCCACTTATGCATCGATAGCAACTCTTGCAAGTGCTCCTACTGTGAGTGGAAACGGAACCCTGGTAGCATCACTGAACGCGAGTCAGACTCGATTTGATAATTCAAATCTTTTGCAGGTGCTCGATCAGGGACAGGTACTCTTCATCACGATTCAGGCGTCAGCGGCGAGTGTTGCCTCTACTTTACAAATCAGTTGGTATGAACTTTAGGAGAAAAAAATGCCCCTCATGAAAGGTCACAGTAAGCAGGTTGTTTCAAAGAACATTTCAGAGATGATTAAAGCGGGTCATAAACCTAAGCAAGCTATTGCGGCAAGCCTAGCGAACGCCAGGAAATATCGAAAAATGGCAGAAGGCGGAATGGCCGAGGACGCAGGTTATGAGAGCGATTATGAGGACGATGAATCTCAAGCCACGAAAATGGCCTATGGCGGAATGGCTACCTATGCCAATGGCGGAGCAGTGGAAGAGGACCAGGATGTAGAGCACGGAGGGATGGAGGATATAGACCCTTATGTCCGTGAGGACCGATACAAAGGGGGCAAGGATGAATCCATGGATGAGATGGGTCGCAAGGGTCCGGAGGATCAGAAAAGGTCTTTAAACGAGATCAGAGAAGACGGGGAATACTATCCTGACGAAGTAGCCAATCCGGAAGAACAAAAAGAAGCCAGGGGCTTTGCTGCTGCTCTGAGACGGCAAGCTAAAATGGTGATGAACCCAGAGAACTATGCAGAAGGCGGATTAGTTCAAGACGGACCTGAAGAGGATCAAAGAATGCATGGAACCAGTCCGGAACTGGATTGGATCGATGACGGTACCGCAGAGCCCATGAGTTCAATGCCGATGAAGCCAGACGGTCTTGAATATAAGCCTAAAGAAAGGGAGCCTTCCGGTCCGGGCTTGAGTAGGGAAGCGATGGAAGCGCTCCGGGAAAAAAAGAAAAATAGACGATATGGATCCTATGATCCTAGTAAAATGTGAGGTAGGATTCTTCTCGCGACTTGATTTCTTAATTGCGAAACATGTGGATTGAATAGCGGATAAGAGAAAGCCTGGACAAGGATTAGCCCTCCCTCTCCAGGCTTTTTTTTTCTATTCATTTATTTTTCCTGAAACTCCTGAAGGAAATTTTTTAAGCAAGCGTTTAAAACATCATTCCAGTTGAATCTATTTTTAATCATGATTTTCTTTACTTCTGTAACCAGTTCTTTAGAAACACGACCTTGGACAATCATGACTTTCCTTGGTTTATTGGGCAATAATTCTTGAATCGATTTTGACATGCTATCTCCCATATGTGATTTGTAAGAAAAACTCAATCAACGCGTGATCTTTTGTAATATTTCTAGGACCCGCATATCAAAGGGTTCGTCTTCTGAGCTTTTGTCTGAGAATTGATCCCAGATAAACTCCGCGACCGCGAACCGGATATGATCATTCTCAGAAAAAATGTCTTGGACTTTCTTATAGTTCTCTTTACCTAACTGAATGGCTTGATTCAACGTTTCTGGCTTAGACATGAAGTTTTGCCTCCTTTTTGGTACAAAGCATTTCAAATTCGAGCTGACAAATGGATGTGGATCTCAGTTCTTGTTTATCCGTATGAGACCGATAAACCACTATAATATGATCGTCACTCATGAAAGTTACGCTTACGATATCTAGGGCTATTCCTGCGAAATTGATTACCATAGGTCACCTCTTCTTATGATTTAAGTATGACTGTGTTGTATGAGAAAGACAAGCATAATTGTATGAATGTTTATAAAGTTATGTTGACAATTGTATGAGAAAATCATACAAAGCTAGTCATGTCAGAACGTTATGGACCCTGTAGGCGATGCGGGGGTCAAGGGACCCGATTGGATGAGGAATGCTTAGCTTGCGGAGGGACCGGACATTCGGGCTATGTAATGGATTTAATTGAGAAAGAATTGAAAGAAGATGAAGAAAGGAATAGGATATACGCACCATGTCAAATGAATCAGGTAGGAAATCAGAAACGATTGGAAAATTAGCGGAGGCTTTGGCAAAGGCTCAAGGAGAGATGAGTTTCGCGAAAAAGGATTCAGTCAATCCATTTTTTAAAAGTAAATATGCGGATCTTGCCTCGGTCATTGAAGCGGTGAGGGAACCGTTCTCAAAGAACGGTCTATCCTATAGTCAATTCGTCGAGGATGACTATTTATGTACGATGCTGATGCATTCGAGTAATGAATGGATTTTAGGAAAAATTAAGATCCTGAATCCGAAAGGAGACATGCAGGGACTAGGAAGTGCAATGACCTACGCAAGGCGATATGGATTGTCGGCTATAGCGGGAGTATCTCAGGATGACGATGACGGGAATGGGGTCAGGAGAGAGCCAGAAACAGATTCTAAGGTGATTGTAGGAGATGAGCCTCGATTGAGCAATGGGGGCCCTATTAGACCCGTTACAGAGGCAAGTAATATCTTAAGGCGGAAAGAACAAGGCCAGAAGATCGCGAAACTTCGAACTGAACTCAATATGAGCCAAGACGAAGTGAAAAGTCTCATGAAGTCATCCTTTCAGGTGGAAGAGATTAACTTTCTCACCCTGGATCAATTAAAAGAGTTGACTATTCGTTTGGAAAATTTAAAAGCTGCAAGGGATGGGATTGAGCAAGAAGAGATTGATTTCGAACAAATGGAGTAGCCATGGAGAGTGATCAAGAAGGGGATGAGCAGATCAGGATCTTGATCAAGAATTGCTCCAATGAAATTTTCACGAATGAGGAAAAGGAATTCATTTTAAGCCTCATCAATCACAAATATAAAGAGATCCCGGCTGCGGGGAGAATAAAGATTAGAACATTGATAGGATGGATTAGGAATGGATGATTTAAAATCCCCAAATATATATGAGCTAAAGTTATATTATAAACTGGATGAAAATAAAAATCCAGTTTCCGTGAAGAATATACATGAAATGGAATGGGAAAAAAGAGATATATTAAAAACGGTTCTGTTTAACGATGACAGGAAAATATTTATTTCCACCGTATTTTTAGGTGTTGATCATAGATTAGAACTTAAAGGGGATCCCCTCTTATTTGAAACGATGATTTTTGGAATTGAGAACGATGAGTATCAGGAAAGATGCTCCACTTATAAAGAGGCTCTCATTCAACATGCCGAGGCAGTTCAGCATCTAGTAGAAATTTTAACAATTTGATTCATTCGTAAAGGATCCTTAAGATTTCTTCCAGGTGAAAGCCTAAGGATCCCCTAGTAGTGCTGTTCCTTGGGCGAACAGGTTACCATTCTATAGGGAATTTCAGATAAGGGTAGGGATAAAAGGATAAAAAAAAACCCCTCGTAAAAAGAGTGTTGAACTCTCTTGACCAGGGGTGCTAAGTATAACATCGACTAAAACATATACTTGGTGACGCAGAGCATAACACTCCCCACCACCAAGTCAAATAAAAGTTTTAGTCCGAGGATAGTTCAGCCTCACTCGTAAACCAGGCAAAAGGATTTACCGGACTGGAAACGGCCCGCGATTACCTAAAAAGTGTTCAAGCTTGTGGGAGAAGAACGGGCTAGGTGCCTCCTCTCACTTAAACGACCGGTCATACGCCAGCAGGATGCTCAAGCGGTGGTCACGGGGCTAGAATGGTCTGGCGGCTTTTTGGGATGATCAAACGCATAAGTGGGTCCACTGAGGCGAAAGTCGCTTCGGGGGTCTTACTAAGCTTTTCACAAGCCCACTCACAGCATCCGGGACGCTGGATATTTTGGGAGGATTTTTGGAAGGTTTAGCAACTTCCCCGAGGCTAGTCGAGGTTCAAGGACTGGCAATAGCTACCAAGCATGTATATTCATGCACTCAATCTCCAAATCGGGTAGGTAGGGGATAGTAGAGTATTGCCTAAAAAAAAAGGATAACGAATTTATGGCTTTCAAGGTACCAGAGAAATTCAGAGATCTCACTCAGTTCAGTCCCTCCGACGGACTAAACGGATGCTTTCAGATCATCAAACAAAAATACACACTCAGAGTGATTGCGTCATCAGGATTAGGTTGGGAGCATGTGGCAGTCAGTAAGCGTTATGAGCCCCCCACCTGGGATGATATGTGTGAGGTGAAGGATCTATTCTGGGATCAGGAAGACTGCGTCATCCAATATCATCCGCCTAAAAGTTCTTATGTGAATGCACATCCCCACGTACTTCATCTCTGGAGGCCCGCAAAGGAAAAGATTCCTATGCCTGACGTATTCATGGTCTAAAAAAAAAGCCTTGAATCAGACGGCGGGGTCCATTTCAAGGCTCTCTTATGCTTCTCATTTTTACTGTTTGTTTTCCGACTTCCATCTCTAAATCATCTTTATCACTAGCGTCAACGATTCATTTCATTTAATGGAAAGACTGTGTGAAGGGGGGGGGGAATCATGGGGAAACCCTACATTTCTTTGGAGGTGTTTATTTTCAAGCTCATTGCACAGGATAAAACTCGAGGAGAAACATTTAAGCTCATGACTCGGGTTCACGGTCACCTCGTAATTGAAAAGATCTGGATGAAGTTCAACGGTTTACCTCCCGAGGAACAAGAGAAATATAAGCAAATGCCTTTCACGAGCGGGATTTACCGATGCTTGAAATGTAGAGATGAAAAAGTTTACCGAGACGAATGGGGAGGTCTCACCTTTTGTACCCATCCGTTAAAATAGATATTGATAATCTGGAAGTTTCATGCAAAAAAGTATGATACACGAGATAGGATAAGTGCGAAAATAAATATGAGAGATATAAATATTAGTTTAAGAAAGGTTTCACCTTCTGGTCTAGCCCTATTAAAAGAATTGGAAGGTTTGAGACTAGAAGCTTATCGAGATGAAGGAGGCGTGTTGACCATAGGTTATGGTCATACTGGATATTTAAGTGCCTACAATCCCATTCATATTGAAACTAAGATTACAGAAAAACAAGCTGAGGAACTCCTAGATTCAGACTTGTGTAGAGTTTTATCTTGTATCGAGGAAGAAGTATCAATCTGTTTGAATGACAATCAATATGCAGCGCTTGCCATTTTTATTTTTAATATTGGTATTGAAGCGTTCAAGAAATCTAAGCTTTTGAAATGTCTCATCGCATCGGATATATATAGAGCAGAAATCGAATGGCTGAGATGGGACCATGTCAACGGGAAACAAAGTCCAGGTCTCTTATTGAGACGCAAACGAGAACTCGAACTTTTTAAAACTCCCCCCATATGAAAATCCTTGTTCTGCTCATCCTATTTGCTTGTGCTCCGAATCCTGAATCCGAGTTACCGAAAAGAATTCCTACTCCCGTCATTCAGAAGCCTGCCAATGCTATGTCCGCAGAACCCGTCATGAGAGAGGGAGATTCGTTCCCTGTTCAGGCGCTGAAATTCGCGAAAGCATGGACCCATAACGATTCAGAATACTATGATCGAATTGATCAAGCGGTTCCTCGAACTAAAGAAACCCATGAGAGGTATCTCCTTGAGATTGAGAAACAACCCGAAGATGGAGCATGGTCAGGGTTTTGGTGGAACGCACTTCGAGCTTTAAAACAATTAAGAGGGTTAGGGGAGAAAGAAAAAGATGAAACTCTCTCTCCTATTATGTTTATTAATCCCGGTATTCGCCCAAGCGGGTTTCGAGATTTCAGTGGAAAACGGAAAGTTGAAGGTAGGACACTACAACTCAAGCTCTAGGTTCCCTGGAGATCCAGATTTCCAAAAAGCTCCAAAAGGGGTGGACGCCAACGATTGGCTAGTGAAAGGTCCCTATTTTCTGACGCAGGAATTTACCTGGCATGAGATCAACCGAATCGCGGTCGATTTCTCTCTTTACCCGGGAGGTTATTTCAATGGGCATCAGAACTGGGTGCGGAACGTGAATAATCAACTCGGCTTTGTACAACCGGCTCAAGGAGCAGTTGAAATACTAGAATTGGATCTCACCTCTGAATATCAACCCAAGCAAATGAAATTGGGCTTTTTTAACCGTGCTGTCACGATTACATTGCCCGCCATTCAAAGAATTCAGTTCTTAAGTCCATTAGGGGCAAGCTATGAAGCTCATCAACGCTGTCAGGCCATGGGATCGATTGGAGGGTATTACCTCGGATATGGAACCCCTACCTCTGCCTGGATAGCTTGTGTTGTGCCCGAAGCAGGAGATATCCTGAACGTCAGTCCTGAGATTGATCTGAATTTGACCTGGGATGCTAACGCACGTGCGGCAAATGATCGATGTCAGAGGCGAGGCTATCCTTCAGGATTTCCGACCGGACGTATGACCCTGGGTCAATCGACTGAAATTCTGTGTTTCAAACCGGGATGGGCGAATGTCTATGATGTTTATGGTCTCGACATTATTAAATCCCCGCAGTTCAACGGAAAAACTGATTGGATTAGAAAAGATGGAAAAGACTGATTGCATAACGCGATGAGTCAAGATAAGGACGTGATCATGAAAATGATGAATTTAGCGTGGGTGATGCTGGTATTGTCGGCGACCGTTTATGCAGACGATGAAGATCTAAAAGACTTCACGGCTTGTCAAAATGGAGTCAGAGACGGATATCAAAAAGATCGTGATTTCTGTTACAAAAATGAAACAGATAACTACTCAAGAAAAGAATGTATGGCCATTGCGGAAAGACATCGAAGCGAAGAGCTGAAGAACTGTAACGACCAGGAACAACTCGATACAGTGATGAATCCCAGCGTAAATGTAAGAATGCCATGGTCTCAAGGTGGAAGTTCAAATTTACCTTTTCAAGGGGCTCAAGGTCAGGTACAGAAAGCTCAACCCGGCTCTCTGAAAGGGCGTTTTCATTAAAAGTGTATAGATCTCGTCGTTCGTGTGTGCATTCGGCTTAAAATCCGAATCAGAGCGAAAAGGGCTTTTTCCTAGTCAAATTGGGAAAGAGCCCTTTTTGTATTTATTCAACTTCTTATATCCTCATACCTTTGACCTTTATCGTCTTGATTTACTCATACATCACGCGTATTTTTTAATTCTATGGAATACCGACAATTTTCATCAGATGATGTAAAGTGGACGATCGAGGGGAAAAGTCCTATGAAGCGTTTCATCCTTGAATATTTACCCGCCTTCATCATCCTCGCATTCTTAATTTTGCTGATCATTCGGCATGTATAATAAATGGGGATCCAAATATAATAATCGTATCTGTTATAGGGACGGAATCCGATTTGATTCTGCGCTGGAGCTTGAGGTTTACCAGATCATCAAAGAAGACGTGCTTGAGGTTCATCCGAAACTCTATCTCACCGAGGCCAGGATACTCTACAAGCCGGATTTCAAATGTAAGTCCAAGGGATTTGGGCATTACTTTGTTGAAGTGAAGGGGTTTGAGACAGCAACTTGGAAATTGAAAAAGAGACTTTGGAGAGCTTATGGCAAAGACGAACTTCACCTCTATGTCAAAGAAAAGGGTAGAATTTATCTTAAGGAAATCATAAGACCTAAAGCTATCGGGGGGGAAGTGGTACATGGAACAGACGACGATACCGAGTAGAACTCAAGAGCAAATTAACGAAGAGTATTCAAAGTGCGCAACCTATGCGGGCGATAAGAGGTTTAGGATACTCCTCTTAGAAGCGGAAATAGCATCCATTCACCAAAAAATGATGGATTTGACCAAAGAAGTTGCTCTCAAAGTGGAGGAGGATCCTCTTCATCCGGTACGGGATGGAACGGCTTCATGAAGTTCTTTAAGTTCATAGAAAATAGTTACCAGACGCTTGCTTGGGATGTGAAACTCGAGTTTGATATCAAAAAAGATTCAAAAGTCAAATCCCTTCACCAAATGATGCAGATGTATCGGTCCTTTCTTAAGTGGGCTTACATTCCAAAATTCTTCTTGGATTATTGGCTGGTTTGTCTCAAACTTAAAAAAGAACCTGAACCTTTGATCGAAAATAAAGTCCGCGAGAATAAGCTTCAAGAAGAAAAAATTAAGCAAGAAAAGGAAAGTCTTGAGAAAGAGCCCCGAGTTTCTAGCACTGAAAGCGAAGTGGTACCAGAAATTAGCTGATTCGGGTTTCGTTGATATTGAGGATGATAAAGAGAATCTTAAAATCTACGATAGAAGAACAATCGCCTTCACGAACCGAGAACGCATCAGTCGCTTCTTCATCGAGCTGGAACACTACGTGGAAGAACATCCCGAGATACCGGAACGGGAACGAATCACGCTCATCCTCTATGGACAAGGAATCTACATGAAAAAAATCGCGGAATATGTCTCAAGGCATTATGTCTATGTCTGGAACGTGATCAAGAAATACAAAAAGATCATTTACGAGAAATGCGAGAACTCTTTAGATGCAGACGACTGACCTCTTACCCATTCCAAATGACAAGACAGATTGGGCACTCCGACTCGCTGTGCCAAATGATTTACCTTTTATCTATGACTCATGGGGTAAGACCATGAAGGATCACTCAGAGCTCGGTAGAAAAATCAAGAGCTCGGTCTTCTTCGGTGGAATGGTTCAAATCATAGACCGACTCTTGTCCCAGAACCAATCTAAAACGCTCCTATCCTGCTTAAGAGACGATCCAGAAATCATTTTAGGTTATGTGGTCTATGAACCTAAGATCTGTCATTTCCTGTATGTCAAAGAGGGCTTTCGAATGATGGGAATTGGAAAATGTCTTTTCGAGCTGACAGATGCTGAGTGTTTTACTCTGAGAACCCATACTTTGGAGAATCTTTTAAAAAAGAAACCTGATCTGGTTTATAATCCATTTCTATTATTCAAAAGGGTCGAACAAGAAGGATAAAGCAAAATGGCAAAAGAAATAGCAAAAATAACGAACGATATGACATCCGATCTCCAACCCGTGACAAGCCATCCTAAGAAGGTTCTAGTCAAGGTCATTCATCTCCATTCCGGGTCAGAACTCATGGGATCAAAGACGACCATTCATCACAGAGAAGCCGAGATTGAACTGCTTACTCATGCCGTAATTGTCACGAGCAAGAAGACAAAAAGGAAAATGTTCATTCCGCTCACCAATGTGAAGGTCGGGGAGTTTTTGCCTGAATGAATATTGAATATATAAATATAGATGAATTAAAATCTCATCCTAGAAATCCAAATAAACATTCCAAGGATCAAATAAAAAGATTGTCTGAGTTGATCAAATATCAAGGATGGAGACTACCTATAATAGTCTCTAAAAAATCCGGATATATAATCTCAGGACATGGAAGATTAGAGGCAGCTAAATATATTAAGCTGAAGCAGGTTCCAGTTAGTTATCAGGATTTCAATGACGAAGAACAAGAATATTCTTTTTTAGTGAGCGATAACGCAATTGCTTCATGGGCAGAACTCGATCTATCCTCTATTAATTCTTTTGTCCCTGAACTTGGGCCTGATTTCGATATTAATTTACTTGGATTAGAAAACTTTGTCATTGAACCTACTGATAGGCTTGAGCCCCAATGCGATGAGGATGAGGTACCGGAGAATGTCGAACCTAAAACGAAACTAGGTGATATTTATCAACTCGGAAAGCATAGGCTCATATGCGCAGATTCTACTTCAATCGATTCGGTTGAAAAGCTCATGGGCGAAGACCGAGCCGATATGGTCTGGACAGATCCACCTTACAACGTCGCTTATGAAGGCAAAACCAAGGCCCATCTCAAGATTCAAAATGACGAAATGAGTGCCGAGAACTTCTATCAGTTTCTCTACGACGCCTATTCCAATATGCTCATGTTCACAAAGCCCGGTGGGGCTATCTACGTTGCGTACGCCGACTCGGAAGCTATGAACTTCCAAAAGGCCATGATCGATTCCGGTTGGATGATCAAACAGTGCCTAATCTGGGTGAAGCAATCACTCGTGGTGGGTCACCAAGACTATCACAGGAAGCACGAGCCCATCCTCTACGGATGGGCACCGGGAGCTTCCCACAACTGGTATTCCGATCGAAAGCAAACGACCGTTTTGGAATTCAATCGAGCAGACAAAAACATCGAACATCCCACGATGAAGCCTATCGAACTGATCGAATATTGCCTGACGAACTCGTGCGCTCCAGTCGGTCTTGTACTCGACCTATTTGGTGGAAGCGGTTCGACACTGATTGCGTGCGAAAAGAGCGGCCGGAGAGCTGCACTGGTCGAATTGGATCCACGCTATTGCGACGGGATTGTCGCACGCTGGGAAAAATACACAGATAAAAAAGCGGAATTAATTCATGGCGGGTAGGCCTAGAAATCTAACAAAACAAGATGAAGAACTCATGGAAAAGTTAGCTGTGATTCATTGTTCTAATATGGAAATAGCTGCAGTGTTGAATTGCCCGTCTTATTTATTATCCAAACCTCATTATGCTAATATTATTTCAAAAGGAAAAGAGCGGGGGAAAATGTCGCTACGCAGAAAAATGTGGGACACTGCTATGGGCGGCAATGTAACTATGCAGATATGGCTCTCAAAACAATATTTAGGATGCAAAGAACCCATTCAAATTTCAGGACCTGAAAAGATAGAATGTGAAGTAATCGATTACAAGAAAGATGAAATTAACCATAGCTCTTCAACCTAAACAAAAACTTTTCATGAAATCCATTGAAGAGCATCCCGTGACTTTTTATGGGGGTGCGAAAGGTGGAGGGAAATCCAAAGGGCTCAGGCTCATCCTGCTTCTGAGACGGTTTAAATATCCAGGGAGTTACGGAGCTATATTCAGGCGCACCTATCCCGAACTCGATGGCAATCATATTAGACCTCTTCTCGAGGAGTTCCCCGTACTCCGAGAGTACTGGCATGATAGTAAAAAACTCTTAACACTTCCCAATGGATCGACCTTACAATTTTGTCATTGCAAGAATGAGACGGATGTGGACCTCTATCAGGGCAGGGAATTCCATGATCTAGCCATTGATGAGGCCGGACAATGGACCGAAGCGATGTATAGAAAGCTCCAAGGATCCAATCGGTCTTCCAAGGTCGGAATCAAAGCCAGGTCTATCCTCACGGGAAATCCGGGAGGTCCGGGTCATAAATGGCTCAAGCGGATCTTTATAGAAAGAAGATTCAATGCTCGAGAAAATGGGAAAGATTATAATTTCATACAAGCCCTGGTTGATGATAACCCAGCTCTTATTGTTAACGATCCTGATTACGTCACTCGCTTGGAATCAGAACCTAACGAAGCGCTTAGAAAAGCTTTTAGATACGGATCATGGGATATCTTTGCAGGTCAGTTCTTTTCTGAACTATCCCGCGAAGTTCATTTTATTTCTCCGATTCATTTGCCTCGCACTTGGAATCGCTTCGCTAGTTACGATTACGGGTTCAATCATCCAGCTGCTTTCGGGTGGTTCGCCATAGATTCTGATGGAAATATTTATCTTTACCGAGAACTCATTCAAGCAGGTCTTCGAGTGGATCAATTCGCAAAGAAGGTAAAGGAATTCCCGGATACTCATGAACTTCAAACCATTGTAGCTGGATGGGATTGCTGGACTAAAAAAGGAACTCTTCAATCGGGAAGTACGCCCACCATCGCAGAAGAATTTATTAAGCATGAAATCGTTTTGACCCGAGCCAAGATTGATCGAGTACAGGGAGCTCATCAGGTAAGGAACTACATGGCTCATCAGAATCTAGCGGATGGAAGAAAGAAGCCCAAGTTTTTCGTCTTCAATACCTGCCCGATCACCTTTGATTGCTTGTCTCGCATGGAGCATGACCCGAATCACGTGGAAGACGTATTGAAGGTCGATGCAGTCGAGGGAGATCCCATGAGTGGGGATGATCCCTATGACATGGTAAGGTATGCACTGATGAGTAGGCCTCTTCTTCCTGATCCTGTGCGCACTTCTGTAAAGCCTGGATCTCCTGAATGGGTGACGCAACAAGGCAAAATACTTGATCAAAGAATTGATGATCAAATTGCCGCTCAGTTAGCGGAGGAAAAAGGGAATGACCTTTTTAATACGTCATTTATGGAAGAAGAGAACGTTGTAGACTATTATGTGAATAAACGAGGCAGGATGAGATGATGGGATTCATTGAAAAACTCAGAATGAAATTCAAGGAAAAAAAACTTAAAAAGGAATATGAAAAGTATTTAAAGTCATTTCCGGAAAATAAAAAAGTATCTGATGAATCCTATCAAGAAGCCCCGGTCGATGATATTAAACTTCCTTACAACTTATGGATATTTGAGAATGTAAACCCAGAAACTTTTAGACCTTTCATAGAAAGGAATCTCAAGAGAAATCGTGAAAAATTCGCGTTAGAGGCTCAATATGTTTCCGAAGGCGGACATCGATTTAAGAGCAATCCTATTTATGAAGCCAGAGGGAAAGTGTTAAAAGACTTAAGAAAAACTCTTAAAACTTATACGGGTCGCGACGATGAGGCATCGGACATTATTTTTATGCTGAAACAACAATCGGATATGGAAGGAAGAGAATTTACGGATTTATTAGAAGCATTTTGTCGAAAAGTCCGGGGTGAGGAAATTATTTATGAGGAAACTCAATCCACTGTAGTTCCGATTAAGAAATTAGGATCTGATCAGAACATGAAAGAGCTTGGATTGAGTTATGTTGATATTCAAAAAATTAAAAATGATAACTCGTGTTGAAAAAAGGATAACTCATGACTTCACCTCAATGGACGATTGAAGAAATCATTGAAATCATCAAGCAGGGAAAAGAATCGGGATTAACTTATATTAAGCTCGATGGATTGATGCTCAAATTTAATATGGAAGGGCATCCTATCGAAAAGATGGGAAATCCTCTCAAAGCAAAGGCAGTCGTAAAAGAAGAAGTGCACGAAATGAAAGCTGAGGATCTGATTAAGCCACCTCATGCACTCGATGAACTCAGTCCAGAAGAAATACTATTTTACGCAACTCCTTATTACGACGAGATTCAAGCGCAGAAAGAAGCTCATAAGAAGAAATTAGAAGAAGAAGATAAATAGAACTGTTCCCGGGGGGGATATGGCAAAAATAGAGCGAAAGAATATGACTCTTACCGACTCTCAGGGAAGGGTCTTAAGAGAGCCCAGAGACAACGCAACAGGCGAAGCGATCAATTTCAGGTGGTGGACTTTAGATGAAAAGGACATGGCTGCGGCAATTGCAGCGACGGTCGTATTCATTCAAAGGCACCAAGGAAGTCGAATGGAGCAATTGGTCGTCTCATCTCGGCTCTATGGATTGAACTCGGTCTTTAGTACGATTGGAACCGCTTTTTCTCGAGCAAGTACGATGAACTCCAATCCACAGGCTCAGAGGATTTCTTTTAATATCTGTGAAAGCCTGATTGATACACTTGAATCGAAGATGGCAAAGAACAAAATCTTGCCAGTATTTATCACCAATGGCGGGGACTGGACTGTTCAGAAAAGAGCGAAGCTCTTGACTAAGTTTGCTCAAGGGATTGCGCATCAGCTGAATCAACATAAAAGATCGATTGATGCATGGGGAGACGGAGCGGTTTGGGGTGATGGGTTTATCCATATCTATGACGATGAAGGGAAAGTAGCTCTTCAACGTGAATATCCGCATAATATATTCGTAGATACTATTGAGACGATCAATGGACCGCCTAGGCAACTACACCGAGTCAGAATCATGGATCGGGATATTTGTTATGAAATGTGGCCAGAGCTCGAAGAAGCGATTCGAACCTGTTCCCCCGCCAACTATCAAGATGTAGGGGGCCAGGGATCCGTGTCAGATATGGTGAAAGTCGTAGAATCCTGGCATTTGAAATCAGGAGATGACGCCAAGGATGGAGTTCACGTCATCTCGATTGGAGACGGAGCGTCAGCAGAGCCCTATGAAAAGGATTATTTCCCATTTGCCCATGTTCGATATGCGAAGAGAAAGATTGGGTGGTACGGTCAGGGCGCTTGCGAAAGGCTTCAAGTCATTCAAGGCGAGATTAATCGCACGATGATGTTGAAACAAAGATCCATCTGGATGCAAGGATCATTTAAGGTTCTTTTGGAAAATGGATCTAAAGTAGTGACTCAACATCTGAATAATGATGTTGGAGCGATCATTCATTACACGGGAACTCCCCCTCAATATGTAGTCCCACCTGCAACGAATCCAGAAGTTCTAGAATGGGTCAGAGAACTGATCCAGATGGGATATCAGCAAGAGGGAATGAGTAAGCTTGCAGCAAGCGGAGAAGTGCCTTTGGGAGTGGAATCCGGGAAGGCGATGAGAACCCTGATTCAAAACAGCGATGACCGTTTTCTTTTTATGCAGCAAGAGATGGAAGACTTTAATCTAGAGATTACCCGGCAATGCATTGAAGTGGCTCGAGACATTTATAAAAATAAAAAGAGATATGAAGCGGTGTTTCCATCGGCACGGTTCATAGAGACGATCGATTGGAAAGATATCGACCTTGAAGAAGATGAATATGTTCTTAAGGCCTATCCTACTTCAAGCTTGAGTGAGGATCTGACCGGAAGAATCAGCGAGGTTCAGGAGATGACTCAAGCAGGAATGATCAGTCCGAGAACAGCTAAGCGGCTCATGGCGATGCCGGACGTCGAGATGAATGACAATCTTTCCAATGCTGCAGAGGATCTTCTCCATAAGATCCTAGAACAGATAGTGGAAGACGGTATATACAGATCCCCTGAACCTTTTATGGATTTACAGCTCGCTCAGCAACTCGTACTCGAATATTATAATTATGCAGACTACATGAATGCACCGAATGATCGCTTGAGACTTCTTGAGCAGTTCAATAATCAAATCAAAGACATGCAGATAATGGCACAAGCACAATTACCTGCATCCGGTGGAGGAGGGGGACAAAGTCCAACCGCAACGCCTCAAGCGAATCCGACCCCCCCTCCTACATCTAATCTCATTCAAAATGTTCCAGGAGTAGCAGCATGAGTAAAGAATCAGCAATGGCAGTAGCTCAAGCAAGTCCAAGTCCGATGGAGATGGGAGGGAATCATGGGCAAGCGACCGAGCAAGGAGCAGCAAATCCATCAGCAAGTCAAACTCAGCTTCCTTCTACTCAATTTGCTCAGCTTGCCCGGAAAGAAGCCGAGTTTGTCAGAAGATCCCAAGCATTTAAGAAAGAACAAGAACAAGTCTTAAAAGAGAAAGCGGAAGTGCAGAAGTACCGGGCTACTATTCAGCAATATGAAGAGCAGAAGAAGACGGATCCTGTAGCGGCTCTCAAGATGCTCGGTTTCACAGAAGCGGACATCTTTAACTACATGGCCGCAAACGAAAAGAAAGAACCTACTCCGGAAGAGCGAGCCGCTCAAGCAGCTACCGAAGCGGCAGAAGCAAGGATTAAAGCCTTTGAAGAATCTCAGAAGAAAGCTCAGCTCGATCAGATGAATCGACAGGATATGAGCGTCATCAATTCGTATAAGGCAGATCTCAGTCAAGTCATTCGGAAAGATGCTGAAAAGTTTCCTTACTCAAACTATTGGGGAAGTGAAGCTGCTGATCTAGCTTATACCATTGCTGAGCAAGTAGTTTTACAATCCCAAGGAAAGGATTACATTAGCGCTCAAGAAGCGGTGGAACTTGCTGAGGAGTATTACAGAAATAAGGATGAAGATATGGACCGAATCAGAAAACCAAAGGTGCCTCCCGCTCCTCCTGCATCGAAAGATCCTGTGAGAACGAGAACGATTTCGACACCTGAACCGATGCATGCTCCAAAGCCTGCTATTCAAAGAACGAGAACAATCAACGGGCAGTCGACAGCAACTGTAGCCTCGACGCGACAGATGAGAAATGAAACACCTGCAGAAAAAAGAGAAAGGTTGATGAACATTCTCAGGAATGGTCGTTAAGTCTATCAATGATGAATTTTTTATATTCATCAGGTGTATAACTTTAATAACAATTGGTTGAAACAGTATTGCCAATCGCGTAGCTATGGCAATTCACCATTCGTGTCTGATTCTGCTGCATCCCTTGTCCCATTCCCTGAAGGAATATCCCGATTCCTGCTCCAGCACTGACATAGCCTGGATTTTCTTCACAATAGGTCGTAAATACTCGTCCATCCTTCACCACGATGGAACACATATCACGTGATTCAAGGTAAATGTATTGCATCGCATTGACTTTTGAAATGTATTTGAAATGCTCCGGCTGTCCTAGAGTTCCTACTACCTTTTCCAATGAGTCGCCTTCATGAATTTGCTCAAAGACCCTGCTATGAAGGCTTGCACAACCGACTAAGTTTAAAACCACCATCATTCCTAATATTTGTTTTGTCATAGATCTAGTATGACAAATTGTATGAAAAAGTCAATCAATGCGAGGATGAAGATTTCTTATAATTATATATAAAGAATTGAATATCGTGTGCACAATTCAAAACAAACATTCTCAGCATACACTGATCTCTCTCGGTAAGTTCGGATTCAAAAGCGAGTTGAAGGCTCTCCAAAGTAGCTTGAAAAACTTCTGCAATGAATCGGGATTCCTGAATATCCTCCTCAGTAGCTCCCGCAGAAGAGTTGTTTATGGGGATGGGGATGCTTAATTCTATCTTATCCATCGAGGAATCTTAACTTTTCCTTATTAAGAGAGCCAGTCTAATTACGACACATCGCCCAAATTCGATCACACCTCGGGCACTTGCGACCGACTCTTAATTAACTCTCCTAAACAAACCGAGGTGTTTCTATGGCTTCATCGCCTATTACCCAGTCCACCGTGGCCGGTATTTTAAAAGAACTCTATGACCAACAAAAGGTTCAATGGCTCACCTATAAAGACAATCCCACAGTAGCCATGGTCCATAAAGAAGAAAAGTTCCCTGGTAAGTACTATCCCAATCCAGTCGTCTTTGGTCTTTCCCAAGGCGCAAGTGCTACATTTGCCAATGCATTCGGGAATCAGACCTCCCCCAACGTGGCAGAATTTCTCATTACTCGAGTATCCGACTTTTCACTCGCCACGATTGATGGACAGCTTTTGGCTGCAGCTCAAACGGATCCTGGCGCTTTCATTGATGGCGCAGAACTCATGATCGATGCCGCTTTCCAAACAGGTGTCAATCGTTTGGCTTCTGCCATGTTTAGAAACGGTGCGGGTACGATTGGTCAGATTCAAACAGTAGCTTTGGTGTCTGGAACTACTTTTACTATCCTACTCACGAATCCAGATGATGCCGTCCAATTTGAAAACGGACAAACTCTTCAAGCGATTCAATTCGTAGATGGTTCTGGAACCGCTCCAACCGATACTGCATTGATTACTGCCGTGAATCGAAATACAGGCGTACTCACCGTCACTTCGGCTACTAACATTGTAGCAGATTGGCCAACTACCTATTTCCTTGCCGTTCAAGGGGATTTGCCAAACTCTTCTAATAACAACTTCCAACCTGCAGGATCGAGTGGAACTAACTCACTTTTAAAATTAGCCGGATTTGCAGCATGGCTACCTATTGCCGGCCCTCCTGTATCCGATTCATTTTTTGGAGTGAATAGGAACTTGGATGTGCAGCGCTTGGCAGGGGTTACATTCAACGGATCTGCTTTGTCGCTAGAAGAAGCTCTTCTTCAAGGCACAGGAAGAATCGCGTTGAATGGTGGACGCGTAGATACAGGGATTTGTTCTTATGCAACCTATACAGCCCTGATTACAAGTTTGGGAAGTAAAGTCCAGTACATCGATGAAAGAATCGGAGAAATTGGATTCAGAGGCGTGCAGGTCAATGGAGCGAATACCGTGATGTCGGTATTTCCCGATAGAAGCTGTCCTGACGGATTGATCTATTGCCTTGAAATGGATTCCTGGTGTTTGAGATCCCAGAATCCCGCACCTCATATCCTGAAATATATGGATGAAATAGAAATATTACGAGTGCCAGGAGCTGACCAGGCAGAGCTCAGAGTCGGATTTTATGGAAACTTCTATACCACCAGACCGGGGCACAATGGAGTTATTCAGGTACAGCTGCAGGAATTCTAGTTATAGACTGTGATTTGACTTCTGTCAAATTTTAATGTTATGCCCAGAATCTATGGAAGATAGATTCTGGGCTAAAGTCAACAAGACTGACACTTGTTGGCTATGGACAGCTTACAAAGATCAAAAAGGTTACGGAATCTTTCAAATGGATGGGCCAAAAAAAGCTCATCGGATTTCATACCAATTAATCAAAGCCCGCCGAGTCAGAAAAGGATTTGAGCTGGATCATCTCTGTAAAAACAAATCCTGCGTGAATCCTGATCATTTGGAACAAGTAACAACATGGATGAATACTCACCGAGCCGAAAATACAATTGCTTACAAGAATTCCTCTAAAACTCATTGTCCGAAAGGACATGAATACAAAGGCGCTAATCTTGTTTTCTCAAAAAATCGATATAACGGCGCGAGACGCTGCAGAATTTGCAAAAACCTACAAGAACGAAAAAGAGATCAGTCTAAAAGAAAAGAATTATTTGCTATAAAATTAATTGGAATATTATCTCCATCATGATAGTTTAATTAATATTGCGAAATGAGATTACTTTTAAGAAAGGAGAAAGAAAATGCAACAGCTCATTGACTTTATCCTGAACCATAAAGAACTTATCGCACCGCTCATCATTGCACTCGTTGATTTTATGATTGGGATAAATCCGAACTTGAAGTCCAATAGCATCATTGAATTCATCTTAAATTTCTTTGGAAAGAAGCAGTAAAAAAAATAGGTACGTACCATAAAAAAAGTACGTACCTATCGTTTCGATTAAGTGACGACGATAAGACTACCATCAATTGGACTTCTAAACTTAAGAACTCCACTTGAAGGTGCCGTAAATAAAATCCAGACCAATATATTTTGATCCGCGGGATCTAGAGTGAAGATGGGAATCCCTCCCAGAGGACCAGGAATGCCTTGAGGACCCATAGGACCTATAGGTCCCTGAACTCCCGTAATTCCCTGGGCACCTTGGGGACCGACTGCACCAGCAGAGCCGGTCAGACCGATCGGTCCTTGAGCGCCTTGGGGTCCCACCTGACCTCGATCTCCCTGGATCCCTGGGGCTCCTTGCGGGCCCTGAGGTCCCGTAAAGCCGATAGGACCCAGAGCACCCGTTGGACCGGCAAGTCCTTGAGCGCCTTGGGGTCCCACAGGCCCTGTTGGACCGGGTGGCCCTTGAATCCCTTGGATGCCCAAAGGACCTTGGGCACCTAGCGGTCCTCTGGGGCCCAATGGCCCTTGAGATCCCATGGGCCCTTGAGGACCTGGGCAACAATTCATGCTAGCCATAAATAGTTCCTTTCATGGACTAGGGAAGAGATTTAAGTAATTCGGCATCCAAGGTGGCAATCGTAATTGGAAATACGCTTCCCCCGACATTTGGATTGAGACTGACAGATGAGACGCAAGTATTTCTCAGGGTCAGAATATCATTGGCTTTGATTTCAATAATAATAGAACTATCTGAGTGGACCGCATCATTATCAGGAGAATCATTGAACCCGGAATAGACGGTGCCGGGTACTAAAACTCCGTTTAGGAAAAATCCAAAACTCCAAGAAGGAACAGGAGATGGAAGCGGAGGAGTGATATTCGCTTGGAGTTCCCACATGAGACGATACCAACCATGCTTTTTAAATACTACCTGTCCAAGGCTCGCTGCATTAGAAATATCATAATCAGAAGTCGCAACCACTGCACTGACTTGATTGAAAAGAACAGTCGAAAGAGGATTTCCAAAAGCTTGGATGATTTGACTATTTGAAGCATAAAGGCTCAAAAAAGACGGATCAAATCCTTGGCCAGGAATCCCTTGAGGACCTTGTGGGCCTACAGGACCTGCTGGACCCATAGCTCCCGCTGGGCCAACTGCACCCATCGCACCGGCATTACCTTGCAAACCTTGAGCTCCCTGAGCACCCGGAACCCCTTGAGAACCCTGTGGCCCTTGAATACCCATAGGGCCGATTGGACCCTGGGGACCCAGCGGTCCTACTGCACCTTGAGCGCCTTGCGAACCCATCGGACCTTGGGCACCTGGACAACAAGAACAATTTTTATGATCATCGTTCATAGACATAGAACTATTTCCTTTTACGGGAATGAAATTAGGTTCGCTCGGAGTGAATACCGATCCTACGCTAGTTTTTCCATATAAGTAAGAGAAACCTAAATCAGGCGGAAAAGTGAGACGCCCTTTTAACTGAGAAGGAAAGTCAGTCATGGGAAATAGATGGTACACACAGTTTTTCGGGACCCTGCATAAAAAACCCGTCATGATGGATTGCAATTTCGTGATCGATCCAGCGAATCAAAATGGAAAAGGAATTAGATCCCTAAAAGGTGCTGGAATCGCGAATGTTTTCATGCATACCACTGCATCATTCGTGGGTAATACTCATACTACAACTACTGTGGATGGGATCTCAGGAGGCACTCAAAGCTTAGTCGTGGGACAGCAAATTTCAGGTTCCGGAATTGCTGCAGGGACTACAATTGCATCCATTGTGTCAGGTACTTCAATCACGATCACTCCTGCGGCAACCGGTACAGCAAGCGGTGTCACAATCAGTATTGTCGCAGCGGGAAGTCCAAATCCGGCAGCTGGATACATTTTAGTTCAGTTTCAGGATAACTTTAATTTCTACTATTTTGGAACTTCAGGATACGTGTCTCCTCTCACAGGTTCTAATATCAGTATCAGCGGAAGCTCAGTCCTGACAATCGGGCAACCCTATGTGATTGTGTCAGTAGGAACCAGTACGACCGCTAATTGGAATGCGGTAGGATTGCCAGTCGGAGTCATTCCTGCAGTAGGAGAAACCTTCTTTGCCTCAGTCACTGGGAGTGGTACGGGGACCGGAGTGGTTCAAGCAGCTTCCACCTCAGGGATATTTGCAACCGAAGTGATAGGGGATCCGAATCAGACTTTAGGAGCTAATTATAACGGGGCTTCCATCTTAGGCGGAGCTGCAGGATCTTATATGATTCTACAGACTTTAAATGCTTCCGGAGCAGTCACCGCACCTGCTACAGGCACAGTGGTAGGACTTTCCTTCTTCATGAGCAATAGCTTCATTCAGGTTGGGGGAGATTAAGATGTTTTTTGACGATAAGAAAAAATACGCGACCACGATTCTGAGCAAGAGAAACGAAAAAGGGGATCGGACCATGAATCCGACCGTGGTGGTTCCTGAAATCAATAAGGACGATACTGGGGCACCTTCCGTAAAGCACATGGCCGCAGAGGATATCCTCGCAGCTCATCAAGAAGGTTCACCTCATAAACTTCAAGAAGCTTTAAGTAATTTTATTGATCTTCACCGTGCTGGAGTAGATCAATATAAGGGGGGCGAGTCAGTCGACAAGCCTTAAGTGTGGGGAATGGGAGGGTAGCACTCATCCTAACTACCCTCCCGTTCTTGGGGGGATTTCTAAAATGCCAGTTCCACCGATTGGAAATATCGTTACTCCGAGCGAGTTTATAGTCCTTTCGGCTCAAGGACTGATTCAACTTACTTGGGATTCGACACCGCTCACGACTATTTATTATATCAATCGATCGACTGATAATATTACGTTCACGAACATTGCGACTACCATTTCAACGAGTTTCAATGATACGACCGCTCTTGTCGGTGTGATTTATTATTATACCGTCCAATCATCCAACGGTATCAATTCTTCTTTACCCACGTTAAGTCAGTCTGGCCAGGCACTCACTCCTGGTCAGACTACGGTGGGAAATCTGAGACTGGAATGTCAACAAAGAGTGGACCGCGTCAATTTCGATAATATCACTACTCAAGAATGGAACTCGATGATCAACCAGAGTTTCAAAGAACTCTATGACATCTTGATTCAGAAATTCGGAAATGACTATTTCATTCAAATTCCATTTCTTTATACAACGACTGGACAGATCGATCCGGTAGTTCAGGCTCAAGTTTTTTTATTGCCTCCTGACTTTTATAAATTGATGCGAGTAGAGGTGTCTATCAACAAGAATGACCCTAATTCCTGGATTACTCTCAGAAAATTTGAGGCCATACAAGCAAACTTATATAATTATCCAAACATATATACATTTTATGGAATAACTAATTTAAGATACAGGCTTTGGGGAAAATATTTACAATTAGTACCTATTGCATCAGCAGGACAGACGATTCGAATTTGGTATTCGCCGAGACCCAATCAGCTCTTAAATGACACAGATACAGTCGATGCTGTTTCGGGATGGGAAGAATACATCGTCACTGATGTGTGCATTAAAGCCATGGTGAAAACTGAGGAAGACGCGACTGCTTTCATGGCTCAAAAGCTAGCTCTTTTGAAACGAATCGAAGAAGCTGCAGAGAATCGGGATGTCGGTGAGCCTGAATGTGTATCGGATTCGAGGACCCGTAATTTTGCCTGGAGTGATGACTATCAAGGCATGGGATGGAGCGGGGGCTGGTAATGAAATTGCCTTTTTTTCTTACTCGAATTCAGGACCTTTCTCTGATGCAGACTAAATGGTCTGGAATTTTGAATCCATTTTTATCTAATATTTCATTACAAAGTATCATTTTGCCCAATGTCAGACTTCTATCAGCTGTGAATCCGAATGTGGTGAGTCATAAGCTCGAAGCCAAACTCACGGGTTGGAGAATCATTCGCAAGCGTGGGCAAGCATCTATTTATGACACTCAGGATTCCAATCAAACTCCTGATCTGACTTTAAATCTCGTTACGGATACGGACGTGACGATTGACCTTGAGGTGTTCTGACTATGGCGAATTTCTTTATCTCAACCAATATGAGCTTAGTGATTCCAGTCCCGACAGTGGATCCAGGACCGGATTGGGCTCAGAACCTCAATGCTTCTTTGACGATCATCGATAGCCATACCCATAGTCCTGGATCAGGTGTTCAAATTACTCCTACCGGGATCAATATTAATGCGGATTTATCGTTTAATACTCTCAATAACGCCACAAACTTGAGATCCGTGAGGTTTTTTCCGAATCCGAGTGTTCTTGCACTCGCGACAGATATCGGATGCCTCTATGAATCGGGAGTCGATCTTTACTATAACGATGGCGCTGGGAATAATGTTCGAATCACGCAAAGCGGAAGTGTCACGGGATCAGCTGGAACCATCACGGGTTTACCGAGCGGTACAGCGTCGGCGAGCTATCAATCAGGCTCAGGGACTTTTAGATTCTTACAAGCAACGAATACAGGCGCCAATATAGATGTCGCCTCTGTGATTGTACGGTACCCTGGGAGTTATCCTGCACCGACTGGGAATTTCATCATTCTAGAAGCTCCTAGCTCTTTATCGAGTGGGTATGCCCTCACCTTACCTGCCTTACCGCCTCAGACGAATGTCATGACTTTAGGCACCACGGGCATCATCTCGAGCGTCACCTGGGATCAGGTAGGCGTGAATATGACATCCACAGGAGCAGATTCAATCGGAACTAAAATAGGAACAACCGGAGCAAATCATATCGGTTCAGTCATGGGTGCGACAGGAGCGAATGCAATCGGCATAGCCATGACCGCTTCTGGTGCTAATGCAGTAGCCAATAGCAGAACCCGGGCAGTAGGCAACCCGGTAGCGGCAGGAGATGTGGCCGTGACATCCAGTTGCGGAACTTTCACGAGTGGATCATCGGGATTTGTCACGATTACGAACCTCGTTGCTCAGATTACGACCACCGGTAGACCCGTCATGATCTTTACGGTTCCGTCCCCACAAGCCTTTATTCAAGTAGATACATCGACTGTTGTTTTTCAAATCTTAGGAACGACTTTTACTACACCTCAATGGGTAGTGGATAGACCGTTTACAGCTCCTCAAGAATTTCCACCTCCGATCGTATTTTTAGATGCTCCGGGTGCGGGAGTTCAAACCTATACACTTCAAGTTGCCACTTCAGGAGGGATCGTGACAGTCAATGATTTAGCATTGATTGTTTATGAAATCTAACTCATGGCTCTTACGAAACAGAATTTAAATATTAACTTCACTCAAGGCGTAGACACAAAGACCGATCCCTTTCAGGTTCAGGTCGAGCAGTTCTTAGTTTTAGTGAATTCTGTTTTTGATGAGGGGGGAGCTTTAAAGAAAAGAAATGGGAATGTTCAGCTGCCGATCTTGCCGAATACTTCATCCACTCTTTTAACCACGTTTAATGGAGATTTAACGGCCGTCGGTACTCAAATCCAGGCTTTATCTCAAGGTTATTCACAGTGGATTAATCGGGGAGAGTTGCAGCCCATTGAACTTGATGTCATGGCTTTACTGAGAAATAATGTCAATCAATCCCAAAGTGATACAGCTGTGAGTCAGTCGGGATTGGTCTGCACGGTCTTTACGGAGCAGAATCCTGGACAGTTATCTATTCCCATCTATGGATATATCGTAGCGGATGTAACGACCGGACAAAATGTAATTCCGCCCACTTTCATTGCAACGGGTGTTGTTTCATTTGGAGGACCGAGAGTTTTCATCTTAGGCAATTATTTTATTATTGTCTTCACCGGGATTGTAGGAGGGGTTTATCACCTTCAATACCAGGCAATCAGTATCGTCAATCCGAGTAATATTTCGGCTATCGCGGATATCTCAATTGATTTCGTTCCTTCCACCACATTTGCCTTTGATGGAGCGGTCTTCAATAATTCACTCTACCTAGCCTGGAACTCAGCGAGTGGAGTGTCGATGGCGTTTCTTACCTCCCATCTCAGCGTATCGAGTGCCGTTTTGGTCGATGCATCCCATCATGGAACTCTGTTCAGTGTTTCATCGGATCAGGTGAATTCGACGATCTGGGTGAGTTACTATAATCTGGGTACAACTACCGGATATAGTTTAGCTAGGGATCCACAGCTCAATGTGATCTTGGCACCGACTCAGATCATAGCGAGCGGAACTATTTTGAATCTAACAACATTAGCTAACGCAGGAATCCTGAATATTTTTTACGAGGTCTCAAATGCGTATTCGTATGATTCAGGAATTCCTACCAATTTCATTAATAAAAGGACTTTGACTCAATCGGGGACGCTGAGTGGATCAACGGTACTAAAAAGAAGTGTGGGACTTGCTTCGAAAGCATTCTTGATGAATGGAGTGATTTACTTTTTGACGGTGTATCAATCTCCTTATCAGAGCACTTATTTTCTGTTGAGTTCGGTCGGAAATATCATTGCGGAACTGGCCTATGAAAACGCGGGAGGATACCTCACCTTTGCGCTTCCGTCTGTGAGTGTGATTGGCAATACCGCACAGGTCAGTTATTTATTCAAAGATCTCATCCAGTCCGTAAATAAGAATACGAATGTTCCCTCTGGAACTCAGGTAGCAGGAGTTTATTCTCAACTCGGGATTAATCTTGCCACGTTCACGTTCGACACCACACAGATCCTGGATGCAGAGATTGGACTGAATCTGAATCTCACGGGCGGATTTTTATGGGCCTATGATGGGTTCTTAGCGGTTGAGCAGGGATTTTTTCTTTATCCCGATAGCATTGAGCTTTCGGGATCTGGAAGTGGTGGAAATTTGCTTGCCAGCACCTATTTTTATGCAGTAACTTATGAGTGGACTGATAATCAGGGTAATGCCTTTCGGTCCGCCCCTTCTATTCCGGTATCTATCATTACGACAGGGACTACGAGTTCTGTTACGGTTCACATTCCAACTCTGAGACTGACTTATAAAGTGACCAACGGAGTGAAGTTGGTTGTTTATCGATGGTCACTCGCTCAGCAAAGTTATTACCAGGTGACGTCGATTGCTATGCCGACCATGAATAATCCCACAATCGACTCCATTGATTTTGTAGATACGCTTTCTGATGCAGATATTTTGGGGAATAACCTGCTTTATACAACAGGAGGAGTTCTTGAAAATATCGGTGGTCCTTCTTTTTCTAGTGTGTTTTTATTTGATGACCGGCTCTTCGGGATCAAATCAGAAGACAAGAATCTTCTCATGTACTCAAAGCAAGTGCTGGAAGCGACGCCCGTTGAAATGTCGGACCTACTTACGATCTACGTGGCACCGAACTTAGGAGCTCAAGGCAGTACGGGTGTCCTGCGGTGCGGTGCTGCGATGGATGATAAGGCTATTCTTTTTAAGGATAGTGCGATCAACTACATCGCGGGCACCGGTCCGAATATCACGGGGACCAATAATCAGTATACTGAACCCCAATTCATTACTTCTACCGTGGGTTGCTCCAATCAAAAATCGATCATCTTTCAACCCCAAGGTCTTATGTTTGAATTCGCGTCCAAAGCAGGGAATCAGATCTGGTTACTCGGTCGTGATCTTTCTACTCAGTTCATCGGGGCTTCGGTCCAGGGATTGACCAAAAATGCAACCGTAGAATCAGCAGTCAATATTCCAGGAACGAATCAAGTCAGATTCACAATGAGTAGCGGAATCAAGATCATGTATGATTACTACTACGGCAAGTGGGGAACATTTGAAAATATCCCAGCTATTTCAAGTACAGTTTATCAGGGAGTGGAAGCTTATCTCAATAACCTAGGGCAAGTATTCCAGGAAACTCCAGGGGTCTATTTAGATGGATCGAATCCAGTTCAAATGAAATTTATGACGGCTTGGATTAAGCTGGCCGGTCTTCAAGGATATCAAAGAGCTTATTATTTTTATCTACTTGGGAAATATATAAGTCCTCATAAAATAGCATTAACAATTGCGTATGATTACAATCCGAATGCGACTCAATTAAGCTTGATTATGCCAACTAATTTTTCTCCTGCTTATGGACTTGATCTCACTTATGGCTCGGGTACTCCTTATGGTGGACCAGAAAATTTGGAGCAATGGAGAGTAGCACTTCAAAGGCAAAGATGTCAGTCCTTTCAAATCTCATTTCAAGAGATATACGATCCTTTTTTCGGAATTCCTGCAGGTGCGGGGTTGACTCTTTCTGGAATAAACTGCGTAGTTGGGGTCAAGAAAGGATTCGTCCCAATGCGCTCGAATCAAACTGTGGGGTGATATGGAACTGAAAAAGACTAAATTTAAAAAAGAAGATAAGCCTCAGAACTTTCTATCTGGGGGACAAGTTGGAAGCGCTGCTACTTCAGCTTTAGCGGGAGCAGGTACAGGAGCAGCGATTGGAAGTGTAGTTCCTGGGATTGGAACTGCCATTGGAGCAGTCGGAGGGGGACTCATTGGTGGGATTGGGTCTTTACTCGCAAGTTCTGGATCATCCAATGGTCCAGCTCCAGCTGCAGCTCTTCCGAACATCACCAACCCGGTTACGGGTGAGCAGATCACGGATGCTTATGGAAATATTGTAGCCTCACAGCAACAACTCCAGAATTTTAATAATCAACTCCAGGCTCAAGGCGGGGTCCAGAATCAGTCGGATGTTTATAACCAGTTTGGAAATATAGCTGCAGGAAAAGGTCCTCAACTTGCTCAAGCCATCCTGAATCAAAATACGGGTCAGAATGTTTCAAATCAAGCTGCTTTGATGGCCTCTCAGCGAGGAGCTTCGGCAAATCCGGGGCTAGTAGCAAGGCAAGCGGCTCAGCAAGGGGCAGGAATTGAGCAAAACGCTGTGGGTCAAGCGGCTGAATTGCAACAGCAACAAGAACTGTCTGCATTAAACTCACAGGCGGCCATTGCCGGACAACAAGTCGGTCAGCTTCAGCAAGGCTTGGGTCTCTACGGGAATCAAACTTTAACGGGTCAGGGTCAGCTTCTTGGAGCTCAAGGGGCATATAATTCCGCTTTGACATCGGGTCAAGGGAGCGTAAATGCTGCGAATGCTCCGCTCAATACTCAAGCTCAAGGATTCAACAATCAACTCGTTGGAGGCGTGATCCAAGGGGCAGGAGGATTACTCACTTCGGGCTTGGCTCGCGGACCTTCGGCTACATTCAATGGACCCAACTACGCCGACACATCCGGACTAGGGGCCGGGGCGAGCTCGAACAATTATACGATGCCTTCATTTGGAGCGAGCAGTGCGTCGGCGACACCGGCGGCGCAACCCACTTATACTTTAGCGAAGGGAGGAGAGGTCGAGAATCCGAAGCTGGGGA
>Ga0265338_10001590_pt1 | contig 36442 bp, 39 predicted proteins | sample 42126metaG_FD_193579 | JGI IMG/M metagenome (GOLD analysis project Ga0265338, IMG submission 193579) | Rhizosphere microbial communities from Carex aquatilis grown in University of Washington, Seatle, WA, United States - 4-21-26 metaG | ecosystem: Host-associated > Plants > Roots > Rhizosphere... | reverse complement strand
CCAGAATAATATCGAAACGCTTCCCTTCGGCGTAAAGCTCTTGGGAAGCTGATAAGAAGTCACGATGCATCAGTCGCACCCCTCGTCGTTCAAAATCTCCTAATGCGGCAATCGCATAGGGGTCCCGATCGATAAGGGTTGCCAGGGTTGGTGTTTTCGTGCGTTCCAATACTGCCCCGGAATGACCACCATAACCCGCTGTTAGATCGAGATATGACTCGCCTACTCGTGGGTTGAGATATTCAAGGACCGGAGACATTAGCACAGGAACGTGCTCATTCAGCTCTTGGTGCATTCGCACTATTATAGTGTATTTTTTGTTTTGGTGTTTGTTTTGTGTTGTAGCTCATAGAGCTAATCAACGTGACAAGGTCACCTATTCAGCAGCCAACTTTTTGTTTTTTTGGAGTTTTTGTTTTTGTAGTTGTTACAAGCATCTATATGAAAGTAAAGATGTTTAAGAGTTTAAACCAGATATTTCTATCTGAGATACTTTCGACACCTGTAACGATTGAGAGACTTATGTGTGAGGTGGAGTTTTGGGAGGTGTTTTAGGGAAAGAACGAAGGTATTTTAAACGCGGTTAACCTTCTCAAGTCCGCGCGTTGACTGCCGAATAGCTGATCTTGTCTGAAGCTTTTTTTAGGATTGTCTATCACGATGTATAGAGCGATCTACTTCGGTTGAATTCCTAATTGTTAAAGTGCGTTCGTAGTTCTTACCTGGTCAGCCCATGTCTGCCGCCATAATTCGCCAATACTTGTTGCCTACGCTAATCGCAGATACGTCACGGTCTATGCCAGCATAGTCCAGTAAGTGCTGCTCAAGCGTTATGCGGCCTTGTTTGACATCAAGCTCCTGCTCGATCTTCCCCATCCGGAATTGTACATTGAGATCTGCAGTTCGCTCGTCGAGGACATCGCCCTCGAGTCTCGGCTCAACTACCTGATCCCAGAAATCCTTTGGGTACAAGTGCAAGTAATTACCGAATCCACGTGTGATGACTGCTCCACTTATGAATCTCTCGCGCAGTTCGGTCGGTATTGTTAACCGGCGCTTTTCGTCGAGTTTTCTTTGGAAGTAGTCCACCTGTGTCATTGGTTTTGAGTAAGGTTTGAAGTTACTAGTGAGTTTTTGATACTTTTTTGTTTTCTAGTAGGTAGGATTGCTACCTACGATTACCCACTTCCATGAGTGTACTACCCACACTCACCCACAACAAGCCCTTTTTTATACAAAATGCAGTGTTTCGTAAGATACTTTTCCACAGAAGGAGTACAGAATGCCTCGTAACACAACATATAGAGTATGCCGTGCGTTACCTAACGCTATTTAATAATTAGAGCTCTACCTGCCACCTGCAGTTGCGCGTCGGATGCCTTCATCTAAAATAATCGGGGGATGCCCCGTCTCCTCATCGCGCATATATACAGAATCCATAACTGCAACTGGCGTAGGAACCGCATGAAGAGCACGAAGCATATCACTGCTACACTTCAAGCTTGTGAGCAATATCGCTGCGATCGCCAAGAACATGCTGCCATGCCAATGCACGGGGTGGATTCGTCGATGAGTTGTATGTTTGTTCATTTTTGTATGTTTCACTATTTATTTTTGAAATAGTAAATACATAATAACAAAACATAAGCATTTTGTCAATTATGTTGTGTTCGGATACTCTTCCCTACCGCCTGCTGGCATCCATATACTGTGTAAGCATCTTAATAAAATTTGCCTGGTCAATTTCCAGGTTACCTATCGGCTCGACCACCGATTCACTTTGGAGTCGATGTTCCACGCGCGCCGCTCGGCTGTCATCTCCTGAAGCTAATAATCGGGCGTTAGCAATAGCTAGCGGCGTGTCTACCCAGATTAATACTGGTGGGGTCGCATAGAGCGTACGCATTTCCAAAATAACAGCCATATCGGGCGCCACGCAACAAATCACGCTGACACCGTGTGCCAACTTTTGATTTATCCTATCTATGTCCGCCCCATACTCGTATCCGCCCACCTCCGAGTGATCCCAGTACTGGCTTGCACGCCGCCGGAACTCATACTCTGACCGTGTGACAAAATCGTACTCAAGTGATCCATGAGCTATTTCTTCTGGGCGTGGCAGTCTCGTTGTTGTCGTCTTAAGGTATTCCAACTTCTCAACACTCAGGAGCGCCGCGCTGACGAGTGATGTCTTGCCGGCGCCGTACAGACCAGTTACGAGAATAAACGTCCCATAAACTTTCATGCTTTCATACTAACAGAACTGTCCCCACACAAACTATGCAGCGATACTGTCAAGGGCAGCGATATCTTCAGCGGCCAGCTCGATATCAGCCGCCTTCATATTCTCTTCAAGGTGTTCGACACTGCTCGTGCCAGGAATCGGAACTATTACAAGCGAGTGCTGAAGTAACCAGGCAAGCCCGATCTGACGAACAGATGCATCATACTTCCCCGCAATCCTATCAATCGTCTGCTCATTAAGACCCCCCGTATTCCCTCCTATCGGAAAATACGGTATGAATACGATGCCCTGCTCTTCGCAAAGCCGCAATACATCCTCCGAGTCCCTATTCATGACACTATAGCTATTTTGTACACTCGCAATCTTTCCCATTCCCAAAGCTAATTGGAGCTGCTCGACGGAAGCATTACTGATACCAACGTGCTTTACCTTCCCTTCCGCTTGAAGTTCGAAGAAAGTGCGGAGCGTCTTCTCGAACGAAACCTTTGGGTCAGGCCGGTGGAACTGGTACAGGTAAATCTGCTCGAGTTCAAGCCGCTTTAAACTGCTATCAATAGCCTGTCTGATATGATCAGCGCTTCCATCGGGCATCCACATACCTGGGCCACCCCGAGTCAGTCCGCCTTTTGTGCCAATAACCAGGTTGTCGTACGGGAATAGTGCCTCATGAATGAGCTCTTCAGATACATTCGGTCCATAGGCATCTGCAGTATCAATAAAGTCAACACCAAGCTCGACAGCTCGACGTAAAACCGCAATAGCATTATCGTGGTCATCAGGTGGCCCCCAAATGCCTTCTCCGGTTATGCGCATCGCCCCGAACCCGAGACGCTTTATTTGCTTATCTCCAAGCCTCACTCTTTCAGTCATGCGGCTCCTTCCTACACTTCAATGACGAATGGCACTCCATTCACAGCTTTTATGAATGTGATACCTGCTTTTGCAAAACTTTGCTCCATACCATCGTATAGAGATTGACGAGCATCGTCATTCCAATGCCAATCATGTATTGGAATAATATACTTCGGCTTAAGCTCCACGCCGAGCTTTATCGCGTCCATTGTTGAGCCCCATGGAGCCTGCACTGGTAGCGCGAGTACTCCTTTCGTCTCATGAAAGCTAAAGCTATCACCTGGGTCAGAAAGTACGCCGAGGTAGTGAACGCCTATTTCCTGGGGCGGATCAGTACCCAATAATGGGCGTATCGCTTCATGAGGACTATCGAAAAACGTAATACCATCTGAAGCAGCACTTGTTGCGGCGATACTTTCAGCATTAAGCTGCTCGACCACCTCATCAGGCGCCGTTATATGTACGTCCGGGAATTTTGTAACGAGTTTCTTGATGAGCTCTGGATCAAAATGGTCACTATGCCCATGCGTAATAATAATGTCGTCCAAATACTTTAATGCGTCGACGTCAATCGTACTGAAGATCCCCGGATCAAAGAGCGCCGTCCGGCTAATTGGCGCAGGCATCTCTACGAAAAGACATGAATGGACAAATTTAGTTATCTTCACAAAGGTTCCTCCTAACCGTCAGTAAGTATAAAGAATGCTGGCACATCAGCTGTGAGAATCCCTACGGTTATGCTACTTTGGGTTGCTGGGTTTTCGGCTGTAGTGGCGATCACGGTATGCGAGCTCACCTCGATGTTGATCAAGACCTTCGATGTAACTCTCAAAACCTTTCAGAAGCGTACTGTACCGCTGGTTCGGTGTAAGGAGTTTAAGGAGTTTATGCTGCTCCGCCAGGTATTCGATGAGTCCAAAGAAATCCCCGTCGCCGCTAACAATGACGGCCTTATCATAATTCGGGTACTCCTTCATCGCGTAAAGAACAAGATCCGCGTCAATATTCCCCTTCACAATCGACTTTTGATCATCTGAGTCCTTGTTCGATTCATCTTCGGATCGCACTTTCACCTCAAGTGTCGGCTTCAGTACCACAAGATACCCGTGCTCGTGCATGAGCTCATATAGACTCTCGTTCTCGGCCATATACCCGATAAACATATAGGCATGCGTTACCCCATGTTTGTCATAGAGCCACTGACGAAAACGACGCCAGTCCATCTTCCATCCCACCTTCTGCACGCCCAGGTTGAGATTTTGGCTATCAATGAACGCGTAATTATTCGGTTGCCTTGATTGCCGGCGACTCCGAGGCGGCTTTTGCTGCATAGTCTTATGATAGCACTTATGTTACTGACCGGCAGCGATGATCTCAAGAAGTTCGATGCCATACTTATCAAACTTAGAGGGGCCAATGCCTTTTATCTTTAATAATTCTTGAGAAGTTCGAGGCTTGATCCGGGCAAGTTCATCAAGCACATCATTGTTCGCCACTATAAATGCTGACACACCGTCTTTCTTTGCTCGAGCAAGGCGCCATTGACGTAGCCGTGTAAAAAGCTCCTCATCGATCAAGGCACGCCCTGTCCCCTTGCCACCATCATCGACAGCTTCAGACTCTGGCTCAACGTCCTCAGTTGAATGGGCAAGCACCTCTGATGCCTCACGAAGGTCTTTGTCGAAATCAAAAATCATTGGATGCATTGCAAGCGCCATGCGGTTAATACCCGCAAGATACACGCCATCCATACTTCGTACTCGGCTTAGCGCCACGTACCCCATGCCTGGCGTAAAACTTCGGCTCAAATCAATCTGTGCGGCATCTAGGCTCATACCCTGGCTCTTGTGGATCGTGATAGCCCATGCGAGGCGAAGCGGAAGCTGTGACACTTCAGCGGCAATACGATCATCCTCCTCGAGCTTCCACGTATGCTGCTCTACCTTCACTTCCTTCTTTTCAGAGATCTGAACAATTGGTGCGTTGTCAGCAAAATCAACAACCTGCCCTCGCGTACCGTTCACATATCCTGCAGCAAAGTTATTGGCTACAAACATAACTTCCGCCCCAAGCTTGAGCTCAAGATGCTCAGGGGCAAGGACGCTCTTTTGGAGCTGCTCAATTTTTGCTTGCTTGCCCGACGTTGCCATGTCGTACACCTTACCAACCTCAAGGATACCTTTAAGATGCCGATCATTGATGCTATCGACGTCCATGTTGTGGCTATAGAGTTTCGTGACCGCCAAACCATCGGGTGGCTTCACCCGGAGCCGCTCCGAGATGCTGGCCTCGTGAAATTCCCCTACATCTCCACGACGCATTGCCTCGAGAAGATCGAGAAGCCCATCGCCTGTCTGCCGGTGCTGTTCGGTTAGATAGCATATCTGCGGGCTAAGCTCATCCCACGCAAGGCTACGATGTATAAAGTCAATTTCCTCATTGCCTCGCGTTATCGGTGGAAGCTGAAAAAGATCACCCACCAGTACCACTTGAAGACCTCCGAAGGGCTTATCGTTTTTCCGTATAATCTTGGCTGCCTCATTCACGAGGTTCAAACGGGTACCATGCAACATCGAAACCTCATCAATAACAAGAATATCCGTTCCAACATATCGCTTTACAAGCGAATCATTCTTTGGCAGATTATCTCGATCCCAATCAGACAAGTATTCTTTTACCCCGAGCCCCGACCAGCTGTGGATAGTGGTGCCGCCGATGTGCGTTGCTGCAATTCCTGTACTGGCGGTGACCGCAACATTCTTACCACCACGCGTGGCCCGACGGACAAATTCGTTAAGGACATAGGTCTTACCGGCACCGGGCGACCCGGTCAAGAACACCGGCTTGCCATCAAGTAGCACATTCAAAGCTTGCGCCTGTCTCATTCCTACTGTCCTCTCACGTCTTAGCTTGGCTTATCTAATTCTGGAGGAACGGTATCCTCTTCATCAGGCTTCAAAAGCCGCTTTTTAATAATCTCGTAGCGTTCTCCTGTTACGGGGCTCTCCATGTAGTCATCATTCATGAGGTTGATGAACTTAGCGATATCCTTGTCGTCCATAATGATTATGGCACCGCTATCATCCGGCATAACACCAAGATCAAGATCTTCTGATTGCTGAAGAATCTGTTCTTGGGTAACCTTGCCTACTTCGAGCTTTTGCAACTTCTTTACCAGTGCCTTCTTATCTTTTACGAGGGACTGAATACCCATACCCTCAGAGAAGCTCAGGCGATACATCTCTTCAATCTCACGGATCTTACTCTCCGCCACTGCTTGTTCTTTTGCATCATAGCCGAATAGTGTCTTAAGCTTTGGCTGGCTAAACACGTAGAGATCCTGATCGATAACGAGTAGCTGTGGATCGGTCGGTAGACGAAGTGCCGCGTCCGCATCAAACGGTACGAACTTATCGCCGCGGACCATCCATCCCACCTTGCCTTTCATGACTTGGCTCTTGGGCAGCACCTTGGCGACATAAAACGGTTTTGGTAGCTCGGAATGACTGACGCGAGCAAGCACTCCCTTCATGTGATTAATGTCATGTTCTTCTTCTTTGAAAAGAACAATTTCATGCTCTTGCGTCTTTAACCAACCCAATGTCTCTCGCAGCTTATTTACTTTATACACCTGCGTTCGTTGGAGCACGAGCTCCTCTGCCTCAGCCTGTTCAAAGCCGCGAACGATAAGTCCTTTGTCTATACCTTCCAGGATATATTCGAGCATCTCGTCGATAAAGATAGGCTCAAGCTGTTTCTTCAATCCCTCTGCAAGTGCCGTCTTATACAGCACGTAGTTCTTGCTAATAAAAAATAGCTCGACTTTCAGCTCATCCTTATATTGCACAAGGTTATTCGCCCATGCAAAGACGTCTGTCTCCTGATAATTCTCAGGCTTAAAACCGTCATCCGGCAATATATCCGCATCCATGATTTGTTCAATACCCAAAATTAATTTTATAAATTACTCGTACCAATCGAGTATATTGTACAGCCCTTATGCTCTATGAGCTGCTGTAAAATTTGCCTACAGGCGCGTTCCTTGACGCGCTTCATTTGCCCAATGATCTGCGAGCTCGTTGCCCTCATCACCGACGTGGCCACGCACCCACTGAAGTGTCGCCTTACTCTCCATATAGAGCGGATATAGCTCTTGGACGATGTCAAGATTTTTAATAGGACCACCTGATTTCTTCCAGCCTTTTGCCTTCCAACTCGGAGCCCACTTCGTTAAGACATTAATCCAAAACTCACTGTCGGTATAGATGGTACATTCCGCACCCTGTGCGTGTCGTATCGCTGCCATGAGCGCATAGCCCTCCATGCGGATATTTGTCGTTTCCTTCGCTCCTGATGGTTCACCACCAAGCACCACCGGTTCGCCGTTTAATATGACTGCATACCCCCCTGGACCGGGGTTAGGGCTTGCACTGCCATCAGTATAGTAAGTAATCGTTGACATAGCTGTTAGTCTAGCACGAACCTCAGCTACGGATCTTGCTTTGGTGAAAAATTGCTTGTATCAAAGTCGTGCATAGTACGACACTAATTCTCTTTTAAATCATGACCTCTTTTGCGGAAGGATACGCATTATAGCCCTTTGTAGACATACTCGCGCAATAAGCACCAACATCTCGGACAACCAGAATATCTCCAATGCTGGTTTTCGATAAACGTCGAGGCAATATACTCTCCGGATCATGCGGCGCAGGGGTTAAAACATCACTCGTCTCACAGTTGTGTCCAACAATAACATATTCAGCCCGCTCGTTTGCGTCATTCGCAATCTGCATATTGTGCTGAGCACCGTACATCGCAGGCCTGAGAAAATCATTCATGCCAGTATCGGTCCGCAGGAACGTATAGCCCTCGCTGCCCGTGTCCACGATGTCCACTATCTTCGTGAGCAAGTAACCACTCGTAGCGACCAGCCACCTGCCCGGCTCAATCTCAAGTCGAAGCTTTCGATCGGTTCGTTTGGCAAATGCTGTCAGTTTTTCAGAAAAGATCTCCATGATTTCTGGTACGTTCGCTGCTGTATCTTCGTCGGTGTACGCAATTTTGAAACCTCCACCCACGTCAAGTGAGGTCACATCTGGCATTTGCGCTGCCACCTCAAGCCCAGCGTCCAATATGTCACCCCACTTGCTCGGATCTCCACCCGTACCCACATGTACGTGGAGACGATCGATAACGATTCCATGCGTCTGAGCAAGCTCAAGTGCACGCGGCACATACTCGTGCCACAGCCCAAAACTTGCCGCTGGGCCACCAGTCGTAAAGCGTTTGATATGCCCCAATCCAAGGCCGGGGTTTACGCGTAGTCCGACGGTGCTTGGATGATGCTCGGCGCCAGCAAACAGCTCCAGCTGATGAAGGCTCGTCGCAACAAACTGCACATTATTCTCTAGTAATACAGCTAGGTTATGCGCCGGTTGCTGGCTCGAGAGGCTGATGGCCGAACCACTGATTCCAAGCTCAAGCAGTTGCGCAGCTTCGTAACTGCTACTGGCATCAAACTGAATACCTTTCTGTGAAAAAAGCTCTACGATGCTGGGATGAGGGTTAGCCTTGAACGCATAACGAATAGTTAGGCCGTACGGGGCCTGCAGGCCGCTGAGTGTGTCCGCTCGTTGCGTTAACTCTGCAGTATCGTATAGGTACAGTGGTGAGCCATGCTCGGAAATAAACCTTTTGGCTTCAGTAGGGCTTATGCGTGAAGCGTTCTCACTAGAGCGACTCATGAAGCTTGCTGCCCAGTTCAGAAAGCGAAACACGCTCCTGTTCAGTTGTGTCACGGTTACGGACAGTCACCGTATCCTTAGTGGCGCCGTCTAGGGTGTCAAAGTCGATAACAACGCAGTATGGAGTACCAATCTCGTCCTGTCTTCGATAGCGTTTTCCGATATTACCATTGTCGTCCCACATTACCGCCCCAAACTCTTTCTTAAGCGCCGTATATACCTCACGAGCCTTGTCTACGAGTTCAGGTTTGTTCTTAAGCAATGGACTAACCGCTACCTTTACAGGAGCTAGTTCTGATTGAAGTTTCAAGACCACTCTCTTCTCCCCTTTCAGTTCCTCGACACAATACGCGTCACTTAAGAATGCTAAGAACATACGCCCCATACCAACTGACGTCTCTAAGATCCACGGTATATATTTCTCGCCAGTATACGGATCAGTATATGAGAGATCCGTACCCGAATACTTGGTATGCTGCGTTAGATCGTAATCAGTGCGATCGTGGATTCCCTCAAGCTCATCAAAACCGTACGACGGAAAGTTGTATTCAATGTCCCACGCGTCAGCTGCATAAAATACCAGATTTTCATGCTGCTTAAGTCGCAATTTATCAGATGAAATACCCATTTTAACGTACCAGTCAAACCTTGCTTTTTTAATACGCTCATATACATCCTTATTCTCATGTGGCCGCACAAAATATTGCGTATCAGCCTGCTCCATTTCCCTAGTCCGAAACAAGAAGTTACGTGGACTTATCTCGTTACGAAAAGCTTTGCCGATTTGCGCAATACCAAATGGGATTTTCGCTGGAGTCGTATCGACAACGTTTTTGAAGTTCAAGTAAATACCCTGGCATGCCTCGCCTGGCAGGTAAACGGGGTTTTCGATATCGATCTCTCCGCTCAAGTCACCCATATTTGTCTTTATGAGCAAATTAAAAGCACGGACTGCTCCAAATTCTTTATGGCCACACTTAGGGCATGGAATCTTGTCACGATTTTCGTCAAATAGCCTATTGAGCTCTGCTTCTGACATCTTTTCATCGGCAGTTACACCAACCTTTTCAAGCTCTTTATCAACACGAATACGCGCGTGGCAATTTTTGCACTCAGCCAGAGGATCGGAAAAACCACTCGTATGTCCCGAGGCATCCCAGACGCGCGGATCTTTAAATATCGCAGAGTCAAGTCCGAAGAAATCGTCCCGATCATACACCTGCGCTTTCCACCAAGCTCGCTTTAAATTATTTAATAGCTCTACACCATAGGGGCCGTAATCATACATCCCGGCCATCCCACCATATATTTCGCTTCCCGGATAGACAAAACCACGCCGTTTGGCTAGGCTAATAATATCTTCCATTTTTACGTCACTCATGCCAATAGTCTTCTTTCGCAGTATCTAGTTAGTATGTATAAGAGATATCTAATACAGGCCGAAGCCAGTGCCGCGCACACTTCCGAAACTAGCTGACTTGTACATGCTCATACGGTGAATTATACCTGTTTTGACAGTATTCAACTAGCCAATACGCAAATGGAGCTGCATAAGTGTCATAAGCAGCGGCGTACAGAGCTGAGACAGTTCGGAGCTTCCCTGCACCTTCGACAAAACAACCGGTTGATTATCGCTGAATATGAGGCGCAAAAACTTTATAGCATCGGTGCCGTACTGACCGCTCGGTCGAGCTGAAAACCCACTTTCGTCAAAGCTAAATTCATAGGCTTGCCCTTCACTTAACCGAGACCCCTCTGAGTCTGTTCGAAGATTAGGCGTATGGCCGCCAAGTCGCAATAGCTGGGCATAGAACCATAATTTTATAAGCACTATCGATATACTCAGGTCATTCAGCGCGTCAAATGCCTGCTGAAGCAATTGAAAGTACTCAAGCTCAGGCTCGTCTTCAGTGACTTTGTTGAGCTGCTTAATGAGTTCATAGCCGAGCATTGTACGATCAATATCTTCAACGATATGACCATAGTGAACTTGTAGCCGTGCCGATATGAGTGTCCCTATCTCACTTCGACCTTTTATATACGTGACATTGGTGACACTGAAAAGTTCAACCCCACCCGCAAGCTTGCTCTTAACACGACGAACGCCTTTGGCTATCAAACGAAGTTTTCCCTGACTTGAAGTAAGCATCGTAATAATACGATCGGCTTCGCCATAGTCCGTTCTGGTAAGAATGATAGCATCCGCTACCTGCTGATGTGCATTCATGCCGATGATGAAGCTCCTGTCTGGCCAAGAATACTACACAGCATCGCGAGTGACGTCGTCGGTTTGTAGAGTATACGTTTGACGCCAAGAAGTGGTTCTAAGTCCTTGAACCCATCAAATTCATGAGCAGGAACAAATGTATAAAAAATAACTGGCACATGGAGCCATTCTGGGTAACTTCGAAATTCATAGAGAAACTCGATGCCATTATGCCCCGGCAGCTGCAGCTCCATAACAATTATGTCAGGGTCGTGTTCATCTGCAGCCTGGATGGCGGATTGAGCCGAAAACGCATAAATCGCCTCATAGCCCTCATGACGCACCGCTGCAGCAAGTGTTTTCGCTTGCAATAAGTCTGGTTCGATAAGAAGAACTCGCATATAGAACTTATACGATCTGTAACTGTTGACTAGGTTGCAATGTCGCCGCAAGGCCAGTAAGGCTTCGATATCGAGCAACGTGAAGCTTTGCCGATAGCGCTTGGAGTAGACTGTCAGCGATAAAAACACCCGCCGCAGGACCACTCACAAGTTGCTGAAGAGGCTGACGCGCCTTCCCCTGTACTGATTGTGCCCTTCTGAGGCTGTCTGTGCCTAGTAGACTCGCCGAGGAAGAATATAAGCCAGCCACCACGCCGTACCGGCTCTTGTGAGCACTCAACCGCACCGGTGACCCTGCCTCCGCCTCGGCTTGGGCTATCACAAAAACTTGACCAAGGCTCGCCATTGCCGAGCGCAGTACTTCCCTGTCGGCAATTATTGGCTGCATCTTCGGCCCAGGGTCTAACTCAAGTCTTACGCCATACTGGCGGGCGTAAGGAGCCAATACCGAAGCGGTATCGTAGAGTAATGAGGATATGGAGATGGGCTCCAGCCTGAGTCCCGTGATCTTACCGTGTACGCGTAAACTAAGCGCATAGCTATCGATGAGCTGCAACGATGACTCTGCGATCATTTGAACCGCTTGCCAATGTTCTGCAAATGTTGCAGGATCAGTCGCTACAGCCAGTTCACTCAAGCGAGCGATCGAGTATAAAGGTCGGGCAACTTGCTCAGCTAGTCCAAGAAACATTTTTTCCTGGTCATTAAGCTGTGCCCCGTCACCGACCTGCTGCATACCCTCTTACGTCCTGACCATTACCCCACCCGTTACTATCTACAACAAGTATAGCATTGGACCTCATAAGACATGCAGCCTTATCGTTAAAATAACAGCGGATTTTTTCCTACGGGGAGAACGTCAGATTAGGCAATATATAGGTGTTGAAATCAGACAGATAATCGTTCGACTCGGTCCAGATCAAGAGCGTGTAACTTCGGAGTGGAAGCATAACCATAGTCCCGTTGATATTCTGGTTTTGAGGGTTAACCTCGCCCGTCATCTTTACGCCGATTACATTGGGTAATTTCGGCAGACTGTACGGAGTTGCCTTAACCATACCGCCACTTACGAGCGACTGATACTCTTGCATCATCGTGCTATACGACTGGGAGTTTACCTGAACACGCAATCCATATGACTTTTGCGAATCAGTGGAGGGCACATAGTTCTCCTCAAAGTACGCGTCGAGGGGCGTATTTGTGTTAGTGGTATCAACGTATGCACTCCATGTCTTCGGGAAGCTAACTTTTACGCTTCCATATGCAGCCGGTCCCGCGAACATCTGGAGTGGATTCTTTGATTCTTCTGTATACTGCTTCGCATCCGTAGCCTGGACTGATTGGGTATTCGCCGATACTGCTGTTGCTACCTTTGCATCAGAGTTATTCTTATAATTCTGCATCCCACCGTACGACCATACTGCAAAACTGGCTGCGCCGACAAACAAGACTGCCAAGACAATAACCGGGATGAGCATAACGTTGACTTCGCCCTGCTCCCCAATCTTAATTCTCATACTGCTCATGGTAACCGAACCTGTCATAATTTTCAATTTCTAGTACCTGTATCATACCTATATAGAAATATACCATTCTTTTCGATATCAGGATGGCGACCAGGTACCTTAAAGGCAAAGCTTGCGAGTGGCTTACGTAGCGCCTTCATACGAGTATCCAGCTTAGGCATAAATCTATCGAGAAGGAAGACGAACACACCATCGCATTCGGGCCACTCAAGACGCCAAAAGTCACCCCAGATGATTGTTACGTGCTGCCGATAGTGCCTCGTCCGGAACTTCGAAATAATGACAAGGAATGGATTGAGCTCAATACCGACAGCGTTGAGCCCTGACTGAGCGGCAAGAAGTAAGACCTTACCATCTCCACTGCCAAGTTCAAGTAAGGTTTGACCTGGTTTAAGTTCGAGTAACTCGAGCGCAGCCCTGCCTTGCGCCTCAAGTGTTGGCACATAAGGTGCTCCTCTCAAAAGTACACCGCCAAAAGCTATGACGAGTAGGAGAATTACGATAAATAGATAGATCATTCGTTGTCTGCGACGTGTTTTTTGACGATAATCTCGGCCTTCTCAAGATATGTCTCCAACTCACGCACCAGCTGCATCCCTTCGGTATGCAATCGAGTGGCCTCGTCTATTTCAATGTCAGGGCGCTGCAGCTTCGCTAGGATGCTCTCGAGTGCTTCGGCTTTTAAGCGATAATCAAATTCTTCAGTCTTCTTTGCCATGAGATAACTCCTCGCGTGTAATTGTAGCCTCAACTTCACCATCGCTCAATTGAATCCTCACTGGCATGCCATACCGCGTGTCATCAACGGTGCGGATCAATGAACCACCAGACCATATCAATGCATATCCTCGTGCGAGCGGTGCTGCAGGGTCGTATGCCTCGAGCAGCCTTGATGCGCTCTGCAATCGATTCTTTGCCGAATGAAAAGCCACAACAAGACTATGGTGTAATTGAGCGCTCTGTCGTATCAGTATCTCTCGACGGTCACTTACTACATCAAAAAGCTCACGGTCGAGTCGGGCACGCGTCTCAAGGAGCTTACAAGACTCAACTTCCCTATCTGGTGTCAGGAGTTCCGCCGCATTACTTGGCGTACTAGCCCGCTTGTCAGCGGCTAGCTCCGCAAGGCTAACATCAACCTCATGCCCAATAGCCACCAACGTAGGGACCCGGCTTCCAGCAACAGCTCGCGTCACTTTTTCGCCGCTAAAGGTCGCAAGCTCATCGGCACTTCCTCCGCCCCGCGTCAGTACGATCACGTTAGGAAGCTTTGCAAGTGTATTAGCCGCTTCAATCGCCGATATAATTTGCGCCTCGGCAGGCTCACCCTGAACTTGGACGTCAAAGTGTTCAATGACTATCCCCTGCCAGCGCGTACGTAATATTTTTAAGAAATCAGCATACGCTGCCGAGCTTCCTGCGGTGATAAGCGCAACACGTTGCGGCGGATATGCAATAGGTCGTTTTCGCTCAGGAGCAAAAAGGCCTTCTGCCTTCAGTTTCACGGCGAGCAGCTCTGCCGCCCGACGCAGGTTCCCTTCGCCCACTGGCCGAATGGCCTGAATACTTACGCTAAAACCGTACAATGGATGAAGCCTAGGGCTACCGCTTACCCGCACAACCATGCCATCCTCGAGAGGACTCGACAGACTGTACACAGTACCGAAGAACCGCACACTCGATACTTCATCTTTTAGGTCAAAGTATACCCACTTATTGCGGCTTACACGGAAGTTACTAACCTCGCCCTCAATTACCACATAGGGATATGCTGCCTCGAGTGTTTGGTTTAAATAGGCGACAAAATCACTGACACCAAAGACAAGCTCTTCGTTCATCACACCTCCGTTTTCGTAGAGTTTGGAGCGCGATGCAGCGTACGATGGTAGAGATAGTACCCTGGGGGAAGCTGAACGATAGTGTTTACGACTCGATACATAACTGTGACCGGTAGGCTCAAGCTAGATGGAACGCCCGTTGCCGACAAAACCAGTGTCATGAGGCCCTCGTATATCCCGACCCCACCAGGCATTACGCTAACAAGTCCTGCGAAGTTCGCGATTGCATAGGCTAAAATAACTGCACCGAAGTTTACGAGATGCCCAAAGGCAACGTATACCACATACACCGCTATAATTTCCCAGAGGTTAGCCATGAGTGCCCAAAAAAATGGACCCCGTAACCGCCGTTTGTCACTTCGAATAAGCATGTAATTCTCATGTAGATCTTCAAACGCCTCTCTAGCCCGCGCAACGTTTATTGACTCAACATTGCCATGATTAAAGAAAGCTACAAATTTATTAACTGCTAATGTTGCCCAAGTGAAGAAACCAGCAATCCGACGCTTACTCCCAATAATAAATGCAAATGCAGCGGTTCCTATAATCAGTACCGTTGTCAAAATGCCTGCGATAAGTAATATGAGGCTATTCATTCTGCCCTCGATAGCAAGACAGAACAGTCCGAACACGATCAGCACCTCAAAGCTCAAGAACAATAGCACAAGCTTAAGGAGTTGCACCACGGTTGCCTTGGCGCCCGTAATTTCGCCCGCGCTTCGCATACGAACACCGAAATAGCTGATTCCGGTTACTCCTCCGCTTGGGAAAACACTATTAATAAAATTTAATTCCAAGCTTGCAGCAAACATTCGCCAATACGACAAATTATTACCGACGATACCAAATAACCCCTGATATAGTCGCGCCTGTGCATCATAATTGAGGAATTCGACAGGAATAATCAGCAATAATGCCCAAGCGTGTACTTTGAATAGATTCTCAAATGTATCAACGAGCTGCTTGTGGATTGCGACAACTAAAATAACCAGCGCTACTACGGTAATAATGTTAACAAGCAGCTTCCATTGACGACGTAAGAATGAAGTTTCAGCCATATTCAAGTATTATACAAGGACATGAGCATTACCGTCCTTCAATCTGTGTGCGTTTTGGGCCGACAACCTGCATTGGGTATGGCCGAGATTGAGAGCCTATACGGCAGCACCGCTGTTTCGGTACTAAGTCCCCGAGTGGCCGGTCTCTCCCTTCATAGCAATGACATCAACTTCGACCGATTAGGCGGAAGCACTCGGCTCGCCCACATCCTCGATACCCTCCCTACGCTTGACTGGAAAACTATTGATAAACGTCTGCAAGAGATTGTTCTAGAGCTCTCCCTTACTTTGCCTGACGGTAAAGTACAGCTTGGGCTTAGCTCAATTGACCTAAACGTATCACCATCAAAGCTCAATGCCGCCGCCCTGACGATGAAAAAAATCCTCAGAAGTCGAGCCGGTCGATCAGTTCGGGTCACACCAAATCCGGAGCCAGAGCTCAATACCGCTCAAGTACTCCACAACCACCTTACCGGCCCAACCGGCATTGAGATACTTATCATCGCTACAGGCGACGGGAAAACCGTGCTTGCCCGCACCATGAAGGTTCAGGACATCACCGAATATACAATCCGTGATCGTAGTCGCCCAAAACGCGATGCACGCGTTGGTATGCTACCGCCAAAGCTAGCCCAGATTATCGTGAACTTAGCCACCGCAACCACTCCGCCGGATGAAAAGACCGTACTTCTCGACCCTTTTTGCGGCACTGGCGTCATACTCATGGAATCAGCCGTCATGGGATATGGGATATATGGTACTGATGTCAACCCACGAATGATTGAATTCACAAGTGAAAACCTGAAATGGCTCGCAACGCGGCCAATGAACAATGAGGCCTCTATAACCCCGAAACTCGAGCAAGGTGATGCCACAAGCCACAATTGGATGCCCACGCCCCAGATAGTAGCCTGTGAGGCGTATCTCGGACGTCCCTTTACTACACAACCGCAGGCCGAACTACTCGCTCAGACGACAACTGAAGTAAACCTGATATTAAAGAAATTTCTGCAAAATATTGCTCACCAACTCCCCAGCCACACACGGCTCTGCATTGCCGTCCCTGCATGGCATATGGGGAATAAACGGTTTAAGTTTTTACCCCTTATTGACCAGATAGAAAATTTGGGCTATAATCAGATTCGATTTGAGTACGTTCGGGACGAACAGCTTCTCTACTATCGGGAAGACCAGATCGTTGCTCGCCAATTATTAGTCTTAATAAGGAAATAGCCTAGATGTCACACGTTAAAGCTGGCGGTACCGCCAAAAATACTCGCGACAGCGTCGGCCAGAGGCTCGGTGTAAAGCTCTTTGGTGGACAAAAAGTCAAAACTGGTCAGGTTATTGTCCGCCAGGTTGGCATGACAAAGCGCGCCGGTGAAGGCACCTTTATTAGCCGCAACTTCACTATCCACGCCTCACGAGATGGCATCGTTAAGATGGCTACTCGCAAAGTACGTACTTTTAGTGGTCGATCAGTTCGCCGCACTGAAGTCACTGTAGAATAAGCGCGTCGTTTCATATTAAAAGACTAGGATAAATCCTAGTCTTTTTTGTTGCATATGTAGATACTTACTGTCGGCTAAGATGGTACTTAATTCGATCAATAACATCGCTGATGACGACCTGCGACTTTACGAGATAGTCATCTACACCAAGCCCCTGAGCTCGCTGTTTATCACTCTCTTGGCTGAGCGCAGTCAACATGACAATCTTGAGGTTCGCAGTCTCTGGCGTATTTCTAAGGATATCAAGTACATCAAAGCCGCTCACCTTTGGCATCATAGCATCAAGCAACACAAGATCAGGCTTATGCTCTTTTGCGGCAGCAAGAGCGTCTTCACCATTTGCTACACGCTTAACCTCAAAGTTCTCTGCTCTGAGCCGCATTATGTACACGTTTGCTAACGCGTCATCGTCTTCGACTAGCAGAATCCGCTTACCGTTTATGTCTTCTGGCATATTGCCTATGCTACCCGTTTGGAACTATTTTTGCAACAGAGCCGCGATAAACCCGCGGAACATCGGATGGGCCCTATTTGGCCGACTCTTAAACTCTGGGTGATACTGGCTTGCAAGAAGGAATGGATGGTCAACTCCTTCGATCACCTCAACAAGCCCATTGTCTGGATTTACGCCAGTAGCTCGTATGCCCCACTTTTCATAGTCCTGGACATACGTACCTGTCGCCTCATAGCGATGGCGGTGTCGCTCAAGAATATCCTGTTCACCATACAGCTTAGCCGCCATACTGTCCGCAGTAAAATGACAGGCATAATTACCGAGCCGCAAGGTGCCGCCGGTGTTTTCCTTGCCTTTTTGGCCGTGTAAAATGTCGATAACTGGATACGGCGTTTCAGGTTCAACCTCAGTAGTATTAGCCCCATCTAAGCCGCCTAGACGTGCGGCAGCAATAACCATCATCTGCAAACCGTAGCAGAGGCCTAGATATGGCAACTTGTGCGTAAGCGCGTACTGCGCGGCAGCAATTTTGCCTTCCACACCACGACTGCCGAAGCCGCCCGGCACTACAATGCCATCAACGTGACTAAGCACATTGCCAACTTCTTCGTCACTCTTACCTTCTAAATCTTCAGCTTCAATCCAACGGATATCGACCTTAGCATCGTTAGCCCAGGCCGCCGAACGAAGAGCTTCGAACACGGACATATAGGTATCAGTGTTATCGAGGTACTTCGCGACGACACCTACGCGAACTGTATTCGACTGTTCTGTTGTCGCTTTCGTGACGACTGCTCGCCACTCCTTCAGATCTGGCGCCTTCTGCTCAAGGCCAAGCCGCTTACACACAACATCGGCAATCCCTGTGTCTTCAAGCGTCAGAGGGACCTCATATATGCTCGCAGCATTCGGTAGTAGTGCAATAGCCTCTTCAGGGATACCCGAGTACATACTGAGCTTACGTGCAACACTCTGTGGCATCTTGTTCTCACCTCGAGCCACAAGGATATCTGGCATAACACCGAAGCCTCGTAACTCACGGACGGCGTTTTGACCAGGCTTCGTCTTAAACTCCTGGCTTGCACCAAGAAATGGTACGTATACAACATGAACGTATAATGAATTATCGCGACCAACTCTATAACCGAGCTCTCGAACTGCTTCAATAATCGCAAGGCTCTCATAGTCACCTACGGTACCGCCTATCTCAACGATGTGCACATCAAAACCGTCTGCAGCCTTAAGCACTTCGTCTTGAAACGCGTTTGTCACGTGAGGAATGTATTGTACGGTCTGCCCGGCATAGGTGCCGTTGCGTTCACCGTCAATAACATTACGAACAACTCGCCCAGCCATTAGGCTACTACTCTGCGTAAGCTCTTGGTCGAGAAAACGCTCATAGTGACCTAGGTCAAGATCAGTCTCTGCACCATCCATTGTCACAAAGCATTCGCCATGCTCTCGCGGGTTAAGTGTGCCTGCATCCACATTGAGATACGGATCGCACTTCTGGATGTTGACCGAGAAGCCCCGGGCCTTTAGAAGGTTTCCAAGAGAGGCGGCAGTGATACCTTTCCCTAACCCAGAAAGTACACCACCTGTTACAAAAACAAACTTAGTGGGTTTGTTTGTCACGCTCCTAGACACCTCATTACAATGCTTAAACTATACCTTTTCCCCTGTTGGGGCGCAAGCTCTATTTTGATTGAAGGTAACTTACCGCAGCATTCAATTGCGTGTCATTGCCAGCCTGCGCTTCATCATTCGTTAGCTGGACAACCTGATTAGGCGTAATACCCTTGTGGTTTATATTCTCATTGTCAGGGCCATACCACTTGGCAATTGTTACTTTTAGTTCACTACCATCAGAGAACGGGATGACCGATTGGACAACGCCCTTACCAAAGCTCTGCTCTCCAATGATCGTAGCCGCCTTGTTATCTCGCAGCGCAAGCGCAGTGATCTCTGAAGCTGATGCCGAGCCACCATCCACCAGAACTACCGTTGGCATCCCCCTGAATGGGTCGTAACCCGTGGACTGAACCGAGTTAACTACCGTAGTACCTCGCTTCTCTTGTTCAATGGTCGCACCCTGTGGTAGCCATAAACTTGAGATGTTTTGCGCCGAGGTAACCACACCGCCCGGGTCATCTCGTAGGTCGAGAACGATCTTGTTGACTTTCGCTTTCTGGAATGTCTGTACGGCTTGCTGTACAAGACTAAATGTATCGTCGCTAAACTGGCTTACTTGGATATACCCAATATTCTCACTAATAACTTTCGACGTTGCCGTAGGGATCTGAATCATGTTCCGCACGATCGAGATAGTGAGCTGCTGATTGCCGCGCACAATACCAAGTGTCACCTTCGAACCTTTTGGCCCCCGGATATCATCGACCGCATCGTTCACAGACATACCCGACGTACTTTTGCCGTTAATCGTACCTATAATATCCTTAGCCTCCACGCCTGCTTTTGCGGCTGGCTGACCTGGCAGTGGCGACATCACAATTATGTCACCTGATGAATCTTGGCTTAGTTCAGCACCAATACCCGAGAGGCTCTGACCTTGTAGTTCACCATTAAAGGCCTTTGCCTCAGTTGGCGTGAAGTACGCAGTGTACGGGTCATTCGGGGCGTCAGCAAGACCATGCTTCAGCCCGTCAATGATCTGACTCTCGGTAAGTTTGCCATCGTAGTTTTGGCGTAAGACCGCATAAAGCTGGCTAACGCTCGAGTAGTTAAGTGTACCCGGTAGCCCCGTTACACTCGAAGGACCATTGGGCCATAGATGTATACGACCGTTCCCCGTCAAAACTCCTAGTGAAAAAACTCCAACAATGCCCACAACTATACCGGCAGCGCTGAGCATGCGCCTTGTATTCGCCTCAATATGTATTTTTTTAACCCTCATGTGTGCCTACCAGTATACCGTACTGGCATGGAGGGTGCGGTACAATATAGGTAATATGAAGACTAGCCTGAGTATCCGCGAGTGCGACATTGAAGAGTATGCCACAGCACTACCAAAGTTATCGAGTAAAACAAACCCGTTGCCCTTGCTTCAATCCCCTTTCTATGGCGCATGGCAGGCTCGCGACGGGAAGACGGTCGTATATTTTACGGCACATGATGGATCGGAGTTAGTTGCAGCGGGCTTAGCCGTAAAATACGATGCACCTGGAAATATAAGTTTTTTCTACTGCCCATATGGACCAATCGCGAAAAAGTGGACACCAGAACTCTTCACTAAGCTCAAGGACTTCTTTGCTCCAATCGCCAAACGCACAGGCGCCACCTTTGTCCGACTTGACGCGGATAGCCTCACTGGCTCGCTACCCGTGAAGCCTGTCAAGAATCATGTTGCCGTAACCGCGAGCCTACAGCCTCGAGCCGAATGGCTCCTTGATATCGCAGGGCCTCAGGATGATATTTGGATGGGTTTACATAAACATGCCCGTTATAATTTCCGTCTCAATGAGCGCGCAAACGCAAAGTTGAACATGTACGAGCCTGGAAAAGCCCCACTCGATACCTTTTTCCAGCTAATGGAAACAACTGCTGGACGTAATAGTTTCAGCATCCAAAGTAGGAAATACTACAAATCCGTACTGCAATCCATCCCTGCTGATCATGGGTTCGTGTCAGTATGCACTATCGATAAGCAGGTCGCAGCAGTTGCGCTATTTGCTGAATACGACTGCGTCATGCACTATGTGTTTGCGGGGTCATCCAATGATTTCCGAAAAATTGCACCACCCTACTTCGTTATGTGGAACGCTATCCTTGAGGCAAAGAAACGAGGATGGCATACGCTTAACTTTGGCGGTATCGCCGATAACGTAAAAAGTACACACATTACCGGAATAACGGGTTTTAAGAAGCGATTTGGTGGATATGAAATTGACCACAAAAACCCTGTCGATTTAGTGTATAACCCAATAAAGTACACGATCTTCAGCGCGTATAAGCGACTGCGTTGAGTCCTACTTTACGCATACCGTGCGTGCTGAATTTACCGCGCTAACAATACGCTTACGGTATTCGTAGGCCTGTTCAATATTGAAGACTACACAAGCAAGTCTAATTGAAGTAGGTGTACGCTGCCGCAATTGCAGCCCAGTAGGTGCACTACTCTACTTAGGAATGTGGGAAACGAAGGAAGGTAATGTTTTGCGGATACAAGTCCATTTCACTGTAGTAACCACCGATAGGCCAATTCATTTGCTCGATGTGATAGGTGCCATCACTATTTATAGCCGTTATGACGCCAACATGGCCGAGCGGCGCCAGAGGCATGTAGGCAACGTCACCAACTTGTGGATTAGTTACTATCTCTGCATGCTCACTCCATTGATTGGCATTTCCTGAGCCAGCGAAGTTAGGTACTTGATAGCCATGTCGAGTGAGCCAATCGGCTACGAAATGTACACATTCATGAGCATAGCCAAGACCCCAAGGATCACTGACTAATTGGTCATAGGAAGCCCAGCAGTAACTATAGCCTCCGCCACAAGTCGAGTAGTTTGTCGAGAAGTTCTTATACTTTATCGGTGAGCCTACTGCGCTCGCACCACCGCTGCCGGTAATCTTGGCGATTGCCGCAGCTTCTTCTTGCTGAAGTTGTACGATCTTTGAATTATTAGCTTGTACCTGTGCAACGTACGCAGCCTGCTGACTCTCATTATCGTTGAGCAATTGCTGCTGCTGTGACTGATCGCTCGCAAGTTGAGTCTGTTGCGTTTGTAATTGGCTGATAAGCTGCTCAACCTGCTGTTTATGCGTCTGAAGCTGTGACTGTAACTGTGCAATCTGCGTCAAAACATCCTGAAGTTTAGTCTGCACCGAAGTACGATATTCCTGCTTGTCTACAAAATCACTTAAGTTTTTACTGGTTGCTAAAACTATCAGCGTACTCGGCGTTCCATCAACATACATAGTCGTCACATCGTCAGCCAGCACTGCTTTTTCATGATCTATTTGCTGCTGGTCAGCGGTGATTTGCTGCTGTAGGGATACCTGTTCTGCCTGATTGGAGTTAATAGACGTCTGCAGGCTGCTTATTTGTGACTGAAGAGTGTTTATTATGGCTTGATAATTTGCTGCCTGCCCTTGCAAACCAGATATTGCCGACTGGGTTTGCGAATTTTGATTATCGAGAGTATTAATCTGATCAGTGTAGCTATCGGCTAGCACAGCGTTAAGTGAACCCGGCATAAGGCTGGCTGCGATCAATACAAACCCCGAGAGCACTATGGTGACAGCGCTACAACGCGAAGCAAATGATCGAACTGTTATTTTACTAGCTATCATGATCTTTTTGTTCTTGAATTAACGCTAAAATTGTATCACGCTTATGCAAACTTCTCAAATTTACCCTTCCCCCGGCCGATGGCCCAAAAGCCGTCAGATTACGGCTGTATGCTTAGTATTGCTGCCGGCCAAAACTTTGCCGGATTCAGATTATTTCTTTGGCGTTTTGAATTTAAGATATCGCCGCGTAGCAATGACAGATGATGCAGCACCTATGAATATACCAAGCGCAAGTTGTATGGTCAATAAAATCCAGTAATGTCCCTCAAAAAACGACTGGCTGTAACTAATGTCCAAAAGCCCAAAACTTGTTGCCTGTAGGCTACTGCTCGCCGTGACAAAAACAGCGTTAATGATGAGAACTGATATCACGGCTGAAAAAATGCCATAGATAACAGTCTCGACAACAAATGGCCCTCGAATATACCATGTACTCGCTCCAAGCAAGCGCATGATTTGCAATTCATCTCGTCGGTTGAAGATAGCCATTTGAATCGTGTTGAAAATGATCAGCACCGATATTACGGCAAAGATCAGCACCGCAGCTACACCAACCCTGCGCAAAATGTTAGTTGCATGAGTAATCTTATTAATCGCCTCACGCTGGTCTCCGCTGTCCGTTGCCGAATTAGACTGGAGCGCTAGAATACTTGGCTTACCGATAAAACTGCGAATCTCATTGATTTCGTTAAGGTTCTTAGGCTTGATATGAATAGTAGCGGGCAATGGATTATCGGTCTCATCGATCGCTTGCAGCAACTGGCCATTACCTGCATTCTGTGACTCGTACTGCTGGAGGGCCTGATCTTTGGTGAGGTATTGAACACTTGCAACACTGGGGAGCGCCTTAAGTTGAGATATCAGCTGCTGCGTTTGCTCTGACGTAACCGAGTCTTTTAAGAACATCGCTACATCAATCTTATCGGTAATCTGTTGAATCGTATTATTAAACGTCGCGTTCACAATAACGGAAAAAAGGATTATCGTCAGCGTGATTATCATGATGGCCATAGCAGCGATAGCCAGCCATAAATTACGTACGAAGTTAACCATCCCGGTACGGATTATTCGTGTAAAAGTAATCGTTTTAGCTTTCATAGATACTACCTATTACACAATTGGCTTGGTTGTGTTTGAGTTAGTGCTGTAATTTGATCGAGCTCGATCGCTCGCAATTTGGCCGTGCTCGATCGTCACGACACGACGCTTGAGCTTATTCACAATCTCTTGATTGTGTGTAGTCAATAGGACGGTAGTGCCATACTTATTAATCTTCTCAAGGACTCTAATAACATCCCACGCGTGCTTTGGGTCGAGATTACCCGTTGGCTCATCAGCAATCAGTACTTTTGGCTGTCGTACTATAGCACGAGCAATAGCAACGCGCTGGCGTTCCCCGCCGCTAAGCTCAAGAGGCATCCGCTTCTCTTTGTCCTTTAAGTTAACGATATCGAGTACTTTTGGAACCGTATTATTAATCTCACGAGAACTCACGCCGACGATCTCAAGCGCAAATGCCACATTTTCAAAAACAGTGCGATTTGGTAAAAGCTTAAAGTCCTGGAACACCGTGCCAATTTTCCGCCGCAACAACGGGATGTCTCGATCACGCAACTTATCGTAGTCGATACCACCGACAATAATCTTGCCGCTCGTTGGTCGTTCTTCTCGAGTCAGGAGTTTTAATAAAGTACTTTTCCCCGCTCCACTCTGACCAACAATAATAACAAACTCGTTTGGCTCGACATGCAGGCTAACGCGGTCCAGAGCTGGCCCCAAGCTCTTATTGTAGGTCTTTGTTACCCTGTCCAGCAAAATCATTAGCTTTATTGTAACACAAAAATCATTGGACAACCTATGAGCTTACTGTCGATATTGAGTGCCGACATACAGGAAAGTCTGTTGCGCACTAGTGTGATGCATTCGCCGTATCATAACTATCCAAAACCTCCGTAATCGCAGAGGTCAACGAGCTCATTCGACCTTCAGTCGCATTAGCCCTACCTTCTCGCCGCATAGCCTGTCTTTCTTCAGCGCTTAAACGAAATGCATCTACAAGAATCTCCTCATGATCATCAGGGTACTTACTATATTCATAGCTATGTCCGGCACGCTCAACAACAATATTTCGCAAAACAATATTTGGGGTACGTCCATAATCCTGCATGTCCTTTAAGAGCACGGCATTTGGGAGTATCCTTGATGCGGCTAAGCTACCATCCTCCGGTTTTTGACCCATACCCGGTACTTGTACAAATTCGCTCACCTGCTCACGGACCTCATCTCTATAAACATCACTTTCGAGCAGCCCTTTGACCACATCTGGCTGAAGATCTTCTCCAACTGAAAGACAATCCCATGCGTGTAATAACCATTGTGATTCATCTTCAGAAAGTTGACGAGCCGTCTCTTCGACTTTGCTATGCATCATGTCTTGATCGGATTGCGCAACGTGCTCAGACTCCCCAGGGGACATACTATGTCGCCCCTTCTCATCCCAAACGTGAAAACCAAAACTACTTGACTTAGGATCACCATTTTCATCCAGCGTTTCAGTTACACTCACCTCTACTTGATCATTACGATCTTCACCATAACGGAGCTCTAAAGTTCGCGAACGATCTCCTTGAAGCGGGATTCGACTGAACGCCCTCTCAAAAGCCGCACGAGTGTCTGGGCCTGCGATGTCATTCTTGCGCAGCGCCGAATCATCAAAGTTTAATTCTGCCTCCAAGAATGCGAAAGGATCATCTCCTGAACCAATATTTTCATATGCCATGTTGAAATCATAGCACAGGTATTTCTTACGACTGACCTATAGTAGTTTCAAGGTATGCTGTTATAAAAGGCTCAAGATCGCCTGCCAGGACCGACTCTGGGTCACTTGACTCATGGCGAGTACGGAGATCTTTAACCTGCTTATACGGATGAAGTACGTAACTGCGGATCTGGTTTCCCCAGGCTGCTTGCTCGTTTGGACCTTTCAGATCACTTAAGTGGGCCGCATGCTGCTCAATTTTCAACTGTGCGAGTCGCGAGCGTAAAATAGTCATTGCAGTTTCTTTGTTTTGCAGCTGACTTCTTTCGTTTTGGATAGCAACGACAATGCCCGTCGGTAAGTGCGTTATGCGGACCGCGCTATCAGTCGTGTTTACGCTCTGACCACCGTGGCCGCCACTTCGATATACGTCAATTTTTAAATCTTTGTCATCAATTTCTAACTCTTCTGGAGCATCAATCTTCGGCGTTACTTCAACCTTAGCAAAACTAGTTTCTCTACTCTCTGCGTTAAACGGGCTCAGCCGTACGAGCCGATGAACCCCATGCTCCCCTTTAAGCTTGCCGTATGCAAACGAGCCTGATATCTCGATTGTAACGCTCTTTATCCCGGCCTCTTCTCCGAGCGACTCATCAACTGACGTAACTTGCCAGCCAGCTTTCTCAGCGAATCGAACATACATTCTTAAAAGCATGGAAGCCCAGTCTTGGGCATCTGTTCCTCCTGCCCCAGCGTGGATGCTTAATATTGCCTCATGATCATCATATGGACCGCTAAACTTAAGCTCTTCCTTAAGCCCAGTGAAGTCCTTACGAGCCGTATAGAGCTGGCTCTGCAGGTCGATTTGAAGACTTTCATCCCCGAGTTCAGAAAGCTCAACTAGCTCATCGGCCGATTGCCGTAGCCGCTGCCACGGTCGTAGTCTTTTTTCGAGCATTGCCTGCTCACGCAAGACTAATTGAGCGGCGACTGTATCTTGCCACAAGTCTGGTTGCGCCGACAAAGTATCGAGTTCAGTCTTGCGCCCTTCAAGCTTCTCCATGTTAATACGAGCTAATGCGTCAGCAATTTGCGAGTGCAGTTCGAGTGCATCAGCATGAAGTTGATCCACGGTTAGTCCTTTGCCGCGTGTTTCCAGAGAGTCGAAATCTGCCCATTGAGCTGATCAGCAAGCTCGGACGTAACCTTGCCATACACGCCAAGCCCACCGATATTATCGGCAAACATAGACCGCGTAACATCTACGATGGACTGTTTCGTCACTGCCTTTATACGTTCCGGGATCTCGTAGTAATCGTCGATATAATCATCAAAGAAGTAACGCCCCGTATACCCTGCTGCTGTCGCCGCTACTGTCTGAGCACTGCGCTGGTAGCGTCCGAGCGAATATGCTTGCGCAGCTGCAATGTCAGCCTCAGCAAGCTCACCACGGAATATATTGCCGAGCTGTTCTGAGACAATATCGAGCAATGCGGGAGCATTTGCTACCGAAACCTGGCTACCAAACCATAAGTTACTACTGAGCTTAATCTGCTGAAATCCGCTATTCATGCCATATACAAGACCACGTTCACGTGCGGTACCAAGAATCTTGCTATAAAGCGTCTCTGTTAAGATCGCATTCACAAGACTCAGCGCATCGACTTCGTGCTCATTGAGGCGGCGATTCATAAAGGTATCGATGTAGAAATATATCGTATCAACGGTATCGTTCAGAATGCAGACTGGCGCCTTCGGAGGTTTCACAACTTCATCCGGCATCTCAAAGCGTTCACCACGCGGGAGGTCAATATTCTCGAGCATACGGACAATTGCCGACTTGCGCTTGCCTATATTGCCCGCCACCACAAAACGCATATTATCCGTCGTATGGGTTCGTCGGTAGTGCTCTCGAACATCTTCAAGTGTTACGTTTTGCATGAGGTCAAGACGTTCGCGATCTGTCTCAGCAACAAGTCCATAGGCTTTGCGTGTATTAGCACCCAACTGACGATAGTGGTTATTAGCCCGAGCGCTAAGCTCTTCACGAACATTTCCAAATTCAGCGTCAAACTCTTCCTGCAAGAACAACGGGTGCTCGATAGCCAGAATCAAGAGCTTAAATATACGCTCCCATTCAAAGTCTGCGCATTCTGTCTCGTAAATAATGTCATAGACATCGGTACTTGCATTACTATATGCACCGTTCTGTTCAACGATGGCCTGGAAATCACGAGCACGTGGGTAAATGTCATTCGCACCGAGCAATACATGCTCCATAAGGTGCGGTGCTTCCCACTTATCACGCTGAACAAGATACTCACCGGCGCGAAAGTTTAAGTACACATCAAGAACTGTTGCGTCCCCCACATGCACGAGTAGGCCTCGTGCACCGTTCTTAAGTACTACTTCCTCAACAGTGTGTTTCATGTTTATTTTCGACGCCGGGCAGTTGTTTTTCTTTTTCGCTCAGCCTTATTCGCCTTTTTACGTTTATCACTCGTATTCTTTGCCTTGGCGGCTTTCTTCGCTGCAAAGTCTTCTTCATTAAACTCAGCCTCACCCTCAAGTACTTCACCAGCGTTGCTGATCGAATTACGAGCTGCACGAGTTAGCTCAGTCTCAATTGGCCGCTGCAGATCTTCGGCAGCAACTGGTTCAGCATGGAACAATGCTCGAACTATTTCATGTCGAAGCAAGCGCTGCATGTCCTCGAAGATAAGCTGGCCACGTCGTCGGTATTCAACAAGCGGGTCTCGCTGACCAACACTCATCCAGTGGATGCCTTCGCGCAAGTGATCCATATTCTCAAGATGTTGCATCCAGAGGTTATCAAGAACCTGCAAGTAAATGTCTCGCTCAACCTTACGCATAATCTCTTTTGTGAATGCTGTCTCGCGCGCAGCATACAACTCTTTTGCCTCTTCGACGAGCACCTGCTTCACCTTGTCTGCAGTTGTTGAAAAGATTCGGTCAAGTGCCGCCTCATCAAGTGGAAGCAGTTCACGAACTGCGGGCTCAAATTCATCAGTGAGTCTAATAGGGCTATCTGCAAGTGCATTAATTTCATCTTCAACGTAGACCTTAACGCGCTTACTGATGTCGTCAGATCGCAAGATCTCTCGACGCATCGCATATGTAGCCTTACGATGTCGGTTCATGACATCGTCATACTGAACAACGTTCTTTCGCTGATCGAAGTGGAACCCTTCGACTTTTTTCTGAGCGTTTTCGAGCGCACGGCTGATGACTCTATTCTCTATCGGGGTCTCATCATCGACTTTGAGTCGATCCATAATACTCGCAACCCTATCACCACCGAAAATACGCATAAGATCATCTTCAGTACTAACATAAAATTGCGTTGCGCCTGGATCACCCTGGCGGCCAGCACGACCTCGAAGCTGGTTATCGATACGACGAGATTCGTGGCGCTCTGAGCCTAAGACGAACAAACCACCCAGATCTTTAATTCCTTCACCTAAAATGATGTCAGTTCCACGACCGGCAATATTAGTAGCGAGCGTCACAGCACCGCGTTCACCCGCTCGCGCAACAATCCCTGCTTCTCGCTCATTGTTCTTTGCGTTAAGCACGTTATGATCGATGCCCGCTTTCTTTAGCATGTTACCAAGCTTCTCATTCTTCTCAATACTGGCAGTACCGATAAGAACTGGCTGGCCTTTTTCATGCAACTCAGCAACTTGCTTTACAATCGCCTTGAATTTTGCACTTTCATTGCGATAAATGCGGTCCGTCCGGTCAACACGAGCCAAGCCTCGATTAGAGGGAATCTCGACAACATCAAGCTTATAGATCTGATGAAACTCTTCACTCTCAGTCATAGCCGTACCAGTCATACCTGCAAGCTTATCGTAAAGACGGAAATAGTTCTGGAATGAGATAGTAGCTAACGTCATACTCTCTTGCTGGACTTCAACGCCTTCCTTGGCCTCAATCGCCTGGTGAAGTCCTTCGTTGTAGCGCCGCCCTGCAAGCAAACGACCGGTAAATTCATCAACGATAACAATCTCGCCATCATTTGTTACGACGTAATCCTTATCCTTCTTGAAAAGTGTTTGTGCACGCAGCGCCTGCTCAAGGTGATAGATGGTACGAATGTTCTCGCTCGCATAGATGTTCTCGATCCCGAGTATCTTCTCTATACGGTCGACACCTTTATCGTTCAATATGACTGTTTTTCGCTTCTCATCAACTTCATAGTCGTCTGTTTTTAGCTGACGCACAGTCTTCGCGAATTGCGCATACGCATTACCGGGCGTCACACTTGGCGCACTAATAATAAGTGGTGTTCGGGCTTCATCGATGAGGATTGAGTCTGCCTCGTCCACAATCGCGAAATTAAGATCACGCTGGCGAAGCTGATCCACTTCTCGAACCATATTGTCACGCAGATAATCGAAGCCAAATTCGTTGTTCGTGCCGTATGTAATGTCGGCAGCATACGCCTCTTGCCTCGTACATGGCCGGAGATGCTTAAAGCGTGCATCTTCATGGCTTTCATCAACGAACTTTAGATCATAAATATATGATTGGTCAGGAATAATGACTGCGACGCTCATACCAAGAAAGTCATAGACAGGACCCATCCATCCAGCTCCAATTCTAGCGAGATAGTCGTTAACCGTAACAAAATGTGCGCCCTTTTCAGTTAGTGCGTTTAGATATAGCGGCAATGTTGCAACGAGCGTCTTCCCTTCGCCTGTTTTCATCTCCGCTATATTACCTTCATGAAGCACTATTCCACCCATGAGCTGGACATCAAAGTGTCGCTGCTTCATTGAACGCGAAGCAGCCTCACGGACAACCGCAAAAGCATCAGGCAATATAGAATCGAGAGACTCTTTTTTAAGTCTCTTTTTTAGTGCCGCTGTCTGCTCTTTCAACTTTTCGTCAGACATTTTTTCGTATTTTGGTGCAAGGTCATTGATTACTCGAACGCGTTTACGCAAGCGCTTTATGGTCTTGGCCTGCGGGTCCCCGAGCAACGTCTTCAGTAGCCTGTTCATAGGACGTATTAGGTCATCTCCTCCGTTAGATTCAGTAGCTTAAACTATATTGTACCCTCTTTACCCTCGGTTGGCGAGAGTAATTTCATAGCTAAAACATTTACCTAGTTCGAAGGTACCGACCGAACAATCCCTTGCGCCCTTTACGAACAAAAATTTTTAACTGCTGCTCAATTTGAACAGCCGCAATGTCTAATGCGGCATACATATGTTGCGTTGTTTCGTGGGCTATGAGCTCGTTCCCATCCATGCTCAGAACGATGTCGCATGTGTTTGATTTGACTCCCTTTCGCAACGTATAGGTAAACGAAACCATACACGTAGCTTTCGCCCTTAGCCTTCGGGGTGTACGCCGCGACAGTCGAGCAAGCTTTTGATTTGCATATTTCTCAAGCTCACCCGTTAGTTTAAGACCTGTCGCGGAAAATTGAATCGTCATTATTCTACGTGTTGATCTAGATCTTGTTGCGGCCACCCAGAAATGGTCGTAATACGTCAGGAACGGTTATACTGCCATCTTCTTCTTGGTAGTTCTCAACAATTGATGCCATGATTCGACCAAGCGCGAGACCGGTCGCATCATTTGTATGTACAAGCTCAGTCTCCCCGCTTTTACTCTTAGATCGTATACGCAGATCCCGCGTCTGATAGTCGGTCATGTAGTCAGCGGTATGCGTTTCACGGTATTTACCCTGGCCGGGGAACCAGCACTCGATATCAACCCCGCTCGCATTAGGCTTGCCAATATCGGCCGTACACTTCTGTAGATACTGATACGGGAGGCCGAGCTGGCTCACGAGATACTCTTGGATAGCAATCAGCAGTTTATGCTCTTCCAAGCCCGTAGCTGCAGTGCTAAAGACTTCCATCTCCAATTTATCGAACTGGTGCATACGGATGATACCCTCAGTATCCTTGCCGTAGGTACCGGCTTCTCTTCGAAAGCTTGTGCTGTATCCTATGTAACGAATTGGCAGTGATTCCTCTGGAAGAATTTCGTTCCAGTACATTGTACAGAGTGTGTGCTCAGCACTCGCGTTCAGCCATAAATCATCCTCGGGCTGGCCGGCACGATACGTCACCTCTTCGGCGTTCAAGCGAGCAGATGCTCGATACGGCTCCGTGCGCAACATTGCCGGCGGTATAACAGGAGTAAACGGCTTCGTGCTCAGCGAGAGACCATTTCCCTTAACAAGTTCAGTAATAATAGCCTCGTCAGTGAGCGTCTGCAGCACGAACTGCACGATTGCAAACTGAAGAAGCACGAGGTTGCCTTTTAGATACGCAAACCTGCTGCCAGATATCTTACTTGCTCGTTCTTTGTCGAGCATATCGCGCGGCTCCAAGATTTCCCAGTGATTTTTTGGCTTGAATGAAAATTCTTTCGGCTCACCGACTTTTTTAACTACGACATTCTCGTCCTCCGTTTTCCCCACGGGAACCGTTGGAAGTGGCATATTTGGCACTTGTCGAAACAGCTCGTCATATTGCTCTTCGACTTTCTTTAATTCTTGCTCTATGCCAGCAATCTCTTCTTTAAGCTGCTTGCCCTTTGCAACCTGTTCATCACTCGGTCGCTGTCCCTTCATCTCGGAAGTAAGTTCATTGCGTTGCGCACGAAGCTCCTCGAGCTTCGTAAGTCTACTGCGTCGATCTGCGTCCACCTTGAGGATCTCATCGACATTAACTTTGTAGCCTTTTTCCTCAGATTTTTTGGCAACGAGATCGGGGTTATCCCTAACAAATTGAATATCTAGCATATGTCCTTCTATACGATAATGAGCGTTTGGTTAACTTTGATTTATATATAAAAAAGAAGATTCATCGGCACGAGGCCGAGGACTGCGAGGTTAGTGAGACCAAACAACTAATTATCACTATCACATGCCAATTATACCAGCCCTACATACAAGAGCGGTAAACTTTTTTCGCTGCAGATATTCAGCATATTTGCACGATTTGTGCTATACATATGTCAATGGATGAAACAACAAGCGCTCAAATGAAGAAGTCTTCCGGCCGTAGGTTAAAAACCGGAGGCAAACGAGTAAACGGACGTCATGGCATTAGGCCAACTGAAATTATAATAATCGCTCTGTTTGTTATCGTAGTTGCGTTTCTCGTGATAACACTTATCAATAAACTGACACTAACAAAAAATATGGCTCGTGCACGAACGATCTCAAATGAAGTGATAAATGATATTCAGGCACGGAACGGACAAGCTGCATACAACCTCGGCTCACCGACCTTCAAGCAAAGCTACTCGTCTGCGGAGTTAACGCAATACTTCAAAAGTATAACTATCGCCACGCTAAAACCACCGACGCTTATCAACTCATACGAAGTCAATGGCTCAAATGGACATGTTGGAGTATTTATCTATCAATACTCAGCGCTTAAAGTGCCCTACTACATTCGCACGGAGATTCATGACAATAAAGGTGCTTGGCAGCTGATTGCAATCTCGGGCAACGCGGACGAATCACAGCTCCTTCAATGATTCGTTGGAGAGATAGCCTTATAGAGGCACGGGGTAATCTTCGCGCCTCTATTTTTGTTTGATAGATCGTACGTGATTTAAGGTAAGCTCAGTTCGACGTCGTGCATAATCGCAGAATTCGCATGGGCCACCCATTATTGACACGCCCACTGGAGGCATCTCACCATCCATGCAGGCCTTCATTTCAACAAGTGTAGGCTCCACCCATTCATCATTACCCGTATAGGGTATTAATTTGGTTCGGAATTCGAGATGATCGCCGAACCCATCCATATCAATACGTGCGTTTGTGTACACAAAATAGCCAGTCTCGTTAACTGTAAAGCCATTCTGGCGCAAAAGCCATTGATAGATCTCCATCTGTCGTTTGTAGCTAATTTGCCATCCGCTGTCTATACTCACCTCCTTGTCTTTGCTTGTCGCTTTGTAGTCGACAACGATTAGCTCGCCAGACTCGTTCGTCCATACATCGTCAACCGCACCGAAAACATGTAAGTTCGTTGGCTTGTGCATGGCTACTACGCCAGTGAAATTGTATCGCCATGTATCAAGATCTTTGTGCGCGTATGGCACAACTCCCGTGAGTTTATTCTTCACCATGATCGGGTGTTGCGTCCCTGCCGCTCGATGTACATCAAATTCCTTTTTGAATAACTCATCGATAGTCTTATTTATATTGAATGGTGGAGAGCTCGGTCGAGTAATCTTAAGCCGGACGTCAAGCCAAAAACATCGCGGGCATTGCATATAGAGCTCGATTTTTGAGCGGCTCACCTTAAACGGCTCCACCCTACCCGGCTTATACGCTTCTGAACGTTCCCTTAGATACCCATTCGCCATAATTTCTCTAGCAAGTATACCAGCGCGCTGCGGTCACCACTAATCGCTTAGTGATTTGAATGCGTGCTAGGCCTGCTTTTGCCCAAGAACCGCTAGCGTCTCGATATGGGGGGTACGGGGGAAGAAGTTATAGATCTCGAGGAATTCTATCTCATATGAATCTTGCAATAATCGCAAGTCTCGTGCGTGTGTCGATGGATTGCAACTTAAATATATAATCTGTGGAGGTTGAGTCTCTAAACAACGTTCCACGACTTTACTATGCAATCCCGCTCGTGGCGGATCAAAGATAACCGGCTGAGAGTCTGTAATATATCCAAGAGCCTTCTCTGTCGAAGCTTCTATGACCTCAACCTCTAACTCGCTGTCCGCTGCATTAATGCTTGCCATAGCGACCGTGGCTGGATCAAGTTCTACAAGACGTACGGCCTTCTTCGCGATGCTTAAGCCTATACTTCCTACACCCGCATACATATCTATGGGATCACCGATACAACGCTCACCGATACGTGATAGTGCCTTCTGATAAATAGGCAGATTGACCTGAAAGAAACTATCAACATCATACGTGAACTGCTTACCAAGGAGCCCATCGCTAAGTGTTGCGTCGCCAATTTCATATAGCAGACTCGTGGGTACTGATGCTGGACTCTTTGGATTGCTATAGTAGACCCGCAAACCCTTTACCCCCTCCGGCAAACTGACCTTTGGGAATTCTTCCAATTTTGTATACAAAGCAACAACTACTTCAGAATTTTGGCTAGAACGAACAATAATCGTCTTCAAATCACCAGCCCGAATAGCCAGTGGTCGAAGAGTGCCCAGCATAGCCCGCGCACCTCGATCCAATGCGGGCTGTGCCAACACGCTTCCATCCACGATTTGTTTCCCGTGGCTACCACGTCTATGAAGCGCGAGGTGAAGCCCGTCATCGTCTCCCCAAAAGGAATATTCCATCTTATTGCGATAGTTCCACTGCTGATTGTCGTAAATTGTATCGCCGATATCAGGGGCTATTACTCCTTCGCGAGAGAATAACTCCCGAACTATCTGTGATTTATACTTGTTTTCAGCCTCATAACTCATGATTTGCCATGGACTCGTCGATAGGAAGTTATCCTCACGCGGATCCATTCTCTCGGCCGATGAGATAACAATACGTTCTGCAATTGCCTCTACGTAGCTTCGCTTACTCTTGATGACTCGAATGCCCACCTTCTCACCCGGTAATGCATTCCATACAAATACTTTTCGCCCATCTGAAAGATTGGCCAATCCCTGACCACCGTGTACAAGTTTCTCTATATTTACTTCTTCCATGTCTTCACTATTCGAATTATGTCCTCAGGAGATTCTGCAACACCCGTGGGACCCAGTGCCCGTAGTTGCTCAGGGTCAGCGAATCCCCACGTTACTGATAAAGCGTTCACCCCTGCGCGATCGGCTGAAAGGATATCACCGATCTCATCGCCCACATACCACGTCGCCCTTCTTTGTAGACGATACCGGATAATAAACTGGCGTATCATCGCAGACTTGCCCGTGATGCCCGCGCTACTCTGTATTGCCCTGAAGCAACTTAGAACGCCCTGCTGCCGCAATAAATGACGGATATTCCTACCGCTATTTGAACTTGCTATAAGCAGCATGTACCCGTCTTGGTGTAATTGACGGATCGTATCGATCATACCATCGAAAGGCCGCACCTGCTCCATATGTGCTCGCATAACACGCCTGCCTCTAAAGTATGTCACGGGGAGACGCCAAAATGGCACACCAAGATGGACGGCGAGCTGATGCATAGACATCTTACGCATATGATCAAGCTCTACCTCAGTAAACTGAGTAGTATTCCGAGCTTCTTGCTTGAGGAAAGTGTAGACATATTCAAAGCTATCCGCAATCGTACCATCAAAATCAAAAATAACCGCCTGTCGGCGGCTATTATCGATGCCCACTATGCTGCGTCTCATACCTAAGACTATACCATGAGGCATACGATGCGCAGACACTGTTTAAAGTGTAAGCCCTCTACTCGTCGACTCTAACATCGCGCCAAAACGCGACATAGCCTGAAAAGTCTTTATGCACAACATCGAACGCACTTAGTTTGGGAGTTGGGTAGCTCCACGCGCCATCCTTACTCCATCCACTGCCGTCCTG
>Ga0265338_10001589_pt1 | contig 36445 bp, 28 predicted proteins | sample 42126metaG_FD_193579 | JGI IMG/M metagenome (GOLD analysis project Ga0265338, IMG submission 193579) | Rhizosphere microbial communities from Carex aquatilis grown in University of Washington, Seatle, WA, United States - 4-21-26 metaG | ecosystem: Host-associated > Plants > Roots > Rhizosphere... | reverse complement strand
GATAGGCTTCTTCATTGGCTGGTCTCCTTTTGCACCTCGAGTGCCTTATGGGACAGCGTATATGCCGATCCCGCCGAGACCAGCCGTCTCATTCCATCTAAAGCCCACCTCATTTTGCTGGCTTTATCGGCACGACTGAAGTCATGCCCTGTTACAAAGCCAAAACGACGAAATTTGCTTCGTACTGCACTAACGCGCCAACTGGCAGCGGATATTCGCTGCTAACCGATGACGGACAACTCTTTCTCACACCAGCGTCAGCGCCGCCATGCCCTTGCGGGGCGGTATGAACTTCGCGGCGCGGTACGCCACCTGCAGCTTCTCGCGATCCAGCAGTTTGCGAATCTGGCCCCGCGCGTGGTCGGCCCACGGGCCACGGTTGTCGAGCCTTACATACGCTTGCCAGTGGCGCAGAGCGTTGCGCTCTTCGCTGCGGCGCTCGTAGGCCAGCGCCAGGTTGTAGTGCGCGTCGGCGTAGCGCGGCGAAAGCGCCACAGCGTGTTTGTACGCCTCAATTGACTCGTCGAACCGCACCAACTCGTCAAGCACATTGCCGAGGTCGAAGTAGGCCAGCACATAGTTGGGGTCGATCTCGGTCGCTCGCCGGTAAAACTCCTCAGCGCGTCCGAATTGCCGCAGGTGAAAATACACCGTCCCCAGGTTGATGCATGCAGCCGCATACCGCGGATCGAGCGCCAGCAGCTGCTCGTATAGCGTGATGGCCTTCTGCTTGTGCCCGGCTTCTTCAGCCTGCACCGCCGCCATGAACTTCTCATTGAGCCCATGCGCCGGAGGCCGCATGGGCGCCAGTTCAGCCGCTGCCGATCTCCGCTCCCCGTTCTCGACGCGTTCAAAATCAAACAGCAGTTGACGCCGGATGGGGTCAACCATCTCGCCGGCGTGCCTGAATGCCAGCCGCGTGCCGGTGCGCACAACGCGCGCCTCGAGCAGCGGATTCTCCATGCCGGCCACGGCCTTCATGGCCATAATCGAATCCCGGATTGACGCGGCGGGCACATCTTCTTCGCGCAGCACGCGCAGCGTCCGCAACTCACCAAGGTCCTGGAATGTGTAGCTTTCTTTGGGAAGAATCAGTCCCGCTCGCTCCCAGCCCTGTAACTGGCGAGTACCGATCTGAAGAATTCGCAGTACATCCTGGCGGTTGTAGCTACTCACTTTGCAGCTCTCCTGGTTCAGCGAGGGACCGCTCACTTGCGATTATGCCAAGAGTATGCGTGGATAAATCGCTGCTTACTACCGTTGGATTGAAAATATTGGTGGATAACCCGTGCCGTATTTGGTTCATTGCGTACGTCTAAGGCGCTCCGCTGCGCCTCGAAGGCGTACTCGCCGCTCTTTAGCGCTTTTCGCCTTCGGCAATGAAAAAGAAGGAAGTTTTCATAAAGTCTGTTTACCAAGTTGCCAACGCGGTGCTATATTCCTTGCCTGTAGCGAAAAACCGCAGAGGTCGGAGCATGGAAGGCTCGCACGTTCACCTTGCTCTTTTGATCGGATTAGACGGTTCAGTTTCGGTGCAATCTGCAAGCAACGAGGTCCCCACTCAGCTTGGATATACACCTGAGGAATTCCTTACCTCGAAGGTGAAGTTTAATCACCTTGTGCATCCAGGCGATTCCGCTATTGCCGCCAGCCTGTTTTCCCCACGAATCGAATCGTCTTCAGGCGACTTTCTAATTCGCCTTCGCCACGCCGATGGCCGCATTCGCATCTTTCGTTGCAATTTTTCAAAAGAGCCCGCGCCGCCGCCGGGTTGCGTTACCGTTCATCTTGAGCTTGCCGATGTTCGCGCCATCGTCACTCCGGGCGACGCCATTCTGCTCTCAAGCTTCAAGACTCTGATTGCTCACACCAATGATTACCTTCTGATCAAGAACCGCAATCACGTGATTCTTGCTGCCAGCGAAAAACTTGCAAAATTCACTGAGTCCATCAAAGATTCCGGCGAACTAGCCGGCAAGACCGACTACGACGTCCACTCTGAAGCCATTGCCGACGTCGGCTACGAGCTTGAAGAGAGGGCGTTTGTCGAGGGTCGCCGCACCAACCTCATCGTGCAGGTCATTGATCAGGAAGGAACGCAGTATTGGATTGACGACCGCAAGTATCCCATCAATGGTCCTGACGGCAATATTATTGGCATCTTCGGAATCGCTCCCGACATCACCCGGGCTGTCGAGATCGAACGTCGCGTCCGCGAGAGCGAAGCACTGCTGCATTTATTCATCGAACACGCGCCCGCGGCCCTGGCCATGTTTGACCGCCAGATGCGATATCTTGCCGTGAGCCGCCGCTGGCTCGAGATGTTCTCAATCGCTGAAACGCAGGTTATAGGCCGCTGCCACTATGATGTGTTTCCCGATTTGCCCGAGCATTGGAAGGTCGCCCACGCTCGGACACTGGCCGGTGAATCCCAGCGTTCCGACGCCGACCTCTTCGTGCGTGCCGACGGCACCCATCGATGGTCGCAGTGGGAGACTCTCCCATGGCGTGCCGAAGACGGCTCAGTGGGTGGAATCGTCATCTTTGTGGAAGATATTTCAGAGCGCATTGAGAACCAGAAACGCTTGCTCCTTGCCGCATCGGTCTTCACGCATGCGCGCGAAGGCATCACCATTACCGATGCCAAGGGAACCATCCTCGATGTCAACGAATCATTTACGCGCATTACCGGCTACTCGCGCGACGAGGTGCTTGGCGGCAATCCCCGCATTCTCAAGTCGGGCCTGCAGGGCAGGGAATTCTACGACCGCATGTGGCAATCGCTGCGCAGCGAAGGCAATTGGTCAGGCGAGATATGGAATCGCGCCAAAGACGGCAACATCTTTGCCGAGCACCTTACCATCAACGCCATCCGCGATGCCGGCGGCAAAGTGCTGCAGTACGTGGCACACTTCAGTGACATCACCGCGCTCAAGGAGCACGAGCTGCAGCTTGAGCACATGACCCACTACGACAGCCTGACCGGCTTACCAAACCGCGTTCTGTTAGCCGACCGCCTGCGGCAGGCCATGAGCCACGCCGTCCGCCGCGGCCAAAAGATCGCCGTAGCCTATATCGACATCGATGGTTTCAAGGCCGTCAACGTCCAGTTCGGCCACGCAGCCGGAGATACGCTGCTGGTCACACTTGGAGTGCGGTTCAAGGCTGCACTTCGCGCAGGCGATACACTGGCCCGTCTGGGCGGCGACGAATTCATCGCAGTCATGCTCGATCTCGACAATGCCGACGGCGGCGAGGCCATTCTCAAAAACCTGCTAGCTGCCGCTTCAGGACAATTGAGAATCGAAGGCCAGGAAATGAAGGTTTCAGCCAGCATCGGCGTCACCTTCTATCCCCAGGAAGAGGATGTCGACGAAGACGGCCTGATCCGCCAGGCCGATATGGTGATGTATCAGGCCAAGATCGACGGCCACAATTGCTATCGCAAGTTTGACCCCAGCCAGGATTTGACGATCCGCGGCCGCTATGAAGGCCGCGAGCAGATTCGCCGCGCCCTCGCCGCTCGCGAGTTGGTACTGTACTACCAGCCAAAAGTGAACATGCGCACCGGCGCGGTCACCGGCGCTGAGGCGCTTATCCGTTGGCGTGATCCCGAGCGGGGACTGATGGCGCCGGCCTCGTTCCTGCCCATTGTTGAAGATCATCCTCTTGCCATAGAAATCGGCGAGTGGGTAATTGAAACAGCACTGGCCCAGATGGAAACCTGGCAGGATCAGGGACTCGAGATTCCGGTTAGCGTGAATGTGGGCGCCATGCAGTTGCAGCAGGTTGATTTTATTGATCGGCTGTCGGCGCTGATGGGGGCACACCCTCGCGTGAAGCCCGCCGACTTTGAACTTGAAGTGGTAGAGACCAGCGCACTACGCGACGTGCTGCAGGCCTCAATGGTTCTCAACGCCTGCCACAAAATGGGCATTTCGGTCGCGATCGACGACTTCGGAACTGGATACTCCTCGCTCACCTATCTCAAGCGGCTGCCTGCCAACGTACTCAAAATCGATCAAAGTTTTGTACGCGAAATGTTTGACGACCCTGAAAACCTGACCATCCTCGAAGGTGTTCTGGGTTTGGCTTCGGCATTTCGCCTGAACGTGATTGCTGAGGGCGTTGAAACCACCGATCAAGGATTGGTGCTGCTGCAACTCGGCTGCGAACTTGCCCAGGGCTACGGCATCGCCCGGCCCATGCCCGCCGAAGAACTCCCGCGATGGGTCGCGCAGTGGCGGCCTGATCCGCGCTGGGCCCAAGTTAAGCCAATCGGCTTGGCCAACCGCCAAATGCTTTACGCCGGCGTGGAGCATCGCGCCTGGGTTGCCGCTTTTGAGGCGTTTCTGCAAGGCAAGCGCAACACGCCGCCCGCGCTCGATGCCGATAGGTGCCGCTTCGGTGCGTGGTTGGCCAAGCAGGGCCGCGAAGATGACGACCTTGTTCCGGAGCTGAGGTCAATTTACCGGCTGCACCAGCAAGTTCACGACCTTGCCAGCCTGATTATCTTGACCCACGCCAGCGACCGTTCCGCCGCGCTCTCGCAGCTTCCGGCCCTCCACCACCTCCGTGACCAGTTGCTGCATCAACTTGAGATTTATGGCAGCCAGGACGCGTGGCGCCCGGCGAAATGAGCGCCTGCTCTCCCGCCACGCAAGGACTTCTGCGCCAGGTTCAATTTACCGAGAAGGGAATTGAGCGGGGAAAAAAACAAGACTGGAGCCGAAAGTCGGACTCGAACCGACGACCTGCTGATTACGAATCAGCTGCTCTACCAACTGAGCTACTTCGGCTTGCTCTTTGATTGTATCGTTCGGCCGGGTGAAGGTAAAGTTAGAGCGGTTCCAGGATAGATGTGTCCATTTCAGCTTTTGTCCAGGGTCGTCCCTTCTTGGGCTCCCACCCCTGCGAGTACAAATCACTCGCTGGGGACCCCGGGGGTCGGGACGACTTGGGGGTGCCGGCTCCGAGATATGGCAATCCTGGAACCGCTGAAACCCCCCGTCCATCCGGGAACTGTATGGCCGCATCCAGTGTCTAAGTAGAAAAGCCATGACTGTCCTCGCGCAAACTCTTCAACTGGCTATTCGGATCGCGATTGTGTGGGCCGGCGGATTCATCTTCGCCGTCTCCATTCGCGCCGCTCTTCCTGAAAAACTCGGCTACAACATCACAATGCGGCAGGGCACGTTGTTTGTGCCATTCGACCGCGTGGGCTTTTGGACCTGCGTGTTGGCCGCACTCATTGTCACTTGTATGGTGGTGTTCCGCGCCATGGTCGCCGATCTCGGCTTCAAGCCATGAGCGCGGGTTGATTCGAAAGCCCCGGCCCGCCGTATACTCCAGCACATGCAGATAGACCCCACGCAAGAGTGGCTAAGACTTACCAATGAGTATCGCGCCAAGGTCGACGAAGAGTTGTTAGACATCCAGCGCGACTTCTCCGACCTGACGCCGGTTGCCCAGCAGGTGCTGGCAGCCGAGCTGCGCCTGCGCGGCCTCGACAAGAAGATCGAGGAAGAACGGCAGGCCGCCGCGTCAAGCCGCAGCCCCTGGACAAAGAGTAATAACTCGCCATTCGGAGAGCGCGCTGCAGTGCCTGCGCAGGGGAATCTTTCCGGGAGCATTATCGGAGGTAGCTCAGCGGAGCCGGTTCCCGAGGAAGTGGATAGTAATTCGGAATCGACCGAGGCCGTGGAATACACCTGGAAGACTTTGCTATGCGAATGTGAGGAGCGCGAGCAAGCGCACCAGATTTGGGAAATGCTTCGGCGTGCGGGGATAGAGAGCTGGATTCAATCTCGTGAGCGCGGACTCAACTTCACCCGCGTTCTTGTCGCCGCCGACGAGCTCGACCGCGCCCGGGCCATCATCGCCAACCCCATCCCACAAGACATCATCGATGAGTCGCGCGAGACGGTGCCGGAGTTCGAACTGCCGCGCTGTCCCGCATGCGGCGCAGAGGACCCCGTACTCGAATCGACCGAGCCTGTGAACTCCTGGACATGCGAAAACTGCGGCGAGGAATGGACCGATCCGGCCGACGAATCGCAACCCCCTGGGCCTTCTTTCTGAAAAGGCCTCAGAAACGGAAAGAGCCGCCCGGCAACAGGGCAGCTCTAACCTCAGGGAGAATAGTTCCAACGGAGGCAAGCCATCAGAACTTTCTGGCTGCATACTAGGTGCGGCGAAAGGCGGTGTCAAGAACAAATGTGGTGCAAAATAAGTTGCTTTTAATCAACAATTTACAGAGACTTTTCCAGAAGGCTACCGCTCTATTTATTCGCCGTGTCTTCGCCTTACCCTGTTCGTACTTCTTCCCTTTTTCTCCGTGTTTCTTCGGGTTTATGTCCAGTTTTCCACAGTATTCAATACCTGTTAACCCGGCGGACGCGGCCCACGAATTGCTACCGGCTTCTGGGGCGCTTTCACGATGTCTTCCCGCAGGTCGAGATGGATGAACTCTTCGTCGTAGACAGACGAAATCGGTCTGCCGCGGGCCATGCGATACATCGCTCGACCTCCGCCCAGGAAGAATCCGAGCAGGATAGCTGTCATCGAACCGACGATCACGATTCCTGCAATCCCCATCAGCAGCTTTGCCGTTTTTTGAACGTCTGATGGCTGTGGCTGACCCATCGAAGTCAGGTTAGCCTCAAAGTGCACTGTCTCAATCAGCCGGTGGCTCTCATCGGGAATAGCGTCTCCGCTCACCAGCGCCACCAGCACGCCGCTTCGCCGCACCTCGAGCGATGCAGTATCGGAATCGGTAAGCGGCTTTGGCCACGCCGGCTGGGCTGCGCTGCCAGCCTTGATGTAGGCGCGTATCGCGCTCTCCTGCGCCTGGGCAATTTGCGGAGTGGGGTATTCAATTACCGTGAGCGTTGCGATTCCCGAGGTAAGGGAGTAGTTGGCGGTTGCGGTTTCGGCACCGAGATCGAATCGGACCAGGCCCGGCGGCAACACGCCGCCTGCACCCACATAACCCGCCGGCCCCAGCGCATAGTGCGTGGTTTGTTTCTGCAGATTGTCCTGCGGCATGTACGACAATACCGGCGGCGCAATGCTCTTGTTGCCGCCTGGAACCGGCAGCTTGTCTGCAATCTCTCTCAGTTCGCCCGCCGACATGGGCTCCACGTGCGAAAACGTCGCGTCAACCACCGTGTTGCCGCGCCAGAAGAGTACGCGGTTTTTGTCTGAGGCAGCGCCGGTCCCGATCGATTCCTTCGGCCATCCATTCTGCCGGTAGTAGCTGTAGGCGCCGTAGGCGCCGCTCTCATCGTCAAAGCGCAGCGCGTGGATGGCGAGAGTTTCGCCTTCACGTTTGTAATTTGCCACCACTCCAAAATCGAGGCCGTATTCCTTGAGTGCGGGAACATTCGCAGGGTCCAGCGTGGCTGCGTCGTTCACCGTTTTGGGCGGATCGGTTGCAGTCCATCCATCAAAACTTTCGGGCAGCACCGCTATTGGCGACGGAGGAAGCGTGAGTGTGGTCGCAGTCTTTTTCTCCGCAGCGGAGGGTTGCACCGTCTGCGCCCAAACAAACGGCCCACCGGCAATTGCCGCGAGCACCACAATAAGTCCAATCCTGCGAATCAATACTGTTCTCCGACCACACGTTGAACTGCGCACATGCGTGCGCGGATGGGTTCTCTTTCAGGGTACACGGTGGCTGCTGGCGTTCTTTGCGGCGTACGGCCCTCTACATTGGACACGCGGATTGGGTGAAATGTTCCTGAGGGCGAACTAATCGACGCCGCTCATCCGACGGTCATCACAACATGCACGCCGCCGGCGGCGCATCAAGCAGATTGCCTAGAGCCGGGTAGCGCCCGCCGTAGAAGGTGAGCGCGTACTCCCTGATGCCGGTGCTGAGAGGGCCGCCCACGCAGATAGCAGCCAGCACCGCGAAGGCGAAGGCGATCACGCCGAAGAAGACCTGGAAGATGATGCCAACGACGTATTCCGCGCCTGAAGAGCCTGTGAAGACCGAGTGTAGGCCGTACTCAAGCACGCCGATCGCACCGGCCACGCAGAGCCCCGGAATGATCAGCACGATAAAGACACCGATAGCAGCAATGATCGGAAGCACGATGCGCAGGAGCGCGTAAACAAAGAACTGCCGTTTCTCAGCCTTGATGGCGGCCCATGCGCGGGCGAACGCCACGCCTGAGGTCGCGTTATCGAGCGCAAAATGCGGCAGCATAAAATCGCGCAAAAGAATGTCGGCCGCAAACGCTGCCAGTGCCAGCACGAGAAGAATGGGAATGATGGGCAAAAACAGAGCGATCAATTCGGCCCAATCGGGCTGACCACCGGGCGGGATGGCATGAAAAACGTGCCATAACCCAGCCGCGAAAGGAGCGAAGATCAAGATAACCAGCAGGAACGAGATGATTCCGATGACAACGTTCAGCCAGAAAAAGCGTGTGGCCTGCGAAGCATAGAGGCGCCAACCCGGCGCAATCCGCGTGGTCTTCGAGACCAGGCAATGAAAGAAAGCAAAGCGCAGCCGCGTGATGAGATAAAAGATCACGAACGAAATCAACATGGCCAGCAGCACGATTGCGGCAATCGCTATAATCCACTCCGGCTTGATGTCTTTGAGCGAATTAATGACCGGGCCCTGCGGGTACACTTGAGGGCCGTGGCTGGTGCCGTGGCTGTTGACATGGGAGTTGCTCCCGATGCCCTCAGTGATCACCGCCACCAGGCAGAGTTTGAGAAATGTTCCCCACTGGAATGGCCTGAAGAGAAAATCCCTGGTGCGATGAAACGCAACCGAAACCGAATCCGCTGCTGAAATGGCGCGCATATGAGACCTTTCTTGATACGGCCCACGCTACCAGAGAACTACGCAACTATTATGCGCGCGGTTCCGCCGCTCGATGAGGAAACGCACAACTATTGGGAACCTGCGCCAATCTCCTTCGCAACCCGACCGGCCGAATCAAGAAGTTGAATTGAAGGTGTACCATCTGGCGCGACTCTCAAAACGATGCGGTTACGGCCTTCGGTGTCTTTTAGCTGCAACTCGGCCGACTTGTCATCCGTCCGCCCCAACAGTACGCGTGGGTGGTCTCCGGGGTGTACTGCGAAAAACTTCTTCCATTCCGCATCCCGCTGTTCCGCCGGCAGTTTCGAGATGCGTTCGCTGGCCTGCAGCGTTTCCAGAATCGAATAGTCACCAACGTCGTTCATCCGCAATGTAGTGTAGGTTGTTCCCTGCTCCTGCGCCGCATCGATTGCAAACACCTGGTCCTGCATGTATCGGTCGAAGCTCAGGTGGACGTTGGCTTCATCAAGCTTGCCGTTCTTATCCAGCGAAGACGCGTAGATCAGCCCTCCCGTCTCAGTACCCTCGTTATTGAAAAAAAGCATTCCCGCCGCGCTTCGGTCGGGATGCGGATATTCCTTGCCCTTGATGATCAGCCCCGGGGACTGGGCCTGGTTCGAGATCGTTAATCGCAAGGTTCCATCCGGCTCCACAACGTTGATTCGGTGCACATCGATCTCATCGAAGGTTTGTTTACTACTGTGGGTGGTAAAGCCACAAAGGACCAAAGCCGCAAATGCGAGCGTGACCGAAAAAGAATAGATAACAAGAAACCGTTGATTCGACAGAATGCTCATGGAATCGCTCCCGAGACAGGGATTGGGCCTCCCTGAAGACTCAGGAGCGGTTACGCAGAAGGCACTCCGTCAGTTCCACGCTTGACGCGCGCGAAATCTACCTCTTCCTGCCACGCCTCCAATGCTTCGAGCGACCGCTCGCACACCATCCGGTGACGTTCCTTCTTATCGCGAACCTTGCGGCGCGTCTTCTCATCGAGAGGCTCCAGCAGATCGAAGGTGATATTGGCTGGCTGAAAATCCTTCGCATCTGCATGCGTGATGTAGTGCACCAATGAGCCGAGAGCCGAGACTCGCGGAGCAGGCACGGGCTCTTCGCCGCGTGCCAGCGCCGCAGCGTAGATTCCCGTAAGCAATCCAGTCGCGATTGATTCGGTATAGCCTTCGACGCCGGAGATTTGGCCGGCGAACAAAATCCGCGGCGCCGTCTTCAGTCGTAGAGTCTCATCCAACAGCGCAGGCGCACAGATGTAAGTATTGCGATGGATTTGCCCGTAACGCAGAAATTTTGCATTCTCGAGCCCCGGAATCAACCGCAGTACCCGCGCCTGCTCGCCCCATTTCAGGTGGTTCTGGAAGCCAACCAGGTTGTAGCTCGATGCGCGCACATTCTCTTTGCGAAGCTGCACTACCGCCCACGCATTTTTCCCCGTGCGCGGATCGCGCAACCCCACCGGCTTCATTGGCCCAAAGCGCAGCGTGTCACGTCCGCGTCGCGCCAGAATCTCAATCGGCAGGCAGCCTTCAAAATAGTCCGCCTTCTCCCACTCCTTCACTTCCGCAGCCTCTGCCGCAACCAGCGCGTCGTAAAAGCGGTCGTACTCTTCGCGGCTCATCGGGCAGTTGATGTAGTCGGCGGTGCCTTTGTCCCAGCGCGCCGCAAAATACACGCGCTCCATGTCGATGGTCTCGGCGTCCACGATAGGCGAAATCGAATCGTAAAACGCCAGATGTCCTGAACCCGTCAGCCGTTCAATCTCCTTACTCAGCGCGTCCGAGGTTAATGGGCCCGTCGCGATGATTGTGAGCTGCGTGCCGTCGTCTGCGTTTCCGTCCAAACTCGTCACTTCTTCGCGAATCACGCGAATCCCAGCCTCGGCGGCAATTGCCTCGTTGATCCTTCGCGAAAACTCCACTCGATCCACGGCCAGCGCGTGTCCTGCAGGCACGGCCGTCTCATCGGCAATCTTGAGCAAAGCCGATCCCAGCCTGCGCATTTCCTGCTTCAGAAGCCAGGGCGCGGTCCATTCTGACTCGCTCTTTAAGGAGTTCGAACAAACCAGCTCGCCGAAATCGGTGGTCTGGTGCGCGGGCGTGAGTAACGGTTTGCCGTCGACCTCCCTGCGCATCTCGTAGAGATCCACCTGGCAACCCAGCCGCGCCGCGGTCAGTGCCGCCTCAGGTCCGGCCAGGCCCCCGCCAATTACGCGAATCTTCAAGGCGCGCTCTCCCCATCGCCGGCTAGCACCTCATCCGCATTCTCGCCCGCACTTTCACCGGCTTCGCCGCCCGATCCGCCGGCCAGCCGCAGCAGCGCCTCATCGTTCAGCCGCACCGTGCGCCACTCGTTCATAAACTCGCCGCCCATGGCCACATAAAAGTCGATTGCGGGCGTATTCCAGTCCAGCACCTGCCATTGCAACCGCCGGCAACCCTTTTTCACAGCTACAACCGCAACCCGCTCCAGCAGCGCTTTCCCGATTCCCAGGCCGCGCAGCTCCGGCTCCACAAACAGGTCTTCAAGGTAGATCCCGGGCTGACCCTTCCAGGTGGAGTAGTTGTAGAAATAAAGCGCAAATCCGGCGGGCTTTCCGTCCAACTCGGCAATCAGGCACTCGTAAAAGGGATGCGGGCCGAAGCCGTCGCGCAATAGCCCCTCTTCGGTTGCCGTAACCTGGTCGAGGCCCCGTTCGTAGAGGGCCAGCGCTTTAATGAACCTCAGAATCTCGCCAACATCGGCCGATGTGGCCGGGCGAATTGTTATAGCCATCTAACTATTCTAGGCTGTGATATGCGCCACAACGAGAGTCGTCGCTTCGGCTCTACGATGTTTGCGTATCCCTAGAGCGGTTCCAGGATAGATGTACCCATTTCAGCCTTTGTCCAGGGTCGTCCCTTCTTGGGCTCCCACCCCAGCGAATACAAATCATTCGCCGGGGACCTTGGGGTCGGGACGACTTGAGTGTATCGGCTTCGAGGTATAGCAATCCTGAAACCGCTGTGGTGGCTCGCGCCGGACACGGAATGTGCCTGGTTTTGGCAGGCAACCTTGTCGTCTGCGAGTGGTGCGCGTTTTTTACCACGGTTTCGCCGAGTCTCATTTCGTGCCCTGTTCCCCTTGTCGAGGGGTGCGGGTTGGATTTAACGTTGGTTTTGCCTGTTTTTGCGATTTGTTCAGAGCCGATGTGCAATTTGTTTCTGCACCGCCCTCAAGGAGAAGAAAATGAAGCATAAACTTTCACTTTTGAAGAGTCTGCCCCTCGCGGCCGGCCTGTTGGCGTTTGCCTTTACGCCTGCGTTGATGCAGGCACAGAATCTGGGCAAGGTCCACGGGCACGTGACCAATCCCAGCGGGCAGCCCCAGGACAAGGGCACCGTGGGTTTGACCTTCGACGGTGGCAACACCCTTAAATACACCTTTCAGGTTGACGCCAACGGCGACTATTCGGGCCAGGCCACGCCGGGAACCTACGAGGCCGTGTACCGCGCTCCCGACACGCCTGCCGGCAAAATTGTCGACAGCGTCAAGAACATCAAGATCACGGCGGAAGGTGATGCGGTAGCCGACATCGACATGTCGCGCCCCGAATACATTAGCAAGCTGCCTGCCGATCAGCAAAAGGCGCTGGCAGACTTGAAGCAGAAGAATGCTGCCGCCATTGCCGCAAACCAGGCCATCGGTCACGCGAATGCTGACCTGAAACAAGTGACGCAGGACAAGAAAGACGTTGAAGGCGCTTCTGCAGCCGCTCTGCAGCAACTGGGGCCCAAAGCAACACGCGGCGAGCTCCAGGCCAAGGTGAATGAAATCAAGTCTGCAAAGTATGCTGACATTGAAACCCTGATGTCGACTGACCTCAAGGGCTTGCCCAATGAAGCTTTGATCTATACCAACCTCGGCTATGCCCAGGCCGGCGAACAGAAATTCGACGACGCCATCGCCTCATACCAGAAGGCAATTACCCTGGAGAAGGCCGCATCAAAGCCGCGCCTCGAAGTGGTAGCTGTTGCCGAGTCGGGACTTGGCGAGGTTTATGCGCGGCAAGGCAAGGTGCCTGACGCCAACGCCTCCTATGACGCAGCGGCCAAGGACGATCCCGCCCGTGCGCCAATGGAACTGCGCAACCAGGCCGTTATTTTCTTCCAGATGCACAACAGCGAAGCCCAGATAGCCGCAGCCGATGAGGCTCTCAAGGCCAATCCCAACGATGCGGTGCTCTACTACATCAAGGGCCAGGGGCTTATTGGCAATGCGACCATAGATCCCAAGACCAACCGAATCGTACTGCCTCCTGACTGCCAGGCCGCTTACGAGAAATACCTTGAACTCGCGCCCACGGGCACGTTCGCAGACGAGGTAGCCGGAATCCTGCAGCAAGCCGGCCAGAAGGTCACCAGCTCGTATCACGCTCCCAAGAAGTAAGCTGCACGCAATTCGATTCATGCAAAGGGCACTCGCTTCGGCGAGCGCCCTTTGCAATTGTGCTGCGCTGGCGCGGTTCCAGGTTTGTTGCCCAACCCTCTACAATCCATTCCATGAGCAGCGCTCTCCCAAGCTTCGGTGAAGCCTGTACGCTGATTGCCGCGCACGCGACGCGCCTCAAGCCGCTGGGATCGGAACGCGTTGCCCTTGCTGAAGCCAACGGACGCGTGCTGGCGCAAATCGTTCGCGCCGATCGCGATCAGCCGCCGTTTTCCCGCTCCACGCGCGACGGGTACGCCTGCCGCGCCGATGAAGCCAACCGGCATCAAGCGCTCACTGTCGCCGGCTCAACCCGCGCCGGCCAGGCGTTCTCCGCGCCGCTGCCCGCCAATTCAGTTTGGGAAATCATGACCGGCGCGCCTGTGACCGAAGGCGCTGACGCGGTGGTGATGCTTGAGCACACTGAAGCCAACGAAGGACGCGTTCGTCTTTTGCCTCCACGCACGGTCACTCCCGGTGAGAATATAGTTGCCCGCGGCGCGCAGGCCCACGGTGGCGATGAACTGCTTGCGATTGGCACCGCTATCGGCTTTGCCCAAATCGCGCTCGCGGCTTCCTGTGGCTATTCGTCACTAGAGGTCTTTCAAAAGCCGCGAGTCGCCATCCTCAACACCGGAGATGAAATCGTTCCCGTTGAAGCCGAGCCCGGCCCGGCCGAAATCCGCAACTCCAATGGCACCATGCTGGCCGCGCTGGTGCGCGATGCAGGCGGAGATCCATGGCTCTTGCCCACCGCGCCCGACAATACCCCGGCCCTCGAAGCCGCGCTCCTGCTAGCCTGCGAAGCAGACCTGGTCCTCATCAGCGGCGGTGTTTCGGCCGGCAAATTCGACCTCGTTGAACCGGTGATGGCCAGCCTTGGCGCGCGCTTTTATTTCACCGGAGTTCGCATTCAGCCAGGCAAGCCGCTGGTATTTGGCGAAGTCCCTTCCACAAATCCCGGCCACGGAGAAAGCGGCGCGAAGCGCCAAGACGAGGACGGTGCGAAGCACTGGTTTGGGCTGCCTGGGAATCCGGTCTCCTCAGCCGTGACGTTTCTGCTTTTCGCCGCGCCCATCCTCCGCGCCCTCGCCGGCTGCACCCATCTTGGGCCCCGCTTCGCACTTGCACGCCTGGCTGAAGATGTGAAAGGGAAGTCGGGTCTCACCCGCTTTCTGCCCGCGCACTGCAATTTCGCCGCGCCGCCCGGCGAACTACCGGCTGTCCACCGCGTAGAGTGGCAAGGCTCCGGCGACCTGGTCGCCATGGCCCACTCCAATTGCTTTCTCGTATTGCCTGAAGACGCCGAGCGACTTCATGCCGGCGAAACTGTTCGCATTCTGCTCGCCTGAGGATTCAATGACGAAATCTGCAAAGTCCCCCAAAACCTCAAAGCTCTCCCATTACGACGCCGCAGGCCAGGCCAGCATGGTTGACGTAAGCGCAAAGCCCGCCACGCGCCGCACGGCCTCGGCCTCGGCTTTTGTTGAGCTTTCCGCAGCCGTCCTAGCCGCGCTGCCGTCGAATCCCAAGGGCGATCCGCTGCAGGTGGCTCGCATCGCCGGCATCCAGGCGGCCAAGCGCACCTCTGAACTCATCCCGCTCTGCCATCCCCTGCCGCTCACGCACGTCGACGTACAGGCGGAAGTCGTTTCCGGCGGCATTCGCATCCTGGCTTCGGCCGCCACCACCGGCCCCACCGGCGTTGAAATGGAAGCCCTTACCGCCGCTGCGGTGGCCGCGCTCACCATCTACGACATGACCAAGGCGCTCGACAAAGGGATCGTTATCCGCGAACTACGCCTCGAATCCAAAACCGGGGGCAAGTCGGGAGAATACAAACGCTGATTCGCCGCGAAGCTCCTCTAAAACGAGGAAAAATCACCACAACTTGCCCCAAAGCGCCAACCCTCGTATCATCCGGCAAGAGCTTCAGCATCCAGAGCGAAGGCCATCAAACGCCATGAGCCATCAAGAGACAGTGAATTTGCGTGTAAAGGGCCGGCTGATGTCGGCCTCAGAGATTGAGCGCACCCTTGTGCGCCTGGCCCACGAAATCGTGGAAAAAAGTAACGGGAGCGAAGACCTCTGCCTGGTGGGCATCAAACGCCGCGGCGTCCCGCTGGCAGACCGGCTGGGCAAGCTCATTTCGGGCATTGAAAAACGCAAGGTCGATACCGGAACCCTCGACATCCAGTTCTATCGCGACGATCTGTCGACCGCCGATATTCGGCCCGTGGTCACGCCCGGCTCCGTCGGTTGCGAGGTAGAGGGCTGCGACGTGGTGATTTGCGACGACGTGCTTTACACCGGCCGCACCATTCGCGCCGCCCTCGACGCGCTCTTTGACCACGGCCGACCGCGCCGCGTACAACTCTGCGTGCTTATCGATCGCGGCCATCGCGAACTGCCCATTGAGGCCACTTATGTGGGAAAACACGTGCCCACCAGCAGCCGCGAAATCATCGAAGTCAAGTTTCAGGAGGTCGATAAGGACGAGCAAGTGCTGCTCGTCGAGCGCGTCGATCCGCCAGCAACAGATAAATAGTACAAAGCATGTCAAAGAAGACAAGATGATCCAGCAAGCTCCGCGCCGAACGCTGACAACTCCACCTCCGCCTACATCGCCATTTCCTTATCACCACGGCTCGTTGCTTTCGGTCATGGACCTCACCGTGCCTGCGGTCAGCCATCTGCTGCAGCGGGCCACGGCTCTTGAGCACGCCGACCCTCTTGTCCGCGACCGCATTTTGCAGAAGCGCCGCATCGCGCTGCTTTTTTACGAGTCGTCGACGCGCACCCGCACCAGCTTTGAGTTGGCTTGCAAGGCGTTGGGAGCGGACACGACGCTGGTCTCTAGTCTGAGCTCGAGCATTGAAAAGGGCGAGTCGCTTAAAGACACCGGCCTCACGCTGCGCGCACTCGGAGCCGAAGCCATCATCCTGCGCCACAACTCATCCGGCGCGGCCTGGCTGCTTGAAGAGTCCACACGCCTGCCGGTTATCAACGCCGGCGACGGCATGCACGAGCATCCAACCCAGGCGCTGCTAGACCTTCGCACCATCCTCACGCATCTGCGCCCCGGCGTTGCTGAAGTCGGCCCCGAAACGCTCTCTGGCGTCACCGTCACCATCGTTGGAGACATTCTGCACAGCCGCGTCGCCCGCTCAAACATGCTTCTGCTGCCGCGCCTCGGCGCGCGTGTACTGCTGTGCGGACCCAAGGAGCTGTTGCCTGAGATGGCCGCGAAATCCTCGCCGGGCATTGAGATTGAGCGCGACTTTGAAGCCGCCATCCGCCAGTCGCAGGCCATTATGATGCTGCGTATTCAGGCCGAGCGCATCGCCAACCTGCAACTCGACCTGGAGCAGTACAAGGCCGCCTATCAGCTAACCGGCCAGCGCCTCGCAACACTCGCGCCCACTGCCATCGTCATGCATCCCGGCCCCATCATTCGCGGCCTTGAGATCACCGCCGGCGTAGCCGACGGACCGCAATCAACCATCCTCGAGCAGGTCACCAACGGAGTCGCGATCCGCATGGCCGTGATGGAGCGGGCGCTGACAACGGATGAGCGAGGGGCGATATGACGGTGTCCGATCTTGAATACCTCAAAGCAAGCGTTGGCCGAATAGTTGAAGTCGAGATACGAACAGGCGAACACTTAGTGATTAAGGTAATCTCTGTGTTCGACCAGGAGTCCGAGCCAGACGTATTTTATTGGGATGTATCCTCCAATCCTCGAATGCATGATTCCGAGCATTCCAAAGGGTTCAGCCTCCCATTAAAGGAAATCGCATCCGTCAAAAGGCCTGAACTGGAAGGAGGCCGCCCATGACCACCCTCTGCATCAAGAACGGCCACCTAATCGACCCCGCAGCCGGCATCGATGCGCCCAAAGACATCTTCATCCAAAACGGACGGGTAGCCGAAATCGCCGCGTCCGGCAAGCTTAAGCTTGCCAACGGCGCGCCGGTCATCGACGCCAAGGGCCTCACCATTGCGCCCGGCCTCATCGACATTCATGTGCATCTGCGCGAACCCGGCCAGGGCTACAAAGAGACCATCGCCACTGGCACCGCCGCAGCCGCAGCCGGAGGATTTACCGCCGTTGCCGCCATGCCCAACACTACGCCGGTGAACGATTCCGTCGAGATCACGCGCTGGATGCAGGCGCCCGATCGCGGCGCCCAGGTTCGCGTTTTTCCCATCGCCGCAGCCACCCGCGGTTCGAAGGGTGAAACGCTTACCGACTATGCGGCCCTCAAGTCCGCTGGAGCAGTCGCCGTTACCGACGATGGCCGGCCAATTCTCAAAGACGGCATCATGCGCGAAAGCCTTGCCGCCGCTGCGCGCGTGGGTCTAACCGTCATCCAGCACGCTGAAGACACGCGCATGACCCAGGGCGCCAGCATGAACCTCGGCCCGGTATCGTTCAAGCTGGGTCTTCGCGGTATGCCCACTGAAGCTGAGTCGGCCATGGTCGAGCGCGACATTCGTCTCGTAACCGAATTGCGCGATGCTCATCCGCATCTGCATGTGGCGCACACATCAACCGCCGCCGCTATCGCCGCTGTTCGCCAGGCGCGCCGCAACGGACTGCGCGTCACATGCGAAGTAGCACCGCATCATTTCCTGCTGACCGAAGAGCACGTAGGCCTCTACAACACCCACGCCAAAATGAATCCGCCGCTGCGCTCAGCCGCCGATCGCGACGCCATGATCGAGGCGCTGCTCGATGGCGTGGTTGACGCCATCGCCACCGATCACGCGCCACACGCCATGCACGAGAAAGAAGTCGAATTCGAACTTGCGCCCAACGGCATCACCGGCCTTGAAACCGCGCTCGGCCTCACGCTCCGCTGGCTGCACAAGGAGTGGCGCATGCCCCTCGGCCGCGTCCTGAGCCTGCTGAGCGCGCAGCCTGCGGCACTGCTAGGACTCAAAGGCCGCGGAACGCTTGCCGTGGGCAGCTATGGCGACGTGGTGATCTTCGATCTCAAAGCCGAGTGGACATATCGCGCCACCGAGTCATTATCGAAGGCAAAGAACACGCCCTTCGATGGCTGGGCCATGCTGGGCAAAGTCCATTACACCATTGCCGAAGGGCGCATTGCGCACGCGATTGCAAATCGCGAATAGGGCAAGTACCACAACTCTGGGTAGTCAACACCGGGCGGGATGTTTGCCCGGCTAAGCACCACTCCAGCTCACGCCGATTCGCCAGTCAAGACTGAAACGAAATTGCGCGGATAGAAAAACTGGTATTCAATCGTCTGCCGCACAAACTCGTCGGCCTTCTTCCTGTCCTGCTTCAGAAGAAAGCGGGTGTACCCTTGCATACTCCGAAGGCGCGACTGGTCGAGGTCGCCAGTCGCAAACAAAAGTGCGTATCGTAGCCGCACCGCTCGCTCTTCAGTCGCTTCCTCTCTCTGGGCAAAGATCTCCCTTTCGTCTTCTGTGAGGCCGGGCGCGTTTTTCAAGAATGTGTAGTTATCCTGCGCGCTCAGCAAGTAGGGAATCGCCTGCAGAATGCCGCCGTAATAAATCTCCAGGCAATATTCCGGATGGCCCTCGGGATAAGTTCCTGCCTGAGCCTGCTTCACGATCTCATTGCCGGTGCTTTGAAGTGCGCTTAATGCTCCTGCGATCTGCTCCTTGAGATTCAGCCGGATACACTCCTTCAGCATGGCCGCGCCCAGCTCTTCGGTCGATCCGGCCGCGATATTGAGCATTCGCGTAACAATTGCCAGGCATGTCTTCTCGTCCATTTGCGCCAACTGCTTGGCCATCGCACTCATAAACACAACTCCGGCCGCGTCACGCCCGGTGACCTTTCCTGCCAGCAGCTCTTTACCCACCATCTGATTCGCGGCCTGCTCCAGGAACTCCACCTTCGCAGCCCCGCTCTCGGCCACCTGCCTTAGCGTGGTCAGCAGACTGGCGAGCAGCCTTGCCGCACGGTCGGCCGTGTGCAGGTTGTTGATAATTTCGATCTTCTCAGCGATCTGCTGGTGATCGGGAGCATTCTCAAGGGCAGCATTCAACAGTGAAACCAGCTCATCGCGCAGGTTTTTGACCAGGAAATCCGGAAGTTCCACCACTCGCGCCGGATCGAATCCTTCAGGCATCTGGCCGCTCGGGTACCACTGCCCGCTGCCGTCGGCTTTGAACGCAATCAGACTATTATCGTGGGCGTAACGGTAGAAGTGGCCCGGTATCTGGTCTTCGGGTTTTACCGCGTCAAAACACTGCGCTACCTTCCACGCGTCTTCTGCGCTCTCGGGCGACACGGCCACATACAGCCTCAGCCATGCGAGATACTTTTTCCACGCTTCGGGCGCCTCGGACATCATTGAGCCTGTAAAAGCGTTCCCAGGCCCTCGGAACTCACCGTTTGGGCCACGCGCTGGCTTACGTCAGGGTTTGACCGCACCGACAACGCCTTCGCCATGGCGTCGGCAACTGCGGCTGAAATTGCCTGGAGCTCAGCGGGCGAAAGACCTTGCTGCTTGATAGCCGCGGCTGCTGCGTCCCCCGCACTCTGCACATCGGCAGCAGTAGCAGGAGGCGTTTTGTGGCGCAGCCGGTCAATCAGGCCGGAAACTGCATCCGCAACCGTATTGCCGATCTTTTCGCCGATCTGCCCTTCCGCAGTTTCCGCGGCTTTGCCGGCCACTGCCTTGAAGAACGCAAACAGAAAATTGGCAGCCATGCTGCCCAATGCTGCTTCAACCAGGAAATTCTTTTGTCCCGGAGGAGTGAATTCGGCCGCGTCCGGTCCGATGTCGGCGGCAATGCTTGAAATCGCGCTGTCGAGTTTCACTTGGTCCATAGTTTCGCGATTCTAACTACATGCGAGTGCGTTGGCAAATGCTTGTGCCGGGCGCCTCTTTTTTAGTGCCCCAAATACTTCATTTGACTTGAATGAGCGGCCTCGATCTCCTGGTTCGTCAGGACTGCGGCAATTTTGTCTTTCATGTACTGGACCGTGACGTCGTGATGAGCCCGGTCATACGAGTCGATGCAATCAGACGCCAGGGTGACCGGCCAGTCCCGCTGGTAGGCGTCGATCGCCGTCATCCGGATACATGCATGCGTGTTGATGCCGGCGAGAACAATCGAATCCACCTGAAGCTGTTCGAGAAGTTCATCGAGGTTCGTGCCGAAGAAGGCACTGTATCGTTTCTTGATAATCACCGGATCGGACGGATCCACGGCCAGCCCGGAGAGGATCTGGCAACCCGCCGTTCCTTTGATCGTGATGTGAATTCCTTTGGCTCTCATCTCCGGGAATGCGTCCCGCAAATCAGGTTCGAACTCCTGCCGAACCCAAACCACCGGAGCGCCCGAGCGCCGAAACACACTCACCAGGTTATTGATCGCGCCAACCAGCGTATCGCGGCGCGCGATTTCCCAACTTTCGAGGAAGTCGTTCAGCATATCAATGATGATTAAAACCGGCCGATTCATGACGGCAGAATATCAGTGCGCATTCTGTGAGAGATATGGTTTAAACGCAAGTTGGCCCATCATCGTTGCCGATGATGGGCCAACAATTTTGCCGACTCGCCGACGAGCCGACTCGCTACTTCAAATCAAACCTGTCCGCGTTCATCACCTTGGTCCACGCAGCAACAAAGTCCTTCGCAAAGGTCTCTGAAGCGTCGCTGCTTGCGTAAACCTCGGCCAAAGCCCTGAGCTGCGAGTTCGAACCAAACACCAGATCGACCACGGTCGCCGTTCCCTTCAGCTCGCCCGTCTTGCGATCGCGTCCTTCAAGCACGCCTTTCTCACTCGCCGACTTCTCCCACTTCGTGCCCATGTCCAGCAGGTTCACAAAGAAGTCGTTGGTCAGCGTCTCAGGCTTCTTGGTAAACACGCCGTGTTTCGAGTGTCCGTAGTTCGCACCCAGCGCGCGCATACCGCCGACGAGCACCGTCATTTCCGGCGCGGTGAGCGTGAGCAGTTGCGCCTTGTCGAGCAGCAGATTCGCCGAATGGTCCTCCAGTCCCTTGCAAACATAATTGCGGAACCCGTCGGCCATTGGTTCGAGCACCGCGAAGGAGTCCACGTCGGTCTGCTGCTGCGTCGCGTCAGTGCGGCCCGGCGCAAAGTTGACCTTCAAGTCGTGACCGGCCTTCTTGGCCGCAGCCTCAACGGCAGCCGAACCAGCCAGCACGATCAGGTCAGCCAGCGAAATCTTCTTGCCGCCTGCGTTGAAATCCTTCTGAACGGCCTCAAGCTTGGCCAGCACCGCAGCCAACTCAGCAGGCTGGTTAACTTCCCAGTCCTTCTGCGGAGCCAGCCGGATGCGTGCGCCATTGGCGCCGCCGCGTTTGTCGCTGCCGCGGAATGTCGCCGCCGAAGCCCACGCCGTGCTCACCAATTGCGAGATCGACAATCCCGACGCCAGCACCGTGGCCTTCAGCGCCTCAATATCATTCTCGTTCACCAGTTCGTGGTCAACCGCGGGCAGTGGATCCTGCCATATCAGCACTTCGCTGGGAACCAGCTTGCCGAGATAGCGCGAGCGCGGGCCCATATCGCGATGGGTCAGCTTGAACCACGCACGCGCAAAGGCATCGGCAAACTGTTCAGGATGCTCAAGGAAACGCCGCGAGATCGTTTGATAAGCCGAGTCGAAGCGCAGCGACAAATCGGTAGTCAACATAGTCGGCTTGCGGCGCTTGCTCGCGTCAAAGGGATCGGGCACCATGTCTTCGGCCTTCACGTCGCCCTTGGGCTGCCACTGGTGCGCGCCGGCCGGACTCTTGGTCAGCTCCCACTCAAAGCCAAACAGGTTCTCGAAAAAGTCGTTGCTCCACTTGGTCGGGGTTGAACTCCATATCACTTCAAGTCCGCTGGTGATGGCGTCTTTACCCACGCCGGTGCCAAAGTCGTTCTTCCAGCCCAGCCCCTGCAACTCCACGCCTGCAGCCTCGGGCTCAAGGCCAACGTGGGTCGCGGGCGCCGCGCCGTGGGTTTTGCCAAAGGTGTGGCCGCCGGCAATCAGCGCAACCGTCTCTTCATCATTCATAGCCATGCGCGCAAAGGTCTCGCGAATGTCGCGCGCCGCTGCAATGGGGTCAGGGTTGCCGTTGGGGCCCTCGGGGTTCACGTAGATCAGGCCCATCTGCACCGCGCCTAGCGGGTTGGCCAGCTCCCGGTCGCCGCTGTAGCGCTCATCGCCAAGCCAGGTGGTTTCAGGACCCCAATCCACATCCTGCTCAGGCTCCCAAATGTCCGCGCGGCCGCCGCCAAACCCGAAGGTCTTGAAGCCCATTGACTCAAGCGCCACGTTGCCGGTCAAAATCATCAGGTCGGCCCAAGAAATCTTCTTGCCGTACTTCTGCTTGATGGGCCACAGCAGCCGCCGCGCTTTATCGAGGCTCACATTGTCGGGCCAGCTATTGAGCGGAGCGAAGCGCTGCGAACCTCTGCCGCCGCCGCCGCGCCCATCTCGAATGCGGTAGGTGCCAGCCGAGTGCCACGCCATGCGGACAAACAAACCGCCGTAATGGCCAAAGTCCGCCGGCCACCAATCCTGCGAGTCGGTCATCAACGCCGTGAGGTCTTTGATCACCGCATCCAGATCAAGCTTCTTGAATTCTTCGGCGTAGTCGAACTCTTCGTCCATGGGATTCGAAAGCGACGACTGCTGATGCAGAATGGCCAGGTTCAATTGTTTGGGCCACCAATCGTGATTGCCCTTGGCACCCGCCATAGTGTGTTCGATCATGCCGCCCGAAAACGGGCACTTTGATTCGCCAGACATAATTCCTCCTTGCAACTTGCTATAAGCCGGCTCAACTCAGCGCCAGCGTGTTAGAAGCCAACTTGTCCAGTATAGGAGCCGCACTCCCGGTCGAACGACAGAGCCTGTCAATGGCGTCGATAGCCGCGGACAATCAAACTCACTTCTCCCTGAACCACATCGATCCCCATGGCTTGCCCGGCAACTTCAACGACGCCTTATCCTTATACTCTCCCTCGTACGGCGTGCGCGTTAACTCCTGCGTATCAATGTACTCCGCCGTATACGTCTTCCCTTCGGGCAGGTTGAAGGTCCACTCCGCAGGCTGGTGCATGTCGAAATAGAAAAACACAACCGACCCATTGGCGCGTTTCGCCATAATCGGTTCTTCTCCAAAGCCGGTGAAGCCGATGGGCCCCGCGCCAACCGCGATCGTCTCCTCAAGCAGTTTGCGCAGCAAGGCAATCTTCTTCGGGCTTTCCCCGTGAAGCACGCCGCCGTGCGACCACCAGAGAATATCGTCCGGCGAAACATACGTTTCTCCGTGCCCGCAGTACGCTCCCTGCGCCGCAGCCAGCCAGAACCGCCGCGTCATCTCATGGCCTGAGAGATTTCCCCACATTGACGAGATGTTGCCCTCGTACTTGCACTCGTCGAACACGACAGGCTTCTGCCAATCTGCCCGCCATTGCGCGGCCTTTTCCAGACGCGAATCCTGCACCCCCGCATGAGAGCACCATCCCCGCCAGTACTCGTATTGGTGAAACCCGTAGTGAATCGACCGCAGATGCCCGAAGGCGTCGCACTCGCCCAGGATGCGCGCGTAGCTGTCCCAGTCTTTGGCGGTCTTTGCGTGCACAAAATCGAACTCGTTCGCCAGCGACCACCATACATTTCTGTACGCGCTGAACCGCGCAATCACATACCGCAGATAGCGTTCATTTACCTCGGCCGGCATCGATTGATAGCCCCATTTATCGTAGGGGTGAAAAAGAATCAGGTCCGCTTGCACGTCAATCCGCCGCAATTCGAGGATCAGCGCCTCCAGATGCTGAAAGTACCCAGGGTTGAACCGCGTGTAGTCATTCGTCTCGCCCGTGCGCGGAAAAGGGTAAGCAGGCGGTTCACTGTGGTTGTGTTCGTACCACTTGGGAAAGATGCACATGCGCAGCTTGTTGAAGGGCGAGTTCCGAAGCGTCTCCACAGTTTGCCGCTGCGTCTCCACGGCCTGAAATGCCCACGCATAACATGTCGTCCCGCACTCCACAAATGGAGTCCCGTCGGCATATCCAAAGTGAAAATCGTCTCGGACTGAGACCGGGCCGCGATTGCCTTCGCCCGGCGCAACGCACTCAAACGCACCTCCCTTGCTGTCGAGTTGGGGCGCGCTGCTCGCGGTGGTCCACGTCCATGTGCCCGTGTCGTCGGGCATAAAGCGCACTTTGTAAGCGCCGTTGCCGTCGTGGAACCCTTCCACCGTAAGTGCGCGGCTCTTCAGGCGGAACGTTGCCGTCAGCTTTACATCCAGATAAGGGTTTCCATCCGCTGGCCCTTCAAACGGCAACTCAATGCAATCCCACTGCGACACTTTTGAATTTGATAGCGGTTCAGCATGCGCCCCCACTGCCGGCGCCGTTGCCGCAGCCGCGGCCAGCGACGAAAGTTTCAACATATCTCTTCGATTCATCTTGCTCCTTGCCAAAACAGCCACAGGAATCATAAACGCACGGCGGAAAGCCCGCTTGTTGATCGGAACCTTCTGCCACCGCCCGCCGTACCTTTCTTGATCGAGCACTTTGCTTGAATCCCCGCCATCGGAGGTCGTTCTTGCCCAACCAAATTACTGTGTCTCCAACGCTTTCGGCGTTTTCGACAGACTCAGCCGGTCCCAAATGGGCCAACTCAATCCTGCTTCTGGTGTGGCTCGCAGCGGGCGTTGTAATGTTCCTGCCATTCGCTTTCGACACCTCAGCCTGGGATGCGGTCAGGCTGCATGTTCCCGGCAACCAGGGCAACTGGTGGCATTTCCTCGCAGGCGCTCCGTGCTTCCTGGCTTTTCCCATGATCTGGCTGCGGCTGCGCGCTCTTTTCTCAAGTCAACCCTCGACGCCGGCAGGCCGCCGCGTTCTCTGGTGCGTCGCAGGAGCATCCACCATGGGCACCATCCTGGTCGAGTCGCCTTTCCTGCTCCACCTGGCCGGTACCAGCCAGTGGCAGCGATTCGTGGTGTTAGGGCTGGGCTTCGGCATCATCATCGCAAGCGCCGTAATCCTCCTCCTGCGCCGCCGCCATATCTCTCCCACGCAGGCCTGCATCGCCGCTCTCAATACCGCGTATCTCGCCAACCTGTCGCTGATCCTGGTTGTTTATAGCGATGCCACCGGCAAGATCTCCACAAGGTCAAGCTGGTATGTGGCCATGATCATTGTTTGGCCAATGGCGCTTGAATTGGTCTGGCTGCTTGCGCAAGCCGTTCGAAAAAGATCGCTGGCCGAGGTCTGAGCGCTGATCACGGTTCACTGTTGACGGCTCCCCAATCCCTTACAATCGATCAGTGCCGCTCACTCCCGATGCCGCAATCCCCATGCGTGCCCTGCTTGCCGGTGCGCGACGCGCCGAGTCGGCACTAATCCAGCTAACCAGGGCGCTGGTTCAAGCCGAATCACCGTCAGACACGCCGGAAGCCGTCAACGCCTGCATGGATTTGGCGGCGGCCTACGCCAAGTCTGTGGGCGGTCACGTCAAGCTGCACAGGCCGCCCAAAGGGCTACACTTCGGCGCTGCATTGGAAGCGCGCTTCGGCCCTCGCCGGCGTTCCCCACAAAACCCCAAACCTCTGCTGCTGTTAGGCCATCTCGATACCGTCTGGCCCATCGGCACCCTCAAATCCATGCCCTGCCGAATTACCGGCGGGCGGCTGTATGGGCCCGGCACATTCGACATGAAAGCCGGCGTAGCGATGGCCCTCACCGCCGTCGAAATCCTCGCTGAAGCCAACGCCTTCAATGGCGAAGTCATCCTGCTGCTCAATCCCGACGAGGAAGTCGGCAGTCCGTTTTCGCGTGCCATCACCGAGCGCCTGGCCGCCGAATGCGCCGCTGTGTTTGTTCTCGAGCCGGCCCAGGGCCTGGCTTACAAAACCGCGCGCAAGGGCACCGGCGACTGGCGCATCGATATCAAGGGTATTGCCGCTCATGCAGGCGTGGATTTTCAAAAAGGCGCCAGCGCCATTCTCGAACTCGCGCGCGTGGTTGAAACGGTGAGCAATTGGACGGAGCTTGAGCGTGGGCTCACAGTGAGCCCGGACATTGCTGGGGGCGGATCGAAGACCAACGTCATTCCGGCCGAGGCCTGGGCGGAGGTGGATGTGCGAATTGCCCGCAAAGCTGACGCGATTCGCATCGAGCGAAAGTTTGCGGCCCTCAAGGCCCACGATAAACGCTGCTCGCTGGCGGTGACCGGTGGCATCAATCGCCCGCCCATGGAGCGGACTCGTGGCGCCGTGCGTCTCTTCAGCAAAGCCAAAGCAATTGCCGCCGAGCTTGGATTTGCACTGGAAGAAGCGGCAACGGGAGGCGCGTCAGACGGCAACTTTACTTCGGCGCTCGGAATTCCGACACTCGACGGTATGGGCGCGGTGGGCGAAGGCGCACATGCGGCGCACGAGTCCATTGTGATCGAGCACCTGGCGCCGCGCGCCGCTCTGCTGGCAGGGATGCTGATTCAGGGCACCTCGGCCTGATACACTCCCGTGCAGTAGAAGATTGAAGAAAACATCGGCGCTTTTTTGGGAGCGCCATCGCGCTTTTGCGAGGCGCCTTAGAGTTCGACGAGCTAGTTTTTTTGAAACCGAATCAACCGTTGGAGAAATACGAAATCATGAAATGCATTGCCTTGATCTTGAGCGTGGCGGCCATGGCTGCCGCCGCGAGCGCCCAAACTACCGCCAAGCCGACGACGGCCTCCCCTGCGACCGCAACCAAAAAAACCACCGCCACGGCGACCAAGTCCACCACCGCAGCTACCGCGGATTGGTGGCTCAAGCTGCCCGCCGCGATTCCCAAGGTTCACGGCATCGTCAAAACCGATTTTGCCTTGCGCTACGAAGACATCAAGATAGGCACCGGAGCAGATGCTGCACCCAACATGATGTACCACGTGAACTACACCGGGTACCTTGCAGCCACCGGCGAAAAGTTCGATTCGAATGCCGACCGGAAGCCTCCCGTGATGAAAGACGGCAAGCCGGTAATGGGGCCCGATGGAAAGCCTCAGCTCGGTGATCCGCAACCTATGGTCTTCCAGCAGGGCATGCGCCGCCTCATCCCGGGCTTCGACCAGGGCTTTTCAGGAATGAAAATTGGCGGCAAGCGCCGCATATTTATTCCCTGGCAGCTTGCCTATGGGACCCAGGACATTCCGGCCCACCCACCGACCTTCCCGGGAATCCCGGCCAAGTCCGACTTAATTTTCGACGTGGAACTGGTAGACGTGACCGAAATGCCCAAGCCGCCGCAACGTCCCCAGATGCCGATGCGCCTGCCGGTGCCTGCGCCCGGCAAGCCTGGAGCACCTGGCGCACCACCAGCACCTGGTACTGCTCCAGCGCCTGGTGCGCCACCAGCGACAGCCCCAGCACCCGGCACAGCACCGACCGCCGCGTCGCCGTCCGCTGCTCCGGCTCCTGCAACCACGCCGGCTCCAACCACTAACCCAGCGCCTCCGCAGCCGGCTACGGCGCCAAAGTAAGTACTACAGTACAGCCGGTCTCCCGACCGGCTGTAGCGCGGGCGTCCCCGCCCGCGCACTTCCTCTTCGTCCCCCGGGCGGCGTTGCCGACCTGCGAGAAATGTAACCGTGCCCCATCCATCGAGCGTCTTTTTGCTCGATGGGTGGGAGACCACGATGCCCAAGTTACGGGCACTTGCCTTGTCTCTTGTCAGTCTGCTGAGCTTAACCGCCGTGCGCTCGTCTCGCGTCGCCAGCGGGCGATGCTTCTCTGCCATTGCGCCCCGCGCGCAGTACAATTCAGGCGACTCGGTTCTGAAAGGAAAATTTGCAGTGGCAGACAAACTGAAACTGGATCGGCGGAATTTTCTCAAGAGTGCGGCTGGCGCGGTAGGAGCGGCAACGCTTGCGGGCAGCGGCGCCACGGCGATTGAAGCGCAGGATTCTCACTCCGCCGAGGACCGCACCCAGGCAGCCCACGAGCAGGCCCAGCCCGACCGCAGCTATCCGCGCAAGTTTCGCGGCCGCCAACTCAAAATGATTTCATTTCCGCTGGGAGGAGTCGCGGCCGGAAGCCTTGGCCTCGGTGGCCGCGGCCAGCTTGTGGATTGGGAAATGTTCAACCGGCCCAACAAAGGGTTCCGGCCGCTGTACGCATTTCCTGCTATCTGGGCCCAGGCTGAAGGCCGCAAGCCCGTGGCGCGGGTGCTTGAGTCGCGCATTCAGCCGCCCTATGCAGGCCCTGACGGATTGGGCTCGAGCAACGTTCCCGGACTGGGGCGGCTTGAGTCGGCCACGTTCACCGGAGAATATCCGCTGGCGCACATCGATTTTGAAGACCGCTCGCTGCCGGTGAAGGTTGCGCTCGATGCCTTCTCGCCGTTCATTCCGCATGAACCGGACGATTCAGGACTGCCGGTTGGCATTCTGCGATACACCGTTAGCAATCCCGGACATAAAGCAGCCAGCGTCAGCATCGCGTTCTCAATCGAAAATCCTGTGATCACCAAGAGAGAGGCGGATGACGACGCGCGACAGAAGCTGGATAACGGGCGGAAGAACGATTATCGGAATGAACAGGGTCTTGCTGGTTTGGTGATGAGCAACTCCGCGCTCGCAGCCGACGATCCGATGACCGGCGAACTCGTGCTGGCCGCGACAGTGAACGGCGCTGAAGTCTCGCACTGGGAGGGCTGGCCGGCAGGCCGCTGGTGGAACGCTCCGCTGCATTTCTGGGATCAGTTTTCAAAGAGCGGCGAGCTGGGCGCGCAACCCGATCCCCACAACATGGTGGGCGTGCTGTGCCTCAAGAAGACCATTCCCGCGGGGCAGACGGCGAGCTTCGAGTTTTTCCTGGGGTGGAGATTTCCCAATCGCACAGCGGACTGGATGGGGTGGGCGGCGCCAAAGGATGAGGGCAAAACCGTGATCGGCAATGCGTACGCTGCGCGGTTCAAGAGCGCGTGGGAAGCGGTGAGTTATACCGCCGCGCATTTGCCGGATCTCGAAACGCGCACGCGAATGTTTACCAATGCTCTCGCCGAAAGCACGCTGCCGGCGGCGGTGAAAGAAGGGGCCAGCGCCAACCTTTCAACGCTTGCGACCACAACCTGTTTCCGCACCGCCGACGGCGAGTTCCACGCATTTGAAGGCAGCGGCGACAATGAGGGATGCTGCTTTGGCAATTGCACGCATGTGTGGAATTACGAGACCGCGACGGCGTTTCTGTTTCCGCAATTTGCGCGGTCGCTGCGTCGCCATGCGTTTGGATATTCAATGGACGATGCGGGCGCCATGCGCTTCCGCGAATTTCTCCCCGTCGGCAAAGAGCGCTTTGGTTACGCCGCGGCCGATGGGCAGATGGGGCAGATTATCCATGCGTGGATCGATTGGAAAATCAGCGGCGATCAGGCGCTGCTTGTGAGCACGTGGCCTCTGGTAAAGAGGGCGATCGAGTTCGCGTGGGTGCCGGGAGGATGGGACCCAGATCGAGACGGCGTAATGAAAGGTGTGCAGCACAACACTTACGACGTGGAGTTTTACGGGCCGAACCCACTGTGCGGAATTTACTACCTTGGCGCGTTGCGTGCCGCCGAAGAGATGGCGCGCGCGATGGGCGATGCGGCGTCGGCGGATACATACCAGAGTGTTTTCGAAAAGGGAAGCAAATGGACCGACGACAATTTGTTTAACGGCGAGTTTTATGTGCAGAAGGTGCGCGGATACAAGAAGGAAGAGATTGCGAAAAATCTGCGCGGCGACATGGGCACGGACAACACTGAGACGCCGGAATACCAGGTAGGAGGCGGCTGTTTGGCCGATCAACTCATCGGCCAATACCTCGCTGAGATTGGCGGAATGGGCCCGCTGGTGTCGCCTGAAAACATTCGCCGGACTCTGCGCTCGATTTACAAGTACAACTACAAGCCAACGCTCGCCGAACATGAAAATGTTGAGCGCACCTATGCGCTGAACGAGGAAGCCGCGGTGGTGGTTTGCGACTACGGCAAAGCCGAGCGCCCGCACATTCCATTCCCGTATTACGCCGAGGCGTGGACCGGCCAGGAATATCTTGTCGCCAGCCTGATGATGCATTGGGAGATGGTGAACGAGGGAATTGAGTGCGTGGAGAATATTCGCGCGCGTTACGACGGTGAGAAACGCAATCCGTGGGACGAGCCGGAGTGCGGCCATCACTATGCGCGTGCCATGTCGTCGTGGTCAACGGTGATTGCGCTCAGCGGCTTTGTTTACGACGGAACCAAAGCCGTCGTGCAGGCGGTGCCGCGCATGCCGCACGATAATTTCAAATGCTTCTGGTCGATGGGAACCGGATGGGGCACATTCTCACTGCGCAAACAGAATGGCGGCACACAGTTTTCAATCAAGGTGCTTAAGGGAACCCTGGCCTGCCGCTCCTGCGAGATTGCCGCAACAGGCGCCACTGCGCAAATCGAGAAAGACGGCAAAACACTGGCGAATCACGTAAGCCGCAACGGTGAACGGGTTGTGGTAACGCTCGACGAAATCCAGCAATTGGCCGCGAACGATGAACTGAAAATCACGGTACACGGATGAGCAAAGACCCAAACCAGCAAAAGCCATGGATCGTAATTGTCGGCGGCTTTCTTGGCTCGGGAAAGACCAGTCTGATTCTGTCGGCGGCGCGGATTCTTGAGCAGCGCGGCCTGCGCTGCGCGGTCATCCTTAACGACCAGGGCGTTGAATTGGTCGACACACGCCTCGCTGAAACTCAAGGTGCCCTCGCGCGCGAAGTGACCGGCGGATGTTTTTGCTGCCGATTCTCAGATCTCATGTCGACCTTCGAGGAACTTCGCACTCGCGCCGTCGACGTGATCTTTGCCGAGCCCGTAGGTAGCTGCACAGATATTTCAGCCACGGTATTCGGCCCGCTACGCGAAGAGTTCGATGGTTATCGCATTGCGCCGTTTACGGTGCTCGTCGATCCATCGCGCGCGACCGAAATGCGTAGCCAAGATGCCGATTCGCCTCTGGCTTTTCTGTTTCAGAAGCAACTGCAGGAGGCGGACCTGGTATGCATGACCAAGGCCGACCTTTATCCGGATGCAGCAGGCGTCCCCCGCGTGGAAACGCGTTTTGTGAGCGCGAAGACCGGGCGCGGGGTCGCCGAATGGCTCGATGAAATTCTGTCCGGACGGCTCGAGGCAGGAAAGACAACGCTCGAAATTGACTATGCGCAGTACGCACGCGCTGAAGCGGCACTGGCTTGGCTCAACCTGAGTTTGACGCTGGAGCCGGCCGCGCCAGTCTCTCCTGCCTTGACGATCGGCCCGTTTTTTGACGGCATTCAAAGCGCGCTCACCGATGCGAGAATTTCAATCGCGCATCTCAAGATGCTCGACCGCTCGCCCACAGGCTGGTTGAAGGTTGCCGTGACCGCCAACGGCCAGGAGCCGTCGGTCGAAGGGAATCTCGATGCGTCACCGGCCGCCCGTCATGAACTGCTGGTGAATCTGCGCGCAAAAGGCGATGCCGCCCATGTGCAGCAGTTGGTTGAAGAGCAGTTGCAGAAGTTGGAGGGCAGCAAACTCGACCTGCACCTTAACTGCTTCAGCCCCGCTCCGCCCAAACCCGAGCGCAGAGTGGCCAGAGCACAGGCTTGATTCAGAGGCCCGAAGGCCTCAGCTCCTTGTGCGCAGCGTGGTGCAACGGGATGTCAACTTCGAAGCCAAACTGGCCGCCGATTCTGGGGCTGGCTATGTGGCTGCCTCCCAGCATGGCGAAGCTAACGGCAAAGCGGCTGGTGACCTGGTACCAGCCGCCGACCAGGCCCTGCAACTCGTCTTTCCCCAGTGCGTGGTTGTCAGCGATAGCGCCAAACGCCTCGGCCCCGAGAGTGAGGCGCGCGCTCAGGTCGTGTTGATAAGAGAGGCCGCCCGTATAGACTTGGCCACGGGTATTTTGAGTGCCCAGCACACCGGTACTTGTGTTGCCCGCAAATAAAAAACCAAAGTTGGCATTCACTCTTGTCTTGTCACTCAGCGGTTCTTCAGCAATCGAGTTCAGCACGTAGTCGATTAGTCCTGAGCCGAGCTCCTGCCGCGTGTCTCCGGTCGGAAATTCGATGTAGAGGCTGGATGATAGTGATGGGCGTCGCAACGGCGGGCCTGCCTTCATGAAATTCCACTTGATGCCCAGGTCGGTGTCGCCTGGCCCGTTTGAAGTAGGCGAAATTGGCGCGCGGTAAATGGCGAGGTATGGCGCGTCGAAGTCCAGTTCAAGGCCGCGCGGCAGACCAAAGTTGACCTTGTAATTGTCAGTGTTCTGGCGGAGATCGGGATACTGCGCGGACTGCAGTGCGTCTATTTCGTCGAAGCACTCAATGTGCAGCGTACCGGTGTCGTTCACGTCGGCATTATCCGTATAAAAAGGCATTTGGGCCCGCGCAAATCCTGCGCTCATAAGCAAACACAAAATCGCGGGGATTATTCGATTCATAGAGCGCATTTGGCAGTAGTCTCAGCCTAAATTGGCGGGTCGTGTTCGCTATGTGAATGCCCGATGAAAAACCCATGCGGCAATGGTGGGGAAACCTCAACCCTCAATTTAACTTAGCTGACTCGCTGACTCGCTGCCTTCTTCAATTCATCTTTGGATGCAGCTTGTTGAACCTCGTAGCCTCTTGGTACGCGGCAGCGAAGGCCACCAGCTTCGCCTCCTGATAGTGGCCGGCCAGGAATGTGAGCGAAACCGGTGTGCCCGGGCCGCCAATGTCGTCGTGGTCGCCGTCGTCTATCTCGGGCGGTTTGGGTGCGTCGTCGCCGCGCAGGCCGTTGGGCAAAATCAGCGCCGGGTGCCCAGTGAGATTGGTGGCGATTAGCTGCGTGTCTGTCGAAGGTGTGACGATGATGTCGACCTTCTCAAACAGCGCTGACATCTGCTGCACTCCAAGCGAACGGGCGCGATTGGCCTGGATGTAGTCGACCGCTGGGTAGAAGCGCGCGGTACGGAAGGCGTTGGGCCAGTCTTCGACGCCCTGCTCAGTAAGTAGGCGGTCGCGGCCGGTCAGCGTAAGCTCGTCGAACGCCGCCGCAGCCTCGGCGCCGAGGAGCGCGGACATTGCGCCCCACGGCAATTTTGGCAGCTCAACTGGAATGAGATTAACGCCCATGGCGCGAAGCTTGTCGATTGCGGCAAGGTCGAAGCGGCGATCGTATCCACGCCGCGCGCGAGCAGCTTTCTGAAACTCGTTGCGCTCTTCGCGCTTTTTCTTGTCGTCGGCGCTTTCGCCGGACTTGGCGTCCTCAAGCTTGATCGGCAGCAGCGGGTCGAATTCGGATTTCAGGTAGCCGATGCGGAGTTTGTTCCAGTCGACAGCGCTTCCATAGAAGCGAATCGGCGCGGCAGAAAGGTCTGGGCCGTCGGGGCCAGCTATTTCGTTGAGGACAAGCATACAATCATGCGCCGAGCGACACATCGGCCCCAACTTGTCCATGGTCCAGCTCAGCGCCATTGCGCCGGTGCGCGGCACCAGGCCGAACGTTGGCCGCAAGCCGGTGATGCCGCAACGCGTTGACGGCGACGAGATGGACCCCAACGTTTCTGATCCGATAGCGAAGCCGACGCAGCCCGCCGAGACGGCGCTGCCCGGGCCGGCAGACGAGCCGCTCGATCCCTGCGCCGGATTCCACGGGTTGCGCGTGCGCCCGCCAAACCATTTGTCGCCCATGGCCAGCGCGCCGAGCGTGAGCTTGGCCACGAGCACGGCTCCGGCTTCGTCAAGCCGCTGCACCACCGTCGCGTCTTCATCAAATGTCTGTTTCTCAAATCCGCCAGCGCCCCACGTCGTCGGATAGCCTTTCACTGCGAGCAGATCTTTCGCGCCCCATGGAATGCCGTGGAGGGGGCCGCGATAGTGGCCCGCTGCAATCTCCTCGTCGGCCTGCTTAGCCATCGCAATTGCCCGCTCCTCAGTGAGCGTGATTACGAAGTGGAGTCTGGAGTCGTAGCGCTTGAGGCGGTCGAGGTACATTTTGGTTAAGGCGAGGGAGGTGATCTTGCGGATCTTAAGCAAAGCACCCAGCTCAGCGACCTGGGCGAAGGCCAAATTCTCGATATGTTCGTCGCTCTCTTTGGAGAAAAAAACCGGACCGGCATCGTCAGCGTCGAGAGGAGCGAGTCGAGTCTGGTCGCCCTGAAAATCTACGGTCTCAAATCTCCGGGCCTTCCCGATTTCCGCCGGCAACGGATGAAACGCAAACGCCGGCTGCACCGAGTTCGGCATCTCCAATTTTCGAATTGCCTTGATCGACCCATTCTGGTCCACAAGCCCGTCGATCATCATCTGCTTCTGCTCTGCGGTAAACGGCCCAATGCCGGCAATGACTCCAGCCTGGTCGATCATCTCAGGCGTAATCTTCGGTGGCTTCGACTGGTCGGTATACGCAGGTTCCTGCGCCTGCGTGGCCAGTGTGAAAAGGACGCCAGGAAACAGTGGCGATGCGATGCCCGCTTTTGCGCAGGCATTCAGAAAACCTCGGCGATTCAGAGTCATGCGGATAAATCCTTGAAAGGAGCGATCGAATACTCTTGGGCAAACTATACGACACGGCGCGGCTGTTGACGGGATGAAAGACACCCCCTCCTGCAGGTTAAACCGCGTTTCAGCGTAGAATAAGACTTGCAGCACGAGCCATTTGGCTCCGCGCTCGCACCCGCCGGCAGCACTCAAGCATCAAACAACTGCCGGTTCATCACGTGGGGGCGTCACGGTTTCGACGGGATCGATTGCGGCAAGGGAGACATGTCGGGGTGTGGGCACCCGTAATCGCCTGCAAAACTAAAGTTGCCAACGATAATCTGGCACTTGCTGCTTAATTAAATAAGCAGCCGTCTCTCGCGGCCTCGCCTATGGGCTGTGAATCAGACGTTATTTAGTGGGCTGGCTTGAGCGGCTCGGTCCGGGCGGCAAGAGCGAGATCAATCGGACTAGTTCACGGCGCATCTTGTCCGTTCTTAAGCGTCGTGAGCGAAACTAATCGAATCGGACACAGCATGGACTCTCCCGGCTGACAGCGATTTCGGACGCGGGTTCGACTCCCGCCGCCTCCACCATATATTTTCAACAACTTACACTAGTTGATTTGAAAATCGTACAGTAGATCGAACCCACGTCCGAGAAACGAATTCCCGTGGGCCTCCCTCCATTGGCGCTCGAAAGTGCTTGGTCCTTGTACTAAATTGCCTCGTGAATGCATCGACATCATTGAGATTTAGCGCTTGCTGAGAAGATCGGAGCGCATCTCCGGGAGATGATCGCTTGTCCGTGAAGCCTTAGTGCTGTATCTGGAGCGCCCTGCACGGAAGAGTGCGCGGAGGATTGGTGTCAAAGAGGGCGCTTCTGATACAGCACTAAGGCTTGAACGAAGCCGCTTCGCGGCGGACGCATTCGCGTGCGGCTGAACCGGCCTTTGCGGCTGCCGGCATAGTTTGGTTCGCAGTGAAGGAGGATTCTCTGTGAACCAATTGCGTCAGCTCAAGCTTGAGGAGTTGCACTGCCGCAACTTCGCCGCCACAACCATCCGCACCTACCTGCACGGTGTTGAGCACTTCAGCCGATTTTTTCGGCGCCGGCCCGATCAGCTTGGTCCGGAGGACATACGCAAGTATCAGGCAGCTCTATTCACCCAGTTCAAGTTCAGCCCGAACACGGTCATCCTGCGGCTGGCGTCTCGAAACAGGGTGGACTCTAGACGGGCTCTGATATTGTGACAATGACTTCGCGTTGGTGTGTTGACACTTCGGATGATGTCGGTATAGGTTGTTTCGAACAGTGAAATAAACAATGAGGATGGCCAATCGAGGCAACGAGAGTCGACGCTCCTACAGGGTCGAGGCTGTGGCGCGCGCTTGCGAGATTCTGGGCGTGTTCACATCTGCCTCCGATGTGCTGGAACTGAAGGTCATCACTGCGCGGTCGCACCTGAACAAGGTGACCGTCTTTCGCATACTCGGGACACTGGTTGAAATGGGATTCGTGGAGCGCGTGGGAACGCGCGGCTACCGTTCACGGTTTCAACCGATCATGGCGAAGCGCTATCGCATTGGCTATGCATCGCAAAGTTCGGTTGTGCCATTCACTTCTGTGGTGACCGATG
>Ga0265338_10001588_pt1 | contig 36478 bp, 37 predicted proteins | sample 42126metaG_FD_193579 | JGI IMG/M metagenome (GOLD analysis project Ga0265338, IMG submission 193579) | Rhizosphere microbial communities from Carex aquatilis grown in University of Washington, Seatle, WA, United States - 4-21-26 metaG | ecosystem: Host-associated > Plants > Roots > Rhizosphere... | reverse complement strand
GGACGGCGAACTGCTTGGCTGCGGGCTGCCCAGCCCGTTCCCTGGTGAGCTGGCCTGGGACGTGCCCGTACCTGGGCTGGTTTTATGCCCGGTTGTGTTGTGGATGGCCGCGCCCGCCGGGTGGCCGAACGCAACGGCGATGGCGGCCGAGGACACAGCGCCGACCGCGCCGATGCGCACAGTCAGGCTTCTGATCCGGCGCAGCCCGTCCTCGCGGGCGGCCACCGCGAAACGCACGTCATCCCGCCGCATGGGGCTCATCCTCCCGCTCGCCGGATTCGGCATGCTCGCTGCGAGCCGCCGGGACAGGACATTCGGTACCTAACCAGCCCGACCCTAAGGCTAGCTGCATGTCGATTGCAGGCTTCCTTACGATGTTCTGGCCGCCCGGTGACCTAGGGTGACCAGACCCAAGTCAGCTGTGACTGGTCACCGGGCGACCACCTATGCAACGGACCGACGGCCTGGAAAGTTCAGCGCGGGCCCGGCCGCCTGCCGTCCGCATCGGCGGCGTGAGCGGCTGGGATCTCCGCGTATGCCAACGTATCCTCGCAGCATGCACGGTTACACCCAGGACAAGGATGCCTACCTCAAGCGGCTGCGCAGGATCGAGGGGCAGGTCCGTGGCCTGCAGCGGATGGTGGAGGAGGACGTCTACTGCATTGACGTGCTCACCCAGGTCTCCGCGGTGACCCGGGCGCTCCAGGCGGTTGCCCTCGGCTTGCTGGAGGATCACCTCGGACAGTGCGTAACCGAGGCGGTGCGGGCCGGTGGGGACGAGGCCCGCGACTCGATACGTGAGGCGGCCGAGGCGATTACCCGGCTGGTCAGGTCGTGAGTCCGGGCCGGTCCTGAGTCCGCCCCCGGGCGGGAGTCCAGTCAGGTCCCGTGCCCGTGGTCCGGGTCCTGGGTGGCACCCGGCGAGCCGTGCTCGGGGTCCGCGAGCGCGGCGAAGGCACGCAGGTTGGCGAGGCTTTCGCCGCGCTTGACCCGCCATGCCCACTCCTTGCGGATCGACGAGGCGAAACCGAGGCTCAGCGCGGCGTCGAAGTTATCGTCGGAGTAGCTGAGCACGCAGCCCAGGATCCGGTCGATCTCGGCTGCGGACGTGGAGCTGAGCGGGAGCCTGCCCACCAGGTACACGTCACCGACGGGGTCGAGGGCGAAGTGCACCCCGTACATGCGGCCGTTGCGCCCGAGCAGGAACCGGTAGAACCGGGCGTGATTCTCATCCGGCTGCCGGCAGAAGAACGCCTCCACGTGCAGGCTGTGCATGCCCGCGATGAGCCAGGTCATGGTGGCCAGCTTGTGCTGGCCCTCAAGCCGGATCAGGTAGCTGCCCGGCTGCGGGCTCTCCCAGGCGAGCCCGAGGCCGGCCAGTGCCGACTCAATCGCGGCGGCGGCGTCTGCCCGCGTCACGTCTGCCCGCGCCGCGCTTGAGGGTGCCGCGTCCGCGTGCGTCCCGCCCGGGTCGGCCGCCTCATTCATGGCGTCCATCCTGTCAGCGCGTGGTCAGGAAGGCAGCGCCCGGGTGAACCTGTCCGCAGCCTCAGCGGTGCTCATCGCGCCGGCATAGACGGCCATCAGCCGGTCGACCGTGCCGCCCCAGCCGAACCGGGAAGCGTGCGCGACGGCGCCCCGGGACAGCCGCTCCCGCAGTTCGGGCGCCGCGATCAGGTCCCGGAGCACCTGGGCATAGCTGGCCGGGTCATGTCCCTGCACCAGCACGCCGGACACGCCGTCCTGAACGGCTGTGCGCAAGCCGCCGACGGACGCCGCGAGCACCGGTGTGCCGCAGGCCTGGGCCTCCACGGCCACCAGGCCGAACGACTCCGAGTAGGACGGCACCATGACCACGGTGGCCGCCCGGTACCAGTCGGCGAGTTCCGACTGCGGGCAGGGTGGCTCGAGCCGCACCGCGTCGGCGACGCCCAGGGTGCGGGAAAGCTCGGTCAGCCCATCAGGGTCCGCGCGCCCGGTGCCGCTCGGGCCGCCGACGAATGCCACGGTCAGCGTGCGAGCCAGCGCGGGGTGATCGCGGATCAGCTGGGCGGCTGCGCGGAGCACCACGTCAGGTGCCTTGAGTGGCTGTACCCGGCCGGCGAAGACTACGACCGGCTGGTCGACGGGCAGGCCCAGCCTCTGCCGGGCCTCGCTGGCCGGGCCGGGCGTGAACACCGAGAGATCCACCCCAGGGTTCACCGTCCAGACCTTGGCCGGGTCGGCCCCGTAATGGCCGATCAGCTGGCGGGCCTCCTCGTCCGTGTTCGCGACCAGCCGGTCCGCTGTCGCCACGACCTCGGCCTCGCCCCGGATCCTCATCTCGGGCTCAGCCGCGTCCCCCCAGGCGAGCGCGGCGTTCTTGACTTTCCCCAGGGTGTGCATGGACTGGACCAGCGGAACCCCCCACCGCTCCTTGGCCACGGCGCCGACCTGGCCGGACAGCCAGTAGTGGGCGTGCACGAGGTCGTAGCGGCCGGGTGCGTAGGCTGCCTCGGTCCGCAGCACCTCAAAGGTGAAGTGGCAGAGCTGGGCGGGCAGGTCGGCCTTGTCGAGGTCCTCGAACGGTCCCGCGTGCACATGCCGCACGAGGACTCCCGGGGCCAGCTCGGCGACGGGCGGGGCGTCACGGGACACGGCGCGGGTGAAGATTTCCACTTCGACTCCGCGTGCGGCGAGCCGTTTGGCGACCTCCACCACGTACACGTTCAGGCCCCCGGCGTCCCCGGTGCCTGGTTGCTCAAGCGGAGAGGTATGGACACTGATGGTCGCGATCCGCCGGGGAGAGGGTTGGGGCACGGTCATGCACCTCCGCCTGATCAACCCCGTCCCGCCGCAGGGTGTTCCCGTTTGTCCTCCTGCGCGTCCGCACTAGGCTCTTGCTCATGACGAGGCTGGTGCTGCTGCGGCATGGCGAAAGCGAGTGGAACGCCGAGGGGCTTTTCACGGGCTGGGTGGACGTGAGCCTGTCGGAGCGCGGCGCCAGCGAGGCGGCGAGCGGTGGAACGCTGCTGCGCGAGGCGGCCATCCAGCCGGACATCGTGCACACCTCCGTGCTGACCCGGGCGATCCAGACCGCCAACCTCGCCCTGGAGTCCGCGGGCTTGCTGTGGCTGCCGGTGCGCCGGTCGTGGCGGCTCAACGAGCGTCATTATGGCGCGCTGCAGGGCAAGAACAAGGCCCAGACCCGCGACGAGTTCGGGGATGAGCAGTTCATGCTCTGGCGGCGCTCCTACGACACGCCGCCTCCGCCGCTGGACGATGACGCTCCCCTGTCGGCGGCCCGTGACCCGAGGTACGCGCTGCTGCCCGCGGAACTGCGGCCGCGCACCGAATGCCTCAAGGACGTGCTGGAACGGATGCTGCCGTACTGGTATGACGCGATCGTCCCGGATCTCGCGGCGGGCCGGACGGTGCTCGTGGTGGCGCATGGCAACTCGCTGCGTGCCCTGGTCAAGCACTTGGACGGCATCGGGGACGCGGAGATCTCCGAACTGAACATTCCGACCGGAATCCCGCTTATTTACGATATTGACGCTGATTTCCGGCCGCAGGTGACTGGTGGCCGGTATCTGGACCCGCAGGCGGCCGTGGCCGCCGCGGAGGCGGTCCGGACCCAGGGGCGCTGACCAGGCGCGCTCGGAACGGGCCTGGCCGCAGGACATCCCGGCTGAAAGCCGACGATTGCACCAGGGCAAACCGGTCATGTCCAGTTGTTAGCCGGTTTATGAATACATGGGAAATAGCGCCGTCCATCGGCCACCGGCCGCGCGCGTTTCGGCTGCTCCCCGCCTACCATCAAAGTGTGCACGTGCAGCTAGCGGCCGTCATGGCCGCACTGATCAGCGAACTCGGCCGCATCGAGAGGGGAACTGCCGCGGTATGAAGATCCGCAAGGAGGCCAACGGGCACTCGGCTTCTGCTGAACGGCGCCCGCCGTCCCGGCTGCCTGCGGGCATCGCGGCTGTGCTCTCCGTGCTCTCCTCGTCCGCGGTGGTCATCGACAGTGAGGACCATGTGCTGCGCGCGAGTTCGGCGGCACGGTCGTTCGGCCTGGTCAAGGGGGACCGGCTGATGGTCGGCGAGTTGCTCGCGCTGGCCCGCCAGGTGCGCAGGGACGGAGAGATCCGGGAGGGTGAGATCGAGGTCTCCGGCACCAAGCTGGGCGGCCGGACCACCAACTTCGCGGTGCGGGTCGCGCCACTCGGTGCCGGAGTGGGCGGCGGCGGGCTCGTGCTGTTGCTCGCCGAGGACCAGACAGAGAGCCGCCGGGTGGAAGAGGTCCGGCGGGATTTCGTGGCCAACGTCAGCCATGAGCTCAAGACGCCGATCGGTGCGCTAGCGCTGCTGGCGGAGACCGTGGAGGACGCGGCGGACGACCCGGAGGCGGTGCGCCGCTTCGCGGGCCGGATGCGGCAGGAAGCCTCACGCCTCACCAAGCTGGCCCAGGACCTGATCATCTTGTCGCGGATCCAGGCGGCGGAGCCTATCCCGGATCCGATCCCGGTCGAACTGTCCATCGTGGTCGCCGAGGCGCTGGACAGGTGCCGGATGAAGGCGAGCGCGCACGGCATCGAGCTTGCCGCGCTGACCGAGCCTGGCCTGGTGATCCTGGGTGATGAGGACCTGCTGGTCAACGCGTTGCGCAATCTTCTGGAAAACGCCGTTGCGTACAGTCCCGAGAAGACGCGCGTGGTGGTCAGCACGCGGCGGGTCGGGGACGGCGCTGCTGAAATCAGCGTGGCCGATCAGGGGATCGGCATTCCGCAGCGGGACCTGGAGCGGATCTTCGAGCGGTTCTACCGGGTGGACCCGGCGCGATCCCGAGCCACCGGAGGGACCGGCCTCGGGCTGGCCATCGTGAAGCATGTGTCCGCCGCCCACGGCGGCGAGGTCAAGGTCTGGAGCAAGGAGGGCGCCGGGTCCACGTTCACCCTGCGGCTCCCCGTCACCACCCATGCCCGCATCCCGGGGCTGGGTGCCCCGCCATCTGCTGCACAACCTGCCTGGGAGGCTGTGAAGTGACCCGAGTACTAGTAGTCGAGGACGAAGAATCGTTCAGCGACGCGCTCTCCTACATGCTGCGCAAGGAGGGTTTCGAGGTCGCAGTCTGCCCGACGGGACCCGACGCGATCGAGACGTTTGACCGGGAAGGAGCAGATCTGGTGCTGCTCGATCTCATGCTTCCCGGCCTGCCGGGCAGCGAGGTCTGCCGGACGCTGCGGGAACGCTCCAGCGTGCCGGTGATCATGCTGACCGCGAAGGACAGCGAGATCGACAAGGTCGTCGGCCTTGAACTGGGCGCGGACGACTATGTGACCAAGCCATTCTCCTCACGTGAGCTGGTCGCCCGGATGCGTGCGGTACTCCGCCGCCGTGGCGAGCCTGACGAGCAGGGCATCTCCACGCTGGAGTCGGGCCCGGTCCGGATGGACGTGGAGCGGCACGTGGTGACGGTCCGCAGTGACCAGGTCCAGCTCCCGCTCAAGGAATTCGAGCTGCTTGAGGTGCTGCTGCGCAACGCCGGGCGGGTGCTGACCCGGATGCAGCTCATCGACCGGGTCTGGGGCGCCGATTATGTCGGCGACACCAAGACCCTCGACGTCCACATCAAGCGCCTTCGCGCGAAGGTGGAGATCGATCCGGGCAACCCGCGGCACATCATCACGGTCCGCGGTCTCGGCTACAAGTTCGAGCCCGTCGGCTGACGCGCCCCGCTAGGAGGTGGCGGAGGGAGACGGGGTGGCGCTGGCTGCGGGCGAGGCGGTGCCGGAGGGTGACGCTGTTGCTGACCCGGATGCCTTGGGGGTAGCTGTCGGGCGGGCCGGCGCCGGGGAGAAGGTCGAGTAGTACTGGGTCCTGGGCATCACCGGAACGGTCAGCGTCACACGGCCGGCGTTCTGGAAGATCATGACCAGCCGGATGTCCTGGCCGCCGGCCAGCTTCCGGGTGAGGTTCTCCAGGATGAGCCGGGGGCCCGGGCCGGTCAGCAGTACGGCCTGGTCCCGGTGCAGCCGGATGCCGTCAGACGGCAGCTTCACCGAGCTGGCCGTGCCCGGCGCTGAGATGCTGACCAGCCGATCCGCGGGACCGGTGTTCACGAGAGCGAGGAAGAGCCCCGCGGAACGTCCGGCCGGCAGGGCGGTGTTCGCGGCTGCCCCGAGCACGAACACATTACGGATGGCGATGTAACCGCCTGAAGTGCCGACTGAGCGGAGATCCACGGACGTTCCAGCGGTCGGTGCGTGCCACTGATTCGTCGGCGCGTTGCTGCCGGCCTCGCACCCAGCGAGCGCGGGAACGAGCGCTGCCACCGCGAGGACAGCGGCGCGTCGCAGCATGCTCGGGCTGCGGCCATGGAGAATCACGGCGTGCTCTCCTCGGAAGTCGGATGAGACCCAACTGGAATGCCGGACAGCGTACCGGCCTGCGCGGCCTCGCACGGCGCCGGCCCACGCTGTCAGTCAGTCAGCGGGCTGCGCGCCGGCCAGGCCCTGCGGCATGCCGTAGGGCAGCGCTTTGAGGCTGCTGGCCAGCTGGACCCCTGGCCCCACGTGGCGCACGATCATGCTGATCGAGTTATCGGCGTATACCAGGACCGCGGTCAGCCCAGCGCGGCGGTATGCCGAGCCGAGCACGTCTTTCGCGTCCTCCACGACGTGTGCTGAATCTTTGGTGTTCTGTGCGGCAAGCGCCTTGACCTCTGGCATCCAGCGGTCGGTGCCGACGAGGTAGACCGGGATACCGGCGGCGGTGGCCTGGTCGCTGAGCCGCCGCAACGCGGTCGCGCAGCGGCACCCGGACGGGATCAGGGCCAGCACCAGCGGCACCAGCGAGCGCAGTTGCACCGGCTTGCCGTCGACCTGGGCCGTCGTGTCCGGCAGCAGGGCGCTGATCTGGGTTGTCCCGGCGGCCGGCGGGCTGGCTGAGGCCCCTGGCCGGGCAGGTCCGCGGAGAACGCGGCCAGCGCTGAACAGGGTGAGTGTCGAGCCGGCCAGCAGGATGAAAGCGAGACAGCTGGCCAGCAAGGGGAGCGCCATGCCGTCCCGGGTAAGGGCGACCCTGATCCGGCGGGTGAGCCGGCGCCTGCGCCCAGCGCGCAGCTCACGGTGGTAAGCCAGCACCTCACGGTCGAGTTCCCGGGCGTCGTCCGGAATCTCGATGTCCACGGGCGGCAGGCCATAATCGTCTCGTTCCGGTTCCCCGCCAATGTTCACTTGCATCTCTCCGGCGTGGGTGTCGTTGCCTTCAGTATGTGCCCCTGGTGCCAGTGAAGTCACTGGAGCCCCAGGTGCTACCTGGATTCCTGATTGCGGCAGATCGCTGGTCACACGCTGCCACTGAGCCAACGCGATCATGACAACCGGCGGGCGCCGGTGCGGACGCCCGGTGGGCCGAACGACCGCTGATCCAGCGGGCCGGCGACGGCGCCGAGCACTTTAGAGACCCCAAAAGGAGCCCTTGACCTGCACGTTTATCGTCAACGGGGGGTATTGCCGCCTGTTTGGCGTGGTAGCATTGCTACAGCGGAAGGGGTATGTGCCACATGACTTTCAAGGTCGGCGACACCGTCGTCTACCCCCACCATGGGGCTGCTCGGATCGAAGAGATCGAGACCCGTTCGATCAAGGGCCAGGACAAGACCTATCTGGTTCTCAAGGTCGACAAGGGTGACCTGACGGTACGCGTGCCAGCGGACAATGCCGAACTGGTAGGGGTCCGCGACGTCGTAGGTCAGGAAGGGCTGGAGCGGGTCTTTGAGGTGCTCCGTGCCCCGCACACCGAGGAGCCGACCAACTGGTCGCGGCGGTACAAAGCCAACTTGGAGAAGCTGGCCTCTGGCGATGTGAACAAGGTGGCCGAGGTCGTCCGCGACCTGTGGCGCCGGGACCGTGAGCGCGGGCTGTCCGCTGGCGAGAAGCGCATGCTGGCCAAGGCCCGGCAGATCCTGGTCAGCGAGCTTGCTCTGGCGGAGAAAACCAACGAGGACAAGGCCGAGGCGCTGCTCGACGAGATCCTCGCCTCCTGACCCCGTTTCCGGACGTACGTGCCCCTTGAGCTGCCCCGGGTAGGCGTCGGCGTCGACGTTCACCCTTTCGGGTCTGGTCGCGTGCTCTACCTGGCCGGGCTGCTGTGGCCGGATGAGCAAGGGCTGGCTGGCCATTCCGACGGCGATGTGGCTGCGCACGCCGCGTGCGATGCGCTGCTCTCGGCCGCGGGACTTGGTGATCTCGGTAGCCATTTCGGCACGTCCGAGCCGCAGTGGGCGGACGCGCCGGGCGCTGTGCTGCTGCGCCGGACCGCCGCGCTGCTGGCCGAGGCGGGGTTTGCCGCAGGCAATGTGGCCATCCAGATCATCGGTGAGCGCCCGCGTATCGCGCCGCGCCGCGCCGAGGCGGAGAAGGTGCTGGCTGAGGCGCTGGGCGGGATTGCCGTGAACGTGTCCGGGACCACCACGGACGGCCTTGGCCTGACCGGACGCGGCGAGGGCATCGCCGCGATCGCCACCGCCCTGGTGATCAGGACGGATCAGCGGTAAAGCCGCTCGGCGTATGACGGACCGTAATAGCTCTCAAGTTCGTCCAGCGTTTCCTCGGTGTGCTGGACGGTCTTGGCGATGCACGCTACGGACGGCAGCGCCGCCGGGTTCCACGTCTCGGGATGCCACAACTCGGAGCGCATGAACGCCTTGGCGCAGTGGTAGAAGATCTGCTCGATCTCGACCAGCAGAGCCAGCGCCGGCCGATGGCCCCGCACGATCATGTCGTCGAAGAACGGTGCCTCGCGGATCAGCCGGGCCCGCCCATTGATGCGCAGCGTGTCCTCGCGCCCAGGCACCAGGAACACCAGGCCGACGTGCCCGTTTTCCAGCACGTTGCGGAACCCGTCCGCGCGGCGGTTGCCGGGACGATCCGGGATGGCGATCGTGGAGTCGTCGATCACGTGGGTGAAGCCTGGCGGGTCACCTTTGGGTGAGACATCGCAGGTGCCGTCCGCCGCCGCGGTCGCGATCATGCAGAACGGGGCAGCGGCCAGCCAGTCCCGGTCCATCTGGTGCAGGACAGGCCGGTCCTTGGTGGCAGCGCGCCGGCCGGGTACGCCCAGGAGTTCCCGGAGCTCGCTCTCTGACGCGATCTCGACTATGCCTGCCTGGTCCAGGCCTGCCTGCTCCAGCATCATGCCTCCTGGTCGGATTCTTCCTCGGGTGGTGTCGGGGTGCTCCGCATCCGGTCAAAGTGCGGCGAGGGCGCCGGCACGGGTGCGGGCAGCGGCTGATGCGGGATCAGCACGGGCTGCTGGCCGGACTCCTCGGCAGCCGGCTCGCCAGGCTCATCGCTGGCGGGCTGGTCGTTGGCGGGCTGGTCGTTGGCGGGCTGGTCGCCGCCAGCCGCGGGCTGGCCGCTGCCGGCGCCTGGGCCGGCGGCAGGTTTCCCCGCAGATCCCCAGGCCCCCTCGGGGTGAGCTTCGTCGCTGACCGGGTCGTCGTCCAGGCCAGGCCCCGAGTCCAAAGCCAGTCCAGCATCCTCAGCATCCTCAGCGTCCCCGGCGCCGGTGGCCTCAGCGGAGCCCGCCGCCGCGCCGAGATCCGCGGTGTCAGTGCTCTTGCTGGAGTCGGCGCTCGTGTGGGTGTCAGCCCTCTTGCCGGTGTCAGTGCTCTTGCTGGAGTCGCTGGCCGTGCCGGAGATGCTGGCCGTGCCGGAGTTGGCCCCCTTCCCGGGGCCCGGGGAACCGGTGCCGTCGGCCGGGCGCCCGGCGTTACCTGTCTTCGTGGCGCCCGTGCTGTGACCTGCTTCCCCGGGATTCCCAGCATTCCCGGAGCCGGTGGCCCCGCTGACCTCCGTGGCGTGGCCGGTGAACGTGGCGTAGCCGGTGAACGTGGCCTGTCCCGCGGCGGCCGCCGCCGCTGCTGCTGCGGAGTCCTTGGCATGCCGGGCGGCGGTGGCCCGGCCAGCGTCGGTGCCGGTCACGGAGCCCGAGGGCGGCACGGTGCTGGCCGGGCCGGCCGGATCGTCGGCGATCGCCGCGGGGACGGCTGGGATTCCGGCAGCAGGTACCGGCTTGAGCAACGCGTCGAGCCCCTGGCGCGGCTGGCCAGCCGCGCCAGGCGGCCCGGCGCTCGCTGCCGGGGCGGCGGGCAACGGGGTGGCGGGCAACGGGGTGGCGGGCAACGGGGCGGCGGGCAACGGGGCGGCGGGCAACGGGGCGGCGGGCAACGGGGCGGCGGGCAACGGGGGCGTGGGCAACCGGGGGGCGGGCGACTGGACGGCGGCAGGCTGCTGGGGGACCGGCGGCCCCGCTGCCAGTTGCGCACCGGATGGTCCGGTCCCGTTCCCTGGCCTGCCTCCTATCCGGGATTTCCGGAGATGCCGCAGCATGGCCAGCCACAGGCCGAAGCCGAGCAGGAGCAGTACCCAGGGGGTGACCGCGACGGCCGCCGCGGTTGGCCGCCGCGGCAGGCTGACGCCCATGGCGTGCACCGCGTCAGCCGCGGACGTCGCGGCCAGCAGGACGAGGATGGACAGCCACGCGTAGAACTTCGTCCACCACCCCCCGCCACGCAGGGCGAGCGCCGCGGCGCAGGCCACCACCAGCATGGCGTCGAAGATCAGCGGATATAGCCGGGCCAGGGTCTTGGAGGTCCCGGCGGCGAGGGCGATCGCGTGGATCCCCGCGTAAGACAGCACGAACGCGGCCGCGGCCAGCAGGATCACGCCCGCGATCACGGCGACGAGCGCCGCCAGCCGGAGCCTTGCGGGCAGATCCGTGCCGCGGGATTCACGCGCGGCGGGAGTGTCGTTCATCGGAGCCGGTCGTCCTTCCTGGGGGGAACCATCTGACGCCGTCCGCCTATGGCCGGAAACGGAGAGCGGAACGCTCCGGGCCGGGTGCCAGCGAGCAATACCGCTGCGGATCCGCCGGGTGAATGGGGAGGGCCGGAATGACGAACGGCCGCAGGCCCGCCCCCGCGATCTTGGCGTCAAGAGAGACGATATGCCGTAGTACCGGGTGGCTGGGGAGATTCTGGTCAAGCGTCATGCCGATTTCCGCACCACTGACGGGCCGAGGGGCGGCGTTCTCGTGCTCGGCGGCCGGCTGCTGTTCGCCAATGATGATGTCAGGATATCGGTCGTTACGGCCGGTGACACATGTGGTCATTATCGTAATTCCACTGCCGACGAAACGATTTATCGGCGGAACGGCTCAGTGTCACCGGCGACGGCATACCGGCCACGGCAGGTGGATCCCCGAGCCGCGGCCGGCTTTGCCTGACGTGGCCGGTCGCGCTATCCCGTACCCTTTGCTGCGTGACGCTCCGCCTCTATGACACCGCTGCGCGCAGTGTGCGCGAGTTCGTCCCGGTCGTGCCCGGGAAGGCAGCGCTGTACCTGTGTGGCGCCACTGTGCAGGCACCGCCGCACATCGGGCACGTCAGGTCGGGCGTCAGTTTCGACATACTCGTCCGCTGGCTGAGGGCCAGCGGTTACCAGACCACGTTCTGCCGGAATGTCACCGACATCGATGACAAGATCATCCGAGTCGCCGGGGGTGAGGGAGTGCCCTGGTGGCTGGTGGCCCAGCGCAATGAGCGCGCGTTCAGCCGCGCCTATGACTCACTCGGCTGCCGGCCGCCCGACGTCGAGCCGCGGGCGACCGGGCATGTGCCAGAGATGATCATCCTGATGCGGCGGCTGATCGACCGCGGCCACGCGTACGCCGCCGGCGGGGACGTGTACTTCGACGTCAGCTCCTATCCCGAGTACGGGGCGCTTTCCGGCCAGCGTCCCGAGCACATGCGCGCCGCCGATGACACAGAAAGCAATGATGCCAAACGGAACCCCCGCGACTTCGCACTCTGGAAAGGTGCGAAGCCGGGTGAGCCGGCCTGGGACACCCCGTGGGGGCCCGGCCGCCCGGGATGGCACCTGGAATGCTCGGCCATGGCCACCAAGTACCTCGGCCCCACCTTCGATATCCACGGCGGCGGTCTCGACCTGGTCTTTCCGCACCACGAGAACGAGCTGGCCCAGTCCAGATCGGCCGGAGACGGATTCGCCCGGTACTGGCTGCACAACGGCCTGGTCGGGATAGCCGGGGAGAAGATGAGCAAGTCGCTCGGCAATTCGCTGCTGGTGGATGTGATAGTCACCAAGGTCCGCCCGGTGGAGTTGCGGTACTACCTGGGCCAGGCGCACTACCGGTCGGCGATCGAGTACTCGCCGGACGCGCTCGCGGAGGCGGGCGCTGCCTATCGCCGGATCGAAGGGTTCGTCACCCGGGCTGCGGAGGTCGCCGCGTCGCCACCCGGTGCGGACGACCCAGCGGCGGCGGTGCACGCAAGTACCTCGCTGGCTGGGACCGAGGCGCCAGCCGCCGCGATGGCGCTGCCGACGGCGTTCTCGGCGGCGCTCGACGATGATCTCGGCGTGCCGCTGGCGCTCGCTGCCGTGCACGACGCGGTCCGCGACGGCAACAACGCCCTGGCCGCCGGGGATGCCGATCGGGCGACGACGCGGCTGGCCGAGGTCAGGGCGATGCTGGACGTGCTCGGCCTGGACCCACTGGCCGAGCCCTGGGTTTCCCGTGGGCCGGAGGACGACCTGCAACAGGTTGTCGGCGCGCTGGTCAGCGTGGCCCTGGCGCAGCGGCAGGCAGCCCGGGAGCGCAAGGACTACGCGGCGGCGGACGGGATCAGGGATGAACTGCACGCGGCCGGGGTCCTCATTGAGGACACCCCCAATGGTCCCCGATGGGAGCTGAAGCGATGAGCCGCGGCGGATCCACCGGGGCGGGCCGGGGTGGCCGGACCAAGTCAGGGAAGCCTCGTCCGGGCACGGGCGGGTACGGCAAACGCCGGCTGGAAGGCAAGGGCCCCACTCCGCCTGCCCACCAGCGGCCTGGTCACCCGGCCCAACGCCGCGCGGCGGCGGCATCCCGTGACGCGGTCCGTGGCGAGTCGCGCGGCGACAGCCAGGGCCGCGGCCGGCCGGGGGAGTCTGGCGACCGTGCGGCGGGAAGGGTTTCTGAAGGCAGCGGTTACGGCGCCCGGGCCTTCGGGGACCGGGCGGCCGGCGGGCGTCCGCGCGGTGCCGGTGACGTGCCCGAGGTGGTCGCCGGGCGTAACTCGGTACTCGAATCGTTGCGGGCCAAGGTGCCGGCCACCGCCTTGTACGCGGGCCCGCGGATGGATTCCGACGACCGGGTCCGCGAGGTTATCCGGCTGGCCGCCGACGCGGGTATCCCGATGATCGAGGCGGGCCGCCCGGAACTGGACCGGCTCACCGGGGGAGCGGTTCACCAGGGCCTCGCGCTGCGGATCCGGCCCTATGACTACGCGCACGCCGATGACCTGGTCGACCGCGCCCGGGCCGCCGGGCAGGAACCGCTGATCGTGGCCCTGGACGGGGTCACCGATCCACGTAACCTGGGCGCCATCGCACGGTCCGTGGCCGCGTTCGGCGGGCATGGCGTGCTCATTCCCGCCCGTCGCTCGGCCCGGGTGAGCGCTGGTTCGTGGAAGGCGTCCGCGGGCGCGCTGGCCCGGGTGCCGGTGGCTCAGACGCCCAACCTGGTCCGCGCGCTCACCTCCTACCAGGAGGCCGGCCTGTTCGTGGTGGGACTTGACGCCGCGGGGCCGATTCCGGTCGACGAGCTTGACATCGCGGACGGGCCGCTGGTGCTGGTGATCGGCTCGGAAGGGCGCGGCCTGTCCAGGCTCGTCGCCCAGAGCTGCGACCTGCTCGCCCGGATCCCGGTCACCGCGGCCACCGAGTCGCTCAACGCCGGCGTGGCGGCCGGCATCGCGCTGCACGAGGTCGCCCGCCGCCGTCCGTCCCCCGCCTGACGGAGCCCGCCCGCGGTCGCGGTCGGCGGTCGGCGCGCTCGGACTCCCGGGGTTTGTGGACTGAATGTGTTGTTTGCTGGCAAGCCCAACGGCGGCACTTAGAGTCCACGGACTGGATGAGGCTGGTTCGGGCGCACCTGGAATGCCCAGGGTGCACCCGGACCCGTTTGCCAGGGGAGCCTGCCGGGGAAGGTAACCAGTGATCTTGCTCCGAGCGGGGTCAGCTGGATCCACGGCAGGCACCGGGGGTGGGTCCAGGACGGGCACCGGGGGGGGCTCGTGCGACCAACGATCCGGCAGGTGGCCCTGACCTGGCTGGCGGCCGCCATGTCGCTAACGGCCGGGCTAGGACTCGCCGCGCCGCTGGCCAGTGCGTCGGCGGCCAGTGCGCCGCCTGCCAGGGTGACAGCCGGTGGCAGGCCGCTCGGCGCAGCTCCGATCACGCACGTCATCGAGATCATGCTGGAGAACCACACGCTCGACAACCTGTTCCTCTCGCTGGCGGGCGCGGCGGGCACGGTGGCGACACCGTCGGGCGTGGTGCACCCGGTAACGGCGCCGCCGAACGAGGGCGACGTGCAAGGCGGCATTGACAACAGCCGGGCGGCCGAGCTCACCGCGATGGACAGCCAACCTGCCCGGGGTTACCTGATGGACCGTTACACGCAGCCGCCGTTCGGCATATCGGCGATCACCGCGTTCGGCCCGCAGTTCGATCCCAACCTGCAGTACCTGGCCAGAAGCTACGAACTGGCGGACCGCAATTTCCAGCCGGTGATCGCCCCCACCCAGCCGAACGTCCTGACCGCCCTGACCGGCACAGCGCACGGCTGGTACTTCAACCGCCCGGACCCGCACCCCCGGCCGTGGTATTCCATCTTCGACGAACTGACGGCGCACAGCCGAAGCTGGAAGATCTACTACGCGCTGCCGCAGTCGTTCCTGCGCGGCACCGTCTGGGACCAGATCATCCCGCCCGGACACGCCAGCGATCTCAGCAGCGGCGACCAGTTCTTCGCTGACCTGGCCGCCGGGCAGCTGCCCAGTTTCTCCTTCGTCCGGCCCGGCATCGGCTACAGCGAGGAGCCCAGGGAGGACATCGGGGAAGGTGACCTGTGGCTCGGCCAACTGGTGCGGGCCGTGGCCCGCAGTCCGTACTGGCGGTCGACTGCGATCTTTGTCAGCTACGACGAGGGCGGCGGTTTCTGGGACCACGTCGCCCCTCCCGTGCCGACCGGCTACGGGACCCGTACCCCGCTGGTGATCATCAGTCCCTGGGCCCGCGCCGGGGTCTTCGGGCAAGTCTCGACCAATGTCTCGGTGCTGTCCTTCATGCAGCACCTCTGGGGGATGCCCCCGCTCAACCGCCTGAATGCCGTGCAGAACGACCTGGCCGGGGCGTTCAACTTTGCGCAGCGGCCGCTGCCGCCGCCAGAGGTCGCGGTCGCGCCGCGGGACACGATCGGGTTCCACGGCGCGACCGACTACACCGACCTCAGCGCGCCGGCGGCGGGTAGCTGGCTGCAGATCCACCTGGCCGCCGAGACCGGCGGGCTGACGCTGGATCAGGCCGCGTCGGGGCTGGTTACCCTCACCGTCACGGCACCAGCCGGGATCACCATCCCGGCCGGCTTCCCGGTGTCCGTGCCGCTGACCCGGGGCCGTGCGTCGGCCACGGTGCGCTTCCCGGCGGCTGGCTATTACCGGATCAGGGCTGACGGCCCGGACGGCAGCATCGGCTGGACCACCATCGTCATCCGGTGACGTGACCGGCGCGGGCAGGTTAGGGTCGCTTCAGCGGGATGAGGCACGGGATTGAGGTGCGGCCGTGGATCGGCTTCGGATCGGCACGCTCGGGGCCGCGCGGATCACCCCCGCCGCGCTGATCAAGCCCGCCCGGCAGGTCCCGGAGGTGGAGATCGCCGCGGTGGCCGCCCGTGACCCCGGCCGGGGCCGCCAGTTCGCGATCAAGCATGGCATCCCCGTGGTGCATGACTCCTACGCGGCGCTGATCGCCGACCCGAACATCGACGCCATCTACAATCCGCTGCCCAATTCGCTGCACGCGCCGTGGACACTGCGGGCGATCGAAGCGGGCAAGCACGTGCTCTGCGAGAAGCCGTTCACCTCGAACGCGGCGGAGGCGGTGCAGGTCGCCGCGGCCGCGAAGAGTTCCGGGCTGGTCGTCATGGAGGCGTTCCACTACCGGTACCACCCGCTGGCCCGCCGGATGCGCGAGGTGGTGGCCGGGCCGGCCGCAGCCGGGACGGTGACCGACCCGGAGAGCGGCGCCGACGCCGCGGCGGACCTGGCCGGGCGGGCTGGGCCAGCGGCCGCCGGCGGGGAACTCGGCCCGCTGCGGTACCTGGAAGCCTCGCTCTGCTTCCCGATCCCCCGGTTCTCCGACATCCGCTACTCCTACGACCTGGCCGGTGGGGCGACCATGGACGCAGGCTGCTACACGATAAATTGCCTGCGCCTGCTCGGCCCGGGCGAGCCGGAGGTCGTGACGGCCAAGGCGAAACTGCACGGCCCGTCCATAGACCGGGCGATGACCGCATCGTTCCGGTTCCCGGGCGGGGCGCTCGGCCGGATGAACGTCTCGCTCTGGTCCAGCCAGCTCGTCCGGATGGGCGTGAAGGTGGTCGGCGACCGCGGCGTGATGCGGGTGCTGAACTATCTCGCGCCGCAGGTCTTCAACCGGCTGACGGTGAGTACGGACGGGTACACCCGCCGTGAGCACATCCACGGTGAAGCCACCTACACCTACCAGCTGCGCGCCTTCACCGGGGCGATCCTGCGCGGTGAGCCGGTGATCACCACGCCGGAGGACGCGATCGCCACGATGACCGTGATCGACGACGTGTACCGGGCAGCGGGCCTGCCGTTGCGCGGCGAATGAAATCGTTCGCGGCGGCGTGGCGGCTCAGCCTGGCGGTAGGCGACCATAAGAGGCTATCGTTCGCTATGTGAACACATCGAGCGCCGAGGCCGCTGACCCGGCGCCTGCGACCGGGCCGCGCCGGACCGATTTCGTCCAATCCCTGGACCGGGGCCTCGCGGTCATCCGCTGCTTCTCCTCCGAGCGGCCGTCGCTGACGTTGTCCGAGGTCGCGGAGCGAACCGGGCTCACTCGCGCTGCCGCCCGGCGGTTCCTGCTGACCCTGCAGGAACTCGGCTATGTCGGCAGCACCGGCAGGCAATTCTCGCTGCGTCCGCGGGTGCTCGCGCTCGGTTACGCGTATCTGTCGTCGTTCAGCGTGGCTCAGATCGCCCAGCCGCACCTGGAGGATCTCGCCGAGGAACTGCACGAGTCATGCTCGGTGAGCGTCCTGGATGGCGACGATATTGTCTACGTCGCCCGTGCTTCGGCTAACCGGATCATGACGATTGCACTCACAGTGGGTACTCGGCTGCCGCCCTACCCGACGTCCATGGGCCGTGTTCTGCTGGCCCACCTTCCAGATGCCGAACGCGAGGCGCTGCTGAGCCGGGCCACCCTCCGTAAGCTCACTGATCACACCATCGTTGACCTCGATCGGCTGCGGGAAGTGCTCGCCGCCGTCCGCGCCCGGGGCTGGGCCGCGGTGGACCAGGAGCTTGAGGCGGGGGTGCGGTCTATCGCGGTGCCGATCAGGGACAGTTCCGGCAAGGTGGTGGCCGCCATCAACGCCAGCGCGCACGCGGCACGGGTGCCGATGCGGACGCTGGAGAAGCAGTTCCTGCCCCGGCTCCAGGATGCCGCGGGGCACATCGATTCCGAACTGGCGGCGCGCCTGGCGACCGGCCCGGGCGTCGTCCGCTAGTCCTCCGCCGCCTGCCCGGCCTGCGTTTCGCGGCTCTTGACACCCCTGGCAACTCCGGGCAGCATGACGTTCGCGATATGAATTAATGTGCGCCTAATGGGTCCAATGGGTCGAGGAAGACTCCAGGATGGAGGCCAGATCATGGCGCTTGCCCGCGAGACCATGACCGACGAGCAGCGCAAATCGGTCGCGGTCGAGTACCTGAAGGCTTTTGACAACGGCGGGGTGACCTCGACCGGGGGAAGCATCCTCGACCTGTTCGCCGACGACGCGCAGGTGTACTTCCCGAAATGGGGCCTGGCCAACGGCAAGGACCAGATCGGCCAGCTGTTCGGGGACGTGGGCGGGACCCTGAAGTCGATCACCCACCACTACTCCCACTTCAACTGGATCTTCTCCGGCGGTGACACGTTCGTCTGCGAGGGGACCAGTCACGGGGAGCACCAGGATGGGCCATGGCGGGCCGGGGTTCCTGAGTCGGGGGCCGGCCGCTGGTGTGACGTGTTCGAGGTCCGCGACTGGAAGATCCAGCGCTGCTTCATCTATCTCGACCCGGACTACGCGGGCCAGGACACCACCCGCTACCCCTGGCTGGAGGGCCGCTAGCCCACTCGCCGGCTGTCGCGTGGCATCCCGGCTATCGCAACGGCACCTGTGCCACTCAGGTGCAGTTCCAACGACACCTGTGCCACTCCGCTGCCGTTGGAACGAGATTCAGCTGGGTCGCACGTCGGCGTGGGCGGTGATGTAGCTCGCGTAGTCGGCGCTGATGAGGTGCGGAGCAGCGGCCGCGTCGGGCGCCGGGTCCACGCCGGCCGGGAACTTCCGGGAGATGAGCTCGGCCTGGATCCGCTGCAAGTGCGAGGGCGCCCCGGCGGCCGGGCCTGCTCCGGCGGTGACCGGGACGGTGACCCCGGCGAGCGGGTCGTCGGTGCGCGGCGCCGCGAGGGTGAGCACGTCTGCGAAGCCGGGCGCGGCGGCATCCCGCTCCGTGAGCGGCGGCAGGTCCCAGCGCTGCTGGACTGACTTGAGGATCGACGTGTGATCCAGCGGCGGCCCACCAGCCGGGGCCCGGAACACGGTCCCGGCGGCGATCAGCGGCGACACCAGGACCGTGGGCACCCGGACGCCGAAACGGGTGAAATCAAAGCCGAACTCGCCTGCGTCCTGGTCCGGCGGCGTGGCCCCGGACGGCGGCGGCACGTGGTCGTAGCAGCCGCCGTGCTCGTCGTAGGTGATCACCAGCAGGGTCCGCGGCCAGCCGGGACCGCCCCGCACCGCCTGGTACACGTCGTGGATAAACTGCTCGCCGAGCGCCACGTTGTAATTGGGATGCTGGCTGTTCCCGGTTGAGCTCCAGCTCGGTTCGAGGAACGTGAAGGGCGGCAGGGTGCCCGCCGCGGCGGCCGCCGTGAAATCGGTGAACAGGCCGAAGTGGCTGGCCGGTGCCCGCGCGATATCGGTGAACGTCGATTTGGTGAGCGGCTCGGCGTCGTATCCGTAGATCGCCCAGCCGAGCCCGTGCGCATCCAGCAGGCCGAAGATGGACGGCGAGGTGAAGGTGTGCGTCTTGTCGTCCATGTGCCCCTGGCTGGTCCCCGCGCAGGCGAACGCCCGGTTCGGCAGCGTCTCGGTGGGCACCGAGGAGTACCAGTGATCGCAGACCGCGTACCCCCGGGCCAGGCCGGACAGCACAGGGAGCGTGTCAGGCGCGAAGCAGCCCATGATGTCGCCGGCCGTGGTGCCGGGCAGGATCGACCAGCCGCTCTGCTTCGACTGCCAGCCCAGGGTGTACGCGAAGTCCTTGACGAAGCCGTCGTTGGCAGGCACGGCCGACGGGCTCGCGGGGCCCTTGATGCTGCCGAACAGCTGGGAGTTGGTGGCCATGTAGCCCTCGCCCGGATCGGCCCCGGGCATGAAGTACGCGTTCTGCGTCGTTGGCTCGATCCGGAACACGCTGACCGCCGGGCCGGTGGCGGCCGGGTTGGACTCGGTTCCGTTCAGGCCTTCATATGGTTGCCCAGCGGGCGAGACGTTCCCGCTATTGGTGTAGAGGAACCCGAGCATGTGGTCGAACGACCGGTTCTCGAGCATGAGGACGACGACGTGCTCGACCAGGGGAAGGCCATTTCCGGCTGGCATCGCAGCCTCCGTTCACGCGCTCAGGTGGGGGTGCCCGCGGGGGTGGCGGAGGGGTAGTTCAGAACCGGCGGGTGGACCGGACGCCCTTCCAGCGGTTTTGGTACTCGTACGCGCCGAGGTGCTTCAGGCCCGCCCGCCGGCCCGACAAGCGGCCGATTACCAGGCCGATCACCAGCGGGACGAGGTACGGAATATACTTCGCGTAACCATGCGCTTGCGTCGCATGCGCCACATGGGCCGCTAGCAGATATCCGGACACGATTTCTGGATCCCCTGGTCGGCGGGCGTGGGCAAAGACCCGTCAAAGTCTGAATATAAAACATAGCAGTTCTTGGCGATCCGGTCCGCCGTAAAATAGACAAAATCTTCACATCGAGGGAGATGTCATGCAGCTCACCAAGCTGGCGCATGCCTGCGTCAGGCTGGAGAAGGACGGCGCAGCCCTGGTGATCGACCCCAGCGTGTGGGCTGGCCCGCAGGCCCTGGCCGGGGTCGGCTCGGTGCTGATCACGCACGAACATTTCGACCACGTGGACGTCGATGGCCTCCGTGCCGCACTGGACGCCGACCCCGGATTGCAGGTGTGGGCCAACGCCTCAGTGGCCGCCCAGTTCGCGGATTTCGCCGGACAGGTCCATGAAGTCAAGCACGGAGACACGTTCGGGACTGAAGGGTTTGATGTTGCCGTTTATGGCCACGAGCATGCGGTGCTGCACCGGGATATCCCGCTGGTGCCCAACACCGGGTTCATGATCGATGGCGAGGTATTCCATCCGGGTGACGCGCTGACGCTTCCCGAGGACCCGGTGTCGACCCTGCTGCTGCCCGTCAACGCGCCCTGGCTCAAGCTGTCGGAGATGATCGACTACGCCCGCGCGGTGGACCCGAAGCGCGGGTACGCGATCCACGACGGACTGCTCAACGACACGGGCCTGATGGTCTTGGCCAACTGGCTCGGGCTGGCGACCGGTCCGGGCGGCGGGGCGATCAGCCGGGTGGATCCGGGCACCGTCATCGAGCTTTAGGTACGGCCTGGGTCACAACGGCCTGGGTCACAGCGGGACGCCGGGCCGCGGCGAGCCGTCCAGCCAGTCGCGGCCCTCCCGGTACAGCAGTTCGACCGCTGGGCCGCGCAGCCCGGGCAGCCCGGGCTTGACCGTGTACCCGGCATTGGTCTGCAGGTAGGCGAGGTGCCGGTAGCCCTCAGGGAAGCCGGCCAGGATCTCCTGGTCGAGGGAGAGCGCCGCGCTGGGGTCGACCGGGTCGAGACGGTCCTTCTCATAGATCGGCTGCCGCCGGACGATGGCCCATACCCCGTCGCGCTTCGCCAGGAAGTCGTAGAAGCGGCCGGTGCAGGTGGCATCGGCCAGGATCCCGTGCACCGGGGCCCGCTGCTGGATGGTCATCTTGGTCTGCGCGACGGCCCGCTCTCCGTGGACCTCGCAGGTGAAGCCGCCGAGGAAGTGCAGGATGCTGGCACCCGCCTCGAATCCCTCGCGGCTGACCCTGATGAACTCCGCGGCCGGGCCCTGGAACCAGGTGGCCGTCATCCAGCCGTCGTCGTGCCAGACCGTCGCGAAGTCATCCCATCGCGCGGCATCCCGGAACAGCGCCCAGTTCTCGATGACCTGGCGGATCCTGACTGACTCTGTTTCGTCCTCGGTGAGCATCTGCGCCTTCCTGGTCGGCGGATCTTCTGCTAGCTCGGGCGGGCGACGCCCTGGATGAACGGCGCGATCAGCGGCATGTGCGGGGCCGGCTTGAGGCTGGTCATCGTCTCGATGCTGAACCCGGCGGCGGTGATCGCCGCGGCGGTGTCCCGGTTCGGATGGCATCCCGCGGCGAGCAGCCGGGTCAGCGGGGTGATCATGTCCTGGGCGAGCGCGGCCGGCCCGCGGGTCCTGACGTGTTCGAAGAACACCAGCCGGCCGGCCGGCCGGAGCACCCGCCTGACCTCCCGGAGTGCTGGCAGCTGATCGGGAACAGTGCACAGCACGAGGGTGGATATCACCGCATCGAAGCTCGCGTCCGGGAACGGCAGCGCGTCGGCGGCCGCGTCGACGATGTCCACCGGCCGCTGAGCCTCAGCGAGTTTGGCGGTGAGCTTCCTGCGCATCGCGGCCGACGGCTCGGTGACGGTCAGATGGGCCACGGCCCCGTAGAAACGCAGGTTGGCCCCGGTGCCCGCGCCAATCTCCAGGACGTCTCCGGTAACGCCGCTCAGCAGTTGCCCGCGCAGGTCCGCCATCCAGCGGCGTTCCATGGGAGCGGTGCACAGGTCGTAACGCGCGGCGAACTGGCGGCGCCGCCGCGACTCCGCCGGGCGTGATCGACCGTCAGGCGAGGCACCGGATCCGTGGTCGGCTAGCATGCCCGCAGTATCCCGCCGGTGCCTGAGTGCCGTGCGATGCGGGTCAGTCTGGTCGGCTCCTACGAAGAGCGGTGCCTGGTGAACAGGGTCGTCGTCCTTGGCAGCATCAACCGCGACCTCATGCTCACCCTTGATCGACTTCCTGTGCCCGGTGAGACGGTGACGGCCAGCGGGATGGAGGTCCTCAGCGGCGGCAAGGGGGCCAACCAGGCGGTCGCCGCCGCGGCGATCGGTGGCTCCGTGGTGCTGGTCGGCCGGGTCGGCACGGATGCGGCCGGTCCGGAGCAGGTGGCCGCGCTCGCCGCCGCCGGCGTCGACGTCACATTCGTCGAGCAGGACCCGCGCGCCCCGACCGGAACCGCGGTCGTCATGGTGGATGGCGGCGGGCACAACTCCATCGCCGTGGTCCCGGGCGCGAACGGCCTGCTCGACGCCGCGAGTGTCGAGGCGGCCGCGCCGGTGATCGAGGGGGCGCGGATCTTGCTGCTGCAGCTTGAGATCCCAGCCGCCGCGGTCGACCGGGCGGTGTGGATCGCTCGTCGCGCGGGCGTGCTGACGGTTCTCAACATCGCCCCGTACCGGGCCGTGCCACCTGCGGTCTTGTCTGGCGTCGACTACCTACTGGCCAACGAGACGGAGGCGGCTGCCCTGCTCGGGGAAGGCGTGGACAGCATCGAGGACGCCGCGCGGGCCGCCGGGGCCATGCGGCAGCTCGGGCCCACCTGGGGGATCATCACGCTCGGCGCGCAAGGTACCGTCGCCGCCGGGGAGGCGGGCTGGATCCACGAACCTGCTCCGGCAGTCGACGCCGTGGACACGACGGGTGCGGGAGATGTGTTCGCGGGTGTGCTGGCGGCGGGCCTGGTCGAGTCGATGCCGGTCCGTGCGGCGATCCGGCTGGCTACCGCCGCCGCGAGCCTGAGCGTCACCCGCCGGGGCGCCCGCGGACTGGTCGCCGCCGACGCGCTGGCCGTGCGGGCCCTGGCCGGCCAGGTGCCGAGTGGGCCGGAATGAGCCCCGGCCCGCCCGGGTGCGGAGCGGGCCGGAATGAGTTGGCCCGCCAGGCGCCGCGTGCATCCTGTGCTAGCCGGTCAGCCCGGCTGGGCATCGGCCGTCGGTCAGTTCAACCAGGGCCATTCGTCTCGTTCTGCTGGCGGGTCGACGTGCGCCTCCACTTCGCCGGCCAGGGCCTGGGCGGACCCCACCCGCCCGTACCGGGCTTTGCGCCGCATCCATTCCTGGGACCAGGAGCTCAGCGCGGTTGTCGTGACCACGATGATCCACCAGCCGAGAATGAGGACCATCATGATCGAGCCGATCACGATCGCGGCCATCATGGCTCGGGTTCCTGTCCCACACGCCCGACCTTCATAAGATGGCCCCCCCAATTCTCTTGCGGATACGTTGGCTCGATAGTTTGATTGTTACTCGCAGTGCAAGTTTCAGTGACGTCTGAGTGGGCTATCTTCCAGATGCCTTCGCGGCACGTTGCTCTGACAGCAACGCTACGGTTTAGTAGGACTGTCACCGGGTAAATGGGCATGATCTTGACTGGGGAGGAACAGGCGGGTGTCTGACTACGGCAGCCCGACTGTCCGCCGACGCCGTCTGGCGGCTGAACTCCGGCGGCTGAGGGACCGCGCCCATCTCACCGGGGACCAGGTCGCTGACCAGCTCGGCTGGTCGCCTTCCAAGATCAGCAGGTATGAGCTGGCCCGGACTGGCCTGAACCCCGGCGAGGTCGAGAAGCTGCTTGACCTTTACGGCGTCGACGATGGCAAGCGCGATGAACTGCTGTCCCTGGCTCGCGAAGCGCGGCAGCGGGGATGGTGGGAGGCCTACGCGGACGCCCTGCCCGAGAACAACCTGGCGTATATCGGCCTGGAAGCTGAAGCCAGTTCGGTGCGGGAGTGGCAGGTCGAGGTCGTTCCCGGTTTACTTCAGACCGAGGACTACGCCAGAGCGGTCGTCCGGGGCTTTCAGCGGGTTGTTACCATCCCGCCCAGGCAGATCGAACGCCGTTTGCAGGCGCGGCTGGAACGTCAGCGTGTGCTCGTCCGCGAGCGGCCGCTCGAGCTTGAGGTCGTCCTCGACGAGTCGGTTCTGCTGCGGCGCATAGGCGACAACTCGGTAATGGACGCCCAGCTACGTCAGCTGGCCGAAGTCTCGCTGCTTCCTAACGTGACCTTGCAGGTCCTTCCGCTGGACCAGCCGCACCCGCTGACCCTGGACTCGTTCGTGCTGCTTACCTTCGGCGAAGAACGTCAGACCACGCTGCACGACGTGGTCGGCGCTGAGCACCTGACGGGCGAGTTGCACCTGGAAGGCGAAGCCGACACCTACCAGTACCGGCTGGCCTTCGAGGTCCTGGCCCAGCAGTCGCTGGACCCGGGTGAGTCACGGGAGCTGATCCTGAAGACGGCGGAGCGGGTGTGGCCCTAGGCCGTTGATGTACCGAGAGTGGTTTCCGTTTCAGCTACGTGACCACCACGGCCGGGACAACCAGATTGAAATTCGGGCGAGTTGGCCTATACGGGTGCCCGGCCCGGGGTAACCTGGCGTTAGCCAGTGGTCCGGGGGCTTTAGACGGGTTGATACCATCGCCCAAGGCAGATCGCCCCCGGCAGCCGGAGCGCCGTTTCCAGGCCCGGCTGGGATCTCAGCACGTGCTCTCCTGGGCCGCCCTTCGAACTGCGGGGGTTGTCCGCAATCGGTCCGTTCTGCTGCCCCACGGGCGGCAATTCCGGAATGGACGCCGAACCGTACCAACTCGTCGAGGTCTCATGGCTCCTCAACGTGACATTGCAGGTCTGGCCGCCATACCAACCTCATTCAGTAAGCTTCGATTCTTTCGTTCTTTCGCCATTGCCGGGCAATCTGGGGTTACGCTACACGACGTGGTCAGCCTCGAACCCTGACGGATGAGTCGCATCCGGAAGCGGGGCCTGACACCTACCACCACTGACTGGCACTCGACTTCGTTGCGTAGCCGTCGCTGAATCAAGCTGGGGAACGGGAGTTGATGGTTGGTATCGGTGGGATTAGTGGGGTCATAGGGGCGACCACTGGACACGTATAGTTGCGTCCTTGCTTACACTGGGTGATGGAATCAGCTGTGCGGTCCGAAGCCCTATCGGAAATCGGTCACGTGAGATCGGAATGTCAATGAGTCGTCTATTTCAGTCCAATGAAGCGAATCGCAACCAGTACGACATGTCCGACGTTCGCTGGAAGAAGAGTTCCCTGAGCATGGCTAACGGGCACTGTGTCGAGGTTGCCAACCTCGGCGGTGGCCACGTTGGCGTCCGCGACAGCAAGGACCAGACTGGCCCGGTCCTGCGGTTCACCCCCGACGAGTGGACTGCGTTTGTCGGGGGTGTCCGGAACGGCGAATTTGACAGGGCTTGACCTGTCTGCCGAATTTCCGCCTGAATAGTTAACCTCGTGGTCCCCCGGCCGTGGTGCCGATTTCACCCGGCGCCGGGACCAAGGCCACGAGGCGGGCTTCGTCGCCCTGGTACCCGAATGAGAGGACCCCGTGCATCCAGCACGGGGTCCTCTGAGTTTTGTGGTGCGCCACAAGCCCGAAGACGCTCCTGTGGAGTGCGGTACGGACCTGAACCCGGCGGTCAGCTGGAAAGGGCGGCGAAGCGGGCCTTGACGGTGGCTGCGGTGTCGTCGGCGGGGGCGTCCCAGACCGCCTGGTTGAAGATCTCAACCTCGGTGTAGCCGGCGTAACCAGCGTCCAGGACCTGCTGGGAGATCGGGCCGAAGTCGATCGAGCCGTCGCCCAGGTGGGCCCGGCCGAGCAGGGCGTCCGCCGGGAGCGGGCTGACCCAGTCACCTAGCTGGTAGCTCACGATGCGCCCGTGCGCGCGGGCGATGTCCGCGGCGAGGCCGGAGTCCCACCAGACGTTGTAGGTGTCAATGACAACCCCGACCGCGTCGGCGGGAAACAGCAGCGCGAGGTCGACGGCATCGCCGAGCCGGACGAGGACGCAGCGGTCGGCGCAGAACATCGGATGCAGCGACTCGACGCCTAGCCGCACGCCGAGTTCCTGGGCGCGGGGGACAAGCTCCGCGATCGCGTCGGTGATCATGCGGCGGGCCAAGCCCAGGTCGCGGCGGCCGGTGACCAGGCCGCCGGAGACCAGGACGAGCGCGTCAGCCTCCAGGGCGGCGGCCTCCTCGATGGCCGTCCTGTTGTCGGCCAGCGCGGCCGCGCGCGCCGACGCGTCCGGATGGGTGAAGAACCCGCCCCGGCACAGGCTGGACACGTGCCGCCCGGACTGGCGGACGGCCGCGACGGACTCGGCGAGCCCCAGTTCGGCGACCCGGTCACGCCACAGGCCCACCGCCGGGATCTCGTGCCGCACGCACAGGTCGAGGGTCTGGGTCAGGGTCAGCGACTTGACGGTGGCCTGGTTCAGCGAGAGCCGGCTGACCGGTATCACGGCGCGGTGCCCTGGCTGGCTTCCGGGCCATCCACCAGGTACTGGTCCATCCGCTCGACCGCGAGATCCGGGCGGAGCAGGGCGCCGGCCGCGGCGGCCAGCTCGAACACCCGGATGAGGTGCGCGACGGGCCGCCGGTCCTGGAATCCGTTCACCATCGCGAAATGCGGCTGCAGGCCGTTGAGCCAGGCCAGGAAAGCGATGCCCGCCTTGTAATTGAAGGTCGGCTTCTCGAAAATCGTCCTGCTCAGCAGCACGGTCGGGTCCATGATCACGTCGTACCTGGCCAGGTTGCCCGCGTCCAGGGCCGCAATCGCCTCGGCGGCCGGCGCGGCGATCGCGGCGAACGCGCCGAGCAGGGCGTCGCTGTGGCCCTCTGGACCTCCCTTGATGAGCGAGGCGTAGTTGAAGTCATCACCCGTGTACAGGCGCACGCCAGGTGGCAGCCGTCGGCGTAGCGCCAGCTCATGTTTCGAATCGAGCACTGACAGCTTGACGCCGTCGACCTTGCCCTCGGCCCGCTGCACGAGTTCGATCACCGTGTCGGCCGCCGTCTCGAAATCCGCGGCGCCCCAGTAACCGCGCAACCGGGGGTCAAAGGCTTCGCCGAGCCAGTGCACGATGACCGGCTGGTCGGCCTGGCCGAGCAGGTACCCGTAGATGTTCAGGTAGTCGCGGGGGGATTGGGCGCTGGCCGCCATCGCCCGGCTCGCCATCAAGATCACCTGGGCTCCTGCAGCCTGGACCAGGTCCATCTGCTCCTCGTAGGCCGTGGTGATCTCAGCCAGCCGGTAGCTCCGGCCCGCTGGCAGCTGATCGGTTCCCGCCCCGCAGGCCAGCATGGCCGCGCTCCCGGTGGCGGCGTCCTGGGCCCAGGCAGGCGGGGCCCCGGTGTGCTGAGCTCCGGTGTGCTGAGCTGCGGTGTGCTGAGCCGCGGTGCGGTGAGCGGCGGCGCGGCGGGCCGAGTGCGTGATGAGCTCCTTGGCCTGATCCCAGGTCAGGCCCATCCCGCGCTGTGCGGTGTCCATGGCGTCGGCGACCGCGAAACCGTGCGCCCACAGATGATCCCGGAACGCCATCGTGGCGTCCCAGTCGATGGTGCCGTCCGGGAACGCGGCCACGTGCGCGGCCGCGTAGACCCGCCGCGAGACCGGCCTGGGATGGCGGTCCGCCCAGGTCGGTGGCCGGATGAGCAGTGGCTTCAGCCGGCCCGGCAGCCGGATCCGGGATGTCATCAGGCCGCCAGGCGCGGTACTTCGATGCGCCTGCCCTCGGCCGACGACTGCATCGCGAGCCCCGCCAACTGGACGCCCTTGGCCCCCTCGGTGAGATCCCACGGGAAGGGTGTGCCCGCCACGGCATGCTTCAAGAACAGCTCCCACTGCACCTTGAACCCATTGTCGAAGGTGCCATTGTCCGGGATGTCGGTCCACTGCGCCAGATAGTCGATCGGGTCAGGCAGGTCGGGGTTCCACACCGGCCTCGGCGCGGCGGCCCGGTGCTGCACGGCACAGTTGCGCAGTCCCGCCACGGCGCTGCCCTGGGTCCCGTCCACCTGCAACTCGACCAGCTCACGCCGATTCACCCGCACCGCCCATGAAGAATTGACCGACGCCACGGCACCCCCCTCAAACTCAAGAAGCGCATAGGCGGCGTCGTCCGCGGTGACGTCGTATCGCACCCCGGACTCGTCCCAGCGGACCGGCACGTGCGTTGCGTGCCGGGCGTAAAGGGCTCTGATCGGGCCGAAGAGGTCCTCAAGCAGGTACTGCCAGTGCGGGAACATGTCCAGGACGATGCCGCCGCCTTGTTCTTTCCGGTAGTTCCAGGAGGGTCGCTGCGCGGCGAGGCCATCACCCTCGAATACCCAGTAGCCGAACTCGAGCCGGACCGACAGGACCCGTCCGAAGAATCCTTCCTTGATCAGCCGCCGGAGCTTGATCATCCCGGGCAGGAACAACTTGTCCTGGACGACGCCGTGGGTGATCCCGGCCGCGCGCGCCGCGCAGGCGAGGTTCAGCGCCCCGCTCAGCGACTCGGCGATGGGCTTCTCGGTGTAGACGTTCTTGCCTGCCGCGATGGCCTGGCGCAGGCTCGCCTCCCGCGCGGTGGTCACCTGCGAGTCGAAGTAGATGTCGATGCCGGGGTCGCTGAGCACCTCCTCGAGGCTGGTTGTCCAGCGCTGGATGCCGTGCCGCTCGGCGATGTCGCGTAGTTTCTCCTCGTTGCGCCCGACGAGGACAGGCTCGGGGAAAACTGCCGTTCCGTCGTCAAGGAGCACGCCGCCCTGTTCCCTGATGCTCAGCAGGGACCGGACCAGATGCTGCCGGTAGCCCATCCGGCCGGTGACACCGTTCACGGCAACCTGGACGACCTTGCGCGACATAGCGGACCCTTCGGCGGCGCTGTGATGTGCCTCAACTTGGGAAAGCACTTTCCCGAGACTAGGCTGGCCGGGAAACATGGGTCAAGTCAGGACGGGCATCAGGGCACTGCGCCTATGGGAGACACCGTGGCCGAGCCGAATCCCGGTGGCCGGCGCCGCCGCCGGGCCGCCGGTGCCGTGGACGGTGCGCCCCGTCCGTCCCGGGTCACCTTGCAGGACGTCGCGGACCGGGCGGGAGTCTCGCTGACCACGGCATCGCGGGTGGTCAGTGCGGGTCCGCGCAAGGTCGGCCAGAAAATGATCGACCGGGTCAACAAGGCGGTGGCTGAACTCGGCTACACGGCCAATCTCCAGGCCAGAGCCGTTGCCACCGGGCAGAGCAGCACCATCGGCGTGGTCGTGCACGATATCGCCGACCCGTACTTCTCCACTATCGCCGCCGGCCTCATGGAGATCGCCTACTCCCGCCAGCTGCTCGTGTGCCTGTCCAGTACCGCGGCGGGGGAGGCCGGGGAGCGGGAGTACGTCTCGCTGATGAGTGCCCAGCGTGCCCGGGCGGTCATCCTGATCGGCAGCCGGTCCGACGACGTCGCCGCCCGCGACGGCTTGCGCGAGGAGATCGAGGCCTTCCGGCGCGCCCACGGCCGGGTCGTCTGCGTCGGGCAGGACCTGCTCGGCGTGGACACGATCATGCCGGAGAACGCCTCCGGCGCCGAGTCGCTGGCCCAGGCCCTCGTGGCGCAGGGGCACCGCAGTTTCGCCGTGCTCGCGGGCCCACGCGGCCTGCTCACCGCGCGGGACCGGCTGACCGGGTTCATCGCGGGCCTGCGGGCCTGGTCGGTCAGCCTGGATCAGCGGGACATCATCTACGGCGCGTTCACCAGGGACGGCGGCTATGAGGCGATGAGCTCGGTGCTGGCCCGCGGCGGCCCGCTGCCGGACTGCGTCTTCGCGGTCACCGACGTCATGGCGGTCGGCGCGCTGGCCCGGCTCCGGGCCGAAGGGCTCTCCGTGCCGGCTGACATTGCCGTGGCGGGTTTCGACGACATCGTCACCCTGCGGGATGTCTACCCGCCGCTGACCACCGTCCGGCTGCCGCTCAAGACGATGGGCGAGATGGCGGCCAACCTGGTCCTCGGCGACCCGGCGGCAGCCCGGCCACGGATCATGCCGGTCCCGGGTGAAGTGGTCCTGAGAGAGAGCACCACCCCCCGCCCGTCCGCGTGACAGCGGCTACTGTCGATCTTGCTGTAGACCGAGGGCGGTGTGTGAGGACTGTGAACGCTGTGCTCGCCGCTGGTGGAGCCCGCGAATGGGCTGCGGTCCGGCATGACTGCCGACCTGGCCGGCCGCGGCCGGGGAGCTTCGATCTGCCCGAGCGCGTGATCACCTCTTTCCGGTAACGACTCTTGCGTGCAGGTCACAGGTCAGGTAACTTGCGCCTAATTGGGAAAGCGCTTGCCAAAATACGCCGGAACGCCTTCGCCGCTGCGGGTGACGTACGCACCCCCCGCACGGCCCTCGCAGAGGATGCGGAGAAAGACGCCAGTGGGAGCTGTCGACCAGGTCTGGCCGGGGTGGGCCGGGCAGACCTACCCGCAGGCCCTACCGAAACGCAGGCTAGCGAGGCCCTCACTGGCGAGGGAAGATCGCATTTAGAAGTCCATGACCACCGCCGAAACGGTGGGCCTAGATGAGGGAGTGGACATGAGCGACACGGCTTCCACGCCGTTCTCGGAGACCAAGGCGCCGGAATCTCCGGACCGGCTGCACCGCGGTGCCCTCAGCCTGGTGGACATCTCGGCCTCGACGATGGCCAACATCGGGCCCGCCTACAGCTTCTTCTTCGGCTTCGCATTTCTGGTCGTCACCGCGGGCATCGCCGCCCCGCTGACGATCATCGTGGCCGGCATCGCGATCGCGCTGCTCGGCAACACGCTGGCCCAGTTCTCCCGGGCCCACCCATCGACTGGCGGATTCATCTCGTTCGTTGGCAAGACGTTCGGCGGGACCAGTGCGGTAACCACCGCGTTGCTCTGCGGTATCGGCTACATCATCGCGATCTCGTCGGTGCTCGCGGTCGCCGGTGGCTTCCTGTCCCTCACGTTGAACCACTACCTCGGCTGGAACATCCCCTGGGGCATCCTCACCGTGCTGCTGACCGCGGGTGCCGTGGCGATGATGATCCGCGGCGTGGCGGTCTCGACCAAGCTGGCCGGCTTCTTCTTCGGCTTCGAGTTGCTGGTGCTCGTCGTCGTCTCGATCGCGCTCCTGATCAAGAATGGCGGCAGCCTCAGCCTGGCCCCCTTCAATCCCGGCAACATCACCAACGGATTCACCGGTCTGGCGGCCGGGTTCCCGCTGGCGATCTACTTGTTCATCGGATGGGAGAACTCAGCAGCCCTGGCGGAGGAGACCGGCAACCCCCGGCGCAACGTGCCCCGGGCCGTCTTCCTGTCCATCGGCCTCATGGTCGTCAGCTACGTCCTGTTCGCCTACGCGACGGTAGAGGGATTCCACAACAACGGCGCCAAGCTCGCCGCGGCGGAGATCCCCTTCATCTCAGTTGCCCAGGGCGTCCTCGCGAGCTTCGCGTTCTTCGCCTACATCGCTGGGCTGACCTCGACCTTGGGCGTGCTCATCGCGGCGGTCAACTCCCAGTGCCGACTGATCTTCAACGCCGGCCGCGAAGGCCTGCTCCCCGGCTGGATCGGCAAGGTCCACCCGAAGCGTCGCACCCCGATGAACGCGATCTTCACTTTCGTGGGCATCGCGTCGGCGCTCATCATCGTCTGGGCTCTCGGCCACGTGATCGGCGGCCACACCGGGAGCATGGACCCGATCAACTTCTTCTTCGAGTCGTCCACGATGGGCACGATCCTGATCCTGGTCGTGTACTTCCTGTCGAACCTCGCGCTGCCGTTCTACTACCGGAAGTTCCGGCCGCAGGAGTTCAGCGTGGTCAAGCACCTCATCCTGCCGATCCTTGGCATGATCGCGATCGCGGTGCCCGTCTACTACCTGTCGAAGCCGGGGCAGGATCCGCCGTACAGCTGGTTCCCCATCGCCGCGCTGATCATCGTGGCCTTGTCCGTGATCTACTCACTTGTACTGACCAGGCGTGATCCGTCGCTGGGGGACCGGGTTGGCTCGATCGTCGCGGACGAGTAACCAGTCCGCAACCAAAGCGCTGCCGGGCTGGGCGGCAGCCCGGTGCGTGCCGGCCCGGCCAGATACCGGGCTGGCACGCACCGCGTTGAGTGCCTCCGGTCCGGGCTGGGGACACGCTTTCCGGGCCTGGTCTTTCAGGTACCTCAGGCTGAGCACCCATCGGATCAGGGAGAGAGACCATGACTGACACCGCCGTGCGGTCCGCAGAGGTGCCCGGCCCGCTACCCGCGCACCCCCTCGACCCGGCTAGCGCGGAGGAGTACCTGTCCGGCCGGCAGATCCTCGTCGGGGCGGGCCTGCTGACGGAGACCACCAGGTTCGCTTACTACGGCCTGGAAGAACCGCCGAAAGGCCAGGTGCTCGCGGACGCGGCGGAGGGGCCGCCGGATCGCCGGCTGCGGGCGTTCCTGATCGACGTGGTCAGCGGGGAGTCGAGCGATGTGATCGTGTCGCTGACCCGTGGCGAGGTGGTGTCGCGCCGGGTGCTGGACCCGCGGGTCGACGGCCAGTTGCCGATCATCGACCAGGACTACGCGCTGGCCGAGCAGGTAGTGCACGCGGACCCGGAGTGGCGCGCGGCCATGGCGCGGCGCGGGCTTACCGACGTGTCGAAGATCCGTGCCTGCCCGCTGACGGCCGGCTCCTACGGGGATGAGCAAGGCCGCCGGATGGTCCGGGTCATGGCGTTCCTCCAGGAAAACGAGCATGACCTGGCCTGGGCGCATCCGGTGGACGGCGTGGCCGCGTTTGTGGACCTGATCGAGGGACGGGTCTTCAAGGTGATCGACGAACTCGACATGCCGGTCCCGCGGGAGTCAGGCGACTACGACGACCCGGCGGTCAGCGGGCCGCTCCGCACCTCGTTGAAGCCGATCGAGATCACCCAGCCGGAGGGGCCGAGCTTCACCCTGGAAGGCAACGCGGTGGAATGGCAGAACTGGTCGTTCCGGATCGGCTTCGACACCCGCGAGGGACTGTCCCTGCACCAGATCAGCCTGGATGACGGCGGCCAGCGGCGGCCGGTGATCTACCGCGCGTCGATACCTGAGATGGTCGTGCCCTACGGCGACCCGGGCCCGACCCGGTACTGGCAGAACTACTTCGACTCCGGCGAGTACCTGGTTGGCAAGTGGGCGAACTCGCTGGAACTAGGCTGCGACTGCCTCGGCGAGATCGCCTATCTCGACGCGACGGTCACCGACGACCAGGGCGAGCCCCGGGTGATCCGCAATGCGATCTGCATCCACGAGGAAGACTTCGGCATCCTGTGGAAGCACACCGACATCTTCAACGGGTCGGCCCAGTCCCGCCGCCAGCGCCGCCTGGTCGTGTCGTTCTTCACCACCGTCGGCAACTACGACTACGGCTTCTACTGGTACTTCTACCTGGATGGCACCATCGAGTGCGAGGTCAAGCTGACCGGGGTCATCTTCACCTCCGCCTACCCGGGCCCGGGTCATCCGCACGCGACTGAGGTCGCGCCGGGGCTGGGTGCCCCGGCCCACCAGCACTTGTTCAGCGCCCGCCTGGACATGATGATCGACGGCCAGGTCAACGCGGTCGATGAGATCGACGTGCAGGGCAGCCCGGTCGGTCCGGAGAACCCCTACGGCAACGCGCTCGTCCAGCAGGTGACGCGCCTGTCCCGGGAGTCAGAAGCTGGCCGCCGGGCCGCGCCCGAGCGGGACCGGGTCTGGCGGGTGAGCAACCCTGAGGTGACCAACCGGTTCGGCCGGCCGGTCAGCTTCACCCTCTACCCGCAGGCCGCGCCCACCCTGCTGGCCGACCCGTCGTCGTCGCTGTACGCGAGGGCCCGGTTCGCCACGAACCACCTGTGGGTGACCCGGTATGACCCGGCGCACCGTTACTCGGCCGGCGACTTCGTGAACCAGCATCCGGGTGGTGGGGGTATTCCTGCGTTCATCGCTGGGGACCACCACATCGATGGCGCGGATGTCGTCCTGTGGCACACGTTCGGGCCCACCCACTTCCCGCGGCCGGAGGACTGGCCCGTCATGCCGGTGAGCCGGTGCGGGTTCACCCTCAAGCCCACCGGCTTCTTCGGCCGCAACCCCACCCTCGACGTCCCGCCCACCCACGGAGCGGCGCACTGCCGCCCCAACGCCGGCTGAGCGAGTTTCCGGGGACTACCGGTGCCCGGGCCATCCCGAACACTGAACGCAGTCTCATGTGCTGGTTTCGCACTGCTAGGGCAGGAGGCTAAGTCGGCCGACATATGCTCCCCGTGACAGCCCGCAGAAGGCGGAATGGGACATGGCCGCGCGGGCCTGACCAAAGTTCACACCCCGGCAACCTAGCAGGCCACCAGCACGTCACCGCCTGCGTGCAGACGCGGTCAGGCGGGCTGCCACAGCTCAACCCGGCTGCCCTCAGGATCGGTGACCCAGCCGAACCGGCCGACACCCTCCATGTCCTGCGTCTCTTCAGCCACGTCCGCTCCCTTGGCGCGCAATTGCGCGAGCATCGCATCCAGGTCGCGGACCCGGAAGTTGAGCATGGTCTGCTGGGCGCGGGACCCGAAGTAGTCGGTCCCGGACTCGAACGTCGCGAACACTGTCAGCCCGGCTTCCTGACGCCACAGGCCGTTCTCATCGGCGTCCAGGCCCAGGCAATCGCGATACCACGCGCCCAGGGCCGCCGGGTCGGCGGCCCGCATGAAGTACCCGCCGATTCCAATCACACGTTCCATGCCGATATCTTGCCAGGACGGCGATCGGGCGGGCTGGCACCACACCATCGCTGCTGCAGCCCCCGTCTCAATCGCGGGGGAACTCGTTAATGTTAAGCAAACCCCCACTCTTACGACCGGGGGTGTGCCGGACCGCTAGTTCGGCGCCTGACAAATTCCTCACCGGTCGCTGGTATGGCTGGTGGTTACTGTTTGTGTTCGGGCGCAGCGGGTTTCGCGGGATATGGCTTACACGCCGCCAGGGGCGGGTCGGAGAAGTCGGTAGAGCCAGCTAGGCGTGCTCATGGCTGAGGTCGACGATGCAGAACCGGTTGCCTTCGGGGTCTTCCAGCACGATGAAGTCCGGATCCTCCGGGTAGCTGTCCCAGCCGGCCCGCCTGGCGCCCAGCGACACGAGCCTGGCCGCTTCGGCCTCCTGCTCGCCGGCATCGGCCACATGCAGGTCAACGTGCAGGCGCGGGTGATCTTGCGGCGGCGTCTGGCTGAGCTGGAGCGCGATCGCCGTTCCGGCCCCGTTCGGTGGCACGAGCACCTTCGCCCATCCGCCGAATCCATCCTCGCGCAATCTATAGCCCAGCGCCGCTGACCAGAATTCCGCCGCCCGCTGCACGTCGGTGACCCCGAGCGCCACCACGCCGAACGTCAGCATGGGCCTGAGTTTAGCGAGCACCGCGGCCGGCCGGAGAGAACGCGCCCCGGGCGGGTGAGCCACCAAGGCAAGAATGAATGCGCTGATGGCTTGCCTGATCCTGGCCGCCCACGTGGTGAAATTGCGGCTGCCATCTCGCTCGGCGAGCTGCGGGCTCAGGTGGAAAGCACTGTGGAGGCGCTGCACTAGTTCGGCGGTACCTGGTTTCTGATCAAGACTCCAGGGCGGCGCGCACCAGGTCGAGGAGTTCGGCATCCGGGATGTCGGCCGCGTCTTCGGGTCGCAGCCGGATGGTCGCCTGGCCCGAGATGAGCGCGGGATGCCGGGCGGTGAAACCGGCGTCGCGGCCCTGTTGCCAGCCGTAGAGGGACAGGCCGTGCTTCCATGCGCCGACGTAGAGGCGGCGGTTGCCGACCTTATAGGTGGGAATCTGGTACGACATAATCACCGCTGCCCCGGGGTGCGCCGCCAGGATCAGCCGGTGGAGCCGGTCAAACAGGGCGCGGTGCCCGGGGGTGATGGCGTCGATATAATCCCGCACGGCTTCGTCCACCCCACCATTGTGCCCGTCCGCGGGACGTGGCCTCGGCCGGGACGAGCGTGCCGCACGGGTGATGAGACGAGATCGGCCCGCAATGGGCGTCTACGTCGTGTCGTGGCCGGCGTGCTCAGTGTCGTGCATGTGTTTGGCGAGTTCCGCCCAGCGCTCGTGCGGCGCGACGGACTCCGCGGGGCGCCGCCGCCTCGCGAGGAGGTGCCCGTCCACAGCGGATGATCAAAGAAAGGAGAGTACCCACTCCCTTCCACTCTCAACATATAACGCACCGGGGGGCTTGCGGCAAGACCCGGGTCGTGCTGCAGAATCGCTGGCCGAGGCCAGAACCTGCGGAAAATGGAGTCGCGAAATGCGTGTGTTGCTGTCGGCGTATGGGTCGCCCGGGGACGT
>Ga0265338_10001586_pt1 | contig 36495 bp, 34 predicted proteins | sample 42126metaG_FD_193579 | JGI IMG/M metagenome (GOLD analysis project Ga0265338, IMG submission 193579) | Rhizosphere microbial communities from Carex aquatilis grown in University of Washington, Seatle, WA, United States - 4-21-26 metaG | ecosystem: Host-associated > Plants > Roots > Rhizosphere... | reverse complement strand
TGGCTCAGTTGCCCGCGATTGCCGAGGAGCTCGGAATCTCGGTCAAGGCCCGCGCCGAGGAGCTCGAGCCCCAACAATTTGTTGAGTTTTTTAGAAGGTTGAAGCGTGACCGCGATTAAGATTATCGCCGACAACAAAAAGGCCAGATTCGACTACGAAATTCTGGACACCTATGAGGCCGGTCTCGTGTTGATCGGCAGTGAGGTGAAGTCGCTCCGTAACGGGCAGTGCCAGTTGAAGGATGCGTATGTGGCCTTTCGCGGTCATGAGGCGTATTTGCAGAACGCCCATATCGCCGTCTACAAGGCCGCGAGCTACAACGGCCATGAGCCCGAGCGGTTGCGCAAACTCTTGTTGCATGAACATGAGCTGAGCAAGATCAACGAGGCCATCACCGAAAAGGGCCTCACCTGCGTTGCCCTGAAGATGTATTTCAAGCGGGGTATTGCCAAAGTCGAGATCGGCCTGGCCCGCGGCAAGAAAAAAGGCGACAAACGGCAGTCCGAGCGCTCGAAGGAAGCGGACCGCGACATCCAGCGCGGCTTGCGAAAATCCCGCTAAAAGAGCAAAATCTAGGAATGCGTTACCTTTTGATTTCCACACTGTTTTTGGTGGCCTGCGCGAACTCGGGCCGGACCGCCGCCGACCGTGAGTCTGACCGCGAAAAAGTGCGCAATGAACTCTCCGGCGAAATGTCGCTAAAGGCCGACCGCGAGGATCTGGCCGCGCTCCGCAAAAATATTCCCGAAGAAAAGAAAAAGAGCAACGACGAGCTCGCGCTGATCCTCAATCTCATGAAGCAGGGAACCGAACGCCCGGAATTGGTCCGCGACAAATTCACGGTGTTGGTGGAGAAAAAGCGCACCGGCTTCCGCGATAAGGTTCAGAAACTGCGCGAGAGCTATCGCAAGAGCGAAACCAAGCGCCGCGAAGAGTACCTTGATGCGCAAAAGAAGAAGCGTGCGGATTATTTGTCGACGAAACGGAAGCCTGAGGACACCCGCGAGTTTTTCGCCGATCAAGATAAGGACCGCCAATCCTTTTTCAGCGACGAACGCGACCGCCGCTCTAGCTTTGAAAGTGAATTGAGCGCATCGTCGAAGGATTTCGAGTCGTATATGCGCGAGAAAATGAACGAGTTCAATGAACAGTTCCGTCTCTACTCGAAGGCGTTCACCGAGCGCCCGAAGGACAAGAACGCCGTGACGGGCGACACCAGCAAAGCGAAGCCTGTGGACTTCAAGTCCATGGACAAAGCGCCCGCCAAGCAGTTGGGCACCGACGATTAGTCGTCGGCCTTTTTGGGTTTCGCGTGAATCGTGACGAGTACGGCATCGCCGACTGAATAGTGGCGATTCATAATTTCCGAGCGCTTTACTTTATAGGTTTTGCGGTTGATCTCGACGATCGCGGTCTTCGCATCAAAGGACTTCACTTTCGCGGAGAATGTCATCGACGTTGTTTCGGCTCGAACCGCAAACGAGAAAAGCACGGCGAGTATCAGGTTCATTGGGACGCTTCCTGCTTGTGGAGTTGCGCCTCTTCTTCCAATTTTGCATCGTTATCGAGAGCCTTGCGAATCTTCGATGAGAGCCGACTCTTCTTGCTTGCGGGATCGAGGCACTCCGACGGAGTCGGACAGGTTTTGCCGTCGGGATTCGTATCGCATCGTCCGGTCAACGACCCTTCCACGGTCCGGTTATTGCCCGTTGAGAAACTATCCAAAAATCGGGCGAATAGGTTTTCCTGAATATTCGTGCACCACACGTCAGCGTATTCGCAGTACAAAGTCGGATCGGTACTGGAGACCGGTTGTGGTTTCGCGACTGGATAAACGCAATCCATCGAGGCATACGCCGATGAGGCCATTAGGCCGAGAATAAAAAGGTATCTCAAGTGATTCCCCTTATATATTGAGCGTAGCATCGGCTCTTAGAAGTTAAAACCCAAATTCACGAGGAAGTAAGGCGCGGACAAATCGACTTTCACCGGCTTGCCGCTGCTATCGACGAGAGGCTGCGCGTTCTCGTCGACTAAGCCGTTCGACTTGTAATTACGATAGCCCGCTTCCAGACCGAAATGGAAGACGTAAAAGAAGGTCGTCGCCGCTTCAAGGCCAGCCGCCCAGGATTTGGCGGTAGCCGAGTTTCTGTAGTCGGTCTTATACAAATTCGACGAGCCGTAATCGAGTACGCAGTTCGCCTTGACGCTGCTCATGCCGACGAGGCGGAGCTCGTTGGTCCACCAGTCTTTGCCCTTCACTTTGCTTTCGTGCAAGCGTAGCGAAATCATCGCGTCGCTGCTGGTGCACGCGAGTGCGTACTTGGTGTAGCTGCTCAATGTGGAATCGGTCGAAGACATGGTGGGCGAACCGGCCGCGGTTAAGTCGAAATTCATTCCGAGGCCCAGCCACTCCGCCGGAAAAAGAAGCGCCCGGCCGCTCAATACGGCGGCGGCATCGACCTTGGTTGACGAGTCGACTGTGATTGCCGTCGGTGTTCCCGAGAGGCCCTTCGGGTTCGTCATAAAACTTCCCAGGCCGACGCCGAGTTCGAGAGTTTTGGAGAAGGCCGGTTGCAGGAACAAGGCCGTGAGAATCACGGTTGCGTATTTCATTAGAAGCTCGTTTCCGGAGTGATGACATTCACGTCATAATAAAAGTTGTAATAATATTTTCTGGTGTACGGACCGCGGAATGGATTCTTCTCGAAGTGTTCGACAGTGAGGGGAATATACCGGCCTTCGAAAAATTGAAGCGTGGTCATCTGCGGTTCGATCGGCACCCAGACTCCATTGCGGACTTCGAACTCGTTCCACGCATGAAATCCCACCAGATTGTTTCCCGTAAGCATCAGGCCAGCGACTTCGCGCGCGGGGACTCCGAGGCTACGCGCGAGGGCCATGAACATGAATGCGTATTGCTGGCAAACGCCGATTTTGCGGCTGATGATTTCGGAGGTCTTCCAATTGGGCACGTAGTTGGGATCTTGAGTGATCGATTCGTCGGCTTTAAGAATACTGGGGAGATACTGCACGATTTCGGCGGCGATTTGGGCACGGTTCATTCCCGGCTTAAGCTGCCTTTTCAAGTCAGTGACCTTGGCTTTGACTTCCGGGTTTTCGAGCTCCAAATAATAGCTGTCGCTGAGATAGCGTTGGCCAGTGCCTTGCGGGTCTTTGACGGGTAAATCAGCGTTTGCGTAGTCGGGTACGGGCACGGACTCGAGCTTTTCTTGGTTTTCGAAAACGCTTTCGTCCTTGTTGGGATTTTTTCGCTGCGCCAAGACTTTCCAATAAGGCGCGATGTTTGAATATGGCAGCGAGAATTTCGTCGAAAAGATGAGGTGAATCGGATTGGCGTACAACGAAGCGCCATCGTCAATGTGCGCATAAAGTTCAGGAATTGTTATTGGCGGGAACCACGCCTTATTCCATTCCTCGTAGCTCACGGTCTTGGTGACGCCATCATCGATGGTTCCATACGTGCGTCCCTTGTCGGTAAAGGAAAGCGTTTCGTCGTAAATCTTCTTTTGGTCGTAAAATATTACAGCTTCAAAGCTCGGAACGGTTTTTTGAAGTTTAGCCTGAAGACTGACCTCGTAGGCGCCGAGCTGCGGGGAAAGGTACATGTAGCCTCTCGTTCCGTTGAGCTGCTGAGCCAACTTCGTCAGATCGCTTGCTTTCGCTCGATAAAAGCTGGTGGTGATCATCTTGGCGTCCGCAGGGACCTTCAAAGTTTCGCTAGTGGGGACGACATAGTCCGTTTCGCCGTTAGGAAAGAGTTTGCGTTCCCGGATTTTCACCTCTCCGTTCGCAATCTTTGAGGTGGTGAAATCCGTACTGAGGACCTTCATAAAGCAAATGCTGGTGAGAAGAATTTCTTGTTCAATCGTCGTGCGCTCCAAGACCCCATGATTGTACTTCAGCAATTCCGAAGATAGCTTGAGCATCAGGGCGCCTGCGGATTGGTCGTCCGGCGGAGTGAATCTGACATTAAATTCTTTGGAGATATTCTCGGTCCGTACGCCGGACTCAATTCCGATTTCCGTAACTGCATCGTTCTTTGTGGTCAGAGCGTAGTCTGGACTGCGATGATATTCGGGGTCTGAGTCGACGGCTTCGAGGGCGGTCTCGACTTCTTTGTCGTGGACGTTTTGAAACAAAAGGGCGTCCTGGCGGCTCTTCAAACTGTCAAAGCAAGATTTGGCTAGCGTGTTGTCAAAATCACTGTTTGGTTTGCGCGAAAGGCGTTCACCCGTGTGCGGCGAGATACACCCTGCAATGGTAAAGACCGCGGCTATGAAAAAAGAACGAAAAGTCATTCTATTTCATCGACATTCCCAGAAAGGGAGTTGACGAGACCTTTGACTCGGTGGGCATAGGAAAAAGAAGTGGCGGTGAGCCTCGCGCCTTTAGCGGGCGGAGCGTTTGGTCTGGAACTTCGGCGCTTTGCGTGAGCTGCGGGGTCCGCGGCGTTCGCGATTGAGATCGGTGTCGCTCTTGCGTTTGCGGAAGATGCGATTGATGGAACCTTCGTCGAGGAAGGCGTACTCTCCGCGCTGAAGATTTCCTAACGTGAGCTGGCCAATCGCCACACGTTTCAATTTCTTCACGTCGTAGCCGATCTTCTGAAACATAAAACGGATTTGGCGGTTCTTGCCTTCGCCGATCACGATCTTCACCCAGCCGTACTTATCGCTGTCGCCGACTTTAGCCGTTTCGACAAACAAGGCTTTCACGCGGCCACCGGGAATGGTCACTCCACGCAACAGCTTCGAGAGCTGTTCGGGCGTCGGTTTGCCGTCGAGTTTTGCTAAATAGGTTTTCGGAATCTCTTCGCGCGGATGCATCACGCGTTGGGCGAAGTCGCCGTCGTTGGTGAGCAAGAGCATGCCTTCGGTGTCCCAGTCCAGACGTCCTACGGGAAACACGCGGACCGGAAGTTCTTCCATAAAATCGGCGACGGTCGGTCGGCCTTCGGGATCCGACATCGTCGTCAGAACATTGTCCGGCTTATTGAAAATCACGTAGATCTTTTGAGTAGGCGGTTTGACCGGCTTACCTTCAACGGTCACGCGGTCTTCCGTCGGCTCCACGCGCACGCCAAGCTCGTAAACGGTTTTGCCGTTCACTTGCACTTTGCCCGAGGTGATTAACGTGTCAGCGCCACGGCGGCTCGCGAGTCCGCAGTCCGCCAAATATTTATTGAGGCGTATAGCGGTGCGGTCCGGCTGGGAGCCGCGCGTGTTCCGTGGTTTGCGTTCGTTGTTGCGAGATTCCATACTCCAGGTGGGTTATCAGAAGCGTCAGCAGTCTGTCATTGGGAAAGATGTTTTTGAGGCACATTCTCCCTTTATTCAGGGCCTTTGCCGCTAAATCGAGGTTTTCCGGGGTCGGTTGGTTCAATAGGCGGTTTGCGCGCTCAAGACGGCTGACCGTCTCTTGGTAAAAGGGGTCGCTTTGCGGGTTGATGAAGTAGCGCTCAAGCTTCTTGAGGCAATTGAACAGATCCTGCGTCTCCGAGAGCGTGGCGCGGATAAAGGTTTCGAACTTCTGGAAAGTGGCGCCTCTGGTGATTAAGCCGTGCACGCCTTCTGAGTCGATTTGAAAGCAGTGGGTGGTGAGCAGACTACCCTCGAGAATCTGGCGCACGCCCGGAAGCAGCTCGAGGTTCGCGCCATAGAACAAGTGGGTCACCGGCGCCACAAGGCGGAGCTTCGAGCCCCAGACAATCGCCATGGCGGGGTAGACTTTGACCTCGAGACCTCCGTTGGGAGAGAGGATCAAAACCAGGACCTGAGTCTCGCTCAAGCGCACTTGTTTGATCACTTCGCCCGACTTACGTCGAGCCGTATGTTCGGTCTCCACCAATTCTTCGAGGTCTTGAAAAGCCTTTAAATTCACGATTTGCAGGGTATCCGGATGGCGGAGTTTCGCCCATGCCGCCTGCTCTTCATCGGTACAGAACTGGTTGGTAAAGCTATAAACATCGGCACGGACGGTATGACTTAAGTTCTCAGAATCATTCTGCCACTGATCAAACTGCAGGACGCGCGAGTAGAACGCCATGATGACCGCGGGAGAGAAGGGGAGAGAAGGGTCAATCGCATGCTTGAGAAAGTTGTAGAGGGTTGTGCGCGCCGAATTTGTCTTCGGGTCTAACTTCAAAAGGTACTGGGCGAACTGGCTCACTGGTGTCATACTTTAACGATAGAGTGGAATTCAGGATTAAGTCCACTCAAAAGAGGAAGTCCATGGCGCGCGAATTGAATCGGGAGTTATTTGGCAATCACCGTTTGGGCTACGACGAGGATGCCCTGTTGCCCGCGCCGCAACCGGCGGTGAAGAACGAGGACGTGCGCGTATTGCACCTTCATATCGAGACGTTGTCCAAACGCCTTAAAGAATTCGAGTCGCGCATCGAGAAGATGCATACCAAAGTGGAAGAAGTCGTCACGCAGAACCGCCAGCGCTTTGAGCGCGTGCAAGCTACGTTCAAGAATCAGACAGAAATGCTCCAGTCGGCCATGGGCGATGTTCACAATAAGATCGCGCAAGTCGTCTCACGTTTGAATGAGCGCAAGATTTCGGAAGGCGTAGTGAAGGAGATGGTCGATCGCCACGGGCAAGTGGTACAGTCTTTTGAGACTCGTCTTCAGCAATTCCAGAAGGTTATGTCGGATCAAGAACTGCAGCTGATGCATGCGCGTTCGGAATTAAAGACTGCGCTTCATGAGCTTGAGCGGTTGAAAAAGGGGACCTAATTACACGAGCTGCCTCGGCCTTCGGCCTTTGCCCCTCGCCCTTCTTAGAGAGCGAGAGGTGGAGACAGAGGTGAGAGGTGAGAGATTAGAGGTGAGAGCGGAGACTGCGACAGAGGCAGTGTTGCTCTCCGACTCTAACTCTGCTCTAACCTCTTTACTCTCACCTCTCACCTCTCACCTCCGACTCTGCCTCTGCCTCTGTCTCTTTCCTCCTTATATTTTCGGTCCAGAATTTTTCGGGCCTTTCGCCCCTTCGGGGCCGCTTCGCGAGGCCCGAAAAATTCCGGCCCGAAAATATAAGGAGACACAATGCAAAATTTCAGAACTTACCAGATCGCAAAAGAACTGCATCGTGAGGTGAAATCTTTGGCTCTCACGGGCGAACTCAAAGATCAAATTGAGAGAGCCTCGTTAAGTGTGGCCCTTAATCTTGTCGAGGGAAGCGGCAGAACCGGAAATGATCGATTGAAATTCTTCCGTTATGCGTTCGGATCGATCAAAGAGGTGCAGGGTTGCCTAGATATCATCGAACATCCATTGGCCAGTAAAGCCGAAGGACTCGCGAAAGGAATTTGGTGCTTAATTAAGAATCCTGGGCGAGGGTTTTAACCTTCGCCCCTAGGCCTTAGGCCATCGGCCTTCAATTACATTTCGAGGATGACATCAACACGCCGGTTTTGCGCGCGTCCTTCTTTCGATTTATTACTACCAATCGGCTTTTCGTATCCGTAGCCGACCGTTGTAATTTTCTGCTTTTCAATACCATTCGAGCTTAAGTAATTAGCTACGGCTTCGGCCCGCTCTTCGGAAAGAGATTTATTTTTTTCAGCTTTGCCGGTGGAGTCTGTGTGCCCTTCGACCGTGATCTGCGAGGGATTCAATTCCTGCGCAACATTTTTGACTTTGGCTAGCAGTTCAAAGGATTGCGAAGGTAAGTCCGCGCGTCCGACGGGAAAGTCGACAGATTTCAACCGGATCAGAAGTTTATCTCCTTGCCGGAAGACGTCGGCCTCGTCGGATTGGAACTCTTTGCGCGCGGATTCGAGGGCTTTATCAAGGTGGACTTCGGGCGTATTGGCGGCGCGTCCTTTCAGAACAAGATCTTTCGCCGCATCTTCATTGATCACGCCTTCCGGCCGTTTGGTGGCCGCGAGCGTGTCGACGAGCATTTGCGAACTTGCATTGGCTTTGTTCACGGCGGGATCGATCGTCGCCGAATCGTTGCGGTTGGCGCCGATCAAGTTCTCAGCGGTGACGACATCGCGCTCAGCCTGATTAAGCGCATTTGGCGTGTTTTTCTTAGCGCCGGCGGCAATCGCGCCGTGAATTCTAGCTTTGGCTTCGCCAAGCTTACTATCTTGGAGAGCGTGGGTTTCGATCCCGAGGTATGCCGCTTGTAATGCTTTATACCGCTGGGGACCCGTCCGTCCCTTGGCAAGGTCTTCCACTTCGGCCCGCATATCGTCGTCTGCGGCGAGAAGAGCTTTACGGTCGGCGGGATAGTTTCGTGCGTTGGCGGCGATGGCGGCTGTGCGGGCTTCGAGAATGCCTCTCGCCGGCTCATTCAATTTTTCAGATTTCTCTTTGGCGCGGTTCAGGTAGGCGCGAGAGTACCCGAGGGATTCCAAAATATCGGAGGTCTTTTCGTTTTTCGACATTTCCCGTTTGGCTTTTTTCAAATAGTCTTGCGACTCATCAAAATCGTTTTGGGCGAGAACGTCATAGTGGTTCGTGTAGCCTTGTGAAATATCTTGCTCGAGTGTTGTGGCGGCATCATGTGGGTTGGTGGACGCGTCGTAGTTGACTTTGCTGACGCTGGAACAACCGGCAATGAACAGTAATGCGGCTAGAATTCGTTTCATAAATGACTCCGTCTGGGTGCGGGAGAGGGCGCACACCTCGCCTAGGTTGTGCATACTCTGTTCCACTACACAGGAGGAATCTGTTCGACCTCGACTCGACGTCTGTCCAGAGAAGGGGGAACGAACGGTACTGTCGTTCAGTTCTTAAGCGGGGATGCCGATCATTACAACTGAGGTGAAGTATGGGATTTGTTGGAATTATCACCGTGCTGTTCAGCGTGTTCGGCGGATATGTACTCGCCGGCGGACATCTGCACGTTGTCTTTCAGCCCTTCGAGGTCATGATCATCTTCGGTGCGGCGCTTGGCGGCTTCTTGCTGGGCAATCCGATGTCGACAGTGAAGATGGCCTTCGGCCGAGCCATCAAGGCCGTGGTTGGCAAAGGTCCCTCGAAGAAAGACTACGTCGAAGTTCTACAGCTCTTGTTTCAGCTTTTCCAAATCTTCCGCAAAGACGGACCGCAAGCGGTCGAAAAACATATCGAGGAACCGCACTCCTCCGAGATTTTCAAACTCTATCCCAGCTTCCTGAAAAATCATCATGCCGTCGACTTCCTCTGCGACACGATGAAGATCACATTGTCGGCGGATCTCTCTCAATATGATGTCGACGATCTTTTGGACCAGGACATTAAGGTCGCTCACGAAGAAGAGCACGCCGCACAGCACGCGGTTCAGAACACGGGTGACGCGTTCCCGGGTCTCGGGATCGTCGCCGCCGTCTTGGGTATCGTGCATACGATGGGTTATTTGGATCAAGGCGCGACCACGATCGGTGAACACGTCGCTGCCGCACTTATCGGAACGTTCTTGGGGGTGTTGGCTTGTTACGGATTCGTCGGCCCCATCGCCTTGAAAATGAAAAACGATATTGATGCTGAAGGCCGTTACATGATGGTCATCAAAGCGGCGCTGGTGTCGCTGCAGCGTGGAGCTCCGCCGCTCGTGTGTGTGGAGTTCGGCCGCCGCACGATCTTTCCGCATGACCGCCCGACGTTTGAAGAAATGGACTCAGCAACAAAGGACGCTAAGAAAGCGGCTTAGCCGAATATGGATTAATTATGGCAGAGAAGAAGGCAACAATAGTCATCAAGAAGATCACGATCGGCGCGGCCGCGGGCCATGGCGGTTCGTGGAAGGTTGCCTTCGCTGACTTCATGACCGCTATGATGGCCTTCTTCCTTTTGATGTGGCTCCTGAATCAAACGCCTGAGATCAAAAAGAACGTGTCCGATTATTTTAGTACGCCGTCAGTGATCGAGTACAATTTCTCGAACTACGGTGTCGAGTTGACGCTCGAGAAATTGTTTCTCGATCTCGTCAATGAACCGCTGAAAGTCTTGAGCGACTTCATGCAGCCGGCGGATTACACGCCGAATTTCCTGCAGATGGGCTCGAAAAATATCGTCCAGGCGGCTCTCGCCGAAGACATCGGCGAATACGCCGAAGGTATGGACGTACAGGGCGATACGATTGAAATCAAATTGCCCGAGACCAAATTGTTCGACGATGGCTCGGCGACACCGAAAGGCCAGTTCGCCACCATCATGGACCGTCTGAATAAATTCACGGCGGGTCTCGAGGATGCGGACATCTTTGTGGACTCGCGCGTATACACGAATTCAGTTAAGGGACAAAATACGGATCTCGCACAGAAGGTCGCCGAAAAGCGCCTCGATATCGTCCTGGGCCAACTCAGCTCCAAGCTCGAACACCAGAGTGTGGATCTGCACCAGCGCGCGGAAGCTCACGCGGGCGAGCGCAAAGCCGACGGCCGCCCGGAAGAGGGCTACATTAAACTGACGATCAAACAAAAAGAACTGCGTTCTGACGGTACTAAGCCGCGCAAGCTCAGCCAAGCTCTGGGCAAAGATGATTCTTCAATGAATGTTTACAACAATTTTGTAAACAAGATGACGACGAAGAAAACGCCTAAGACAATTAAGAAATGAGACTTCTCCTTATAATTCTGTTTCTCGCCGGCTGCGCTCACCAATCTGTTGAGCCGCCTGTGGTGACCCCGCGCACGCCCGTATTTTGGGTGACCCCAATGGGCCATGACCAATGGGATGTACGCACTCTCATGAAAGACAAGTGTCCCGCGCTGAGCGTGGGAGGCAAAACTGTCGAGATGAAGGCGCGCTACAAGCCTTCGGCGGCGTTCATTGATCCGGTGTGTGAAGCGCGAATTCCGCGCGGGGCGGAAGGCGCAGGCCTGCCTCCATTGAATACTCACCCCAAGCGTTTTGTGGTGTTCGGGGACACGGGCTGCCGGATCAAAATCACGGCGCATAAGACGCAAATTCAAGGGTGCAACGACCCGAAAGAATGGCCGTTCGCGGAGATCGCGCAGGCCGCAGCCGCCTGGAAGCCGGACCTCGTGATTCACGTCGGCGACTATAACTATCGCGAGAGCGAGTGTCCACCTGGCCACAAAGAGTGTGAGGGCAGTGTTGCCGGCGATAACTTAACTTCGTGGACACAAGATTTCTTCACTCCCGCGGCGCCTTTGCTCGCCGCCGCGCCGTGGATTTTCGTGCGCGGCAATCATGAAACCTGCGACCGGGCCGGTGCGGGGTGGGAGCATTTTCTGGCGGCAGGAGCGTATCAAACCTGCCCGCTCAGCGAAGATCCGCGTACAGTAACTCTCGGTGACCGCGACTACGTGATCGTCGACTCGGCCGAAGGGATGAATACGGCCATGACCTTGCGCCATGCCAAGCGTCCCGCGAAACACTCGTGGCTGATCACGCACCGCCCGCTTATGACCCCCGGTGAGGAAAACGGCGACGACAATACGGTCAAGCTGCCCAAAGGCTGGAATGAGGCACTCTCCGTTTTGCTCGTGGGCCATGTCCATACGATCAGTTTGAATGTATTTAAGGATTCCCGGCCACCGGAGTTTATCCTCGGCAACGGCGGGTCCGCGCTCGCGGTCAACCGGCAGACCGAAGCGCAGAGGAAAGAGGCCGCGGAAACCGAGTGGCAGGACTTCGGCTTTACGACTTTTGAGGACCTAGGCGGCGGCAAGTGGGATCTACGCGTGCATGATCGCCACGGCGCTGACGTCATTAAGTGCAAATGGAATGAGTTCCAACGCGGCCTGAAGTGTGCTAAATAGCCTCGATGCTAAGGACGCTGTGGCCCGACGCCACTATTATCGCCATTGATCTCGAGACTACGGGCAAGTATCCCCTCGACGCCGAAATCTGCGAGATGGCCGCCGTCAAATGGCGGGGCGGGCAGGTGGTCGACACGTTTCAAAGTCTGATCAAGCCGGTTCAACGTATGGACGATTTCGTGATCAGCATCCATCACATCACCAACGAAATGGTGGAGAGCGCGCCGGCCATCGAGGAAAGGCTTGCCGAATTTCACAAGTTCATTAGCGATGGCTTTGTGTTCGCGCATATGGCGGCCTTTGATTTGGGATTTCTCACTTGGGAATTCGAGAAGGCCAGGCTTCCGCTGCCGCAGTATCCCGCCTTTTGCACTTCGTTCCTGAGCCGCAATATCAATGCAAACGTAGCGAATCACAGGCTGGCGACTTTGGCGGAACACTTTAAGATCGACGCCGGTTCCGCCCACCGCGCACTCGATGACGCCAAGACCTGCTTGGGCGTAGCGCTGAAATATCTCGAGGGCTTGGGCCCCGAAGCCAAGATGTCGGATATTCAAACGCTGCAGGCGCGCGAGCTGCCGTGGACGCGGTTTTCGATCGAATCGCTGACTGAACGTGAACACTATCGAACGCTCGTGAGAGCGCTGCGTGACAAACGCGAAGTCTATATCACTTATCAAGGAGGCTCGCGGCCGGGGCAGGCGCGTCGAGTATTCCCCTTGGGTTTAGTGCGCAATCCAGAAGCGGATTTTCTGGTCGCAACGGATTACAGCGATGACGCCGAGGACTCCAAACCGAAGCGGTATTTTTTGGATAAAGTTTCCGACTGTCGATTTACAGAACTTTTTTAAGCTGTTCGAGCGCTTCTTCTTTTTGGCGCTTCGAGAGATCGTTGAGAATCGGGCGTAAGGCTTCTGCGAGATCTTCGAGATGTTTGAAATCATCGCCTTTGCGCAATTTAAATTTGCGGTCTTTGCCGCGGATCAGGTCGCGCACGTACACTTCAAAGGCATACACCGGCCCCGCCGTGCGGTGCGAGAGAATGCGGCCGAGCACGAATAACGAAACCATAAAGCCCGCGGCGATCACCGCGTAAGTCCACAGGAACGGCACGAGGAATCTGTGCTCCATCATGTGCGCGGGACCCACGACGAGATCGTCGATCGTGACTTTGAGGAACGTGTACATGAACACGCCGGCGACCATCGCGAAACTCACGCCGATGCCTACGATCGTGACGATGTACTTCGCCTGAAAGATCGGATTGATCCACAGGTTCTTACGCGAATTCGCATCGGGCCATAGCAAGCTGCCGTCACGGATTAATCCGTACACCACCAGGCCATAGCCGACCCACTGGATCGCGTCGGCCATGTTGAAGGCCGGGGTCCACAGCGCCTGTGAGCCGAACAAAATAAAATCAGTGACTTCGCCATGGATGATGCGGTCGGTGACGTTGCCGAGAATTCCGCCGAGCAAAAGTGACATTCCCGTACGCAAAGGCAGCGAGCGCGCGGGCAGGAGATACTGAATCGCGGCGAATATGAAAATTAAAAACGCGCCACCCGTACTCAAACTCACGACGCGAAGAATCGGCGGCAGGTCAGAGAAGCTTCCCCAAATCGCGCCGCGATTGTGATGAAGTACGAAACCGACGGGCCCGTAGAATTTCAAATTCCCGAGATTGCCGTTCGCCCATGCCTTCGTGATCTGATCGATCACCCAAGTTAAAGGCACTAGACAAAAGACTAAAGTCCAATCGCGTTTCTTCATCATGGCAGTGAATTTATCGGTTACTTGCGACGACGACTTGATTGCGACCTTGCCGTTTTGCCGCGTAAAGTGCGCGGTCGGCGGCCTCGATCAAAGCCTTGGCTTCACCGCTGTGCACGGGAAAAACGGCGAGGCCGGCGCTAATCGTCACGTACACTTGTCTGGCACTAAGTCCAGTGAAGGCCGTGCGCTCGAAGTGCGCCCGCACGCTTTCGGTGAGCGCCAACGCGTCGACCTGGTTCATTCCGGGAAGAATCATGGAGAATTCCTCGCCGCCGTAACGCGAAACCGTTCCCGCATCGCCGGCGAGCTTCTTGAGCGTCGTTGCGACGGCGAAAAGCAGCCGGTCGCCTTCGGGGTGACCGAAGCGGTCGTTGAAGGTCTTGAAGTTGTCGACGTCAAACATCACCAGCGCGACTTCGCCATTGGTGCCTCGGGCCTGCTCCACATTGAGGCGGAGGCGGTCTTGAAAGAAGCGGTGATTGGTCAGCTGCGTGATCGGATCGGTGATCGAGAGATGCTCGAAATGGGCTTTTTCGGTGAGCGTGCGATGCAGTTGCACGGCTTCGAGCATCTGCAGCACGAGATACTCGTTTTCCCACGGCTTCAAAAAAAATTTATGAATGTCGGCGGCATTGAGCGCGTCGGAGACGGACTGCAGATCGATCTGCCCGGAGAGAATCGCGCGTGACGTCTGCGGATACAAAACCCGCACCTGGCGCAGGAATTCGACCCCGGTCATATCGGGCATGCGGTAATCGCTGAGCACTATCGCGCAGTCGGGATGTGAGCGTAAAGTCTCAAGGCCGTTCTTGCCCGACTCCGCGGTCAAAACATGAAAGCGGTCGCGCAACAGGCGCTCCAACGAATTTAAAATACTCGGTTCATCGTCGACGCAGAGGATTTTGGGTGAGAACGGTTTTTCGTTCATTGCGTTTTGTGGGCCTCCAGTAGGGGCCAATAGTCGCCGGTGTAATTAGGATGATAATTGATCACGGTTTTTTTCGCTATGGCGATTTGCTCTTCGTACCATAGCGGGATGATTGCGAGGTCCTGATGCACGATCTCCTGGACCTGGTTGAAAATCCGGCGCCGCTTTTCGACACTAGGCTCATCGCCGCCTGATTCCAAAAGCGCGTCGAGGCGGGGATTGTTGTACGAACCGCGGTTACGGCCAGGCGGTTTCTCGGTGGAAAGAAAAGCCATGCGGTAGATGTCGGGGTCAACGGTGCCGACCCATTTCATCGTCGCCATTTGGAAGTCGCCGCGCTTAACGTCGCCGTAAAAGGTACCCCACTCGTAGCTTTGTAAGCGCACTTTAAGGCCGGTCTCCGACATTTCGTGCGCAAGCACTTTGCCGGTGTCGACGCTGGAGGGTGAGTTCGACGTCTTCAGCGTGAGCTCCTGGCCTGCGGCTCCAGCATCGTGAATCAGTTGCTTGGCGCGCGCGAGATCGAAGGCGACTGGCTTGAGCTCTTCGTCGAAATACGGATTCTGCGGGGTCATGATCGAAGTTGCCGGTTGCGCCAGGCCGGAGAGTTTGTATTTGATCATCTCCTCGACATTAAGTGACGACGCCAACGCCTGCCGCACGGCCAATTTCGCCAAGAGCGGATTTTTAAAATTCATCAGCACATAGGTCATGCTCAGGCCGGGATAGAGAAACACATTGAACTCGTCGGGCCGCTCTCGAAAATTGGCCACGCGGTCGGGGGTGAGTTCCATCTGCGCGATATCGACTTCGCCCTTCAATAATTTTTGGTAACGCGTGAAATCGTCGTGGATAATTTTGAAAATCAAATGCGGAGTGGCCGCCGACACCGCGGCGAATTCAATCTCGTTCAAATCCTGGCGCACGAGCCTGTAACCGCCGGTGCCGATCAAGTGGTGAGCGAAGTCTTGGCCTGCCGCCAAGGTTTCGGCTTTGGGTATCAACTTTAAGCCGCGCAGTTCGCCGTGCAAGAACTTGTCGCTGATGGCTTTCAGTTCGATTTCGACGAGGATCTGGCCGTTTTCAACTCGCGTGCCGATGTGTTTGACCAGATCGCGCATCGGTGCGAAAGCCGACCCGGGTGTTGAAATCTGCGCCAATGAGAAATCCACGTCGTCGCGGTTCAAAGGGCGTCCATTGTGAAACACGAGATCGCGCCGCAGCTTAAATGTGAACAATGTGCCTTTCTGGGTCCAACTCTCGGCGGCCTCGGGCACAGGCTCAAAATTCGGGCCGAGCCGAATCAGCGAATTAAACATTAAGGAAATCATCCGCTGGCCGACAGCGTCGGTCGCGTAACGTGGATCGAGTGTCGCCGGCTCACTGCTGATCGCCATCACGATCGTGTCAGTGGGAATTTTTGAATGCGATTGGCATCCGCAAATCACCAGAGCAAACAATGTGAGTACCGATCGTTTAAGCAACGAGAGCTCCTTGCCTCGAGGGACAGTCTTAATGCTATACTGGGAAAACTTCGGGGGGAAGCCATGCGCCTGATTTTCATAGTTTTCTGGCTGTCGCTTCAGGCGCACGCCGCCGAGATCACGGCGCGATTGAATAAAGCCATTCAGGCGAACGGCATTTCGAAAGCCAACCTCGGCTTGATCGTTTACGACCTCGGCACCTCGCAGAAACCGATCTTCACGCTGAATGACACGCAGGAATTTATTCCGGCAAGCATCACCAAACTCGCGACGGCGTTCACCGTCTTGAACAAGCTCGGTCCCAGTTTCAAATTCCAAACCACGCTCTGGTCGACCGGCAAAATCGAAAACGGCGTCTTGAAAGGCGATTTGATTTTGAAAGGTGGCGGCGACGCGGGCTTTGTTTCGGAGACCATGTGGTTTTTGGTGAATGAATTCGTGCGCACCGGCATTCAGAAGATCGAAGGCGATATCGTTGTCGACGATAGCGACTTTGACAGTGTGCGTGCCGATCCGAGCCGCGATCCCGAACGCGTCGACCGCGCCTACGATGCGCCGGTGGGCGCTATGTCGTTCAATTGGAATTCGATCAACATCATGGTGCGGCCGACTCAGGTCGGTGAGCCGCCGCAGGTGTATTTGGATCCCTTGAACACCTATTACAAAATCGAAAACAAGGCGAAGACGGTCAATAAATCGGGAGCGAACCTCGAGATCGCGCGCACCGACGACCACATTGCCGTTCACGGCACCATCGGGATCAGTCACGAGGAAGTGGTGGCCTATAAGAATGTGGATGATCCGGTGGATTGGTCCGGCCGCAATTTGATTTTCTTTCTCAGCCAGCGGGGCGTGTCGGTGACGGGCAAGGTGAAAGCGGGAAAACGTCCCACAAGTGCCAAGCAATTGGCTAAGGCCGAATCGAAGCCGGTCAGCGAGCACGTAAAAGACATGATGAAGTTCTCCAATAACTACGTGGCCGAAATGCTGACCAAAGATTTGGCCGCGCAAAGCGGCGAGGCGCCGGCGACGCTCGAAGGCGGAATGAAGATCATCCGCGCGTTTTTGGTGAGCCAAGGTATCGAGTCCAAAAACTTCACGCTGTTGAATCCGTCGGGTCTGAGCCGCCGCAATCAAATGCGCCCCCGCGACCTCGCGCAGATTTTGCTTCTCGCCCACTCGAATTTTCCCACGTTCGCCGAATATCTGACGGCGCTCCCGATTGCCGGCGAAGACGGCACTTTGCATAAGCGCATGGTCGGCAGTCCGGCGCAAGGTTGGGTGCGCGCCAAGACCGGAAGCCTGGCCGGCATCGTGAGCCTCGCGGGCTTTGCCGGCCGCCGTGACGGCGGCTTGCGGGCGTTCGCGTTCTTGTTCAACGGCAAAGCCGAACAAGGCGAAAGTGTGCGGCATCTATTTGACCAAATGGCGACGGACCTGGTGCAATGAACGCGATGAAACTGTTTCTGATCTCAATTCTGATTTTATTTTCCCTAACCAGCTCCGCGCGCGAAGTAATCCCAGACGACGACGGCCCCGAGCAGCAAGAAGAAGTCATGCCGAATATGCCGGAGGGCGCGCCGGCGTCGATTACGGCACCGAATCCTCCTCCAGCCGAGCCAGTAGTGAAAGCGCCTCCGGGCAGCGTGACGTTCCAACCGGCGGCACCTTCGGCCAAGTGGACTCCCAGCGACTATTCAAACCAAAAGCAGGCTCTCGGTTGGGGACCCGATGTATTCAAAGTTCCGCCGAGCATGGAAGACCGCGTGGAGTTCTGGAAGGACATCTACACCAAATACACGTCCGATCAAGGCATCCTCCACGACAGCAAGTACATCACAATCGTCTACGAAGGCATCGACTTCAGCGATATCACCAACAATAAAGATCTGACTGACAAGCAAAAGGAAAAGGCGCGCCGTAAACGTGTCGACGAGAAAAAGAAAGAAGTCGCCAAGCGCTTGAAGCACCTACAGGAGGTCAAAGACGGCAGCAAACTGGAAGGCGACGACCGCCGCTACTGGGAACTCCTCGCCAATGTGGATGAGCCGCGCAAGTTCGTCGAAGCTGCGGGCCGCAAGCGCTTGCGCTTTCAATTGGGCCAGCGCAATCAGTTCGCTGCCGGCATTTACATGTCGGGCCGCTACATCCGCCAGATGGAAGAGATCTTCCGCCAAGAGGGCCTGCCGATCGAACTCACACGGCTGCCGTTCGTCGAGAGCTCATTTAACTTGCGCGCACGCTCGAAAGTCGGCGCGACCGGCTTGTGGCAATTTATGCGCACGAGCGCACGCTACTACATGCGCATGGACAGCTCGGCCGACGAGCGCAATGATCCTTTGCGCGCATCGCGGGCCGCCGCCAAGAAATTGCGCGACAACTACGAGATGCTGCACAGCTGGCCCCTGGCGATCACCGCGTACAATCGCGGCGCGAGCGGCGTACGCCGCCTGGTTGAAAAACTAGGGACCACCGACATCGCTGAGATCGTGGACGTGCGCAAAGGGCGCTTTGGCTTTGCCGGCGCGAATTTCTACGCGAATTTTTTGGCGGCGTTGGATGTCGAGCACAATGCCGACAAATATTTCGGCGTGCTTGAAGTCTTACCCGAACTCCGCGGCGCAGACATCTTGATGGCGAAGCCCCAGTCGGCCAAAGAGTTTTTGAAATGGTTCAACAATGACATGGGCATGGCCCAGCTCTTAAATCCGCATATTTCGGAGTCGGTGTGGAAGGGTAAAGCGCCTTTGCAGCGCAAGCAAATCCTGCGCGTGCCTTTGCTTCAGGAAAATGAAGCGCGCGGCGCGCTTGAGTAACCCGAGGCGCGGCCGAGATTTTGAAACCCGCGTTTAATTGATGTTCGAAACCTGCGCGATATACGGCAAGTTGCGGAAGTAACCTTGATAATCAAGGCCGTATCCGACCACGAAATCGTTCGGAATCTTAAAGCCGACGTAATCGACGTCGCATTTTTCCTTCAGCGCGTCCGGCTTCATCAAAAGCGAAACGGTCGTGACCGATTTCGGTTTGTGGTGAGCCATATGGCGCTTGAGGTAGTTCATGGTGAGGCCGGTGTCGACGATATCTTCCACCAAGATGACGTGGCGGTCGCGGATCGAACGGCTGAGGTCTAAGGTCAGTTTCACTTCGCCGGAGCTTGAAGAGCCGTCATTGTAGCTCGAGACGCCGCAGAAGTCGCAGTGGAGATCGGTATCAATCGCGCGGGTCAAATCCGCGTAGAACATGAACGAACCCTTGAGTATACACACGACCACGAGGTCTTTACCGCGGAATTTTTCGGTCAATTCGTCACCGATTTTCTTCACGCGGTTCGCGATTTCTTCCTGCGAAATCAGGGGTGAAAGGCGAACATTTTCCACGGGCGAGCTCCCTCGTTTAAAGTAGTCGCAGGTGCCGCCTTCGGCGGCTAGTTAGCCGCCGGTGGAGGCGGCCCCTGCGACTTCAGACAAACTTAAATGATGGGAAGCCGCTGTCAAGGGCTGGGAGGACAATTCGGGGTCAAAATGCTGCCGGCAGCGGGCTTCATAGGCCTCTGTCGATCCTACGAGGATATCGTCTTGGGCCGAAACGACCCTTTGTGTGCGGCTGGCGGCGGCTCCGCAAACCCGGCAGATGGCGTGCTGTTTGTGGACGACTTCGGCAATGGCCATCAGATGGGGCATAGGGCCAAAGGGGCGTCCCCGCCAATCTGTGTCGAGCCCGGCAATGATCACGCGCTTGCCGGCGTCGGCGAGCGCGGTGGCGATATCGATGATTTCGTCGGAGAAAAACTGACCTTCATCAATGGCGACCACAGAAGTGGCCGGGTCGATGAGCGGCAGAATATCGCGCGCTTCGCTGACGGGATAAGCGGCGAGTTTTGTTTGGTCATGCGAGGCCACGTCGGTCTCGGAGTAGCGCGAATCGATGCGCGGCTTGAAGGTTTGCGTTTTCTGGCGGGCGATGACCGCCCGGCGGACTTGTTTGATGAGCTCTTCCGTTTTCCCGCTAAACATGGAGCCGACGATGACTTCGATCCAGCCATGGTTGTTTTGAGGACGGGTAAAGGATGTGTTCATAGGAGAGCTCCTGGGATTTTGATCACTCAAGACTATTCATGGGGCGGGCCTTGAGGGAAGCAGAAAAACTGTGTACAACATGCGCCATGGGAAAAATAAAAGTAGGCGAATCCGTTTCTAATTTTTCATTGCCTTCAACGGGCGGCGACGAGTGGTCACTGAAGTCTTTCAAGGGCCAGACCATCGTCCTGTATTTCTATCCGCGCGACGCAACGCCGGGTTGCACAATTGAAGGGCATGATTTCTCCAAGTTGTCGCCGTCGTTCAAGAAATCCGGTGCACAAGTTTTCGGCATCTCGCGCGACACGATGGCTTCGCACGAAAAGTTCTGCAAGAAGGAAGGGTACAAAATCGATCTTCTTTCGGATGAGGACGAAGCCGCGTGCAAGTTGTTCGACGTGATCAAGATGAAGAACATGTACGGCAAAAAAGTCCGCGGGATCGAGCGATCGACTTTTGTTATCGATGGCAAGGGCAAGCTCGTGAAAGAGTGGCGGGGCGTGAAAGTCGCCGGCCACGCGGATGAAGTTTTGGAGTACGTGAAGTCGTTGTAGTGGACGGCGCGTGGTGCGCTAACCAGTCCCTACTTCAACTGCACCAGCACAACCCACTCCGAGGTGCCGGCCTTGAATTCATCCGAAGAAAAAATAGACCACGGACCCTCGCCCGCCTTCACCAGAGAGTCTTCACGCACCATACGCGTCGTCGGTTCGTACACGAGCAGCAAAGTCGATCCCGGCGCCATTGCCGACTGACCGGCCAGCTGTGACTCGGCCAATCCGCGCACCACCGGTTGCCGTGAAGCCACGGCCTCGGGCGTCGCCGCTTCGGGAGGCGGCAGCACCATCTGCGACTCCCATTTCAAATTCCAGTCTTTGCCTTCGGGCTTCGTGATTTGAAAATACAATCCGAACTGAAACGACTCCGGCGTTGTCGGCGGCGTTTCGATCGCGATCTGCGCGCCGCTTTCCATCGGCAAATTGCGGTTCACCGAAATGCGCTTGCCCGCGGTCACGGCTTCGACGGCCTTGGTCGCCTTCTCGCCCGCAGACCACCAATACGAGCGTCCGCCATTGCCTTCGCCGACTTTGTCAGCAGTGCTGGCCAAATTGGTAAATGCCTCGCGGGGGACTTCCCAGTACGAAATATCAACCTTCGTCACTTCCACCGGCGCCGCCGCTGCCGCCTTTGGTGCCTCCGCAACCGGTGCCGGAGGTGGGGCTTCCGTTACAGTTTCTTTGGAAACCCGCTGAGCGGCGGCTTCATCCGCGGCGCGCTTCGCTTCGCGGGCGGCCCGCCGCGCGTCCGGGTCCAAAGCGTCACGAGACCGCAACGGCGTTCCGTTGAGCAAAGCCACCACTTGGCGGCCCACCGTCAACCGCTGTGTGTAGAAAATATAACCGACGATCACGGCGATCAAAACGCCGATCAAAGACAAGTGCACATTGGGATTTTGCAGGATCCGAACCATCAGCGGCTTCGGCTTGGCGTTAAAGCTCTCCACATCCAGCCCACAGCTAGCGCAATATTTATCCTTAGGCTGCGTGAACCCGCATCGCGGGCAATCCATCATCATATGAGAACAGGCTAAACCTATTGGCAATTCCATGCTACTGAATTTGTATGCACAAGCCCGTTCTCCTCAATGAGGTTTTACAATTTGCCGCTCCAACCGCTCCCAAATGGATTTTAGACGCCACATTCGGGCGGGGCGGACACACGCGGGCGTTAATGGAAGCCCATCCCGATGCCAAAGTCATCGCGCTCGATCAAGATGCCGCCGCGGTGGAATATGCCAAAACCTCCTTCGCCGCGCCCATAGCGGCGCACAGGCTTCATGTCGAACACTTCAACTTCCATAATATTTCACAACTCCCCAACAAACCGCCCGAAGGATTTGACATAATTTTACTCGATCTCGGCGTGAGTTCTCCGCAGCTCGATGAAGCTGAGCGCGGCTTCAGCTTTTACAACGATGGCCCTCTCGACATGCGCATGAACCAAGAGCAGGACCTCACCGCCGCCGAAGTGATTAACACCTGGTCCGAGGTCGAGCTTCTCGCGCTTTTTCAAAAGTACGGCGAGGTTCGGCGCCCTCAGCGCGTCGTGCGCGCAATCGTCAATGACCGCAAAGAAAAACCGTATCAGACGACACGCGAACTGGCGTCGCTAATCGAGCGTGTTGAGGGTTGGCGTAAGAAAGGCCACCATCCCGCGACTCAGTACTTTTTAGCTCTGAGAATGGCCGTGAACAACGAACTGTCTGGACTCGAGTCCTGTATCCCCGACCTAATGCGGGCTCTGAGCGCAAAAGGGCGTCTCATAATTATCACATTTCACTCTCTCGAAGACCGCATCATAAAGTATGCTTTTAGAGAGGCGAAAGAGTTGGGATTTCCGCTGACAAAAAAAGTTGTGATTCCATCTGATGAAGAAACCGAAACCAATCCTCGCGCCCGCAGCAGCAAACTACGAGTCTTTCAACGGGGAAACAGCGATGAGCCGGCGGCATTTGAATGAGATTCTTCCATTTTTCAGCGTGTTAATTTTAGTTTCCACCCTCTTTGGACTCGTACTTCTGAAAATGGAAGTGCGGCGCATGGGCTACTCGATTCTGAAAGCCTCACACGAATACAGCAAACTCAAAGACACTCAGCGCATGATGGACATGGAGTATGCGCGCCTCACGCGTCCCGATCACATCCGCAAATACGCCGTCGCACACTTCACTTTGAATGATGCCCGCAGCGGACAAATTATCCAGTTGGCCGGCCAGAAACTGGCGATGCCGCAGTAAATGAAATCGCGCATTCTCCTTCTATTCTGCATTTTCCTCGGTCTGTGGGGATTGCTCCTCGCTCGGGCGGCACGATTACAAATTTTTCCGGATGTACGCTTAGAAAACCTCAAACGCCGCCAATTTGAAACTTCACTCGAGATTCACACGCGCCGGGGCGCGATTCTCGACCGCAACGGCAATGAACTCGCCGCGAGCATTCCGTCATACTCGCTCTTTGCCGATCCGAAGTTAATCACGAACACGAGCGAGTTCGCGAAAAAGCTCGGCCGCGTGATCGGCATCAATCCCAAGGATCTCAAAAAGCGGATTCATGATCACGAACGCCGTTTCGTATGGCTTCGCCGCCAGCTGCCCGAAAAAATGAAACACGACGTTGAAGCGCTCGGCGAACCGGGGCTCGGCTTTATTGAAGAGCCGAAGCGCGTGTATCCGAACGGAAGCCTGCTCTCGCAAGTGCTCGGCTTCGTCGGTAGCGAAGGCAACGGCCTCGAAGGTCTCGAATTGCAGTACGACAAATCGCTCAGAGGCCGGCTCAAACAAGTTCTGCTCCCGCGCGATGCCCGCGGCCGGCCGCTCTTGTCGGATGCGCGCTCTCTCACCGAAGTTCCCGACGGCTCCGACCTTGAACTGACGATCGACCATGAGATTCAATTCCAACTCGAGCGCGATTTGCAAAACGCCGTCGAAAAATACGGCGCGCAGGGTGCGGTTGGCGTGGTGCTCGATGCGCAGACGTCGGAAATTCAAGCGATGGCCACCGTGCCGGTCGTCGACCTCAATGACGGCACCCACTATCCGCCCGAACAGCGCCGCAACCGCGTCGTGACCGACGCGTTCGAGGCGGGAAGCGTGATGAAGACCTTCGCGATCGCAGGCGCGCTCAAAGAGGGAATTCTCAGGCCGTCGACGCGCTACAATTGCGAAGGTGGCCACCTCAAAGTCGGCGACAAGTGGATCAAGGAAGCCGAAGCGCATGACAAATTCGAGTGGCTGACAGTGACTGAAATTCTCGCCAAGAGCTCGAATGTAGGCGCGGCGAAAATCGCTTTCGACCTCGGCGATGAGCGTCTGATGCGTGCGCTGACCGACTTCGGCTTCGGCAGCAAGACCGGCGTCGAACTTCCCGGCGAAGCGCGCGGAATTATCAATCCGCTTCCGTGGCGGCCGCACCTTCTCGCCAACATCGCCTTCGGTCACGGAATCGCCGTGAGCCCGATGCAAGTCGCCGCGGCATATGCGACGATCGCAAACGGCGGCGTCCTTAAAAAACCGCTTCTCGTCAAAGCCATTCACACGCATTCTGGCGATCAACCGCAGGAGTTCCAAGCCGAAGAAGTGCGCCGCGTACTCACGCCCAGCCAAGCGGCGACGATGCGTCTGATGCTGACGGCGGCAACAGAAGACACGGGCACCGGCGCCTCGGCGCGTATTCCCGGCTACTTTGTCGCCGGCAAAACCGGAACCGCCGAAAAAGTCGACACGGTCCACGGCGGCTACATGAAGGGTGCGTACGTTTCGAGTTTCGCGGGCTTCGTGCCGGCCAATAATCCGCGTTACGTGATTTATATTGCCGTCGATAATCCGCGCAAATCGTATTACGGCGGACAAGTCGCGGCGCCTGTGTTCGCGCGCATGGCGCAATATCTCGTGCGCCGCGTGGGCTTGCCGCCCGTGCAAATTTCCGAGCGCAACGTGATTCTCTCCGACAATGAGCGCGAACGCTCGCATGCGCAGGAAGCCGCGCTCAAGGATCTCAAACGTGAGACAGAAAATACTCAGCACGGAGGTTTCCCGAACCTCGTGGGCCTGTCGCTCCGCGAGGCGCTTGCGCGCGTGCATGCGGAAGCGTCGGCGATCGACGTTCATGGATACGGCGTAGTCACCCGCACAATCCCGGTAGCGGGTGCGGCGCTCGATCCGAAATCGCGCGTGACATTGATCCTCGACAATCCTTAGGATGAGCGCATGAAAGTTTCGCAGCTACTTTCAGTGTTTCCGCAATTGCGTTGGGGCGATTCCGCTTCGCTCGAGGTCACCGATCTCACGCAGGATTCGCGCGCCGTGAAAAAGGGCACGGTTTTCGTCGCTATCAAGGGCAGCGCGCAAGACGGCCACGAGTACCTCGCCCATGTGGCCAAGCAAGGCGCCATCGCACTGATTGTCGAAGACGACTCGAATGTGCCAAAGGACTTTAAGGGCGCGGTCGTCAAAGTGAAGTCCACGCGCTTTGCCCTCGATGAATTGGCCAAGCGCTTTTACAACAATCCCGCGCAAAATTTATTCTGCGTCGGCGTCACCGGCACGAATGGCAAAACCACGATCACCTACATGGTCGAAAAAATACTCAACGCCTTCGGCTGGCCGACGGGCGTGCTAGGGACCATCGATCACCATCTCGGCGAGCACAAATGGCCGAGCCAACTCACCACGCCGGATCCGCTCACGCTGCAGAGGCGCCTCACCGAATTCGTCGCGCTCGGCGCGCAAGCCGCGGCCTTTGAAGTCAGTTCGCACGCGCTCGATCAGTTCCGCGCGGACTCACTGCCGTTCTCGGTCGGCATCTTCACCAATTTCACGCGCGATCATCTCGACTATCACGGGACCATGGAAACTTACTTTAAGGCGAAAGAGCGCCTGTTTCATGAGCTCCTCGGCCGTCATACCAAAACGGCGGCGGCGGTGCTGAACGGCGACGATCCTTGGATCCGCAAAACGCAAGTGCGCGAGGGCGTCACGGTGTGGTGGTACGGGCAGCGCGACGCAGACTTCACCTTTCGCATTCTCAAGCAGGATCTCAACGGCAGTTTGTTTCACTTGAGCAGTCCGCGCGGAAACATCGAGATGCAATTGCCCTGTCCCGGCACGCACAACGTGTATAATGCCGTGGCCGCGATCGCAGCAGGCGCCGCCGCCGGCGTGTCGCTCGAGACGGCGGCTGCCGCACTCGGAGGCTTCTATGGCGCCCCGGGTCGACTGGAAAAAGTTAAAAATAACCGTAAGTTACATATCTTCGTCGACTACGCCCACACCGACGACGCGCTCCGCACAGTTCTCCGCTCTCTCGACGAGATGCGCGGTGAAAATCAAGCACGGATCATCACCGTTTTCGGTTGTGGGGGCGACCGTGACAAAGGCAAACGTCCTCTGATGGCTGCAGCTGCTGCTGAATATTCTGACATCTTAATCATAACAAGCGACAATCCGCGCACCGAAAATCCTCAAGCGATTATCGGCGACATTCAGGAGGGAATTCCCGTGCAATGGAAGGGCGAATTGCATGTCGAAAGCGATCGCCGCAAGGCCCTCGCGATAGCCTTGCAAACCGCGCGCGAAGGTGATGTGATTTTGATTGCTGGTAAGGGTCATGAAGACTACCAAATCATCGGCAGGGAAAAGCAGCCGTTCTCCGACGTCACGGTGATAGTCGAGCTGTTGAAAGAAGCGCAGGCGAAATGAGTTCAATCACTTGGACATGCTCGATTCAGGATCTTGCTCAGGCTACGGGCGGGCAGATTCTGTCGCAGCCGTTCGCTGAATTCCATTTAGTTGGCACCGACACCCGCAAACCTCTCGACGGCATGCTCTTCGTCGCCCTTAAAGGTGACCAATTCGATGCCCACAATTTTGTCGCGAAAGCCGTCGAACAAAAGGCGCGCGTGATTCTCGTGCACGAGTGGCGGGAGGAGTGGAAGCCGCTTCTCGAAAAAGCCACGTTCGTCAAAGTCGCCGACACGTTAAAGGCTCTGCAAAATTTTGCGCATTTCTGGCGGCGTAAGCAAAAATTCAAAGTCATGGGCATCACTGGCTCAAACGGCAAAACTTCGACTAAGGAATTCACCTATCAGATGGTGAAGGATTTTATTCCGACCTACGCTTCGAAAGGCAGCTTCAATAATCACTGGGGCCTTCCGTTAAGCATTCTTGCGGCGGGACCGGAGACCAAGCTGCTCATCCTCGAAATGGGCATGAATCATCCCGGCGAACTCTTTCGCCTCTGCCAAATCGCCGAACCCGACATCGTCGCGGTGACAACCGTCGGCCGTGCGCACATTGGCGAACTCGGGTCGCAGGCGAAAATCGCCGAGGCCAAAGAAGAAATCTATCTCGCGTCACCGAAGGCCATTCACGTTTTCAACGTCGATAACGAGTGGACGATGCGGATGCAGGCCCGCTCGACGGCGCAACAAATTAAATTCTCGTCGTTCAAACCGGTTCTCGACGTGTTCTTGCGCGCGCAACGTCTGACTTGGGATGGACTCGATATCGTCGGCAGTCTCCGCGGCGTCGAGGGGCGCACCTGGGTGCACGTCCTCGGCCGGCAGAACACCAACAACCTCATGTGCGCGTGCGGTCTGGCTCTTGCCGTCGGCATGCAGCCGCAGGAAATCTGGACTTATCTCTCGACCATTCACGACGTGGCTTGGGGCCGCAATCAGTTGGTCGCGCTCAACAACGGCGCGAAAATCTTGTTCGACGCGTACAACGCCAATCCTGACAGCATGAGCGCGCTCCTTAAAAATCTCTATGAGATGGACGTTGATGGACGCAAGTTCTTAGTGGTGGGAGATATGAAAGAACTCGGCACGTTCTCCGAGGCTGCACACGAAGAAATCGGCGAGAAAGCGGCCGCCGTTCTTTTTGAAGGCATTCTTTATGTCGGCGAAAACGCCAAGGCCTTCCAGCGCGGTCTCGAAAAAGCCGGCGGCAAACCGAATATTTTTGTAACCATGGCCAAATTCGACCCGCAAATCGCGCGCGACTTCGCCAATAACTTCAATGCGGGTGACCTCGTCGCGGTGAAAGCTTCGCGGGGCGTGGAACTCGAACGGGTCGTCGAAACCTGGCCCTTACAGACTCCGCTCGGCAAAAAGCCTTGAGCTGAACCAAAGGAGAAAGTTTTGTTCTATCAGCTGCTCTATTCCCAGTCGCACCATGCGGGCGTACTGAATGTCTTTCGTTACATCACCTTCCGCACTTTCCTTTCGTTCTTCACGGCGTTTTTGGTCTGCTTGTTCGTAGGACCGTATTTCATTAGCACGCTCAAGCGCAGACATTTCGGCCAAACGGTGCGCGACGACGGCCCGCAATCCCACAAAAAGAAGCAGGGCACGCCGACAATGGGCGGCTGGTTGATTCTCATTGGCGTGGCGTTACCCGTGCTTCTCTGGGTCGACATCAGCAGCGCGCTGGTTTGGGCCACGCTGATCGTCATGTTCGGCTTCGGCCTGATTGGCTATTGGGACGATTGGTTAAAGGTCAGTAAGCGCAACACCAAGGGGCTTAAGGGCAAGGTGCGGCTGCTCGGCGAATTTACGATCTCCGTCCTCGTGATCGGGTATCTTGTGTGGAATGACCACATTCCGATGTACGTCTCCGTTCCCTTTTTGAAGGGCGTCATGCTGCAGATGGGCTGGGGCTATGTCATTTTCGCCTCGCTCGTGGTGGTGGGCTGCGCCAACGCGGTCAATCTGACGGACGGTTTGGACGGACTCGCCATCGTGCCTGTGATGATTAGCGGCACAACGATGCTGATTTTTTGCTATCTGGCGGGCAATTTGAAGATCTCCGAGTACCTCGCGATCCCCTATATTCCCGGAGCCGGCGAACTTTGCCCTTTGGCGGGTGCCGTCATAGCCGCGGGAATGGGCTTTTTGTGGTTCAACTCGTACCCCGCTCAGGTGTTTATGGGCGACGTGGGAAGCCTCTCGCTGGGTGGCTTTCTCGGCATATTGGCCGTTATAAGCCAGAATGAGCTTTTGCTAGTGGTTTTGGGCGGCGTCTTTGTGGTAGAAGCGCTATCAGTGATCACACAAGTTATTTCCTTTAAACTGACAGGCCGCCGCGTCTTTAAGATGGCCCCGATACACCACCACTTTGAGCTCAAAGGGTTGGATGAAACCAAAATTATCGTGCGCTTCTGGATTATCTCCATCTTGTTGGCTGTGCTGTCGCTCGCGACGTTAAAGTTGCGATAGTTAAATATCCACGTGCGCCGCTGGCGCGCGTGCAAATATCTGCGAGGGCCGGATGGAATTGACCGAACTAAAAGATAAACGCATTTTGATCGTCGGCTTGGCAAAGACGGGCGTGTCGCTCGCGCGCTTCTTGAATCGCCATGGCGCTTTAGTGACGATCAGCGATCATAAATCGAAAGCTGAGCTGTCGGGATTCCTGGAAAAGCTCGAAGGCATGAATGTGACTTTGGAGCTCGGCGGTCACACGCCGAAGACTTTCCTCGGTCAAGACATGATCATCTTGAGCCCGGGCGTTCCGCCGCACTTGAAGATTTTCGATTACGCGCGCTCGCAAGGCGTGTTCGTCACGGGCGAAATGGAATTCTGCGCCCAGTTTATCAAGGAGCCCATGATCGCGATCACGGGTACGAACGGTAAAACCACGACCACAAATTTGATCGGCACGTTCTTAAACGAGAGCGGCGTGAAGGCGTGGATTGGCGGCAATATCGGCGAGCCCTTGAGCGAATACTTGCTCCAGGAACAAAAGGCCGACGTGTTGGTGGTCGAAGTGTCGAGCTTTATGCTCGAGCACGCACAGAAATTTAATCCGAAGAATATCGTGTTTATGAACTTGGCTGAAAATCATCTCGACCGCTACCGCACGATGGAAGAGTACGTAAACGCGAAACGCAAAATCTTCCTGAACACGAATCAGGGCACGACGAGCATTTTGAACGCCGACGACAATGCGGTGGTCGAACTCGCGCGCGATCCGATGGTTCAACGCGGCCGCATTTTCTACTTCTCGCGCAAACCGTCGCTTGAGCCGCAGATCATGAACATCGGCGGCGCGGTCACGATCAAAAACCAAGTGCGCGTGCGCACGGGTCCCGAGATCGAGTACTACTCCGTTGAAAACACAAAGATGAAGGGCAAGCACTCCTACGAGAACATTATGGCCGCGATCTTGGCCGCGCGTGAACACGGCGCCAAGCATGAGGCGATCCAGCGTGTGATCGAGAATTACAAGGGCATGCCCCATCGTTTGGAATACGTCCGCCGCGTCGGTGGCGTGAATTTCTTCAACGACTCCAAAGCCACGAACGTGCACGCCGTATTGCGCGCCTTAGACGCATTCGACGAGAACGTAATTTTGATCATGGGTGGTAAAGAGACGAATCTGAACTACGCGCCTTTGCGCGATAAGATTCAGCGCAAAGTCAAAACGCTGATTCTAGTCGGCGAGGCGAAAGAGCGCATCAACCGCGATATCGGTGATTTCAGTGAAACGTTCTTGATCGGCACTTTTGAAGAGGCCGTGTTGATCGCGTTCCAGAAGTCGCGCATTGCGGACACAGTATTGTTGTCTCCGGGCGCGTCGTCGTTCGATATGTTCGATTCTTATGTCGAGCGCGGGAATTACTTTAAAGAGATCGTGAATAAGTTTAAATAACTCTGCCTAGGCAGAGTTATTTACCTGTGGGTGCCCGTTGTTCGTGGCTGGCGAGATCGTACATGACCAGCAACTGTTCTTGAAAATCGTCTTTTTTTCCCATCGCTAGGGCCCGATCTAAAAAAGTCCGGCCTTCGGCAATCAGGTTTTGATCATGAGTTTTATGGAAACGCTTCATGATGAGATCCGCTATCTGTATTAGCGAATGCCAGTTTTCGTTCCATCTGATTGAGCTGCGGAATAATTCCTCCGCCTTTTCAGGCTGAGTCGGCACCAACGCGAGGCCCTTATAGAAGTAGGCGTCGGCCAGAGTGGATTTCGCCACGCCGAGTTCTTGGAGCTTCAGCGCCTTGCCTTCAAGTTCGATGACCTTATCGTAATTTTTCTGGTTAAAATAAATTGTGGCGAGATTGTGATAATCCCAAGCGCTCGCTCCGGGGCGAGCGAGGATCTTCTGCCATTCGGCGATCGCTTCAGTGTTTCGCTTCAGGTCTCCTAAGCAGAATGCCAAGTAGCGCTGGGCTAGCCATGCGTCAGACGGCTTTTTCGCGGCCTTTTGTGCGTGTTGAATCCATATCAGGGCCGCGGGGTAGGCTTTAGCGTCCTCATCGAGTCTGTAGCCGAGCAAGGCCGTGGCGAACGAATGGGGATCTTTCTCAAGTAAAGTTTTGAACTCGGCATTCGCTTCATTCGCTTTCCCCTCTGCGCGAAGATCCATAATGTATTCTGCCGTTAACTCGGCATTGAAAGTTCCCTTGGAACGCTTTCGTCCTTCTTCAACGTCTGCGAGCGACTCGGCCACGAAGCCCGGAACGAATTGGCTGTCTGAGAGGTAGCCCATTTGCCGGACGATCGCGCCACGGCGAGCATAATTCTCAAGTTTGTCGGGAGACTTTTTGATTTGCAGTGAGTAATAATCGAAAAGCTTTTGCTGAATGTAATCTCTCAGGGCGAGAGAGGGCTCGTTCTCAAGCCGCTCAGCATCCGCCGCAGTCATACTGCCGACCGGTGGGCCTTTTAACTTTTTTTGCGAGACCTCTTGTAGAGTCAATTGTGTCGGAGAGCGGAAGGTGATCAAGTTTGACCGGACAATGCATGACCGGATATCGGCGGCGAGTGTGGAGAACTCATCCGACTTCTGCTCGTCCTTTGTGATCTGCGATTTCTTGACGACGACCCGATCGGAAACATCCATTCCCTCTTCCGTAATTTCGACTTTCCGATCGGCATCTATCCATTGGCTACGCGTAAAGCACTCTTGATAGACCGGATCGATCGCCTTCTTGCCCAAGATATGGGTCGTCACTTCGAACGATCCCTCATCGCCAAGGCGGATTGTGCCATCTGGGGCTGTGTTAGAGCCTACCAAGGCCGCGGGAAAGTTGAGATAGAGAGCACTTATTTTTCCCGTCTCTTCTTTGATCCAATCGTTCGCCTTAAAGCGAACAGAATAGACGATATCCTCGTCTGAGTTCTCTTTTTTGGCGACCGCGGAGCCATGCGAATTAGGATTGATCAATCTTGCAAAGAGACGATTGAGGCCCTCTTCGCCCAGTTTAGATTCGACCATTGAAATGGGATTGTAGGCCAAAGCATTGAGGTGGAATTGAGAATTTACAACGACTGAATTGTCCCGCTTCACCACGACATCTTGTGTGACTTTGATTTCGGCCAATCCAGGGTTCTTAGCCGGCAAAGGCTTCAGGCCCTCGTTTGATCCATCAAGCACCAGCGCATAACTGCCTAAAAGTGGTGCCGGGAGGGAATCGGCCGCAAAGATGGGATTGGTCGGATCCAGCCAGAGCGTCTTTCCTGATTTGTCCTGTGCTTCAACCATGGCGTGATTGAAAACACTGAGCATCGGTTGATTGGCGAAGAGCGAGAGAAGTTGGTTATCGCCCATAAGTGTAAGCGCGACGTGCGCTTTGAAATTCATCGCTCTCAAAATTGCAACCATACTGGTCGCGTAGTCCTTGCAATCGCCACGGCCGTTCTTAACCACTTCCGCATGGCCAGAGGGATAGTAGCGGCCCCGCTCGGTCGTGTAGTCGCCGGAATAATTGATTAACGCTTGAAGTTCTTTAACAGCGGTCTCGATTTTTTTGGAATCATCTTTTTCCGCGGAAGCTTCCTTAACGATTTTTTGGAATTCGGGAGGAAGGGGAGCTTTTAGTGCGGCTTCGTACTTCGGAGTAATCGCCTCTTTGATTTGACCCCACGAGGCCCCGTTGCTCACGGCGTACATTGCCACATGCTTTTCGTGTCCGGCGGTCATGTGGGCGGGAAAGGACGGATAAAAGTTGATGAGATATTTTGCACCCTCGCGCGATTCCTTCGCGCCAAAGTATTTATCAAAATCTTTAGTGAGGTATTTGAGCTTCGCAGGTGATTCGTAGATTTGTGCCTCATTATCGGCGATCGATTCATTTGATACCGCGGTAATTTCCTCAAATATACCTGGAGCGATGGGCTTGTTAGTGACCTGGTATTCGATTGTGAATTCGCTGCCAACGTGAAGGCGCGGAAGGCGGACGACGTAGACGGCCCGCTGGCGAACCCCTTCGCCTCCTGACGCCAAGGTCGACTTTTGCACCTCGGTGCTGTCGTAGGTGTTGGTTCCGTTGCGAATGGTGGCTTTGAGTAATTTGAACTTCGGATTTGGATCAGCAAATGCGATCGGAAAGTTGGACAGCTTGATTGCCGCCTCTTGGGTTTCGACGGCAATGGCTATTGTGTGAACCACAACGGATGATCCGTCCTGAGACACTTTGACTCGAAGTACGTCTTGCAGATACTTGGCGCCCTCTTGTGGTCCGCCGGCTTGCGCGTGAGTTTGAGAGATTGAGCATAGGAGAGCGACAATCAGGGAGAACATCAGCCATTTTCGGATTTTAAAGAATGTTACTTTAGTCTATTTGGTGTTTTGAAATGGGAATGACGCGCGAGGCAACGGAACTCTGCTCAAGCAGAGTTATGTCGCCTCCAAGAGCAAGCTGTAGATACGAGCGGAGCCTTCTGGCTCCGTCTGCATTTGGATGGTTGCATTCCCGCCGATTAGATTCATGACGGCCTCAGGTGTGAGTCCGCCGGCCTGGGTATCGGATAGCTCGATATAGAGATAGCGCCACTTGGTGTCGGCGAGACCCTTCAGAACTTCTTCCTCGGCTCCTTCCACGTCGATTTTGATCAAATCAATGGGTTCCGAAATTCCAATTTCGGAAATGAGTGCCAAATCAAGTTTGCGAATCTGGATTTGTATTTCTTTAACTGCATCGGCCGCTAAATCGTGAACTGCGTTGGCGCGATGGATGCTACCTTGTGCTGACTTTCCTTCGATAAAGAAGAACGGGAGCCTTCGCGCGCTCACCCCAAGTCCGCAGTTAAAACATTTCCAATTTGAAAATTGAGAAGCATTTTTTTGCAAAGTCGCAAAGATCGCAGAATTGGGCTCGAACGAAAAGACGGCGATATGCGGGAAGAGACTTTTAAGCGCATAGGAAAAGAGGCCGACATTGGCGCCAATATCGAGAACTTGTTTTACATTTTTGAAATCGATGAAGCGAGCGAGGTCTTGAATTTCGTAGATGTGATTAGGTAAAAAAACGGGGATGAATCGATTGTCGTAGTAAAAAGTTTTTCCTAAAAACTCAACCCCCGCCCTGTCCCGAAGGACGGCGTCATACTTTCTGAAAATATAACGCGCGCATTCAGCGAGCGGCATCGGTCGTCTTGTGAAGAGCTTGAAATCAAATGCTAGATTTGTTGCGAACTTTTGGAGTAGGACGTTAGGCTTCATACCCTCTAGCGTAAGTTTAGAACGGAACTCTGCTCAAGCAGAGTTCCGCAAAGACTAACAATTAATTCCCAAACGGACTAGGCGGGCAAACATAAGCCTTCGCGGCGTCGATGCCATTCAAGCTCACGCCGATGTCTTTGTTAAACATATCCGACATCTGCTGAACCTGGTGCGGCTCCGAGATAATCACGCCGAGTTCGCGGGCCATATCCAAAGAGTTGTGCGAGAAATTCTCAGAGCCTAGGAACGCCGACGTTCCGTCGACCACGATCGACTTCTGGTGGATATACGGAGTGTCCGCCGTCATCGGCGAGGGCATCATGTACACTTCCACGCCGGCAGCAGCGAGTTGCTCAGCGACGGGCATATCAAACTCGTTTGACGTCAAATCGCAACGGGGCATGAGCACTTGCACCTTTACCCCGGCTTTCGCGGCGTCGATCAGGTCTTGCGTCATAGCGGGGTCCGAGAAGTTTTCGACTTCGAGTTGAATCGACTGGTGCGCCGTTTTGATGTACTGCTCAAGGCGATCGCGCGAACCGGGCGACAGCACGATATTATCGGGAACGCTCTTCGGCGGATTCATCGTTTGATTCGTACTGTTTGCGACATCGGTCGTGAACAAATCGTTGAAGAAGCTGATCAGTCCTTTGTCCTTAGTCATATAGCCCACATCGCGGACCGTAGCGGTGATCGACGTCAGGTTGAGGGTCATAATATAGAGAGTCTCGTTGTCGACAATGAACGCCTTCACGTGCGAGATCGAGAATTGCGGTGAGCTCTTCATCACTTTGATGCCGGCGGCGGTCAGCTGATGAAACGCGCCCGTCGGTTTTTCCGTGGAGACGCCGTTGTTGTCCAAAATAATTTGCACATCGACGCCTCTTTTTTGGGCAGCGATCAGATGATCAATGATGTCCTGAGTGGTCAGGCGGTACATGATCATATGGAAACTTTTGCGTGCATGTGAGATGGCATCGATCACTTGCGGCACCGAAGTTGACGCAGGTGTAAAGAATAATGGCGCAGGGCCGTACCAACCAAATGCACTTGACGACTGTACTACCCCTAGACAGAGCGCTAACGCGGACACTATCCGCAGTGCTGATTTCCCCATGATTTTCCCCCCAGAATTTTTTGTGAACCCTGGGAAAACTCTACACGGCGGCCTTAGCTGGACAAAGGTATAGCCATGCGTGTCAGGAGGACAATTATGTCAGCTTACGGTTGGAAGTCGCGGCAGAGCGTATCGCTTGCGAAGCAATTGCCTGTGGATATGTTGAAAGAGTTCAGATTCGTTACATATCCGGGAATGATCGAGTCGGTCAGCGGATCTCGGATCGTCATATATATATTGAGGTCGGAGCGCGGCTGATCGTCGACCGGACGAAGCTTGGCCTCAGCCAAATACTTATATGTGTCGTGGTGGAAGGCCAAAGTGTAATTGGCTTCGCCTTTTTCAAACCCGATCACCTCTTTGTCCAATGTTGCATCGAGATCTTTGTTGTAAGGGAAAATCGTCACGCCGCGATTTTCGGTCGCACGCGATTTGTAGTAGCTCCGGCCCGCCTCTACACGCGATTCGCGCACGGGCTTGGCGTTGTTGATCGGATCGAGCGAGTACTTCCAGAATTGGCCGAGCTGTTCCATGTTGACCATTTTCAACGGCATATCGAAGAGATCATACGTGTCTTTGATCGTCGTCAACGCGACATCGGCTTGAACCAAATGGTTGTTCACGCCTTCGATGGGCGTGAGTTCCATTAAGTGCAAGTCACTCATGAGCGCACGGTCGGCCGCACTCAGTTTTGTAATATTGAGGATCTCCTCATGCTTGCTCAAGATCAAGCTCGGCGTGAAGACTTCGTTTTTGCCGTCGAGCTGGTGTTCGAGACGGCTCAGCGCGATCATGCTCTTAAGATAATCTTCCCACTGCTCCCAGAAGTTGGAATAACTGCCGCGCAGCCAATTGATAAAGTAGTGGTGAACATCGCCGTCGCCCGCGAGCATTGTGCGCAAACCCGTTAATACGAACTCATTTTCCGAATCGAGGAAGGGCAAGGATTGATGGGGCGAATATTTGACGATTTCTAGATCGGCATCAAGCTTTTTGCCGTACTCGAGAACCACATCCGGCGCGATCGGCGGGAGAGTGCCCTCGTCGGTCGTCAATCCCTGCATCATGTACTTCGCGATGCGCAGCTTGAGATCGATCAAATTATAAATGTATCCGTCTTTCGAGATGCGGTCGAGGCCCTGAAAATTGCTGGGCAGGCCCGTGAAGTGCACGCGCGCTTCAATCGTGGCCTTCTCGGCATCGGTCGGATTGCTTCTGAGCTTAGTGATGTCGCGGTGGACTTGGCGGAGGTACGCGCGCTCGTAGTCGATGATGTGCAACTGCACTTCGTGATCTTTTAAAACCGTACGGAAATAGCAGGTGCCGAGTTCATTGAACCAGGTTTTGCCCGTGTCGAGG
>Ga0265338_10001585_pt1 | contig 36540 bp, 32 predicted proteins | sample 42126metaG_FD_193579 | JGI IMG/M metagenome (GOLD analysis project Ga0265338, IMG submission 193579) | Rhizosphere microbial communities from Carex aquatilis grown in University of Washington, Seatle, WA, United States - 4-21-26 metaG | ecosystem: Host-associated > Plants > Roots > Rhizosphere... | reverse complement strand
AATCGTTAAATCGTTAAATCGTTAAATGGTTAAATGGTTGAATCTTTGAATCGGTTTCGCGCCGAACTGTTGTTACGGTTTAACGATTCAACAGTTCAACGCTTTCTCGTTCCTTGGTTACAGGGCTTTCTTCAAGGCAGTGACCTTGTCGGTCTTTTCCCAGGTCAAGGCCGGGTCGTTTTTGCCAAAGTGGCCGTAGTTGGTGGTCTTGGAATAGATCGGCCGGCGCAGGTTGAGCTGGTCGATGATGTCCGACGGCAGGAAGCTGAACACGCGGTTGACGGCGCGGACAATCTTGCTCTCGGAAACAGTCGCCGTGCCGAAGGTGTCCACGCTCACGCTCACCGGGTCAGGATAGCCGATGGCGTAGGCGAACTGGATTTCGCACTTGGTGGCGAGCTTTGCCGCCACGATGTTCTTGGCGACCCAGCGGCCCATGTACGCGGCGCTGCGGTCCACCTTCGTGGGATCCTTGCCGGAAAACGCGCCGCCGCCGTGACGGCCCATGCCGCCGTAGCTGTCCACAATGATCTTGCGCCCGGTCAGGCCGGTGTCGCCCTGCGGCCCGCCGACGACGAAACGGCCGGTCGGGTTGATGAGAAATTCGGTCTTCTTCGTGAGCAGGCGCTTGGGCAAAACTTTTTTGACGATGTTCTCGATGCAGAATTTTTCAATCTCGCGATGCGAGACATCCGCCGCGTGCTGCGTGGAGATGACGACATTGGAAATGGCGACCGGCCGTCCGTTTTCGTAAACGACCGAGACCTGCGACTTCGCGTCGGGGCGCAGCCACGCCACCTTGCCGGTCTTGCGGATGCGGGTGAGTTCGCGGCCGAGGCGGTGCGCGAACATGATCGGCGCGGGCATGAGCTCGGGCGTTTCGTTGCAGGCGTACCCGAACATCAGCCCCTGGTCGCCGGCACCCTGCTTGGAAGTCTTCTTGCCCTTGGCCTTGCGGGCGTCCACGCCCTGGGCGATGTCGGGCGACTGCTGGGTGATGATGGTGTTGACGAATACCTTGTCGGCATGGAACACGTCGTCGTCGTTGACGTAGCCGATTTCACGGATGGCGTCGCGGGCGATCTTGGTGAAGTCGAGGGTGGCGCGCGTGGTGATTTCGCCGCCGACGATGACAATGTTGGATTTGACGTAACATTCGCAGGCGACGCGGCTGAACTTGTCTTGCGCGAGGCAGGCGTCCAGCACGGCGTCCGAAATGGTGTCAGCGACCTTGTCCGGATGGCCCTCGCCGACGGACTCCGATGAAAAGATGTAATTTTGGCTCATGAATCAATGGGTTAAAATGTCATATTGACGTATCAGGATAAGATGATATATCTAATTTGAAGCGCGTCAAATGGTTTTTTGAGAAAAGATTGGGCGCCCAGTGGAGTTGGAGTCCACGCGTTAGCGGGCGCGGGCAGCTGCGCAGACCGGAATGGGTTCCCGGGTTAAAGCAAGCTGAAGCTTGAACTCCAACGCCGAAAGAACAAAAATCATGTCTGCCACCCTGAAATCGTTGCGGGCTCTGTCCGACCCGACGCGGCTGCGCATCGTGGCGCTGCTGGAGCGGGACGAATTGTCGGTGAACGAGCTGCAGGAAATCACCCGGCTGGGCCAGTCGCGCATCTCGACGCATCTGGGCCTGCTGTCGGACTGCGCGCTGGTGCAGGCGCGGCGCGAGGGCAAGCGGACGTTCTACCGGCTGAATCCGCAGGCCAGCGGCGACACGAGCGAATTCATCCAGCTCGCCATCCGCGGCGCCCAGGAGCTGCCGGAACACGGCGGCGACCAGATCAATCTCAAGCGATTGGTGAACCGCCGGCGCGAGCAGGCGCAGGTCTATTTCAACCAGATCGCCGGCCGGTTCGACCGGGTCTACGGGCCGGGCCGGTCATGGCAGGCGTTCGGGCATTTGCTGCTGCGCATCCTGCCGCCGCTGGTGGTGGCCGATCTCGGCGCGGGTGAAGGCCTGTTGAGCGAACTGCTGGCGCGGCGCTGCAAAAAGGTCATCGCCGTGGACAATTCGGAAAAGATTGTCGCGTTCGGCGCCGCCAAGGCAAAAAAGAACGGGCTGAAAAACCTGGAATTCCGGCAGGGCGACCTGCAGAACCCGCCGATCGAACCACAGAGTGTGGACCTGGTGATTCTGAGCCAGGCGCTGCATCACGCCGAAATTCCGGCGGACGCAATCGCCGCGGCGCACAAGATCCTCCGCCCCCACGGACAGATTTTGATCCTCGACCTGCTGAAACACAACTTCGACAAGGCACAGGAGCTTTACGGCGACCGCTGGCCGGGTTTTGCCGAGAGCGATCTGTATCACTGGCTCGAAGCGGCAGGCTTCAAAAAAATAGAAATCAGCGTGGTGGCGCGCGAGGAACAGCCGCCGCATTTCCAGACGATCCTGGCCAGCGCGGAAAAAGGCTGAGGATTACAACGGGTTCTGGGCGGACAGATTCATGCCGCTGGCGCCTTCCTCGAACAGGACCACGGCCTGGCAGATCTGGACCTTCTCGCCCGGGCTGACGTAAGGGCTGCCGTAAGGTTGAAAGCCGTCCTTCACAAACGAATCCATCTGCTTGTCCAATCCCCTGGTGTCCGTGTCAGCGGCGGTGAAATATTCGAGAATTTTTCTGTTCATGGTGCGGTTCCGGGTTTGAAGTTGTTTAGCCGACGATAAGGTTTACCAGTTTTTTCGGTACGACGATGACCTTCTTGATCGTCTTGCCAGCCATGAACTGCTGCGCCTTCTCCGATGCCTTGGCGGCAGTTTCGATCGCGGCGTTGTCGGCATCGGCCGGAACCTTGATGACATCGCGCAGCTTGCCGTTGACCTGCACCGGGATTTCCAGCGTGTCTTCGACGAGCAGCGCAGGATCAAACTTGGGCCAGGGCTGATAAGCCAGGTCCAATGTCTGATGTCCAATGTCCAATGTCGAAACGGCATCCGTTGCAGGTGCGTTGGACTTTAGACCTTGAACTTTGGACCACAATTCCTCGGCCAGATGCGGTGCGAACGGCGCGAGCAAGATCAAAAAATCGCACAGCACGGCCACCGGCTTCGTCTCCCACGTGATCGCGTCATTCACGAAAACCATCATCCCGGAAATCGCCGTGTTGAAGCGCATCCCGTCGAGGTCTTCCGTCACCTTCTTGATACAGGCGTGCAATGTTTTCAACTGCGCGGGAGTAGCCGGCACATCTTGGATGGCCGCACTGAGCTTGATCAATCCAAGCAGTTCGGCATGCCTTTGCGCTTCGGCGGTTGTCTCCGCCTGTTCAAACTCCGTTTCGCTCGCCTCATCCACGAACAGCCGCCAGACGCGGCCGAGAAAACGGTAGACGCCCTCGACGCCTTTCGTGTTCCACGGCTTCACCATCTCAAGCGGCCCCATGAACATTTCGTAAAGGCGGAACGCATCGGCGCCGAACTCCACCAGGATGTCATCCGGGTTTACCACGTTGCCGCGCGACTTGGACATCTTCTGGCCGTCCTCGCCCAGGATCAGCCCCTGGTTGACCAGCTTGAAGAACGGCTCCGGAGTCGAGACCTGGCCGAGATCAAACAGCACCTTGTGCCAGAAGCGGGCATACAGGAGATGAAGCACGGCGTGTTCTGTTCCGCCGACGTATAAATCCACGCCCGGACGGGTTGAATCGTTGAATGGTTGAATCGTTGAACCGGAAGCCGGTTCAACGGTTTCACGTTTTAATGATTTAACAGTTGTGGCGCCCATCCAGTACGATTCCGCCTCCTGGCTGACGAACGCTGCCGGGTTTTTCGCATCGAGATATCGCAAATAATACCAGCAACTGCCGGCCCATTGCGGCATGGTATTGGTCTCGCGCACGGAACCATCGGGCAGGTTCACCCAATCCTTCGCCCGGGCCAGCGGCGGTTCGCCGGTCGCCGTCGGCTTGTAGTCCGTGAGCGAGGGCGGAAGGACCGGCAAGGCGCTCTCCGGCAACGCCTCGTGATAGGACTGGCCGTCCGGGCCCTTTTTCCAAACGATCGGGAAGGGTTCGCCCCAGTACCGCTGCCGGCTGAACAGCCAGTCGCGCAACTTGAAGTTGACCGTCTTTTTGCCAAGGCCTTTCGCTTCGAGCCAATCCGTGATTTTCTTTTTGGCCTCGGGTGTGGGCAGGCCGGTGATGAAAATCTCCGGCCCGGTCGAGTTCACCGACGTACCGTCCCCAACGAAGCCATGCCAGTCCGCTTTCGGATCCGGCGGCTGGACGACCTGGACGATGGGCAGGTTGAATTTGGTGGCAAACTCGAAGTCGCGCGTGTCATGCGCCGGCACGGCCATGATGGCGCCTGTGCCGTAGCTGGCGAGAACGTAGTCCGCGATCCAGATGGGAATCTTTTCGCCATTGACAGGATTGATGGCGTACGCACCCGTGAACACGCCCGTTTTTTCTTTTGCCAATTCGGTGCGTTCGAGATCCGACTTGGCTGCCGAATATCTGCGGTAGTCGGCAACTGCCTTTTGAGGGCTCCCATGATACAAAGCGGGCTCTTCGGCAAATTGGAGCTCGTGTAAGACGATCTCAAAATCGTGGGCGCTGGCCAGCTTGGCGTTTACGACCTTTTTCAAGAGAAAGTTAAGCGCGTCAATGGAAGCCAGGTACACGTCCGGGCTGTCCGTTGCCACAGTAACAGCATCAGCTGTAACCTGGATGGGGATGGCTCGGTACTTCTTGGCGAGATGTGCCGGTAAAATCTGCGCGAGATTCGGCTCGGGCTTCCATGACGCGAGGGAGATTATCTCCAACTCGAGTTTGGCAGCCTTCTCTGCCAACTCCTCCTTTGAGAGTTTCGCGACCGGAGCACTCAACCCACACCAAATATTCTCGGTTGTCCTGGTTGTTTCAGTAATCAGTGCGTTCGGGTTCTTTGCCTTATCCCAATAAGTCTGCCCCTTCCAATAATAAGGTATTCCTTCAGGCCAGTTTTGTGGAACAATCATGTCTACCAGCTTGTGTTCCGGTGATAACACCATGTAAGTCGCACCGAAGAGCGTGTCGGGCCGCGTCGTAAAAACCCGGGTTTTTTCGCTTGAACCGGCGATCTGAAAATCAACTTCCGCCCCTTCGCTCCGCCCGATCCAATTCCGCTGCATTTCCTTGAGCGAATCGGTCCAGTCAATCGTATTCAGGTCGGCGAGGAGCTTTTCCGCGTAGGCGGTGATACGGAGCATCCATTGACGCATCGGTTTTCGCACGACGGGAAACCCACCGACTTCGCTCTTGCCGTCAACTACCTCCTCGTTGGCCAACACAGTACCGAGCTGTTCACACCACCAAACCGGCTGTTCGCTCACATATGCCAGGCGTTTCGAATCGCGGTAAGTACGTTTGATTGCCTCGTCACTCGGACACTCCAGTGTTTCAATCGGCTCAGCCTGGTTGGTCTCCGGATTGAACCAGGAGTTGTACAGCTTCAGGAAAATCCACTGGGTCCACTTGAAATAGCCCGGGTCAGTCGTGTTCACCTCGCGCGACCAGTCGTAGCTGAAGCCGAGGCTTTTGATCTGCTTCGTGAAATTCGCGACGTTCGCCTCGGTGGTCTGGCGCGGATGCTGGCCGGTCTTGATGGCGTACTGCTCGGCCGGCAGGCCGAACGCGTCCCAGCCCATCGGATGCAGCACATGAAATCCCTGCGCGCGTTTGTACCGGGCCAGGATGTCCGTGGCGGTGTAACCCTCGGGATGACCGACGTGCAAGCCGGCGCCGGAAGGATACGGGAACATGTCGAGAATGTAAAATTTGGGTGGCAGTTGCGTGGCCGCCACCGGGCTGGAAAGCCGGTGGCGTTGGGCAAATGGATGCCCCTCCGGCACGGAGTCGCCCGGGTTAAAGGCGCGGAACGTCTGCTGTTTGTCCCAGAATTGCTGCCATTTGGGCTCAATCAGATGAAACGGATATTGTCGGCGGCTGCTGGCCATAGGCGGGCTATTTTGCGGAAAGCGGTGCGGCGGGGCAATGGCGGAGTTCCCCAGGTCATGATAATTCAGGCTGGTTTGGGCTTTGACATTGAATAAAAGTAGGGGTAATTATTTAAATTAGATGTTCACGGGGCGGTCCTGTGGATTTGTGTCATGACCATTTTGTCGGTTCCAAGGACTTCGGCGCTTGCCAGCCGAGCAAGGGGGAGAGGTTTTACCCTGATTGAGCTGCTGGTGGTGATAGCCATCATCGCCATTCTGGCGGCGCTTTTGTTGCCCGCTTTGGCGCGGGCGAAAGAACGGGCGCACGCCATTCTTTGCCTGAACAACACCCGGCAGCTCACCCTGGGGTGGCATCTGTACGCCGACGATTTCGACGGCCTGCTGCCCTACAATCTCGTCATGACGGGACCCCTGCGGACCAACCTCAACTGGGTCAACAATGTCATGACCTGGGACTTGAGTTCGGACAACATCAACACCGCCACCCTCACCGAGGCGAGCCTCGGCCCGTTTGTCAGCAAGGCGACGGCCATTTACCATTGTCCGTCCGACCACGCCTTGAGCGCGCCCCAAAGTGCCGCCGGCTGGGACCAGCGCATCCGCAGTTATTCGATGAACGCGATGGTCGGCAACGCCGGCGACGTTTCGGCGAACGGCTTCAACATCAACAATCCCGATTACATCCAGTTCTTCAAGATCACCCAAATTCCACAGCCGAGCGAAATTTTTATCTTTCTGGACGAGCATCCGGATACCATTGATGATGGCTATTTTCTCAACAAGGCCACGGAATATGCCTCCAGCTCCGCCTACGGTGGCGGCCCGGATAACAGCAACGATGCCGAATGGCTTGATCTGCCCGCCACCTATCACAACAACGCCACGGCGTTTTCATTCGCCGACGGACACAGCGAGCTGCATCGCTGGCTGGTTCCCAGCACCATCCGGCCCGTTCAGCCGAACGTTCCCTACTACCCCGTCGATGTTTCCGCCGATCAACGCACGGACTTCGATTGGATATTGAGCCACATGAGCGTGGACCACAACTGAAGCGGCCGGACTCACAGGTATTGCCGCAGGGTCTGTTCGTCGCCTTTTACTCCCAGCAAGTACAGCTTGTCGCCTTCCGTCCAGGTGACCATCTGAAGCCGGTTGATCCGGACAAACTCGCGTGAACCGTCCGGGGGCGCCTGCTTTACCCGGGAACGGTCAATGACGAACAGCCAAAGGTCGCTTTGTTCCCCCGGCGGCAGCGGTTTGCCAGTGCGGAAACAAACCATCGAAACCTTCGTTCCCTGCCAATCTTCGATCGCGCAGCCAGTCATGGCGGTTTTTTCCAGGGGCGCCGGCAGGATATAATCTGACGGCGCCTGGTTTTGCGCCAGGTAGTCACGGATCGGAACGGGACTGTTCGTTGCCAGATCCATGCCGTAGGGACGCAACGCAATGCTCGCCATCCGGTTCCGGTACATTTCAAAGCCGTCATCGTTCACCCGGTGCTGGAGCCAGAGCGGGGTCAGGACCACGAGCGTGGCAACGACCAGCGCCATCACCAGGACCGACTTCTGCCGCCGGACGGCCACTTTCTCCGACGCCGCCTGTTCGGAAATGATCTGCCCCGACAACCCGGCGGGCGCGGTGATTCTCCGGAACCCGGCCCGCAGCGCCTCCTGCCGCGCACAATGATCCACCAGCCAGCTCGTCAGCTCCGGATCGTTTTTGGCCAACGTCAGCGCTTCGGCAACTTCCGGGTCGCCCGCATCCGCCGTCCCGGGACGGTAGAGCAGCAAAATGGTCCTGGCTTCGTCGCGGTTCATGACTGGGGTGGTTGGGGTTGCGCGCCGGCGGGGTCACCCGTCAACAGCTGGTGAAGCCGCCCCAGGCCGCGGGCGAGCCGTGATTTGACCGTGCCGAGCGGCACGCCGAGAATTTCGGCAATTTCATTGTACGAACAATCCTGCAGGTAAAACAACGCGACCGGCGCCTGATAAATATCGTCCAGTTGCGCCAGGCTGTCGAGCACCTGGGCGGAGTCCAGACGGTTGACCGTAGCCGGTGAGACAACGGGAAGTTCCGCCGCGGCAAATTCCAGTTCGATGTGCGGGAAGCGGGTTTGTCTTCGCCGGGTGCCAAGGAACTCGCGGTGGAGGGTGGTAAACAACCAGGTTTTCACTTTGGATACATCGCGCAATTGATGGCCTTTGGCCGCCCAAATGCAAAAAGTTTGTTGTGTAAGGTCACACGCATCTGCCTCATCCCGAGCCAGACTGAAAGCAAATTGATACAATGGCTCATAGTAACAAGCCACCAGACTTTCGAAGTCCATGCCCTCAGCCATATCGCATCATTGAAGTTAAGAAGCCCCAGAACGTCAATTGTTCCCGCCTATTTTTTTCCGGGAACAAATTCCCGACCAGTCCCTCTCACCTGCAGATGGGAGTGGCATTTTCAATCAATCAATTTGGCGAATCACCTTTGGTGCAATTCGGGTCTTCGGCAATTCGACCGGCCACCCACTACCTAAACCATTAATTATGAAAATGATACGCTATTTGTTCAAAACAATGCTGATCAGCACGGGTTTCGCGATTTTCAGCTGTTCCTTCAACCTGTATGCCGCCTTCTTCGTCGTCGGCGTCGGCACCAATAACACCGACACCTTTACTCCGGCAGTCGCCAATATCGCCGCGGGCGATTCAGTGATCTGGAACTGGATTGAAAGCAACGCGCTGACCACCCACAACTCGACCAGCACCAACGCAGCCTTTTTGTGGAGCTCGGGCACTCATCCGAAGCCATTTTCCTTCACCAACGCCTTTCCCAATGCCGGGACTTTCCCGTATCAATGCACCATCCATGTTACTTTTGGCATGACCGGGTCCGTGGTGGTAACCGGGGCGAACCAGCCGCCAACCGTGACCGTTACCAATCCGGTGAACGGCGCGGTTTACGCCTCACCGGCCAATGTGACCATTCGCGCGTCCGCCTCGGACGCCGATGGAACGGTGACCAACGTGCAATTTCTGGTTGACGCCAATGTGTTGACGAACAAGGCCGCTGCTCCTTTCTCCGCCGTCACCAACAACCTGGCCGTCGGCAGTCACACCCTTTCCGCCATCGCTTCGGACAACAACGGCGCCACCGCCACCAATCAGGTCACCATCAGCGTCGTCGCTCCCGTGTCCATGGTGTTCAGCGCCCCCAACTTGCTGCCGCCGGGAAAATTCCGGTTCACTTATGCCGCCAATACCGGTTTGAACTATGTCGTTCAACGGTCCACCAATCTCCTTTCCGCCGGCTGGATCCCGCTCATTACCAACATGGCAGCGAGCAGCTCGGTCAATTTCACCGACGTGGACGCGACGACACCTTATGAATTTTACCGGGTCGGGCGCCTGCCGAACCCGTGATTTTTACAAAAATGTGCTGGAGCGGCCGGCCAAAAAAAGGCAATTATGGCCACACCCTATGAGGCAGCGCGAGTTATTCATCACCGCATTGCTGTTCGCTTCGTGGATGCTGATTCTTTCCGGTGCAAAATCCGCCGGGGAGGGAACCCGCCTGCGGTCTTTCACAGCCAAAGGAACGGTTATGGAACTCAAGCCGGACGCCCGGACCGTGGTCATCCAGCACGAAGCCATTTCCAATTACATGGCCGCCATGACCATGCCCTTCAAGGTCAAAGTCCCCAACGAACTGGCCGGTTTGCACCGGGGCGATGAGATTTCCTTCCAGCTGCATGTCGCCGAATCGGAAAGCTGGGTAGATCACCTCGCCAAAATTGGAACGGTTTCCCTGCCCGCTGCCCCGGCGCCCGCCCCTTTGCCGGCCGCATCGCCGGACCATTCTTTGCTGGACTACAAATTCACCAACGAACTGGGCCGGGCGGTGAGCTTGAACGATTTTCGCGGCCAGGCCCTCGCCATCACCTTCTTTTACACCCGCTGCCCGCTGCCGGATTATTGCCCGCGCCTGTCGAAAAATTTCCAGGCGGCCCAGCAAATCCTCGAGGCCCGCGGCGGCGCCCCCACCAACTGGCATTTGCTTTCCATCTCCTTCGACCCGGAATTTGACTCGCCGGCGATGTTGAAGGCGTATGGGAACAGCTATCAATATGATCCCGAGCACTGGAGTTTCCTGACCGGCCCGGCGGACAAGATCGGCGAACTTGTCCGTGGGGCGGGCGTCAGCTATCAATATGAGGACGGCACGTTCAACCATGATTTCCGCACGCTCATCATCGACGCGGCCGGCCATTTGCAGATGATTTTTCCGACGAGCGGGGACCTTTCGGACCAGATCGTCGCCGAAATCATCAAGGCGGCCGCCGTGACAAACCCGCCGGTCGTGGAAAATCAAAACCATTGAAACGAAGGCGCACATGGATGGTGGTGACAGCCCTCGGGGCGGCCGGCGGCGCGGCGATGTTTTTGGCTTCCTGTTCCACCACCCCCAGCGCCGTGGTGGTGCCGCTGGAGATTCCCGGCGCGCATTTCGTCGGCAACCACGCCTGCCTGGATTGCCACGCCGATCTCGTCCGCAAATTTCCCGCCAGTCCGCATGCCCGCGTCCATTTTGAAAATGCCGCCCTGGCCGGTGAAACCGGCTGCGAATCCTGCCACGGCCCCGGCAGCAAACATATCGAGGCCGGCGGCAGCGCCCGATTCATCATCAATCCCCGCAAGGACCCGTCCTCCTGTTTTCAATGCCATCTGGACGCCCAGGCCGAATTCAACCTGCCGCAACATCATCAGGTCATCGAGGGGCATCTGAGCTGCGGGCAATGCCACGACCCGCATGGTGGCGATCTTTTCAAGCCGGCCGGCGGGCTCGCCATGGCCCGGCAGGACGAAAGCTGCGCGCAATGTCATCGGGACCAGACGCGGCCATTCGTCTTCGAGCACGAGGCGCTCCGGGAAGGCTGCGTGACCTGCCATAGCCCGCATGGCTCGATCAATCAGAAAATGCTCGTGGCCAGCGACCCCAACCTTTGCCTGCGCTGCCATGCCCAAACCCAGGGCCCGAACGTGCCCAGCGGAAGCATTTACATCGGCAACACCGACCATACCTCGCTCCTGCAAATGGGAACCTGCTGGACGGCCGGCTGCCACACCGCCGTCCACGGCTCCAACGTCGACCCGCGGCTCAGGTATTGAACGTGCGCCTCAAACGCAAATGAAAACCTTCCGGCCAGTCGAATTTGAGAGTGAGTGCGAAAATGTCCGTTTGGAGTTCCGCCTCCAGGCGGCATTCCAAACTTGCATTGCCTGCATCCTGGGACTCGTTCTGGGTTTGTCGGGTTGCCTGTCATCCTCCGCCGAGGAAGCCCAACCCGAACTGCTTCCCTCCCCCGCAAATGCGCAGATTGTTTTCGACCGCGACATCCGGCCCATCCTGGACTCGTCCTGCCTGCGTTGTCACGGGCCGGAGAAACCGAAGAGCCGTTTCCGCCTCGACAACCGCGAGTCGGCGCTCAAGGGCGGCGACAATAATACCAACGATATTGTCGCTGGAGACAGCCGCCAAAGCCGGCTGGTCCATTACGTGGCACGGGAGGTTCCGGACCTGGAAATGCCGCCGATCGGAAAGGGCGATCCGCTCACGCCCCAACAAATCGGCCTGCTGCGCGCATGGATCGATCAGGGCGCAGCCTGGATCACCACCAATCCGGCGCCGCCGCTCACGCTCAACTTTGAACCGACCTTTGGCTGGACCGGCGTCCGGGGTGACCAGTCAAAATTTCGGGAACTCGATGGCCGGCAGGCGGGATTCTCGGGCGGAGCGGATGATATTTTGCTCAGCCAGCAAACCGGCCCCAACGAAAAATTCCTGCTGGAAGGGCGTTTCATTGCCCCCGACCAGGATTTCCGGCTGAAACTGGCCGTGGATGAGATCGATAAGGGTTTCGTCCATGCCGGCTTCGAGGAGTGGCGCAAATATTATGATGACACGGGCGGATACGACCCAGCCGTGACCCCGCCGGGATTCAACCTGAACCGCAACCTGTACGTGGACAACGGCCGGATCTGGGTTGATCTGGGGCTCACCCTGCCGCACCTGCCACAACTGGTGCTGGGTTACGAATACCAGTTCAAACAAGGCAACAAGTCCATGCTCGACTGGGGCCAGGCAAACGGGGTGAATATTTATCCCGCCACCAAGGCCATTGACGAACAGACGCATATCCTCAAGCTTGACATCACGCACGATTTCAATGACTGGCACCTGGAGGACAATGCGCGCGTTGAGTTCTATTTTGAAAACAATCGCAGCGACGAGACCAATGCCTTCCAAGCCGCCGGTGCCACGGAAACGCGGGATAAATATCAGCATACGCAAGGCATGAACACCTTGATACTGCAAAAGCAGGTACGGGACTGGTGGTTTTTGTCCGGCGGCGCTTACTATTCCAAGCTCGAAGGCAGCGACTTTTTCAACCAGACCAACGGTGCCTTCGGCTTCTCCTGGAACAGCCAGCAGATCACGCTGCGGCGCGAATCGGAAATTTTCAGTCTCACCAGCCTCTTCACGCCGCTCGCCTGTCTCAGCCTTTCCGTGGGCACCCAGAACGAATGGACACAGGAGGAAGGTTTTGGCAACGCGCCCGATCTCGAATTTTTCATTCCCAGCGCGCTGGAAAGCGCCAGCCTGGACAAATTCAAGTCCAGCCAGGACGCGAACCTCCGTTTCACGAAAATTCCCTTCACGGTGGTTTTCGCCGATACGCGCTTCGATCAGGAAAGCATCAGCGAATCCCAGCAGCAAGAGCCGGACGGTGCCCTGACCCGCCAGACCGACGCCATGAATTATCGCTATGATCTTCGCGGCGGTTTCAACTCCTCGCCCTGGCGCTGGTCGGATTTGAGCGCGGAATACCGCTGGCGGTCCAGCGACACCGACTACAACCATTCCCAGGACATCTGGGGCAGCGGCCTCGGTCCGCCCACCAACGGGTACCCGGCATTCATTCTCGGGCGCACCATCCATGAAGGCGACATTGAAACGAAACTCGCCCTGCGCCCTGTGAACTGGCTCAAAACCACCTTGAGCTACCGGATTTCCAGCACGGAATATTCCACGCGAACCGACCCAACCATTGATGCGGGCACGCTGGTTCCGGTTGCTGCCGGAGGAACAATCCTGGCCGGAAAAAACGACGCCCAGACTTACGGATTCAGCGCCACGCTTACGCCCATCCGTCGGGTTTATTTGTCCAGCGCCTTCACCTACAGCCAGTCCCGCCTGACCACGGCCAACAACGGCGATCCGTCCGTGGTCCCCTACAGCGGCAACGTCTACACCGTCCTCACCACCGCCAGTTACTCGTTGAATCCGAAGACCGGCCTGCAGGCTGCCTACAACTTTTCACAAGCCAGCTACGGACAGCGCAATACCGCCGGGGTGCCGCTCGGCATCGATTTCACCCGCAACACCCTGATTGTCGGATTGACCCGCCAGTTTAACAGCCGCGTCTCCGGCGCGTTGCGCTACACCTTCTCCCAATACTCCGAGCCGAGCAGCGGCAACCACAACAATTTCACCGCCAACGGCATTTTCGCCACTCTCAGTTACAAGTGGCCGTGAGCCAAACGCTACGGGTACAGTGTCGGCATTCTGAAAAGTTGGGTGATAAACCACTGTGCAACCTTTTGTTGCATATGCAACAAAAGATTGCACATGCCTTTCGTCGATTTTTTCTAAAATCTCCATTATGCAGCAAAATAACTCAATATGAGGCCGTGGGGAGGTTTTGGCGGATGACCTGTTTTATGTTGCATATGCAACAAAAGATTGCACATTGTTTTTCCAACGCGGCCCACCTTTTGATTCAAGCCTTTGGGTTAAACCACATGTTGAGTTTATGGCGGTGGTACCTGCTGTTCATGTCGAGGCCATGAGGCTGATCGTCTGGGCTCGAAGTGAAGGGGCTGGGTTTTGGATCGAGCGTAGTTTTACCTGCGCGTCGACGCGTGGGCGGCTTCCCACGTCAATCGCAATCCCTCCAGGGTCAGGGCCGGTTCGACAGCGGAAATTTCCGGCAACCGGGCGGCAATCAATCTGGCGTAACCGCCCGTGGCCACCACCGGCAATCGTTTCACCTTCAATTCACGCTTCAATTCAATGATCAATTCCCGCACCAGGCCGCGATAGCCGTGCACCGCCCCGATCAACATCGCTTCTTCCGTGCTCCGGCCAATGCTCGTCTTGATTTCGCGGATCTTGATCCGCGGCAGCAGCGCGGTCTTTTCGTGCAGATAGTCCGTCATCGCCGCCAGCCCGGGCGCAATGATGCCGCCGGCGTAGTCGCCGGCACGGTTGACCACATCAAACGTCACCGCCGTGCCAAAATCCACCACCACCACCGGCGCGCCGAAGTGATGCCGCGCGGCGACCGCGTTGGCCAGGCGGTCCGGACCGATGGTTTTCGGCCGCGGATAATCAATGCCCACACCCGCCAGCGTTTCGGGCGTCAGTTCCAGCACCCGAACGCCGGGCATTACCCCGGCGCGGTCCCGGATTTTCCTTCGAACCGGGTCGGTGCCCGGCGCGCCGAGTTGGGCGAGGAATTTCCGGACCAGCGGCGTCGCCCGCGGCACAACGCTGCAAAGCGCCGCGCCGTCTATTCCGGCCCGGCCAATGAATTTCCCCAACCGCTTCGCCGCCGCGCCGTCAAACCAGCCTGCCGTAGGAATGTCGCATTGTTTCCCCAACCGCCGTCCGTCTGCCAGGCCAACGTGCGTATTGGTGTTGCCGATGTCGAAAAGCAAAAGCATGAGGCAATGGAGTAATGGAGTGATGGAATATTGAAAGCTTTTTCAGCATTCGCGATTGCGCCATAACGCAGCTTGAGGACGGGTTGCCCAAGCCGAACGGACTATGGGTGTCCCATCCGCAGCAACCAGGACCGCCGGATGACCAAACGCCATATCAAGCATTTCCCGGACGCCAAACGTGCTGCGGCTGGGAGCCGCGCTCCACTGCCGCCGTTCGTATGGAAGCCGCCCGTTCCATCGCTCCGTTCACTTTTCGAGCGTCACGTCGCCGCCGGTGACGCGTTCCAGATGGCCGTGCTCGGTGCGCAACAGCAACGCGCCGTCGTCATCGAGCGATTCCGCGCGCCCGCGAAGCCGGCGCTCGCCGGTCCGGATCGTCACGTCGCGGCCGATTGTCTTGCAATACTCCTGCCACTCGTCTGCCAGCGCCGCAAATTCCCCGGCGCCAATCCGCGCGTAATCGCGGTCCAGTTCGCGCAAAATCGCCGTCGCCAGTTCCGCCCGCGAAATCATCCGGCCTGATTCGATCTTGAGCGAGGTCGCCAGCTTGCGCAACTCCGCGGGAAAGTCGCCCGCGACCTGGTTCACGTCCACGCCGATGCCGAGGATGATGTGGCGCACACGGTCCGGCTCCGCGCTCAGCTCGGTCAGAATGCCCGCGACCTTTTTCCCATCGATTAAAATGTCGTTCGGCCATTTGATTTCGAGCGGCAGTCCGGTCACGGCGTGGATTGCGCGGCGCAGCGCCGTCGCCGAGGCCACGGTCAGTTGCGTCGCCTCCTGGGGGCGCAGGTCCGGCCGCAGCAGCACGGAAAACCAAAGCCCCTTTCTTCCGGGCGAAAGCCATTTGCGGCCAAGCCGGCCCCGGCCCCGCGTCTGCGATTCGGCAAACACCACCGCCCCTTCCTTTACGCCATCGCGCGCGAGCTTTTCCACCACGTCGTTCGTGGAAGTGGTCTGCTCGAACACGCGGATGTCGCGCCCGACGACCTTCGTCCGGCCCAGGCGCACGAGCAAATCGTCGGCGTGCAGCACGTCCGGCGCGCTGACCAGGCGGTAGCCGAAATGCGGGCCGGCCTCGATTTCGTAGCCCAGCCGGCGCAATTCCTCGATGCGCGCCCAGACCGCCGCGCGGCTGACGCCCAATTGCTCGGCCAGGTCCGCGCCCGAGACGCCATCGGCATTTTCACGCAGCGCAGAAAGAATTTTTGCGTCGGTGGTCATGCAATTTTAACCACGGACGAACACGGATAAACAGGATATGGCTGGGTGGGCAGCCTGCTCACGATTCATCGGAGCTCCCTGCCCGCCGTTCGCACAAACGCCAACCACGGCGCGCACGGAGTGACGCGCCCTACCCGCAAATGTTTTGGCGCCTTCTTCCTTATTCGTGTTCATCCGTGTCCATCCGTGGTTAATTTTCAAAATCCAGTCCAATGTCCACCGCGCGCGCCGAATGCGTCAGCGCCCCGATGGAAATGTAATCCACGCCGGTTCTGGAAATGGCGCGGACGGTCTTCAGATTCACCCCGCCGCTGGCCTCGGTTTTCGCCCGGCCTTGGAGGCTCTGCACCGCCCGCCGCAACTGCGCCGGCGTCATGTTGTCGAGCAGGATGATGTCGGCGCCCGCAGCGGCGGCCTGCCCGACCTGCTCCAGGGTGTCGGCCTCGACCTCGACCTTCAACTCCGGAAATGTTGCGCGCGCGCGCCGGATCGCCGCCGCGATGGCGTTGGGCGGCTCGTTTCTCAAGGCGACCAGGTGATTGTCCTTGATGAGCACGAGGTCAAACAGGCCGAGGCGATGATTCTGTCCACCGCCGCAGGTGACGGCATATTTCTCGAACCGCCGCCAGCCGGGCGTGGTCTTGCGCGTGTCAAGGATCCGCACCGGCATGCCCTTGACCGTCGCCACAAACTGCGCGGTCAGCGTGGCAATGCCGGAAAGCCGCTGGACGAAATTCAACGCCACGCGCTCGGCGCTCAACAGGGCACGCGCCGGGCCGGTAATATTCAGTAGAACATCGCCGCCCTTCACCGGCTGGCCGTCGCGGGCCAGCTCCTCGATTTTGATTTCGCTTTCGATGGGCGAAGTTCCACGACGCCCCGATTTGGATTGAGATTTTTGGGGCTCGTGGAACTCGCCCCTCCGATGGATGAAGGGCAATACTTCACGGAACGCGGCGGCGGCAAATTCAAGGCCGGCGACGACCAGCGGTTCGCGCGCCGTCATCTCGGCCCGGGCCATCGCGGCCCCGGGCACAGTGGCAAGCGTCGTGGCATCGCCGCTGCCGATATCTTCGGCAAGGGCGGCCTGGACAGCCTGGCGGATTTCTGCGGCGGACAGTTTCACGCCGCCAAGATGGGGGCAAAACGAAAAAATGGAAAAGCAAAAAGGTAAAGACGGAGGACCAGGGTTCGCATCTCGGGGCGTGCTGTCCAGCGGCGCGGAGCGCGGGTGTCCCACCCGCAGCAGCCAGAACCGCCGGAAGGGCACGCAAAATTCCAAACGCCTCCGGGACGCCAAGCGTGCTGCGGCTGAGACAGCCGCGCTCCACCCCCTCCAAAACAGTTTGAATACCAAGCCCTCGCAATGTGCCCGCTGACGGGGTGCAAACCGAAGCCGGAATTGTAATGGCTACGGGCACCGCTCTCGGCTAAAAAGTAAACGTCAACCCTATGAACGCTGGCATTGTTCTCATCTTCGTTTTGTTTTTGGCCGGCATCACCGCCGCGGTGATTTATGGCGTCCGGGCCGCCCGCAAACGACGCGAGGAGCTGGCCGCCCTGGCCGTGCGGCTGGGACTGAATTTCAATCCGGACGAAGATTACGGGCTGGCCGACCGGTTTGAATTCCTCAATCAGCTGGCCCAGGGCGACCATCGTTATGCGTTCAATGTGCTCTCGGGAACCTCCGGCCAGAACGAGGTCCTGGCCTTCGATTACCATTTCGAAACCCATTCGACGGACTCCAAGGGCCGCCGGTCCACCCAGCATCGTTATTTCTCATTTTTCATCCTCCTGCTGCCCGACGGCTTTCCCGAATTGCGCATCACGCGCGAAGGATTGCTCTCCAAAATCGCCCAGGCCTTCGGCTACGCAGACATTGATTTCGAGTCCGCCGAGTTTTCGCGGGCGTTTTGCGTGCGATCGAAGGACCGGAAGTTTGCCTACGACGTCTGCAATGCGCGGATGATCGAGTACCTGCTGGCCAACCGCGACCTGAGCATCGAGATCGAGAGCCAGGCGCTGGCGCTGGCATTCAACTCCCGCCTTTCGGTTGAACAATTCGAATCCAACTTGCAGCGCCTGCTTGAAATCCGCTCGCGCCTGCCGAACTATCTGTTCGCCCAAAACGCATGAAGGCAGCAGCCCACGGCGCCGCTGAGATCATCATTCAATCCTTGATGATCATCGCCTTCGTGATCGCGGCGATGGCGGCGATTATCCGGGAGGCTCGCGCCAATCGCGCTGAGCGGCGCCGGTTGCTCGACTTGCAGTTACTGGCTGCACGCCTAGGATTTGAGGAATTCAAGCCGGATCGCGACGAGGCCTTTGCCCTGGGCTGGGGATTTTTGGACCGGCTGGCCCAGGGCGAGGACCGTTATGCGTTCAACATTCTGCGCGGCACCTATCACGACCAGCGGCTCTTTGTTTTCGATTACCATTATCGAACCGGCACCGGCAAAAGCCGGGATGAGCATTATTTCACGATGCTCATGCTCGTGGTCCCGGAGGCCTTCCCCCAGGTGACCATCACCGCCGGCGGGGAAAGTGTGCTGGCAAAAGTGACGGCGGCGCTTGGCGGCAGGAATGACATCAAGTTCGAGTCCGCCGAGTTCTCCCGGAATTTTCACGTGCGCTCAAGAGATAAGCGCTTTGCCTACGATGTGTGCAATGCGCAGATGATCGAATACCTGCTGGCCAACCGCGACCTGGAGGTCGAAATCCAGGGCCCGGTGCTGTCGCTGGCGTTCGCGCCGCAGCTGTCCGCGGGACAAATCGAATCCAACTTGCAACGACTGGTTGAAATCCGGTCGCGTTTGCCTGAATACTTGTTCACCAACACATGATTCCCGCTCTCATCATCCTTCTGGTGGTCGTCGGGCTGCCGGCCGTTTACGTGCTGGCGCAATACAACGGGCTCATCGCCCTGCGCAATTACATCCGCGAATCGTGGAGCGACGTGGACGTGGAGCTGAAGCGGCGCTACGACCTCATCCCGAACCTCGTGGCCGTGGTCAAGGGCTACGCCGCGCACGAGCACGGGGTGCTGGAACGCGTGGCCGAACTCCGCAACCGCTGCGCCGCCAACCACGGCCCGGTGGCCGACCAGTCCCGCGACGAAGTCCAGCTCGTGGACGCGCTCAAGCAACTGCTCGTGGTGGTGGAAAATTATCCCCAGCTCAAGGCCGACCAGAATTTTCTCCGGTTGCAGACCGAACTTATCAACACCGAGGACCGCATCCAGGCCGCGCGCCGGTTCTACAACGGCAACGTTCGCGACTACCGCAACAAATGCGAGAGCTTTCCGAGCAACCTGGTGGCCAGCCTGTTTGGCTTCAAGTCCGAGGGCGATTTCTTCAGCGTGCCGCCGTCCGTCCGCGACGTGCCCAACGTGGATTTTGCGGGGTCGTAGCAGGTGGGGGTCCCAAGGGGATTCTGTCCCAAAACCCAGTGTTGCGCGAAACGAGCTGCCCTGGGTCATCGTCCAACAAACATCACAACCGCAACGCGGTTGCGGCCAAACCGCTTCTGCAACGCGCGTGATGTTTGCCGCAACCCCGTTGGGGTTGGGAATTATTTCTGACTTTTTCCCAAGGTAGCGCGGCACGCGCAACCCTGGGCTGATGGTCACAATCCCGGTGGAATTGGCAAACGACACAGTAGTATGTGCGACGGAGATACCACACCTGCGGCGCCGAGGATGGGCTGCTCGTTGTTATGGCGAAAACGACTGTCCAGACTTAATAGGTGTTGGCAAACCAATCGCCTCAGCGGCAGAGCAATAACAGACGTGGCTCGAAAGTCATAAGTCTTTGCATGTCAACATTTCACGTTTTCAGCTGCTTAAGAGACGGTTTCCTTCTATATTGTCTAAAAGTTTCACGAACAATTTAATTATTATCGGCTTACACTATTCCTGCTCCCGCTCCGGGTCCCTTTCAACTCACCAATTTTTCAAACCGCGTGGCGGCGGCGTCCCATTCCGCGGTCGACTGCGGCGCGAGGGTCTTCAGCTCAAATGAATTCCGCACCACCTCGCGCGCGGCGGCATGCGAGGGCAGGTGCCCGAGGGTAATGGCCTGGATCAAAATGTTGCCGAGCGCGGTGCATTCGGTCGGGCCGGCCAGCACGGGAATTTTCAGCGCGCTGGCCGTGAACTGGTTGAGCGTGCCGGCCTGGCTGCCGCCGCCGACGATGTGGAGCCGCTCAATCTTTTTGCCGGTAAGCCGCTCGATCCGGCGCAGGACGACGCGGTAAAAGAGCGCCAGGCTTTCGTAGATGCAGCGCACGTAGGCGCCGTGAGTGGCGGGCACCGGCTGGCCGGTTTCCTGGCAAAACCCGGCGATTTTATGGGGCATGTCGTCCGGACTGAGAAAGCGCGGGTCGTCGGGATTGATGAGCGAGACAAGCGGCGGCGCCGCGGCGGCGAGCTGTTCGAGCGCGGCAAAATCGTTTTTCTTCCCTTCCTTCGCCCATTGTCGCCGGCATTCCTGTACGATCCAGAGGCCGACGATGTTTTTGAGGAGGCGCACGGTGTTGCCCAGGCCGATCTCGTTGGTGAACCCTAGGCCGCGGCCCTGGTCGGTAATGACCGGCTGCGGCCACTCGACGCCCATGAGGGACCAGGTGCCGGAGCTGAGATAGGCCCAGTTTTCTCCGGCGGCCGGGACGGCGGCCACCGCCGCACCGGTGTCGTGCGAACAGGTGGCGATGACTTCGATTTGCGGCAGGCCGGTCTCGATGGCCAGGTTCTTTTTCAGCGGGCCGAGGCGCGTGCCGGACGGGCAGATGGGCGCGAACAGCTCCTCGCGCAACCCGAGCGCGCTGAAAAGTTTTTTTGACCACGCCCGGGTCTGTGGATTATAGAGCTGCGTAGTGCTGGCGAGCGACACCTCGTTTTTCGCCACGCCGGAGCAGAAGTAATTGAAAGCGTCGCCGATGAGCAACAGCTGTTTCGCGGCGGCCAGGCGGCCCGGCGGTTCGGCGGCCAGCTGGTAAATCGTGTTCAACGCCATGAACTGGATGCCGGTCTCGGAATAAATCACCGGCCAGTCCACGTGCGCCCGGACGTTCTCGACGCCGCCCGCCGTGCGCGAATCACGGTAATGCCACACCGGCGGCAGGATCAGGCCGCGGTCGTCGTAGAGAACGTAATCCACGCCCCACGAATCGGTGCTGATGCTGGCGATGGGCAACTGGCGCGCGGCGGCCTTTTTCAGGCCGGTCTTCAGCTCCTGGAACAGGCCGTCAATGTTCCAGTGCAGCGCGCCGGAGGCCTTGACCGGGCCGTTGGGGAAACGATGCAGCTCCTCGAGGAGGATCTTCCCGTTGTCGAGCGTGCCGAGCATGAGGCGACCGCTGTCCGCACCAAGGTCGCAAGCGAGGTAATGTGTGGGCATAGTAAAATCTGCCGGGCAGTTTACGCCGCACCGGCACGGTGTCAAAAAGATTGGAACGCGCCGGAGAAATTTCATCCTGGAGGGACCGCCTCCTGCTCGGGCGGGGCCGGTGCGCTGCGCCGTCCGCGCCGCGTTCAGCGGCGCAACGAGGGACGTGGTGCGTGCGTCAGGCGTGGTTGGTTCCGCCCGCTGAAGGCGGGCGGGGATCCCGCAATGCGGGACAGCGCGATGTCCCTACCACCAAATCGGGGCACTTCCGGGCGGACATGGCGTTTAGAGCGGTTTCAAAAATACTGTAGCCGGAGCGCGGCGTTCACGCCGCTTCGATGTCGCCGGACCAATCCATGTTGAAGCGGACTGAAGCCCGTGCTCCACTCGCGGTGTGGGTATCGAAATGGCTACAGTTCTAATTAAACCGCTCTAATGTCTCGACTCCGCCGGCCAGATCTGCCAGATTTATGTCATGGATGGCGATGAGCGAGAAATTTTCCATTTTTTGAAAACTTGGGGAGACCAGTACGTGGGTGCCATGGAAATCGCCCGGCGCGCCGGCAATAAAAAGCGGTTTTACGCGGACGAGGACTGGGCCAAACCAGTGCTGATGCGGATGGCCGAGCGCGGGATTCTGGAAAGCGACGCTTCGGGACGATATCGCATCAAGCCGGTTTCCCGAAAGGACAAGCAAAAGCGCTGGGTCGCGCCGGACATCGCCAAAATCCTCCAGGAAAGCGGCGTGCAGGTCGAAGATGCCAACGGCGTGGCCGGGGACGATTTTTACGAGGAACTCTGACCACCGGGACACCGACCGTACCGGGCCGGATTGACCGCGCCCCGAATTCCCGTTTGTCTCCGCCATGATTGCCGCACTGCTCACCACCCTGCTGTTTTCCATCTCCGCCATTTGCGGCCATCGCACCTCGACGCGGCTGGGCGGCGTGGAGGCGAATTTCTGGCGCATCTGCGGCGCGATGTTTTTCCTCGCGATCTGGGCGAACCTGTTTGGCGCGGGCACCCACGGCGCCGCCCTGTCCCTTTTCATCCTGAGCGGCCTGGCCGGCATCGGCCTGGGCGACACCGCCTATTTTCAGGCGTTGCCGCGACTCGGCAGCCGCCGGACAGTCCTCCTCACCCAATGCCTCACCGCCCTGTTCGCCATGCTGATCGAATGGCTCTGGCTCGGCACCCGGCTGACCCTCGCGGAAATTTTTTGCGTGGCGGTGATCCTCGCCGGCGTGGTCATCGCGCTGGCACCCGGCGACCATTTGCAGATTGCCCCGCGCCGGCTGGGCATCGGCATCCTGGCCAGCGCCATCGCCGCGCTCGGCGGCGCGCTCGGCGCGGTGCTGAGCCGCAAGGCCTACTTCGTCGCCCACGCGGCGGGCGAACATCCCGACCCCGGCACCACCGGCTACCAGCGGGTTCTCGGCGGCGCCGTGGCCCTGGGCCTGGTCTTTTTGATTGTGAAATGGCGGCATGCCCGCCGGCACGGCGACGATGCGCAAATGAAGGATTCCTTTTCCCCGCGGGAAAAATTAAAGCTCTGGCCGTGGGTGCTGGCCAACAGCCTGGCCGGGCAGACGATCGGCGTGAGCTGCATGCAATGGGCGCTCGAAAACACGCCCACCGGCATCGTCACTGCCATCATCGCCACCACCCCCATCGTCATGCTGCCGCTGGCGCGCCTGATCGAGGGAGAAAAAATCACCGCCCGCGCGTTGACCGGCGGCCTCGTTGCCGTCGCCGGTGTGATGGGCCTGACATTCTGGCGGTGAAGCATTATCTTCCTTTTCGTCCTCGCCCTCGTCCTCGTCCTCGCAGTCGAACACTCGAGGATGAGGAACGAGAATGAGGGCAAGAACGATTCTTATGAAAACGGAACTGCAAAACGCCGTCGAAACGCTCGGCATCGAAAAAGTCCGGCGGCATATTTTTCTCTGTGCCGACCCGACCGAGCCGAAGTGCTGCGCGAAGGAAGCGGGGCTGGCCGCGTGGGAATTTTTGAAACGGCGGCTCAAGGAACTGAAGCTCGCCGGGCCGGAGCCGCTGGTTTACCGCACCAAGGCCAATTGCCTGCGCGTCTGCGTGCGCGGACCGATCGCGGTCGTTTATCCCGAGGGCGTCTGGTATCACTCCTGCGGGCCGGAAGTGCTCGAGCGCATCATTCAGGAGCACCTGATTGATGGCAGGATCGTCGGTGAGTTTGCCTTCGCCCAAAACCCGCTTCCGTGAATCCAAGCGGAAATCAAAGAAAACCCCCAATCTTCACCGGATTAATTCCGGCGGCCCCCGCCATTTTCCTCTCGACTTTCTTTGTTGAAGGGGCATAATTAACCCAGAAATTGGGGTATAAACATGGCCAGACTGCTCATAAAAACCGAGGGTTTGGAAAACCGGACGCTGGAATTGCGTCTGGGCACCAATTACGTTGGGCGCGACCCCGATTGCGATTTCCCCATTGATCACCCCACGGTATCCTCCAGCCACTGCGAACTGTTGCTGTCGGCTGAAGGCGTGATGCTCCGTGACTGCAATTCGACCAACGGCACGTTCATCAACGGGGACCCGGTCAAGGAAGCGTGGCTGCTGCCCGGCCAGACGGTGAATCTGGGCGACGTGGAGTTGTTCGTCGAATCCACCGAAATCACCGTGGCGATTCCCAAGTACGAACGTCCCCGGCCGAAACCGCCGGTGGTGCTGGAAGGCGGCGTGATCCTCTGCCCGCGCCATCCGCAGGTGCCCATCACCTACAAATGCACCCATTGCAACGAGGTGATGTGCAACGACTGCGTGCACATGATGCAGCTCAAAGGCGGCCATCCCCTGTTCCTTTGCCCGCTTTGCAGCCACAAGTGCGAACCCCTCGAAGCCCCAAAAGCCCAGAAGAAAAAAACGATCATCGGCTTTTTGCAGGACACCGTCAAACTTCGCTTCCGGAACCCCATCAAGCGCGACCGGTTGTAAGGCCAAAAGCCCGGCTTCAATCCGGCAGCCGGGCCCCCAGAAATCGCCGGACCATTTTCTCCAGCGCGGCAATCCAGAGCGGATGTTCGTTGAGACACGGAATTTGCGCGAACTCCTTCCCGCCCGCCGCCAAAAACGTCTCGCGCCCGCGCAGCCCGATTTCCTCCAGCGTCTCCAGGCAATCCGAGACAAACGCCGGGCAGATGACCAGGAGATTTTTGACTCCCCGCCCGGGCAGGGCCGCCAGCTCAAAATCGGTGTAGGGCTTCAACCACGGGTCGCGGCCCAGCCGGGATTGGAACGACACTGAAAATTTTCCCGCCGGCACGCCGGCCTGCTTCACCATGGCGGCGACGGTTTTGAAACATTGCGCGCGATAACACGTCGCGAGCGCCGGGCCGGCCCCTTCACAGCAATCCGGCGTCGCCAGGCAATGGCCGCCGGTCGGGTCGGACTTGCGGAGATGCCGCTCCGGTATGCCGTGAAAACTGAACAGCAAATGGTCGTAGCCCGCCTCCAGATGGTTTGCCGCGCTCGCCGCCAGCGCTGCAATGTAATCCGGCGCGTCGCCATACGGCGGCTGCACCTCGAATTTCATGCCCGGCGCGAGCTTCCGCGCCAACTGCTGCACGCGCACCACCGCGGTCTCGTAGCTCGACATGGCGTAGTGCGGGAACAGCGGGATCAAAAGCGTCTCATCGACCTTCTGCTTCGCGAGGCTGCAGAGGGCGCTTTCGATGGAAGGATTTTGATAACGCATCGCCAGCTCAACCGGAATGATGACACGGTCCTGCAGCCTCTCGCGCACATTGCGGCTCGTGACCACCAGCGGAGAACCCTCCTTGGTCCAGATCTTTTCGTAGGCGTGCGCGGATTCCTTGGGGCGGTCGATAAGGATCATGCCCACGATGAACCGGCGCAGCAGCCAGGGCGTGTCAATCACCCGCCCGTCCATCAGGAACTCGTTCAGATAACGCCGCACGTCGCCAACAGACGTCGAGTCCGGCGATCCCAGATTGACCAGCAACACGGCCTTGTTCACAAGTTAGTTGAACGATTAGTTCGTTGAATCGCAAGCAGGTTATATCAGCGGAGGCTCGCAGTCACGTTTCAACGATTCAACAATTTAACGCGGCGACCACCCGTTCCACGACCTTGCAGGCGGAGACAATGGTGTCCCCCACCGAAATGCCGTCGCGATAATGGCCGGCCAGGAAGAACCCGGCGGCCCGATTTTCGATTTCGGCCATCAATTCGCGGTAGCGGCCATAACCGACGTTGTATTGCGGAATCGCCCGGGGCCAGAAAACGGTGTGGGCGAAGACCGGCTTGCCCTTCACCCCGAGCAACACGCGCAAATCCTCGCACGTCAGTTCAAACAGCTTTTCCGGCGGCAGGGACGCGAGGTCCGGGTGACGCTCGCCGCCGATATAGCTCGTCAATGTGAGATGGCCGGCCGGCGCGCGGTTGGGAAACAGCGACGATGAGAAAATCGTGCCGAGGATTTTGAAGCCTTCAATTTTTGGAATCAACATGCCGAACCCGGCGCACGGATGCGCCACGTCTTCGCGTCGGAACCCCAAAACCACGCTGGCCACCGGCGGATAGCGGATTTCGGAAAAGGGCGCGAGGTCGAGCCCCGGGTTTGAGGGAGCGCCGGCCTCCGTCCCGGCGTGATTTGAAATTGGCGATGTGCCGGGTCGGAGGCCGGCGCTCCACTCCACTTTCAATTCCGCCAGCCGGAACGCCGTGCCGCAATAAATCACCGCGCTGTGTTCCGCCTCAAACTCCCGGAGGGGCGAGCTCGGCGAGACCCCATCTTCATTCGTCGTGAGCGGGGCCCGTGGAACCCGCCCCTCCGAAAGCGTGAGCCGCCAGCCATCCGCCGTCTGGATGAGTTTGGTGACGGACGTATTCAAACGCACCGCGTCGCCCAGTTGCGCCGCCAGCGTGTCCGGCAGAACCTGTAACCCTTCGTCGAACGAAAATTTCGGTGCGCGGTCCTTGGCCACCTCGCCGGACCGTTTGCGATCGCGCGCGCCAAAGATCTGGCCCTTGATCATCGAACCATAATTGTCCTCGAGCGCCTTCAGCTTGGGGAAGGCGTGCGTCAGCGACAACCGGTGGGGGTCGCCCGCGTAAATGCCGGCGACCAGCGCGTCGATGGCGTGGTCGAGAAATTCCTGGTTGAACCGACGCACCACAAACTGCGCAATGCTCTCCTCCACCCCGTCGTGGCGGCGCGGCACGAACGGCTCGCGCAGCACGGCCAGCTTGGCCTTGAGCGAAAACAGGTCCGTGGCCACAAACCCGAGCGGCGAACCGGGCATCGCAATGGGTCGCCGGTAGCGGACGACATAGCGGGCCTCGGCCTTGAGATCGGGATCCAGCCGGCGCGATTGCAGCCCGGCGTCGCGGACGAGCTGGCCGATCTTGGGCGACGTTTCGAGCAGCGTGTTCGGCCCAAATTCGGCGAGCCAGCCGTCCTGCCGCAGCGATTGAATCACACCGCCCACGCGCCCGCTAGCTTCATAGACCGTGACCGGGATGCTCTTGCGCTTCAGGTAGAACGCGGCGGTCAATCCCGTAATGCCGGCTCCGATGATGGCGACGGATTTCATTTTAATCTTTCAGCCCCAGATTGAACACAGATGAAACACTGAGAAGCAAATCAAAATCAATATCCGCATTCCATCCATGAAATGTGTTCAAATGAAAGTTGGCGCCCGCGCGCCGCTCCTAAAAGCTTCAGCTCGCACTCCACCAGCAACCGGGGATCAGCCAGGAGTCTCATTGAAAGCCATCACGCAAAAGCAAGGCACCCGGACCGGAGAATTTTTTATCCCAAACCCGCCAGCTTCCGCCCGCAGCGCCATTGGCGGCGAAATTGCAAGTTCTTCCACAAAGCTGCAACGACCATGTGCACGTTCGCAATGACTGATTCTCGCTTTTCGGCATCCCATTTTTGTCACCTTCCAACTTCCATCTGCGGTTTTGAGCTCATATCTTTCCTGCCGTTCATGAACAAGCCTGCGCCCAGAGCCAAACCCGCACCAGGCCAGCGTGCGGGTTGCCAATGAAGAATGATTCGGGGAGCCGATCAACGACACGCACCAGAACAACAACCGCGAATGAAAAAAAGAAAACGCAACCGGCCGGAAAGTAAAACAGCCTCGGATGCGGACCATCCATCCGACGGTCACGCGGCAAGATTTTTCACCGCGAGCGATGCCAGAATCATGCTGCTGGTCGCGCTGATCGGGATTGTGTTCCTGTATCCATTGTGGCTTCACCGGGGAATCGTTTTTTCAAAACATTCAGACATTATCGCGGAACATCTTTCCATTTACACCGTCGGTCGCGAGGCGGTCGCCAGCGAAGGCTGCTTTCCTTTGTGGAATCCCTCGATCAACAGCGGCTTGCCGGCTTTTGCAAATCCGCAATCCATGTATCTGTTCCCGTTTGACCTTTTGTACTTTGTCCTGCCGATTGATGTGACGACCAATCTGGTGATTTTGCTGAACGTCGTGCTGGCCGGAATCTCGATGTATCTGTTCAGCCGGCTTTTTTTGAGCCGGGCATCGGCGGGCTTTTGTGCCGTGGCCTACATGGTGAGCTGGCGTTTCATGGCGATGATCCATTCCGGCTGGCTGCCGAAGATGAGCATGTATGCCCTGGTGCCGCTGCTTTTCTGGTCTTGTGAAAAGCTGCTGCGACGGCCGGTGGCGCGGCAGGTCGCGTTGTTTTCTGCCATCGTTGGCCTGTGCCTGCTTCAGGGCGATATGCAGCAGCTTTACTACGCGGGCTTGGGATTGGCGGCATATGTCACAATCCGGCTCGCGTTTTCGCTGAAAACAGCGCGGACGCGCATTCTATTGTGTCTCGCGGGCGGCGGACTGCTGGGCGTCCTGCTGGCGGCACCGGCGCTTTTGCCGCGCATCGAATACGCGGCCCTGAGCACGAGAACGGAAGCTGACTATCAGTTTTTTCTTGGCCAGCCTCCGACTTTGACGGACTTGAAAACGCTGGTTGACCCGTTTGACGAAGGCGGCAATCGCGATGAATTTTGGGAGAACAATTTTTATTTCGGCCTGTGGGCCTTCCCGCTTCTGTGCTTTGCTTTCCATCGGGAACGCCGTCGGTCTGCCGCGCTGATCCTTGCCGCCATCACGGCGATGATTTTTCTGTGCTTCGACACGCCGTTGCTGAAATTGCTTTTTGAATATTTTCCCGGCTTCTCGCTGTTCCGCCAGTCTCCGCGGCTGCTTCTTCTGGCGCAGTTTGTCCTCGTGTTCGCCTGCGGCTTTGGCGTTGAAAACCTCCTGGCCAAAAAATTCTTTATCCAAAGCCGGTCGCGACGAATATCGGCAGTGATTCTTCTCGGTCTTTTGCCGATTTTAGATTCGGGATTGCGCCTGCATCCGCTGTTGTCAGTGCGGCCGCTTTCAGCAGCTGCACCGCCGCACCCGATCCATCAATTGTTGAACCGCCAGGGAGGTCGTGTTGCGGCCATCGGACGGAATTCGATTCCGTATGGCATGGCCGGGTATTACGGCATTGACCTGATCAACGGCTACTCGTCGTTGACCCTGAAACATTACATAGAGTATCTAGGCATCCTCCAATCCGGCAGCAAAGAATCAATCCTCCATCAGGCAGTCATCTGGACCGATCTCAACGGCATATCCAAGCCGGATATGCTTCGTGCGTTGGACGTCGAATATGTTGTTGCGAACCAACCGTGGCCATTGGGAGAAATTGGTTACAAAAAAATTGCCAATTATGAGCAGGTGCCGGTGTTTGTCTTCTACACCGGCATCGAACCGCTTCCGATCAGCGTGTGGCGCGCGGAAAATCCATTGGGACCCGCCTATTTCGCGACATCGGTCACGAAAGTTACCGATGAATCCGAATCCTTGAGTGCGATTGCCGCCGCAAAGTCCGTTCTGGAGGCCTGCATTCTGGATCTCGGCGGCACCAACCGCACATTGGATAACGCAGGCGGCACGGTGAAGCTTGTTCAGCGCGGTTACAACCGCTACCAGTATGACGTTGACAGCAGCGGGGAAAATTTTCTCATCTTGAGCCAGGTTTGGTATCCCGGCTGGCGCGCGACTTTGAATGGCGACGCCGTCAAACTGTACCGCACCAATCACGCGCTGATCGGCTGCTTTGTGCCCAAGGGGAAATTCCATCTCGTTCTGCAAATGACTTCGCCGATGCTTAAATATGGAACGATGGCCAGCTGCATCGCAGTCATGATATTGGCCTTCATTTTCCTGGCCGGCCGGTTTATGAACGGCAAAATTCCGTAAAAGAAATCAAATCGTCCGCGAATGCTTCCGCTCGCCCACCGGCGCCAGCGTGTTGTCGAAGCACATGGCGATGTTGCGGATGAACAGGCGGCCGGTGTCGGTCACCTCCAGGCCGGCGCGCGAGCGCCGCACCAGGCCGTCGGCCTCCAGCGGCGCCAGGGCGGCAAGTTCGGCGGCAAAATGTTCCGCGAAGTTGATGCCAAGCTTTTGCGACATCGCATCGTAATCGAGCGCGAGATCGCACATGGCGCGCATGATGGTTTCGCGGCGGAGCTTGTCCTCCTCGGTCAGGAAATAGGCGCGTTGCAGCGGCACCCGGCCGGCGTCCACCGCCGACTGCCATTTCGGCAGCTCCTTTTCGTTCTGCCAGTACGCCTCGGGAATCTGGGAGATGCTCGACATGCCGAAGGCGTAGATGTCCGAGCCGGCGCGCGTGCTGTAGCCCTGGAAATTGCGCTGGAGCTGCTTCTTTTTCTGGGCCACGGCCAGCTCGTCGTCCGGCTTTGCAAAATGGTCCATGCCGATGTAGACGTACTGGTCGTTCGCCGTGAGTTTTTCGATGACCAGCTTGAGCACCTGCAGCTTGGTCTCGGGCGGGGGCAGGATTTTCTGTTCCAGAATCTTCTGCGACGGCTTGACCCAGGGCACATGGGCGTAGCTGAACACCGCCAGGCGGTCCGGCTTCATTTCCAACACGGTATCGAGCGTCTCGTTGAACGAGTCGACGGTCTGATGCGGCAGGCCGTAGATGAGGTCGAGGTTGATCGAGCCGTAGCCCAGCTCGCGCATCCAATCCATGGCCTGCTGGGTCATTTCGCGCGGCTGGATGCGGTGGATGGCCTCCTGCACCCGGGGATTAAAATCCTGCACGCCCATCGAGGCGCGGTTAAAACCGATCTCGCGCAACGCCGCCATGTGCTCGCGGGTGAGCCGGCGCGGGTCCACTTCCACGCTGGCCTCGATGCCCGGCGCAAAGGTGAAGTGCTGGTGGATGATGTCGCCGAGCCGGCGGATTTCATCGGGCCGCAGGAACGTGGGCGAGCCGCCGCCAAAATGGAGCTGCCCGGCCTGGCGCGCCGGGTTGATGTGCCGGGCCATCTGCGCCACCTCGCGCCCCAGGGCCTCCACATAAGCCATGCCCTTGTCATGGTTGAGCGTGATCACGGTGGTGCAGCCGCAAAACCAGCAGAGGGTTTCGCAAAACGGAATGTGGAAATAAATCGAGAGGTCCCGTGCGGCGCGGTTGTTGGCCTCAATCTTCGCCGCGAGGTCGTCCCAGGAAATGGCGTCGGTGAATTTGGTTGCCGGCGGGTAGCTGGTGTAGCGCGGCCCGGCCACGTTGTATTTTTCCACCAGATCCAGATTGACGTTGAGCTTGCTCATTTGAAATTCCGCACCGTTTCAAGCAGCGCGGCGATGTTTTCCAGTCTGGCATGTGGCGGCACGCCATGGCCGAGGTTGAAGATGTGGCCGGGCCGGCCCCGCATGGCCTCCAGCACCGCCCGGGTTTCCCGCACCACGATTTCCGGGTCGGTCTCGAGCAGGAGCGCGGACGCCAAGTTGCCTTGCAGGCCGATGCTCGCGGGCAGCCGCCGGCGCGCCTCAGCCAGCGGAAACTGCCCGTCAATGCCCAGCACGCCCGCCCCGGTGGCCAGCAGGTCATCCCAATTCCCATGTGTGCCAAGGGAGAAGACAATCACCGGCACATCGGTAGGGCGCGTCACTCCGTGCGCGCCGTCACTGGTGTTTGGACGAACGGCGGGCAGAGGACTGCCCGCCCTACCTCCTCCAAGCCCGGAAATAATGTCCTTCATCCAGCGGCCCGAGGCTTCCGGAAAATCCGCCGCCGACAGCTGGCCGCCATGACTGTCGAAAATCTGGAGCGCGTCCACCCCGGCATTGATTTGCATCTGCAGGTAGGCGGTGATGGCAATGGTGAGTTTTTCCAGGAGCAGGCAAAAGGTTTTCCGGTCCGTGTGAAAAAGCTCCTTGGCGCAGCTGAACTGCTTGGCGCTGCCGCCTTCCATCATAAACGTGGCCAGCGTCCACGGCGAACCGGCGAATCCGATGAGCGCGGTCCGGTCACCCAATTCCTGGCGGAGCCGGCGCAATGACTGGTCCACGTAGGCCAGCCGTTCGGTCACCCGATCGACGGACAGGCGTTCGATATCGGCCTTCGTCCGCACGGGAAAGTCCATGGCCACGCCGCCGGTTTCGCGGAAACGGTATGGCTGGCCCATCGCCTCGGGAATGACGAGGATGTCGCTGAACAGGATGGCGGCGTCGAAACCGAATCGCCGGACCGGCTGGAGCGTGACTTCAACGGCCAGGTCGGGAGTCTGGGCCAGCTCCAAAAAGGAATGCTTCTCCTTCAATTGGCGGTATTCCGGCAGGACGCGTCCGGCCTGACGCATCAGCCAGACCGGCGGACGATCCACGGCCCGGCAATGGCAGGCGTCGAGAAACCGCCGGCGGCCGGTCGGTTTGCCCGGCGCGCCCGTGAGGCTGGCACCGGCATGGGTGGCACTGGTGGTCATGGATTAAAGCGCATTACGGCTGCATTTCTATTAACACACTCCATTAGCTTTGAACAGCCGGATGCGCCTCAAATTTTCAAGCAACTTTGTCCGGACCCCGGTTTTTAATCAGAGGCAAGATCATGAAAAACGACGCATTCTTTTCCAAACTGTGCGAGTCCAGCTGGCGGCGGAAACTCACGGACGCCGAGCTGGCCGAATTAAGCGCCTGGCTGGCCGCCAATTCCGAGGCGCGGGCGGATTGGGAAAGGGAGTCGGCCCTGAACGCCGCCCTGACCCGGTTGCCGGACGTTCCCGTGCCGTCCAATTTCACCGCCCGGGTGCTGCAAGCGGTCGAACGTGAAGAATCCCTCCCGCACGGCTGGAGCTGGAACTGGCATGTGCTGGTGCCGCGAATCGCCCTGGCCACGGTCGTGGTGGTCTTCGCCGGCCTGGCCGTCCATCACCATGATATATACAGCCAGCGGACCGCACTGTTCAAAAACGTGGCGCTGGTGGCCGGGGGACAGCCGATGCCCAGCCCGGAAGCACTGGAGAATTTTGATGCCATCCGCCGCATGAGCCAGCCACAGCCGGCGGACGATGAACTGTTGACCTTGATGCAATGATTCGTTCGCTGCAACGTTCCACCTGGCGGGACTGGTTCGCCGTCGTGTTTGTGGCCGGCCAGTTTGCCGTTTTCCCGCTCGCGGCGGAAACCGTCACGAATGTCCCGGCACCGCAAAAGAGATTTCCCGCAATCACCAACCTGCTGCCCCTGCCGCCGGCGCCGCCAAAATCGCCGGTGGATCTGTTCCGCGACCTGCTGGCGATGACGCCGGCCGAACGACAGGGCTTCCTGACCAATCGTCCGCCGGCAAACCGCGCCCGCATTCTCGCCAAGGTGCGTGAATACGCGGCGCTCGATCCGGACGAACGCGAACTGCGCCTGCGCGCCACGGAATTGCGCTGGTATCTCCTCCCCCTCCTGCACCGGTCCCCGACCAACCGCGCCCCGCAGCTGGCGGCCATTCCAGACGATTTGCAATCCCTGGTCAAAAGCCGCCTCACGCAATGGGACATCCTGCCGCCGACGTTGCAAAATGAATTTTTTGAGAGCGAGCGCGCCCTGCGCTATTTCTCGCACGTGGACCCGCCCCTGCCGCCGAAGCCGCCGGGCCAGGGACAGCCGCAAGTCCTGCAGCAGAACAATCTGTCGCACTGGAATGGGCTGCCCGAGGACCAGCGCCAGAAGATCACCGCCCAATTCAACCAGTTTTTTGAACTGACCCTGGTGGAAAAACAAAAAATCCTCAAAACCCTGTCGGCGGCCGAGCGGCAGCAAATGGAAAAGACGCTGGAGACGTTTGGCCAGCTGCCACCGGGGCAACGCCAGAAATGCATCCGTGCGTTTACGGAATTTGCCGGCATGAGCGCGCCGGAAAAACAGGATTTTTTGAACAATGCCCGGCGCTGGTCACAAATGTCGCCCAAGGAACGCCAGACCTGGCGTGATCTGGTCACGCACGTTCCCCGTTGGGCGCCCCTGCCGGCGAACCTGATGCCGCCGCTGCCGCCCGCGCGGCCGCAATTGACGCTGCACACCCCGCCGGCTCTGGCCACCAACCACAATTGAACCCGCCGCGAATTTCAATTCCCATTTCCGCCGCCGCCCCTTAATTTCCCGCCGTGCATCCGATTGCGTTTCAACTCGGCTCGTTCACGATCCATTGGTATGGCGTGATGATTGCGCTGGCCTTCCTGGCCGGGCTCTGGACAGCCACGCGCCGCGCCGCGCGGGAAAACATTGCCGGCGAGAAAATCGCCGACCTGGTGTTCTGGATCATGCTCGCCGGGATGACCGGCGCCCGCACCGTTTATGTGACGACCTATTGGAGCGAATTCGCCAATCAGCCGTTTTCGGAAATCTTCATGATCCAGCATGGCGGCCTCGTTTATTATGGCAGCGTCATCGGCGCCGGCATCGCCTTTTTCATCTACGTCCGCTGGAAGAAGTTGCCGGGATGGAAAATCGCCGACATCCTCGCGCCGAGCATCGCGCTGGGAAATGCCTTTGGCCGCATCGGCTGTCTTCTCAACGGCTGTTGTTATGGCCGCGCGTGTGATCTGCCCTGGGCCGTCCGCTTTCCCAATCAATCCGCTGCCTGGCAGCAACATTTCCAGGCCGGTTTGGTCGGAAAGACCGCCCCTTCGCTGCCGGTGCATCCGACGGAAATTTACGACTCACTGTTGAATTTCATGCTCTACCTCGGGCTCGCCTGGCTGTTCCGGCGCAAAAAATTCGATGGCCAGGTGTTCGCCGCCTATCTCACATTCTATGGGCTGTTCCGTTTCATCGGGGAATATTTCCGCGGCGATTACCCGCCGGACCATATCCATGACGGCCTGACCTCGGCCCAGCTCGTCAGCATTCCCATTGTCGTCGCCGGCCTCGCCCTGGCCGCCCTGCTGTCCCATCGCGGGATGAAGCGGACCTAGCGGATGGAGAATTGACGATGGCCAAACCCGATCTCCCATCTCCGATCCCCCATCTCCCGATCCTCATCGCCGGCCCCACCGCCATCGGCAAATCCGAAATCGCCCTGCGGCTCGCGGAACAGCTCGGCGGTGAAATCGTCTCCGCCGATTCCATGCAGGTGTACCGCGGACTCGACATCGGCACGGCCAAACCGGCGCCCGACGACCGCGCCCGCGTGCCGCATCACCTGATCGACATCCGCAACCTGTCGGAATCGTTCGACGCCGCGCAATTTGCCCGGCTCGCGCACCGCACGGTGGCGGAAATCCAGTCGCGCGGCCGCGTGCCGGTCCTTTGCGGCGGGACGGGACTTTACTTCCGGGCCTTTCTGGAAGGTGTCGGGGAAGCGCCGCCCGCCGACCCCGGGTTGCGCGCGGAGCTCGAAGCCGCGCCGCTGGAACAATTGCTGGCCGAATTGCGCGAACGCGACCCGGCCGCTTATGAAAAGATTGATAGAAAAAACCCGCGCCGGGTCGTCCGGGCCATCGAGGTGATCCGGCTGACCGGGCAACCGTTTTCGACCCAACAGTCCCGGTGGGGCGAGACTCCCGGCGAATCGGAGGCACGCTCATCGCGCTGCGATGACCGGACGGCGCAGCGCGCCGTCCCTGCCAATCCGAACTTTTTCTGCTTCGTTCGGCAGCCGGAAGATTTGCACGCCCGCATCAACACCCGCGTGGACACGATGTTCCGGCGCGGCCTGGTGGAGGAAACCCGTGAATTGCTGAAACACGGCCTCGCCGAAAACAAAACGGCGATGCAGGCCATTGGCTACCGGCAGGTGGTGGAACATCTGAAGGGGGAACGGTCACTGAAGGAAACCATCGAGCTGGTGAAAATCCGCACCCGGCAATTCGCCAAGCGGCAGCTCACCTGGTTCCGCCGCCAGAAAAACCTGGAATGGATCGAATTGAAGCCGGAGGGGCCGCTGGAGGAGATCACGGCAGATTTGCTCCGGCGATTCCAGGAGTAGGAGCCGAGGTGACGAGGCTCAAATCTCTTTGAAAAGCCTCCTGACGTCGGCTCCTACGGTTTGAACGGGCTTCAGGTTTCCCGCGGTCGGCGGACAACGACGTCGATGCCCGCCTTGTTTTTGGCGATCATGTTCGCGGGCAGGATGCCGCGCCAGAAGACGTTCGGGTAAACAATTGCGCCGCGCCCGAGGATGCTGCCCGGGTTCAGCACGGCGTTGCAGCCGGCTTCCGCACTGTCGCCAAGCAGCGCGCCGAATTTCCGCAGGCCGGTGTCGAACGGCACGCCGTCAATCTCCACCTCGATGTTCCCGGGAAACAGTTTGAAGTTGGAGATTTTCACGCCCGCGCCCAGGTGCGCCCGGTGGCCGAGGATCGAGTCGCCGATGTAATTGAAGTGCGGCGCCTGCGCGCCGTTGAATAGCAGCGAGTTTTTCAGCTCGCTCGAGTTGCCGACCACGCAGCCGTCGCCGATGATGACGTTCTCGCGGATGTAGGCGTTGTGACGGATCTGGCAGCCCTGGCCGATGATGGCCGGACCTTTGATCATCACGCCGTCCTCGATGACCGTGTCCTTGCCGATGAAGACCTTTTCGCCGATGAAGGCCCGGCCCTCGCAGCGGTTGTTGAGTTCGGGCTTCAAATGGGCGGCCAGGTAGGCCTCGATTTTTTTGAGCGCCTCCCAGGCATTCTGGCAGCCGTCGAAAAGGGCGGCGTGTCCGGTCTGGCTGAGGTCAAACAGGTCGGCAGGTTTGAACATGGCGGCAGGTTAGGCCAAACGGCGGCGGCGGAAAAGCGAAATGGAGGCGGGCCGGTTTGACAAACTACGACGAGCGAAGGAAAACGAAACCACCGGCAAAACCCTAAACCCTAAATCATCATGACTA